>Ga0187892_10000835_pt1 | contig 76920 bp, 77 predicted proteins | sample MA1701073metaG_FD_139345 | JGI IMG/M metagenome (GOLD analysis project Ga0187892, IMG submission 139345) | Bio-ooze microbial communities from a basaltic lava cave in the Kipuka Kanohina Cave System on the Island of Hawaii, USA - MA170107-3 metaG ... | reverse complement strand
GACGCGCAGCGACTGATCGGCCAGCAGCGGCGCCAGCGCGCCCTCCGGCCCCTGGAGGAGGAGCAGATCTCCCATGCGCAGGCGCAGCTGGCTGATCTTCCGCCGGATGGTCTCGCCGTGGCGATTGATCCCGAGGACCTGCAGCCCGTAACTCTGACGGAATCCGACCCCCTTGAGCGTCCGGCCGATCAGCCGGGAGCGCGGCGGGATCAGCGCCTCGGCGAGGTGGATTTCCTCCGGCTGCAGGTCGGGGTCGGCCAGGGTGACGTCGGCTTTGATGTCGATGCCGGTGATGTCTTTGATCTTGAGGATCTCGCTGCGCTCTCCTTCCACCAGCAAGAGATCTCCCGACAGCAGTTTCAGCCCAGCGCGGGGAGCCAGGTGTGTGCTCTTGTCGCGAATGACCTCCAGGACGGTGAGGTCGAGGTCTCGCCCGAGCCCCGACTGTCCCAGCGTCCGTCCGACCAGCGGGGAGCCGTCGCGGATGAGGATCTCCGACAGGTAGGGCCGCAGCCCGAAGGCATCCATCAGCCCGCTGGGAGGAGGCCGGTCGGGGATGAGCCGCCTGCCCACCAGGGCAAGGTAGGCCAGCCCGGCGATCAGGATTGGAAGGCCGACCGGCGTGAGCTCGAACATCGCGATCGGCCGGAGCTGGTGCTGCGCCATCAACCCGCTGACCACGAGGTTTGTCGAGGTCGCCACGAGCGTCACGGAACTGGCGAGGATGGAGGCGAAGGCCAGCGGCAGGAGCAGGCGAGACGGGGAGATCCGCCCGCGCGCGGCGACGCCCAGAGCCACCGGAAGAAAGAAGGCGGTAGTGGCCGTGTTGCTGATGAACGATGAGAGCGCCCCGGCCGCCGAGATGATGATCAGCTGGAGCCGTCCCGGCTGCGCCCCGGCCCGCCGCAGGATCGCACGGCCGGCGATGTCCACGACCCCCGTGCGCCGCAGCGCCGTGGTGAGGATGAGCAGCCCAAGGATCACCAGGACGGTGTCGCTGCCGAACCCGGCGAAGGCCCGCTCGGGAGGGACCACCCCGACAAGAATCAGCGCCAACAGCACGCCCAGCGCGACCACGTCCGCCGAGACCCATTCGAAAGAAAAAAGGACCAGCGCGGCGACCAGGATGGCCAGGAGCGCGGCGATCTGCGGGGTCATAGGAAAACGCCGCGCCGAGTGTGCCGGCGCGGCGTCAGCTCCTCAGTGTCCCTAGCGGCGGGCCATCTGGGCCTTGTTCCCCGCTTCCTCGTACATCTGGGCGATGATGTCCCAGTTCACGACGTTCCAGAACGCTTTGACGTAATCGGGCCGCCGGTTCTGGTACTTAAGGTAGTAGGCGTGCTCCCAGACGTCCAGCCCCAGCACCGCCGTCGCCCCCTCCAGGACCGGGTGATCCTGATTGGCCGTGGAGGTGACCGCCAGCTTGCCGTCCTTGCCCATGACCAGCCAGGCCCAGCCGGAGCCGAACCGGCCGGTCGCGGCCTTGGTGAACTGCTCGGTGAAGGCGTCGGTGGAGCCGAAGGTGGAATCGATGGCTCGCGCCAGATCGCCGGACGGTTTGTTCGCGCCGCCGGGTGAGATGTACTGCCACCACAGCGTGTGGTTGGCGTGCCCGCCGCCGTTGTTGCGCACGGCGGTCTGGATGTCCGCGGGAAGCGACTTGAGGTTGCGGAGCAGATCCTCCACGCCCTGTTTGTGAAACTGAGTATGCTTCTCCAGCGCCGCGTTGAGGTTATTGACGTAGGCCTGGTGGTGCTTCGTGTGGTGGATCTCCATGGTCTGCGCGTCGATGTGCGGCTCGAGCGCAGCGTAGGGATAGGACAGCTTGGGCAGTTCAAACGGATACATGGTGGCCATGTCCTCCTTGCCGGGGATTTGCCGCCGCTCGCGGCACACTCGATCTTGGACCTCTCCACTATACCCCCGCCGCGTAGGATGACGCGACCCCGCCCGGTACCTCGAAGGTAGAATGACAGAGATGAAGGCGTGGCCGGGACGGCCGTACCCGCTGGGCGCGACCCCTGATGCGCGCGGCGTCAACTTCGCGCTGTACAGCGAGCACGCCGAGCGGGTCGACCTGGTCCTCCTCGACGAAGGCGAGGGGGGAACGGCCTCAACCGTGGCCCTGCCGGAGCGAACCGGGCCGGTCTGGCACGGGTACCTGCCCGAGGTGCGCTCCGGCCGGCTGTACGGCTACCGGGTGCACGGTCCGTACGCGCCGGAGGCGGGGCACCGCTTCAATCCCCGCAAGCTGCTGCTCGATCCCTACGCGCGGGCGATCGGCCGCCCCCTGCGCTGGCACAACGGCCTCTTCGGCTACGTCGTGGGCGACCCCGCAGAGGATCTCTCGTTCAATGAGATCGACAGCGCCGCGCATGCCCCGCTGGGGACGGTCGTCTCCAGCGCCTTCGACTGGGGCAGCGATCGCGCCCCGGAGATCCCCTGGGAAGAGACGATTATCTACGAGACGCACGTGCGGGGCATCAGCAAACTCCATCCAGAGGTTCCGCCGGAGGTCCGGGGCACCTACCTGGGGCTGGTCTCCGAGCCGATCCTTCGCCACCTCCGGAGTCTGGGCGTCACGACGCTCGAACTGATGCCGGTGCAGGCCTTCATGGCCGACCGCATGATCGTCGACCGCGGCCTCGCCAACTACTGGGGGTACCATCCCCTGAACTTCTTCGCGCCCGAGCCCTCCTACGCGGCCGGCGGGCCGTCCGGCGCCGTCGACGAGTTCAAGACCATGGTGCGCGTCCTGCACGCGGCGGGCTTCGAGGTAATCATCGACGTCGTCTACAACCACACAAGCGAGGGGAATCACCTCGGTCCGACCGTGAGCTTCCGCGGCATCGACAACCGCTCGTACTACAGGCTCACGGAGGCCGGGCGCTACTACATGGACTACACCGGCACCGGCAACACCCTCGACCCCGGCAACGCCTACGTCCTGCAGCTGATCACCGACAGTCTGCGCTATTGGGTGCAGGAGATGCACGTCGACGGCTTCCGTTTCGACCTGGCCTCGGCGCTGGCGCGCGAGTTCTACGATTTCAACATGCTCTCGGCCTTCTTCAAGGTGATCCAGCAGGACCCGGTGCTCTCCCGCGTCAAGCTGATCGCCGAGCCCTGGGACGTCGGCGAGGGCGGCTACCAGGTCGGCAACTTCCCCTGGCTGTGGGCGGAGTGGAACGGCCGCTACCGGGACGTGGTGCGCCGCTTCTGGCGCAGCGACCACGGCGTCACCGGCGAGTTCGTCACACGCCTCGCCGGCAGCAGCGACCTCTACGCGCTCTCGGGCCGCCGTCCGTACGCCTCGATCAACTTCGTCACCGCGCACGACGGCTTCACCCTCGAGGATCTGTTCAGCTACGAGCGCAAGCACAACGAGGCGAATGGCGAGGACAATCGCGACGGGGCCGACGAGAACTTCAGCGTAAACTGCGGCGCCGAGGGCCCCAGCGCCGAGCCTAGCGTGCTGGCCTGCCGGGAGGTGCGCAAGCGCGCCCTCGCCGCGACGCTGCTGCTCAGCCAGGGGGTGCCGATGCTCCTGGGCGGCGACGAGCTCTCGCACACCCAGGGCGGCAACAACAACGCCTACTGCCAGGACAACGAGGTCTCCTGGTACGACTGGGCGCTGGACGACCGCGGGCGGACTTTTCTCACGTTCGTCCGCCGCCTCATCGCCTTCCGCCGGGAGCACCCCTCGTTCCACCGGCGGCGCTTCCTCAGCGGACACCCCGGCCCCGATGGCCGGCGCGACGTCCTCTGGCTGCACCCCGACGGCCGGGAAATGACGCAGGAGGATTGGGAGGATCCCCGCCGCGCCCTCGGCATGCTGCTCGACGGCCGCATGCTGCGCGACACCGACGCGCGCGGGAATCCGCGCTACGACGACACCTTCCTCGTGCTGATCGCCGCGGGGGGAGACACCCGTTTCGTTCTGCCTTCGCCAGCGCCCGGAGGGGCCTGGCTGCCGGTGCTCTCCCTGGAAGATGAGGGGGCTGTGGCGCCGCTCCCTGGCGGGAGCGCCGTGCCGCTCACTCCCCCTGCGCTGGTAGTTCTGCGAGCGGTGCCTAGCTAGCTGTCCACTAAGTTACCCTACCGTACCTGATATTCCCCTGTCGGGTTTCGGGTGAGCTCTTACATTACCTCAACTCGGTCCGGACCGAGTTCCAGGAAAGTTCCATGGAATTTACCCTTGGCCGACTTCCTGAGGGTAGGGGCGGCCGACTTGCGCCGCGAGCTCCGCGCCATAGAGCAGGATCGCCGACGAGAGGTACATCCAGATCAAGAAGATGATGATACCGGTGAGCGAGCCGTACACGAGCTGATAGCGCGCATAGGTGCGCAGGTACCAGAAGAAGGCCTCCTTGATGCCCTCGAAGAGCAGGCCTGAAATGGCCGCCCCCACCAGCACATGCAGCCACGGTACGCGCACGTTGGCGAGGGTCCGGTAGATCACGACGAAGGCGAGGATGCTGAACAAGAAGGGCGCGAGCGCGGACAGCATCAGCCCCAGGGGCGACCCCTCCAGGTTGACGATGAGCAGCGCCAGCCCCGGGAACGCGGTAATCAGCTCGAGGATGGCCCCGGAAGTGATCAGTGAGAGAATCATGAACAGGCCGGCCATCGCCACGAGCAGCAGCTCGATCAGTTTGTTGAGCACTCTGCGGCGCAGGAAGGGCAGGGGGGACGGCGGCGGCCAAACCCGGCCGAGGGCGCCACGGATCGTCGCCGCCACCGCGGTAGCGCTCCACCAGAGGCCGACGATGGCCAGCAGGCCGAAGGTGCCGCGCATCTGGATCGCCTCCGCGACCTGGCGGTCGAGAAAGCGGGCCGTCGACTCCGGCACGTAGCGGGAGAGCGTCTCGAAGATCGCGCTGCGCACCAGCGTCTGATCGACGAAGAGGCCGACCGCCGCCACGACCGCGATCAACAGGGGGAAGATGGAGAAGAGGGCGGAGTAGGCGATCGTCGCGGCCAGATCAGGCGCGCCGTCGGCGACGAACTTCTTGTACGCTTCCCACGCCAGCCACACCGGCCGAACGCGCGGTAGCGTGAACGGTCTGCTCAGGGTAACCCGCACGGCGCTCTATTCTAGCATCCAGCGGGTGGGATGATCGGCGACTGTATCGAGGCCGATCCGGTCATCTCGTCAATCTCTTGTAGCGTTCCAGTTCCCGATAGAATCCCTCATGCTGCCCCACGTCATAGAAGATGATTCTGTGGTTCTTGTCGTCGATCTCATACGCGAGCAGATACTGGTCATTTTGGGCCTGAAACTTCTCTACCCAGATGGCGCATAGAGTCCCTCGTTTCCTGTCTCCCCTGAAGGGATCTTCCAGGATCTTCGCCTGCGTTTTGTTGAGAACACGTCTCACTTCGGGGGGAAGCTTTTTCCTACGTTTGTTGTATCGGAGAACCGCTCTTGCCTCCCACTGCACCTACTCATCGCTCCAATCCAGCTCCTCAAGGAGGCCGGCATCTCGCTCCGCCTTTGCCTCGAGGATTCCCTCGACGAGAGAGAAAGGCAGGTCGGGGTTGTCCTCGGCGATCATCGCGATCTCCAGGTACCGGCGTGCCTGCTCACTGGGCTTGCGGTGCTGCCCCCTCGCTCTTGCCTGAAGCCGGCGCTTCAACTTCTCGTCAAGTCGCAAGTTCAGCGCGGGCATGATTTGCTCTCCTTGGTTGTGGGCGTTTGCTGCACTATAACACAATTCTATCACTTGTAACACAATGTGCAGCATAGCTTGAGCTTCTTACCAGGGGGGGCTGTGTGTCGTGGAGGCTACGGCTTGCGGGAGGCTACCGTCAGGCTGTACACGCCACCGGCGCCACGGGCGAGGACCTTCACATCAGCGAACCCGGCACAGTGAATGTGTTGCAGGTAGAGCCACTCGGGTTCGGCTCCGTCGATGCAGGCGGCCCATCGCTCTGGGTCGATCGGGCCGTCCGCCCTCGGCTCGGCCCGGACCATGTCGGAGACCACCATCCGCCCGCCGGCCCTCAGCACCCGGAAGGCTTCCGCGAATGCGCGACCCTTGTCGGGGATCAGGTTGAGCACGCAGTTGCTCAGTACCACGTCGACGCTGGCGCCGGCGACGGGAAGGTGCTCGATCTCACCCAGGCGGAACTCGATCTGGCTGAGGCCAAATCGCGCGGCGTCTTCCCGGGCCAGCGCGACCATCGCCGGGGTCATGTCCACGCCGATGACGCGTCCCTGAGCGCCGACGCGCTGGGCGGCGCGGAAGGCATCCAACCCGCGTCCGGAGCCCAGGTCCAGGACGATCTCTCCCGACCGCAGCTCGGCGGCCTCCACCGGCGTCCCGCATCCAAAAGAAGGAACGCCGAGGAACTCCACAGCGGCCGTCCCGGCATCCTTATCGCATCCACACCCGCCTCCGCAGCAGTCGCCCGCCGCGGCGCGGGCGTAGTGCTCCCGGACCGCTTCCTTGATCTCTGTCTCGATCACGCTCCTACCTCCTCGTCATCTCGCAGAGGTATCGCCATCATCACTGCGGTCGCGCACGACGGAGAGGTGAACTCACCGGATGAGAGTAAGCGCGGGTCCACATCCTCCCGGATGCCGCGCTCCCGCGCCGAGCCGAGCGCCGCCCGGACGAGCCGTGCTCCCACCCCCTGGCCGCGCAGGGCGGGGGCAACAGCCACTGAACGGAGGAGGGCCACGCCGTCGTGGGTCTCCAGCCCCGCCGAGCCGACGATGGCGCCTCGATCATCCGCGACGAAGAATCCGTCGATGTGCTCGGCGACCCCGGTGGTGACAAGCCCGGCTCCACCGACCAGGGCGAGAATCTGATCTAGGTCGTTTCGGGTGGCCGCGCGGACTACAAGGTCTCCCATGGCAGTGGCGCCTCTACGCCAGCGCCCGCAGGTCGGAGAGAAGCGACTTCAGCGCGGGACGCGCCACGGCGTAGTAGGCCCAGGTGCCCCGGCGCTCCACCGTGACCAGGCCGGCGTCGCGCAGGACCTTCAAGTGATGAGAGATCGTGGGCTGGCCCAGGTCAAAAGCGGCTTCGACCTCGCACACACAGAGGGCGTCGTGACGGGAGAGCAGGTGGAAGATGCGCAAGCGTATGGGATCTCCAAGCGCGGCCAGCGCGCGCCCCTGCGATTCCAGCACGTCCTCGTCAAACTTGGTGCGCGCGACCTCCTCGGTGCAGGCGCCGTCGCAGCAATTCCGGATTACCGCGATTGCCACGGACTCACCCCCGCCTGGCCAAAACCATATATTGATACATATCAATATAATGGATTCCGGTTGCCCATTTGTCAACGCCGCCTGTCTTCACGATGAACTCAGTCCGGTCCGAGTTGAGTTAGTCTCCGCTTACCCTGCGCTTCGTGCCACCACGATGGCGCCGAGGACGACCGTCTTGGGCGGGAAGTCTTCGCAGTACTGGCAGCGGTGGGTGAGGACGAGGCGGCCTGAACGCGCGATCACGAACTCGCCGGGCAACTGCCAGGGACTGTCCACCAGCGCCCGCTCGCTGCCGCGGCGGGAGGTCACCATCTTCTCCCCGGTGGCGCGGTCGCCCGGTTTCCAGGCAAAGTCGTGCAAAATCTGCGCTGGTGTGCCCTCGAGCAGGCCGTACGTTTCATAGGCGCTCCGGTCGGGGTCGCAGAGGAGAGGGAAGGGGTAGCCGCGGCGCCCCGCCACGGCGGCGGCCCGTTCTGGTTCAGCCTGACAGACCGCCACGACCTGCGCGCCCGCCTCCTCGAAGACGGCAACCTCATCCCGCAGCTTCTCCCAGCGTTCGGCCAGGCAGCTGCAGCCGAACTGGCGGAGGAAGAGCAACAGGGCCGGGCGCCCCTGCCAGAACTCGCTGAGGCGGCGGGGCCTGCCCTGGGCATCGGGCAGTGTGAGATCGGGCGCGGGGTCGCCGATCTGCGCCGGCAGCGTCTCCAGGCGCGTGCGCGTGGGCCCGCGGAGCCACCCATCCAACCACTCCGCCTCGGCGGCTTCCTGCTGATGGTCGAGCACGTCCACGGCGAACCTCCGTCAGGTGATGGCGTGGGGTTCGGCGGAGGAGCGCGCAGGCCCTACGCGGAGCGGCCCGATCGACTGATCAGGAAGAGCGTTCCCAGCGGCGGGATGGTCAGCGTCAGCGAGTGCGCCCGGCCATGGAAGGGCAGATCGTGCGCGTCGGCGGCGCCGAGGTTGCCGACGCCGCTGCCGCCGTACTCGGGGCTGTCGCTGTTGAGCATCTCCTGCCAGCGGCCCGGGCGCGGCACGCCCACCCGGTAGCCGAAGCGGGGCACCGGCGTGAAGTTGCTGATCACCAGGATCACGTCGTCCGTGGAGGCGCCGCGGCGGAGGAAGCTCACCGTGGACTGCTCGCTGTCGTTGGCGTCGATCCACTCGAAGCCCGCCGGGTCGAAGTCCAGCTCGTGCATCGCCGGCTCGCCGCGGTAGAGGCGGTTGAGATCGGCGACCCAGCGCAGGACGCCCCAGTGCTGGCTGAATTGGAGCAGGTGCCAGTCCAGGCTGGCGTCGTGGTACCACTCGTTTACCTGGCCGAACTCGCCGCCCATGAAGAGCAGCTTCTTGCCTGGGTGGGCGTACATGTACCCGAGCAGGGAGCGCAGGGTGGCGAACTGCTGCCAGGCGTCTCCCGGCATCTTGGAGAGGAGCGAGCGCTTGCCGTAGACGACCTCGTCGTGGGAGAGGGGCAAGACGAAGTTCTCCGAGTAGGCATAGAGCATGCGGAAGGTCAGGTTGTTGTGATGGTACTTGCGGTGGATCGGGTCCTTCTGCACGTAGTCGAGGGTGTCGTGCATCCAGCCCATGTCCCACTTCATGCCGAAGCCGAGACCGCCAAGGTAGGTGGGCCGGCTGACCAGCGGCCAGGCCGTCGATTCCTCCGCCACCGTCTGCGCACCCGGAAAGCCGGCGTAGACCAGCTCGTTGAGCCGCCGGAGGAAGGCGATCGCTTCGAGATTCTCGCGCCCGCCGAAGATGTTGGGCACCCACTCCCCCGCCTTGCGGGAGTAATCCAGGTAGATCATCGAGGCCACGGCGTCCACGCGCAGGCCGTCGGCGTGATAGCGGTCCAGCCAGAAGCGGGCGTTGCTGAGCAGGAAGGCCCGCACCTCCGGGCGGCCGTAGTCGAAGATCAGGCTGTTCCAGTCGGGATGGAAGCCGCGGCGCGGGTCGGGATGCTCGTAGAGGTGGGTGCCGTCGAAGTAGTTCAAGCCGTGCGCGTCGTCGGGAAAGTGCGAGGGCACCCAGTCGAGGATCACCCCGATGCCCGCCTGATGCAGGTAGTCGATCAGGTACATCAAGTCCTGCGGCGTGCCGTAGCGCGCGGTAGGGGCAAAGTACCCGGTGACCTGGTAGCCCCACGATCCGTAGAAGGGGTGCTCCATCACCGGCAGCAGCTCGACGTGGGTGAACCCGGCCTCGCGGACGTAGGCGGCGAGCCGGGGGGCGATCTCGCGGTAGGTGAGGTGCCGGTTCCCCTCTTCGGGGACGCGCATCCAGGAGCCCAGGTGCACCTCGTAGGTGGCCATCGGCGTGGCGGCAGCATGGCGATGCGCGCGCGCGGTCATCCAGGCGTCGTCGCCCCAGGCGTAATCGAGCGTCCAGATGATCGAGGCCGCTCCCGGCGGGACTTCGGCGGCGAAGGCAAACGGGTCGGCCTTGTCCACGCGGTAGCCGCGCAGATGAGAACGGATATGGTATTTGTAGCGGGCGCCGGCACCCACACTGGGGAGGAAGCCCTCCCAGATGCCCGACGATCCGCGGGGGGCGAGAAATGGGCCCTCCTGGCTCCACTCGTTGAAGTCGCCCGAGACGGAGACCGCCTCGGCGTGGGGCGCCCACACCGCGAAATAGGTCCCCGCCACCCCGTTGGGCGAGAGCGGGTGCGCGCCGAGCCGCTCATAGAGGCGGTCGTGCGTCCCCTCGTTGAAGAGGAAGAGGTCGTCGGGACTGAGCAGGCTGAATTCGGTCTGGCGCATCTCCGTCTTTGTTTCCCCCGAGCGCGCTTCACCAGTCGCGGCGGCGCTTCCTCCGGAGCCCGCCGGCCAGCGCGGCCTCATGAGCGCGAGGCTCGCCGCGGAGGCGGTTCACCAGGCGCAGCGTCGCCACCACCGCCTTGTTCTGGCTGAACTCTTCAAATCCGTAGCGGGCCCGCCGGCGCCAGTTCGGCCGCTCGACCCCGGTGCCGGGGATGTTCTGCGGCCGGCGTTCCAGCCACAGATCCTCCAGGTTGATCATGATCAGCCCGGCCGGGCTGGCGGCCAGGTGGGCGAGCAGCCCGCGCAGGATCACCTCGGCGCGCGAACTCCCCACTGTCAGCCAGCCGCCCGCGCGCAGCAGAGCCACCATCATCGCTTTGAGCCCGGCGCGATGCCGGTGCAGCGCCCGGACCGCCGCGGCGTCGGCCGGCGCCAGGCCTTTCGGGGAAGGGAGATCCAGCCCGTACCACATCGCGGCAAAGGGCGGCATGTCGTGCGTGTTCAGGCTGCCCAGGTAGTCGCGGGTGATCGGCCGGAGCTCCTCGCCCAGTTCTGAGGTGGCCTCGTACTGCACGACGTACATCCCCGAGATGTTGTGCCGTCCCAACGAACGCCGCACCGAGGGCGGCACGGTGCCCAGGTCTTCGCCGACCACCTGGGTGCGGTAGCGGTGCGACTCCAGCGAGAGGATGGCGTACAGCTCCTCGGGGACGTATCGGACGTAGACCCCCGCCGTCGCCGGAAACCCCTTGGGGATCCAGAAGAGCCGGTGCAGCCCCATCACGTGGTCCACGCGCAAGACGGCGGCGTGGCGGAGGTGATGGCGCAGCACCTCGATCACGTAGCGATACCCTTGCTCGCGGATCCGCTGCGGATGCAGCGGGGGAAAGCCCCAGTTCTGTCCTCCGGCGAAGAGGGGATCGGGGGGCGCGCCGGTGTGGATCTCGAAGGCGAACGCATCCCGCTCCTTCCAGGTGTCGTATCCGGCGCTGTGCACGCCGAGGGGCAGGTCCAGGTAGAGACCGGCGGAGCGCCGTCCCTTCTCCCGGGAAAGCGCGGAGAGCTGCTCATAGAGGAGGAACTGCACGTAGATGTGGTAGCGGCGGGCCTCTTCGTCGAAGTCCCCCTCGGTGATCTCCCCGTCGCGCAGCGGCGCCGGCCATGATTGCCACGGCAGGCGGAGGCGTTCGGAGACCGCCCGGAAACGCGCGTAGTCTTCCAGGGCGGGGCGCGTCCGACGAAAGTGATCGAAGGCTTTTCCTCGTTCCCCCGGCTCGGCGAAGAAGCTGCGGGCCATTGCCTCGAGGATGGGGCGCTTGATCCGAGCAATCCGCCGGTAGTCCACGAGATCGTCGCCGCCGACCTCTTCCAGGTCCGCCTGCAGTTGCGCGGCCTCGAGGAGGGCGCGGGCCTCGGCGCTTCGCGGGAGATCGGGGCTGCGCGCCGGATCGAGGTAGAACTCGTTCCAGAAGAGGCGGCTGGCCGGGACGTAGGGGCTCGCCTCGAAGAGCTCGTCCAGAAAGGTCGCCAGCAGCGGGAGGGTGCCGACGACTCTGCCGCCCAGCCCGCCGACCCAGGACATGAACTGTTCCAGGTCGGTGAGGTCGCTGGCTCCCCAGCTGCGCCGGGAATGGAGCGCATAGAGAGGAAGGAAGAGCCCCCAGCTCCTCGGCGCCTCCTCCGTGGGCGGACGGTACGCCCTCCGCGGGGCCGAGATGATGAGCGTCTCCTGGACCTCAGCCCCCGCGCGCTCGAGGTGAAGGCGGTGATAGCCCTGGGGCAGCCCGGCGGGTCCCCGCAGACGCACCGCCACGTGGCGCTGTCCCTCGATCTCGGCCGAGGAGCGCACCGGAAGCGCGGAGGGAGCGACCCGCCAGCGTCGCACCTCGCCGTCTTCCCGCCGCAGCGTGCACTCGATGGGACCGGCCAAGTCCGCGGCGGCGGCGTGGAGGTCGATCGTGGGCACGCGCCCACCCCAGGCCACGACCACGGGTTCCGCGCCCCGCCGCCACTGTGCGGCGACCCGCTCGCGCAGCGCCTCCGGCGCCTCGGGGATGCGGGTGATGGGGGCGCCCAGGGCGCGCAGGACGGCGAGCAGCCCTTCCGGTTCGGCGCGGCGCTTCCGTCCGCCGATGTCAAAGTACGACGTGCGCACCCCGTAGAGCGTGGCCAGCTGGCGCAGCGCGCCGATCCCCGAAGGCATCAGCGCGCGCGAAACCACTCCGTCGTATGCGCCAGCCCCGTCTGCAGGTCGACCTGCGGCCGCCACCCCAGCGTGCGTTCCGCCCTGGTGGGATCGAGCGCGATGCGGTAGACATCCCCCTCACGCGGAGGACCGTGCACAGGGGCGGCGGCGTGCTTTGTTAGCGCGGCGATGCGGCGGTGTACCTCGTTGATGCTCGTCTCGATTCCCGTGCCGATGTTGGCCACCCCTTCGACCTCGCTCTGCGTGGCCAGCAGGTTGGCGCGCGCCACGTCTTCCACGTAGACAAAGTCGCGGGTCTGCTCGCCGTCTCCAAAGATCGTCGGGGCGCGGCCCGCCAGCATCGCCTGGGCGAAGATCGCCACGACCCCCGCTTCTCCCAGCGGGTCCTGCCTCGGGCCGTAGACGTTGGCGTAGCGCAGGATGAACGACCGCAGCTTCCAGAGGCGCCGGTAGAGTCCCAGGTAGACCTCTCCCACGTACTTGGACACCCCGTAGGGGCTGAGCGGCCGCAGTGGATGGTCCTCATCCGCGGGGATGCGCTCGGGCTCTCCGTAGAGCGCGCCGCCCGTGGAGGCGTAGACGACCTTGCGCACGCCCGTCCGCACGGCGTGCTGGAGGAGGTTGACGGCGCCGAGGGCGTTCACTCGTGCGTCCTCCACAGGATCTCTCACGGAGGCGGGCACGGAGGCCTGGGCGGCGTGGTGGTTCAGCACCTCGGGGCGCTCCTGCTCGAAGACCTCGCCGACCGCGGGAGAAGCGACGTCCACCTCGTAGAGCCGGGCGCGCCGGTCGACGTTCTCGGCGCGGCCGGTAGCCAGGGTGTCGATGATCGCCACGTCCCACCCCGCGGCGAGGTAGGCGTCGACGACGTGGGAGCCGATGAATCCCGCTCCGCCGGTGACGAGGACCCTCACGGCGTCACTTGCGCGCGGGATGCCTGGGCGCCTGCTGCTGGATGCGGTCCAGCGCGCCGGCTGCCGCTTCGGCTTCCTCCAGGGAGAGCGTGCCGGTCAGCCACTTGATCTGGCGAAGCACTTCACCCCCCGTGAGATCTCTCATCGGATCGCGAGGGCCGGGGAGCCGCTGCCGCCGCCCCGTCTCCATCGCCACGAGGAGCTGCCGCCGCTGGCCCGGGCGCAGCGTGACGGCTTCGACCGTGATGCGCCGGCGTAAATCGAGCAGCCGGCGCAGATTTCGCCCGCTCAGCATGCCCTTATAATACCCATCGTGCATCCCCTCGACGACCCCGAGACCTATCGCATCCTCGACCCGCGCGGCCTCGCCACGCTGGTCGTCCGGTTCCCGGAGATGGCCGAGGAGATCTGGCAGACCGCGATGCGCCTCCGCCTCCCCGCCGCCGACGACGCCACCGCGATCGTGGTGCTGGGAATGGGCGGGTCGGGAGTAGGCGGGGATCTGCTGCTGTCGCTGCTGGCGCCGACCTTCCCGGTCCCGGTCGTCGTCGTGAAACATCACCGCGTCCCCGCCTTTGTGGGGCCGCAGACCCTCATCTTTGCTTGCTCCTTCTCCGGAGAGACCGAAGAGACGCTGGCCGCCTACGCGTCGGCGAAGGAGGCCGGGGCCCCAGCCATCGTCATCACCTCAGGCGGAGCGCTGGCCGCTCAGGCTGCGGCGCGGGGTGATCCGGTCGTCCAGCTCCCTCCGCAGCTCCCGCAGCGGGCGGCGCTGCCCTACCTCTTCCTGCCGATGGTCAGCGCGGTGCGCCGGCTCACGCACATGGGCGAGCTCTCCGGGGAGTGGGCCGAAGCGAAGACCATCCTGGCGGGGCTCGTCGAGGAGGTGGGTCCGGCGGCGCGGGCCGAACGGAATCCGGCAAAGCGGCTGGCCGGGCGCATGGCTGGCCGATTGCCCGCGGTCTATGCCTCCTCACCGGCGCTCGCCCCAGCGGCGTATCGCTGGAAGTGTCAGTTCAACGAGAACAGCAAGACGCTGGCCCTCTGGAACACCTTTCCGGAACTGAATCACAACGAGACCGTCGGCTGGGAGGACGAGGCTCTGGCCCGGCAGATCGCCGTCGTGCTGCTGCGGGAGCCCGAGGAAGAGCCGGCGGTGGCCCGGCGGGTAAGCGCCACCCGCGACGTGGCCTTCGGCTCGGCGGCCTCGGTAGACGAGGTGCGGGCGCGGGGGGGAAGCCGGCTGGCGCGGCTGCTCTCGCTAGTGCTCTTCGGCGATTTCGTCAGCGTCTACCTGGCGATGCTGCGCGGGGTCGACCCCACCCCGGTGGCGCGCATCGACGAGATCAAGCGGCTTCTCAGCGTGAATGTCCAGGCCTGAGTTTGCGCTGTTCCTGCGGCCCGGGCATCCGGATTTCCTCGACCTCCCCTGGGACCGCCCCCTCGAGGAATGGAGAGGGCACTCGAGGCTCGTGGAGGTGCCTCGCGGCATCTCCCGCCATCCGGTTCTCTTCGTCAACTACGACGGCGTGCTCTACGCGTTGAAAGAATTGCCGGGAGGGCTGGCCAAGAAGGAGTACGATCTGCTGCGGCAGATGGAGGAGCTCCGCCTGCCCGCGGTCCCGCCAGTGGGACACGCCCGCACCGGAGGGGCGGAGGGCGACGCGAGCGTGCTGCTCAGCCGGTATCTGGACTACTCCCTGCCGTACGAGACCCTCTTCACCAGCAGCACGTTGAGCAGCTACCGCGCCTATCTCCTCGACGCCCTGGCCGGGCTGCTCCTGCAGCTGCACCTGGCCGGGGTCTTCTGGGGAGACTGCTCCCTTGCCAACACCCTCTTTCGCCGCGACGCCGGAGCCCTGCAGGCCTACCTCGTGGACGCGGAGACTTCGGCGATCCATCCCAGCCTCTCCGACGGTCAGCGGGCCTACGACCTCGAGATCATGGAGGAGAACGTCTACGGCGCCCTCGCCGACATCGCCGCGCTGGGGGCGCTGCCCCCGAACTTTCCGGTCTCCGAGATCGGCCGGGACATCCGGGCGCGCTATGAGAGCCTCTGGCAGGAAATCACGGGAGAAGAGGTCGTGGCGCCCGATGACCACTACCGGATTCAGGCGCGCATCCGCGCCCTGAACGCGCTCGGCTTCTCCGTCGACGAGGTCGAGCTGCGACCCACCGAGACGGGCGAGCAGCTGCGGCTGCGGGCGTTCGTCGCGGACCGCAACTTCCACCGCGACCTCCTGCACAGCCTCACCGGCCTGGAGGCGGAGGAGCTGCAGGCCCGCCTGATGGTGAACGAGATCCAGGAGCGCAAGGCCACGCTGACGCGCACGCACAACCGCAGCACGCCGCTCAGCGTCGCCGCCCACTCCTGGCTCACCGAGGTCTACTTGCCGATGATCGAACCGCTCAAGCCGCTGATGGACAGCCAGACCCATCCCGCCCAGCTGTACTGCCAGCTCCTCGAGCACAAGTGGTATCTCTCCGAGCAGGCGCAGCACGACGTGGGGCACCGGACGGCGCTGGAGGATTACCTGAAGCGGTTCGGCGCGGAGGGCGCCGGAGGGGAAGAGGGATAGGGCGGCCACGCTGGGAAGATAGGTCCGGGGAGATCCTGAGGGACGAGGGGCGGGGACCGTGGCCAAAGTGCAGCTGGAAAACCTGACGAAGACTTTCGGCGTCGTCAAGGCGGTCAACGACGTGACGCTGGAGATCCCCGACCAGAAATTCACCGTCCTGGTCGGCCCCTCGGGCTGCGGCAAGACGACCTGCCTGCGTCTGGTCGCCGGCCTGGAGGAGGCCACGGCCGGCAACATCTACATCGGCGAACGCCGCGTCAACGACGTGCCGCCGAAGGACCGCGACATCGCCATGGTCTTCCAGAACTACGCGCTCTACCCCCACATGTCCGTGTACGACAACATGGCCTTCGGTCTGCGCCTGCGCAAGTATCCCAAGAACGAGATCGACCGGCGGGTGCGCGAGGCGGGGGGCATGCTGGGAATCCAGGCGCTGTTGGGGCGCAAACCCAAGCAACTCTCCGGCGGGCAGCGGCAGCGCGTCGCCCTCGGTCGCGCCATCGTGCGGGAACCGCAGGTCTTCCTGATGGATGAGCCGCTCAGCAACCTCGACGCGAAGCTGCGCGTCGAGACGCGGGCGGAGATCAAGAAGCTGCACGCCCGTCTGCAGACCACCACCATCTACGTGACGCACGACCAGGTGGAAGCGATGACGATGGGCGATCGCATCGTCGTCATGTCCGACGGCCTCGTCCAGCAGGTGGACTCGCCGCTAAGCCTCTATGAGAAGCCGGCCAATTTGTTCGTCGCAGGGTTCATCGGCAGCCCGGCGATGAACTTCCTGCGCACCAAGCTGGTGCAACGCAACGGCGGGGTGGAGGTAGACGCCGGCGCGTTCCGGCTGCCCGTGCCCGCGGACGTCGCCCCCTCGGCGAAGTCCTGGGTGGGGAAAGAGGTCATCTTTGGGATCAGGCCGGAGGACATTCAGGACCGAGCGCTCTGGCGCGACGCCCCGCAGGAGTGGACGGTGCGCGCCAACGTGGACGTGCACGAACCCATCGGCTCGGACATCATCCTCTACCTCTCCGCCGGAGATCACACGGTCATCGCTCGCGTGGACGCGCACAGCGAAGCGCGGATGGGCAAGCCGGCCGAGGTGGTCTTCAACATGCGCAAGCTCCACCTTTTCGCGCCGGAGACCTCCCAGGCCATCATCTGACCCTTTGAGCCTCAGCGTGTGACCGCGACGCGCGCGACCCCAACCCGGCTGGACCCCATCGAGCGTCTGATCCCCGGCGGTCCCGGCGGGTGCCTGCTGCTGCACGGCTTCTCCGGATCGCCGCTGGAGATGCTGCCGCTGGCGGACGCGCTGGCCGAAGAAGGATGGACGGTCTCCGTCGCGCGCTTGGCCGGCCATGGCACCTCGCCGCGCGACCTCGCGGGGACGCGCTGGGAAGAGTGGTTCGACTCCGCCCGGGCGGCCTACCGGGCCCTGGCCGACCGCTGCGATCGCGTCGCGCTGGTCGGCCTGTCCATGGGCGGGGCGCTCAGCCTGCTCCTCGCCGCCGAGGAAGACGCCGCGGCTGTGGTGACGATCTCCACTCCCATCCGGATCCATCCGCTCTGGGTGCGCGCCTCACTCGCGGCGGCGCGGGTCCTGCCGCTCGCGCCGGTGGTGTTCCGGCTCGGTCCGCGGGAGCGGCAGATGCGGCACTATCTCTCCCCCTACACGCGCATTCCACTCGGCGGCACGCACGAGGTGGACCGCCTTCTCGCCGCGGTGCGCGCCGCGCTGCCGGCGGTCCGATCGCCCCTACTCGTCGTGCAGGGCCGCCGCGATTGGGTGATCCCGCGCGAGTCGGGGCCGCAGATCGCGGAGCTGGCCGGCGTCGAGGCCACCATGGCGTGGCTGCCCCGATCCGGGCACATCGCCACCCTGGACCGCGACCGGCTGGCGCTGGCCCAGACGGTGCGCGACTTTCTCCGTCCCGCCCTCGAACGGGCCCGCGTCCGGCGTGAGGATTGAGGGGGTCGATCACCTCGTCCTGACGGTCCGCGACGTCGAGGCGACCTGCGCGTTCTACGCGCGCGTGCTGGGGATGGAGGTGGTCACCTTCGGCGGGGGACGGCGCGCCCTGGCCGCCGGCGGGCAGAAGATCAACCTGCACCAGGCCGGAGAGGAGTTCTCCCCGCACGCCGCCCTGCCCACCCCCGGGGCGGGCGACCTCTGCCTGCTCAGCGCCGAGCCGCTGGAAGCCGTCATCGCGCACGTCCAATCCTGCGGGGTGGAGATTCTCGCCGGCCCGATCGACCGCGTCGGCGCCCGAGGGGCCTTGCGCTCCATCTACCTGCGCGACCCCGATGGCAATCTGATCGAAGTCGCCAACGAGCGCACTCAGAACAAAGACAAACCGTCATCCAGCCGGGGATAGGCCAGACGGGGTAGCAGTTCCCGTTTCATCCGCGTCGTGTCCATGACGTAGGATGCCATCCCGATCCTGATGAAGTCGCGCGTCAGCGGTGAGGGTGTGCGCAGCAGCGCGGCGGCGGCTTCGCAGACGGCCCCCGCCGCGTAGAACGTCCACGCCGGGGCGTGCCAGGGGCGCGGGTAGCTCCAGTGGGCGGCAACGGCGTCCAGAAACTCTTGCAGGGTGAGCGGGCGGTCGTCCCCCAGATTGTAGATGCCGCTGATCGTCGGGCCGTCGATGGCCGCCGCTGTCGCCGTGAGGAAATCGGGCAGGGCGAGCAAATGGATCCAGGTCGTCCTCCGCCAGACGCCGAGGAGCCGGCGGCGCATCAGCCAGCGCGCGGCGTCGATCATCAACACGCCCCGCGCGTAGATCATCCCGGCGCGCAGCGCGACCGGCGTCATCGCTGTTCCGGCTGACGCCGCGAAGAGATGGCGCTCCGCAGCCAGCCGCGTGCGCGCGTGCACGGATGTTGGCGGCCGGCCTTCCGGCAGCCCGCGCGCCGGCGCCTGCGGGGTCGACTCTCCCTCCACGTGCGGGAAGCTGACGAGGATGAACTTGCGGACGCCGGCCTCCAAGGCTGCGGTGGTGAGGTGCTGGACGTAGCCGAGATTCGTCCGGGGCAAGAAGCGCTGCGGCCTGGGGGCGAAGAGCAGCCCAGCAAAATGGACGATGCAGTCCACGCCGCGGCAGGGTGCGGCCAACGACGATGGGTCGCCAAGATCGGCGCGCACTATTGAAACGTTGATCGCCCGGGCGATGTCGGCGGAGACGGGCCGCCGATGCTCGAGCAGGGTGAGCCGGTGCGGGCCGGCCAGCAGATGACGGGCCAGGTGGGACCCGAGATTGCCCGCTGCGCCGGTGATGAGGATGTTCACTGGCGCGATTTCTTCCGCTCCTGATGATCAAGGCCAAAGTAGAGCGTTGCCTCATAGCCATTGTGCGTGCGGCACCGCAGCTGAACGTTATCCTCAGTCGACTCTCCACCCGCGGCAAATGGCTCGACATGATGAAACTCCAGGAACCCGTCCTCGGTACAACGGCGGCCCGTGCTGGTCACAAACGCGCAGCGGCCGCTGTCGCGTAGCCAGACGGCCCGCCTAACCGCAGCGGGGATGTGTCGCGATCCTGGCGCCGTCCCATTCCCTCCCCGAGGGCGGCCAGTGGCAGCAAGTTTTCTCTTGGCAAGGCTCTCCAACAGCGCAGTCAGCGCCAAGTCGAAAATCGTGCCCGGATCCGCGTCAGGGACTTGATGACGCAAGAGAGCCTGAGCCCGACGGAGCTTCTCGACTGTCTCGGAGTTCGCGGTGAACTGAATCTTGTAGCGCTGGGGGGCCAGAGGACACACCACACTGGGCCGCGCCTGCTGAGGTGTCATTGCTGAAAAGGATGCTAGGTCTGGAGACGATGCTACCGGACTCGGTCCGGACCGAGTTGCCGTTGCAATCCTCGACCGCTGTCGGCGCGGAGGTGGGAGGCGGCGCACAGCTGAGGGGACTGGTGGCTGGGGATGCAGCCGGGCGACGAGCTCCTCGACCTGTCGCTTGCTCTTGTGACTGGCGGCTTCAAGAAGCTGCAGATAGTTCTCGCCGGTCAGGTGGGCACTGAGGAGGGTCACCGTAGTCAGATTTGCCGAGCCGTCTTCCAAGCGATCGAGCAGAACCGGGAATTTTCGGATCGCCCGCGCGGCCTCGATTCGCGCGTAGGCTGCGTGTTCGGTGAGATGCAGAACTTGCGTGCAGTAGGTGAACAACGAAGAGCAGCCTTCGGCCAGGTACAGGCGCCGCTCGTCCAGCTCCGAGAGGTGCGCAATGAGTGCCGACGTCGCCGCGCGTTCCGCCGCGGCCAGAGCCTTCACCCTCGCCGATAGCTCCTGGTTGGAGAGCATCTTCGGATCCATGCCCCATGTATAGCATGTGTATTTCATGAGACGTGGACGGCCCGCGAGGGCACTCCGGGCGCTCGATTCTTCGCCGTGGGTTCCCTCCGATGAGGATCGTGTGCTCGACCGCCTGGGAAGCGCAGATCGCAATCTGGGTCGCCCCGTATCTCACCGCCGACCACCTGAAAAACACTCGTCAAGTCGCAACATCGAGGGACTGAAAAAGCCCGAGTCTAGTCCGATGGAACTCGGTCCAGACCGAGTTCCGGCGAGAAGGAGAATCCCCGACCGAGCGTAACTGTTCTCGCACTCAAGAGCCCGACGGGACACAGCATGGAACAGCAGATCGAGCGTAGTAAGGTCCTCGTCCGCTGGATCGTGGCGGTTTCCCTCTTCGCCGCGGTCGCTTACCTGAAGCGCCAGGGGCAGGTCGGCATTCCCTGGAGCACCATCCTCGCCCTCAGCGCGGTCGTGGCCGGGTTGAACGTGCTCTACGGGCGCATTCTGCGCACGGGCGCGCCGCCCTGGTTGAAATTCGTCACCACGGCCACGGATCTGGCGCTGCTCTCCGCCCTGGTCTTCTTCACCGGCGGCGCCGGCAGCGTCTTCTACTTCGCCTACTTCATCGTCCTGGTCAGTAACAGCATCCGCTACGGCATGGCGATGGCGCTCTACGTCGCCACGATCTACAACGTCACGTACGTCGTGGTCCTGCTGGCGCTGCCTGTGGGGGGCGACCTCACCGTCGAAGCCGTCAAGATCCTGACGTTCTGGGGTGTGGCGCTCTACGCCGGCTACCTGGCGATGCGGTTCCAGCGCCAGACGCGCATCCTCGAATCCTACGAGGAGACGATCGCGCGCCTGCGGGCCGAGCTGGCGGGGCCGCGCCCGGCGAAGTGAGCGATCCGGGGGAGCGCCGCACCCCCACCCTCACGGCGCGAGGGGTCTCCTGGGGGCTCGCCCTGGGGCTGGTCCTGCTCGCCCTGCTCGTCGGCATCGCCTGGCGCACGACCAGCGCGGCCTGGTTCCTGCTCTTCCCGCTGCTCCTGGTGGGGGTGCTCTTCGCGCTAGGAGTGGGCGTGCTCTGGGGTCTGCGGCACTTCTAGGGCCGGCACACCGCCCGCCTTCGCTTCGGCGCGCGCCATCAAGTCGTTCATCGTACTCTCCAGCGTCCGGGAGAGACGCTCCACACCCTCGTCGTCCAGATCGTGGGGCACCTCCAGCGGCTCCCCGATCACCAGGGCCGCCCGGGTGAAGGGGCGGGGGATCTCAAAACGGTCCCAGGAATCCAGGGCGATCTTGTCGGCCATCGCCGCGCCGACCGGGAGGAGAACGACTCCCGTCTTCTTCGCCATGAAGACCGCGCCGGGTTTGGCCCGGAACATCGGGCCGCCCGGCCCGTCGGCGGCGATCACTCCCCCGCGGCCCGCCTCCAGCAGGTGCAGGAACCGGATCACGCCCCGCGGCTCTGACGGGTAGGATGCGGCGTCGAAGACGCGGTAGCCGAGGTGCTGGAGCGCCGCCAGCGTCAACGCGCGGGCGGGGCGGGAGAGGCCGCGGAAGGATCCGTCGCGAGGACGGCTGGAATAGACCAGCAGCGGCAGTCCCTGGAAGAAGAAGACCGGCAGCAATCCTCTGCCGTGCCAGACCACGACGAGCACCTGCCGATTCGTGCGCAGGATCCCCGCGACGTACTCGTACCCGCTGATGGACAGGTTGATCGTGCTGTCGATGATGCGGAAGAGGCCCACGACGAAGAGGGCAAAGACCCAGATGGCGCCCGTGACCAGCCGGTCCAGGTAATCGGCTCCCGCCGGCGGGGTTTTGGCGGCTTGGGCGCGTCCGGTCGTCTCAACCACTAATCACGCGCCTGCCCGGCGGGGACTCCACCACTGGCGCGGGCCCTCCAGGCGCCGTCCCTTCGAAGACTCCCTGCGCCGGCTTATACAGGATGAGCGCAAGCCCCCAGGAGAGTCCCCCAACGAGCGCTTCCAGCCAGGGGAAGACGATGCCCAGCGGGGGCGCCAGGATCGCCACCACGACCGCCGCCGCGCCCAGGCCCAGCGCCACGCGCACCCCCACCAGGGGGTGAGGGATCCGCTGCAGCGCCAGGCCACCGGCGAAACCGAGCAGCCCAAAGATCACGACGTTGATCAAGACGTTGAGCAGAACCAGACCGACAGGTGGGTCCCCCAGGGTCATGAAGAGCGCGCCGAAGGTCCCGACGGTCGCCATGGTGACGGCCCCCGCTACCGCTCCCAGCCGGGCGGCGGTTGGAGGGCGGTGATGCATCCCGCGGATCCAGAACCAGGTAATCACGCCTGCCGCGAGCACGCCGGTGGTGTTGATGGCCGATTCCAGCCGCGCTCTGCCGCCCTGCTCGAAGGATTGAAACATGTCCGGCAGGACCAGAAACACCGCCACGACGGCGGGCATCAGGTGCGGGTACTTCCGCCAGAGGATCTCCACGAGCATGTCGGCCGGCAGGGGCGCGTTGGGATCAACGTCGCGCCGGAAGACCCCGGGCCAGCGGGAGCGGAGCCACCGACCGAGACGGGGCGCCATGCGGCGCAGCCATCTGATGTAATACTTCACGAAGACCCCTAAGAGCACGGCCCCGATGACGGGACCGACCAGCCCCCAAAAAGCGCCCCAGTTTCCCGTGACCACTGAGCGGATCAACGCGGCGGTGAAAGCCCCCAGGCTCATCGCCACGGCGGCGTACGTGGCGGTGCTCCACATCAGGCGGCGCCCACCCCAGAGGCGCTCCCACTCGGCCTCGCTGATCGGCTGATACGTCTGGGCCTGGGCCATCCGCCCTTATCCCTTTGCACCTCCGCGGTCGCCGCCGAAGGCCTGGCCGGCCATATCGCCCAGCGGCCCCAACAGTCGCGAGAACTCCAGCGGGAAGATGAACTTCGTCGCCGGGCTCTCTCCCAACGCCTTGAGCGCCTCGAGGTACTGCAGGGCCATCGTCTTGCTGTCCACGTTCTGGGCCACGCTGAAGATCGTGTTCAGCGCCAGGGCGAAGCCTTCGGCGCGCAGGATGGCGGCCTGCCGGTCTCCCTCGGCGCGGAGGATCGCCGACTGCTTGTCACCCTCAGCGACCGTGATGGTGGCCTGGCGCTTGCCGTCTGCCTCCGTGACCACGGCGCGACGGGTGCGCTCTGCGGACATCTGACGGGTCATCGCCTCCTGCACCTCGCGTGGCGGCAGGATCTCCCTGATCTCCACCGTCGTCACCTTCACGCCCCAGCGCTCCGTGACCTCATCGAGCTTGGTCCGCAGTACTTGGTTGATCTGCTCGCGCCGCGCCAGGACGTCGTCGAGGGAGATGTCGCCGATGACGGCGCGCAGAGTCGTGGTGGCGATGCCGCGCGCCGCGCCGGCGAAGTCCGCCACCTGGATGACCGACATCTCGGGGTCGAAGACCTTCCAGTAGATCAGGAAGTCGATGTTGATCGGCGCGTTGTCTTTGGTGATACACGTCTGGCTGGGGATCTCCAGAAACGCTTCGCGCAGGTCCACCCAGACCGGCCGGTCGATGAAGGGGACCAGAAAGACAATGCCAGGCCCAACGCGCCCAAACCCGGTTTTTCTGTTCAAGGACCGGCCCAGCCGAAACACCACCAGGCGCTGATATTCGCGGACGATTTTGATCGACGAGCTGAAGAAAATGAGAAACGCGATGACTGCTGCGATGAGATAGAGGAGCAACGCGACGAACCCTGGCATGGGACACCTCCCGGGGATGCTGGACCTATTCTTCGAATACTGTTGAACGGTTCCTCTTCCTCCGGGCCTGACGCGCCGGCGGGAGCGCGGGAGGGGCGGCATGGCCAAGAACGCAGTCATCAGCATCGATATCGGCGGAACAAAGACGCTGGCGGCGGTGGTGAACGCTCAGGGACGGGTGATCGCCCGTCGCCGGATGGAGACGCCACAGGAGGGCCCCCAGCGGTTCGTGGAGACGGTCGGACGCGAGGTGGCGGCCCTCCTCGCCGAAACGGGGCTGCGCCGGGAGGATCTGCTCGGCCTGGGCGCGGGGGCGCCGGGTCCACTCGACCCGGAGACCGGTGTGGTCTTCGAGCCGCCCAACCTGGAAGGGTGGCGCGACGTACCCCTGGCGGAGATGCTGCAAGAGGTTACGCGCATCCGCACCTTCATCGAGAACGATGCCAACGCCGCGGCGGTGGGTGAGGCCTGGGTGGGCGCCGGGGCGGGTGTGTCCGACCTGATCTACATCACGGTCAGCACAGGCATCGGCGGTGGTCTGATCTTCGGCGGCGAGCTCTACCACGGCGTCTCCGGCACCGCGGGCGAGATCGGGCACATGACCATCGAGCCGGAGGGGCCTGTCTGCGGATGCGGTCGAAAAGGGCACCTCGAGATCCTGGCGTCCGGGCCGGCCATCGCGCGCATGGCATCCGAGGCGCTGCGGGCCGGGCGCCCTTCCTCCTTGAGCGGCCTCTCTGAGGAAGCGATTACGGCGGAAACGGTGGCGGAGGCGGCTGCGGCCGGCGACGTCCTGGCGATCGAGGCGTACACGCGCGCCGCCGGTTACATCGGCGTCGCCGCCGCCTCACTCGTGAACGTCCTGAACCCTCAGATGATCGTCTTCGGCGGAGGGGTCAGCAAGGCGGGAGAGTTACTGCTCGCGCCGGTGCGCCAAGCCGTGCGCGAGCGCGCCTTCGAGCGGCCGGCGGAGGCGGTGCGTATCGTCCCCTCTGCCCTCGGAGACGATGTCGGCGTCGTGGGTGCGGCGGCGGTGGTGTTTCGGCGGGCGGTCGACTAGACGTCGGAGAGGTCGATCCGGCGCTGCACGAAGTTGGTGTAGACCTCGCCGCGCCGGAAGAACCCGTTGTCCAGCACGCGCAGGTGAAACGGGATCGTCGTGGCGATCCCCGTGATCTCGAACTCCGTCAGCGCCCGGCGCATCCGCAGAATGGCCTCTTCGCGCTCCTGCCCCCAGGCGATCACCTTGGCGATCAGCGAGTCGTAGTGCGGCGGGATGGTGTACCCGGCGTAGCCGTGCGTGTCCACGCGGATCCCCGGGCCGCCCGGGGGGAAGAAGGTGACGATCGTGCCCGCGGAGGGGCGAAAATCCGCGCGCGGATCCTCGGCGTTGATCCGGCACTCCAGGGCGTGCCCGTGCCAGGCCACGTCGCGCTGCGAGAAGTCGAGCCGTTCGCCAGCGGCGATGCGGATCTGCTCCTTCACCAGGTCCAGCCCCGTGACCATCTCCGTCACCGGATGCTCCACCTGGATGCGCGTGTTCATCTCCATGAAGTAGACGTTCTCGCCTTTGTCCACCAGGAACTCGACCGTGCCGGCGCTCGTGTAGTGGATCGACTGCGCCGCCCGCACCGCCGCGCGGGTGAGGGTGGCCAGCGTGCGCTCGCGCAGCAGCGGCGGGGGCGATTCCTCGATCAGCTTCTGGTGGCGCCGCTGCACCGAGCAGTCGCGCGCGCCCAGGTGGACGATCCCCCCGTGCGCGTCGGCGAGTACCTGCACCTCGACGTGGCGGGGCTCCTGCACGTACTTCTCGATGTAGAGCCGTCCGTCGCCGAAGGCCGCCTCCGCCTCCCGCTGCGCCACCAGCAGGCCGGTGCGCAGGTCGTCCCGAGTGTGCACGACGCGCATGCCGCGGCCACCTCCGCCGGCGGACGCCTTCAGCATCAGCGGAAAGCCCACGTGTTGCGCCACCTGCAGGATCTCCCGCTCGCCGTCGACGGGACCCGCGCTGCCGGGAATCACCGGCACGCCCGCCTTGGCCATCAGCGCCCGCGCCTCCGACTTGTCCCCCATCTTGCGGATGGCGTCGGGGCTGGGCCCGATGAAGGCGATCTTCACGTCCGCGCAGATCTCCGGGAGGTGCGGGTTCTCCGCCAGGAACCCATACCCAGGATGGATGGCGTCGACTCCCAGCAGCTCCGCCGTCGCCATGATGTTGGGGATGTTCAGGTAGGATTCGGCGGCGGGGGCGGGGCCGATGCAGAACGCCTCGTCGGCCAGCTTCACGTGCAGCGAGTTGCGATCCACGTCGGAGTAGACGGCCACCGTGCGGATGCCCAGGTCGTGGCAGGCGCGGATGATGCGGACGGCGATCTCGCCGCGATTCGCGATGAGGACCTTGCGGAACATCAGACCGGGACGAGGCCGCCGGGCACCGCGGTCAGGCCAGCGGGTCGATCAGCAGCAGCGGCTGGCCGTACTCCACCGGCGTGCCGTTCTCGACCAGCACCCGCGCCACGCGCCCGCGCACCTCGCTCTGGATCTCGTTGAAGAGCTTCATCGCCTCGATGATGCAGACGGTCTGGCCGGCGTCGACCCGGTCTCCCTCGGTGACGAACGGAGGAGCGTCTGGGGAGGGGGAGCGGTAGAAGGTGCCGACCATCGGGGCGGTCACCGCTTTCATCTGATCGGGGAGGGCGAGCTCTGCCGCTCCGGCCCCCGTGGCCAGGCCCACGGCGCCCGCCGCCGGGAGGGCGCCCGCCGCCGGGAGGGCGCCCGCCGCCGGCGCCACGCCCGCGCCGACACGATCGCCGTGCGGGTTGGCGCTGGTGCGCATCTCGAGGCCCGCCGCGGTCTTCTTGACCGAGACCTTCAGCGTGGGCGTCTCCACGGTCAGCTCGGCGACGTCGGCCGCCTCGCCGGCAATCCGCAAGACCTCCCGCACCTGTTCCCAATCGATCTTGTTCGAGTCCATGCGCCCTAACGGGTGCGGCTGAGCCGCTCGACCTGCCGTCCCATCCGGCGGTATTTTTCGTAGCGGCGCGCCAGCAGCGCCTCCCCCGGGACGCTCTCGAGCGCCTCGAGGTAGCGGCCCACCGCCTCGCGCACCGCCTGCATCGCCGCGTCGGGGTCCGCCTGCGCGCCCTCGGCGGGCTCGGGCACGATCTCGTCGATAATCCCCAGGTGCGCCAGGTCGGCCGCGGTCAAGCGGAGCGCGTCGGCGGCCTCCTGCGCCCGCCCGGCGTCGCGCCAGAGGATGGCGGCGCAGCCCTCCGGGGGGATGACGGTGTAGATGGCGTTCTGCAGCATCAGCACGACGTCGCCCACCCCCATCGCCAGCGCGCCCCCGCTGCCGCCCTCGCCCGTGATGACGACGACGATGGGGACGGCCAGCGCGGACATCTCCGCAATGTTCTGCGCGATGGCCTGCGCCTGTCCCCGCTCTTCCGCGTCGTCGCCGGGGAAGGCTGCCGGCGTGTCGATGAAGGAGAGGACGGGGCGGCCGAATTTCTCGGCGAGCTTCATCACGCGCAGCGCCTTGCGGTACCCCTCCGGGTTAGGCATCCCGAAGTTGTGGGCCAGGTTCTCTTTGGTGTCGCGCCCCTTGTGCGGGCCGATCACCGCGACCGGGCGGCCCGCGAACCAGCCGAACCCCGCCAGCATCGCGGGATCGTCGCGGAAGAGGCGGTCCCCGTGCAGCTCGGTGAAGTCGACGATCAGGTGCTCGATGAACTCCGGCGCCTTCGGCCGCTGCGGGTGGCGGGCCAGCTGCACGATCTCCCAGGCCGAGCGGGTGACCGCCTCCGGGGCGGGCGGGCCCTCGACCGGACGCTCCCGCGGGGTGGGCCGCGGGTCGGCCGCCATGGCTAGGCCGTCGCCTCCGCGGGCGCCGCGGGCTGGCGCGGGGCGCCGAAGAAGCGCAGCGCCCGGCTCAACTGCGGCCGCAGCTGGTCCCGCGCGACGATCGCGTCGATCAACCCGTGCTCCAGGCAGAATTCCGCGGTCTGAAAACTCTCCGGCAGCCGGCGCCCGATGGTCTGTTCGATCACGCGGCGCCCGGCGAAGCCGATCATGGCGCCCGGCTCGGCGAAGATGACGTCCCCGAGGAAGGCGAAGGACGCGGTCACGCCGCCGGTGGTGGGATCGGACATGACCGAGATGAAGGGCACCCCTGCGCTGCGCAGGCGCGTCACCGCGGCGCTGGTCTTGGCCAGCTGCATCAGCGAGAGCGCCCCTTCCTGCATGCGGGCGCCCCCGGAGGCGGAGAAGGTAATCAGCGGCAGCCGCCCCTCGCGCGCGCGCTCGGCTGAGCGGGCCACCTTCTCGCCGACGACCGATCCCATCGATCCCCCCATGAAGAAGAAATCCAGGACGGCCAGGACCGCGCGAAACCCGTCGATCGTCGCGCTGCCGGTGATCGCTGCCTCGGCCCGGCCGGTCCGCCGCCGCGCCTCCTCGAGCTTCTCCGCATAGCCGGCGAATCCCAGCGGATCGACCGAGGTCAGCCCGCCGTCGAATTCGCTGAAACTGCCCTCATCGACCGTGACGGCGATGCGCTCTTCGGCCGGCAGACGGTGATGGTAGCCGCACTTGGGGCAGACCTGGAGGTTGCGCTCCAACTCTTTCTGGTAGATCAGGTTCCGGCAGCGGGGGCATTTGGCCCACAGGCCGGCGGGCATCTCCCGCCGTTGCGACGCGGAAACGTTCGGCTTTCGCAGCCAGGGCGCCATGATGCCGTGTGATTATAGCATCACGGCCCCAGGCCGCGCCCCCAGAGGCTCGCTCAGGGCATCGTGAAGATCTTCGCCGCCCCTCCTGTGGGGAAGACGATGACCCAATCCACCGAGCCCAACGGCCCCTGAGCGGCGCCGGGATGCGTCTTGTCTCCCGTAAAGCCGAAGGCGATGCCCTGATCGTCGTAGATCAGCACGCGCGTGACGGTGCCCTGCCCGCGCATCTCGATGCGGGGCGGTGTCATGCCGTAGCCGAAGAGCACGGCGCCGTGCGCGGACCCGAACCCGACGCCCTTGGCGGTGCGGTATCGTCGGTCGACGACCCCCAACCCGACCAGCTTGTTTTCATCGGCGGGATCGAGGTAGCCGACCACCCCCCGCCAGTTGCGCACTTGCGCGCGGAAGCCGCGGTCGGCGCCCCACATCGTGTTATCCGGAGTAGTGCTGGCGGGTGCGCCGAGGCGCGTCGTGATGTCGGCCATGGGCATCTCCAGCATCGTCGGGCCGACACCCTTTCCGGGAACGATCAAGAACTCGGCCGCCACCTCCGGCCCGGTCGCCCCCTCCGCCGGCAGCGCGGCGCGGCGAAGCACCGTCCGCTCAGTCACCTTCCCCGACGAACTCTGGCCAAAGGTCATGATCTCCAGGGTGAACTCGTAGGTGATGTCGGAGTCGAAGCGCGCCACCTGCCCGCGTTCAAGCGACCAGTGCAGTTCCTCCGTCCCGCGGACCGTCCCGCGGACACGGGCCTGCCCGAAGAGGATGGGGGTCCAGGGGGAGGAAGAGCTCCCTTCGACCCGGTTGCGGATCTTGGCGATGCGGTCTCCGCCGGCTTCGACGCTCTCCAGCGTGCGTGTCTCCGTCAATTGGTGGGTGATGGGGATGATCCCGAAGGGCAAGAGGTTAAGCGTGTCCGAGGTCTGCTCGCGGGTGGTCCACGACTCGCCGGTGCGGATCGGACGGTCCGGCAGGCTGACGTAGCGGCGGTCGGTCTCCTTCCCACCGTCCAGCTCCAGCACACGCCCGTCCACCCGCACGCGCATGTTCTCGGGTGGGCTCACCGGCTCTGTCGCGCTGCTGCCGCTGCTGATCCGGTAGTTCTCCAGCGCCACCTCGAGATGGGCGCTGCCGTCGGCGGCGACCTCGATGACTCGGACCGCCTCGCGCGCGCTGCCTTCCGCCCGGTCGGTGCTGCGCCGGCCGGGGACCACCACGTCCTCCTCGACCGTGACCGTCAGGGCGTAGAAGAGCGTCTCGCCCTGGGTGACCCGGAGACGGAACTCGACAGCTTCCTGGCCTATCGCGGGAGGGACGACGAAGAACGCGAGGGACAACGCCACCAGCATCGCCTGCAGCCACCGCGTCACGGCCGCTCTCTCCCTTCACCCGCTCTAGAGGTGCGCGAGCGGGTCCTCAGCCCGTCGGGTGCAGGGTGCGATGAAAAGTTGTTCTCACTATATTCTTGCCGCGCTGGCGGCGATAGGTGAGGGAGCGCCCGGAGGCGGGGATATCTATAATGGAACCGACGCCCACCGCGTCCTCGAATCCGACGGTAAGGAGGCTCGATCTGTGAGCACCTCGACTCCCCCGCGGCGCACGCCGCCGGGTTTCTCCACGATCGTCTTTGCCGTCCTGGTGGCCCTCGTGCTGGGGGCGGCCCTCGGCGGCACCTATCTGCCGCAGCTCTTCCCCCAGCTGCGCCGCGCACCCGAAGCCGGCGCCGCGCCCGCCCCCGCGCCCGGACCGGGCGTGGGCAGCACCCCGGTTCCCGGAGGCCCGGCGTCGCCCGGCGCGATCGGCGGGCCCCCGCTGGCCGTTCCTCCGAGCGGCGCGGTAGAGGAGTCCGTGGTCATCCGCACCGTGGAGCGGGTCCGCCCCGCCGTCGTCAACATCAACACCCAGGTGCAGGTACAGACCTTCTTCGGGGCCGTGCCGCAAGAGGGCGCCGGCTCGGGGGTAATCGTCCGTCGCGACGGCTTGATCCTGACGAACTTCCACGTCGTCCAGGGCGCCCAGGAGATCACCGTGACGCTGCTGACGGGGAAGAAGCTGCGCGGGCAGGTCGTGGGATCGGACCGCTTCACCGACCTGGCCGTCGTCAAGGTCGAGGCGGATCAGTCCCTGCCGGTGGTGGACCTGGGCACCTCCAGCTCGCTGAAGGTGGGCCAGACCGCCATCGCCATCGGCAACCCCTTCGGCCTGAGCAGCAGCGTGACCGTGGGCGTCCTCTCCGCGCTCAACCGCAGCATCCAGATCAGCCCGGACTTCGTCGTCGACAACCTGATCCAGACGGACGCCGCGATCAACCCGGGCAACAGCGGCGGGGCGCTGGTCGATTCGGGCGGGCGGCTGATCGGCATCAACACCGCGATCGTGCGTGAAGCGCAGGGCATCGGCTTCGCCATCCCCGTGGACATCGCGGTGGCGATCATGAACCAGCTGGTCCGCGGCGGGCGGGTAGTGCGGCCCGCCCTGGGCATCGTCATTGGCGGGGAGATTGACCGCTCGATTCAGCAGGCCTACAATCTGCCGGTCGACCACGGCGTGATCGTGCAGGAGGTTCAACCCGGGGGCCCGGCGGCGGCCGCGGGGATCGTGGCCAACGACATCATCGTCAGCATCGGCGGCCGCGAGACCCGCACCATCAACGACCTGCGGCGGATCCTCTTCGAGAAGACGCCCGGCGACCGCGTGCGCGTCGAGGTCGTGCGCGGATCGAACCGCCAGACCTTTACGCTGACGTTGACCGAACTGCGGCAGTAGCCCCCGCGTTGGCACACCGCTCCACCGACCTCCCGATCGGCCGCCTGCTCATGGCCGACTTTCCGGGGACCGCGGTGACCCCGCATCTGCGCGACCTCATCGCCTCGAGGGCCCTCGGTGGCGTCACGCTCTTTGCCAAGAACGTCGAGGGGGCCGCTCAGGTCGCCGAGCTGTGCCGCGGGCTGCAGACTGCGGCGACGGAGGCGGGGCTGCCTCCCTTGCTCATCGCCGTCGACCAGGAGGGAGGCACGGTAGAGCGGCTCCCGCTGGGGATGCCGGGAGCGATGTCGCTGGGCGCGGCGGGCTCGATAGCTTATACCGAGCGGGCCGGGGCGCTCACCGGGCGGGCGCTGCGGGCGGTGGGCGTCAACGTCAACTTCGCGCCGGTCCTCGACGTGAACACCAACCCCGCCAATCCGGTGATCGGGGTGCGCTCCTTCGGCGAGGATCCCGCCCGGGTGGCGGCATTCGGCGCCGCCTACGTGCGCGGGCTGCAGGGCGAGGGCGTGATGGCCACGGCGAAACACTTTCCGGGGCATGGAGATACCACAGTTGATTCGCACCTCGACCTGCCCGTGGTGCCACACGCGCGGGAACGGCTCGAGGCCGTGGAGTTCCGCCCCTTTCGAGAGGTGAGCGGCGAGGTCGCCGCCCTGATGACCGCCCACGTCGCCGTCGCGCCGATGGGGATGACCCCGGCGACGCTCTCCCCCGCGCTGGTGGAGGGGATCGTGCGCCGGGAATGGGGCTTCGAAGGGATCATCTTCACTGACTCGCTGGCGATGGCGGCGATCGCCGACCACATCGGGGCGGCGCGGGCGGGGGTGCTGGCGCTGCTGGCCGGCGCCGACGTCCTCCTCGCCCTCGGTGGCGAGAAGGTGCTCGCAGAGGTCGCCGCCGCCGCCCGACAGGCCGTGACCGACGGGATTCTCCCGGCGCAGCGGCTGGAACGCTCTTTCCACCGGCTGGATCGGTTCCAGCAGCGGATGGCCCGCGCGACCGCGGGGCGGCACACCGGCGGCGCGTCGGATCACGCAGAGGTGCAGACGTTCAGCGCGGAAGTTGCCGAGGCGGCGGTGACCCTGGTGCGGAACGAGACCCGCATGATCCCGCTGCCTGACGGTCCCCTCCGCCTCATCATGCTCGGCGGCGATACGGGGCCGACGCTGGGCCGCGCGCTGTCAGGGCGGCGGCCGCACGTAGTGGAGGTCCGCCTCGATCCGCGGGACGGTCGGGTCGAGGGTGATGCCGGCGGCCTCACCGTCATCGTCACCCATAGCCGCGGGACCCCCGACCCGCTCGCGGTCGAGTGTGTCCGCGCGGCGCACCGGCGGGGGGCAGACCGTCTCATCGTCGTGGCGACCGGCACGCCCTACGACCTGGCGGCCTTTCCCGAGGTGCGGTCCTACCTGGCGACGTACGGCCGTGAGCCGGTGATGCTGGAGGCGGCGGCGCGGCTGCTGACAGGGGAGATCGCCCCGCGCGGCCGGCTGCCCGTCTCCATCCCCGGGTGCCATCCGGCCGGCTGGGGAGTCGTGTGGTAGACTGCCGCCATGTTTAAGGCCGCGCTGCGCCGTTATCTCGAGGAAGCGGCGCGGCGGGCGGTCGCCCGGGGCGCCCTTTCCGCCACGGCGATCCCTCCCGTCGAGGTCGAGGTGCCGCGGGGGAGGCGCCTTGCCGACTACGCCTCCGGCCTGCCCCTCGCCCTGGCCAAACCCGCCGGTCGTCCTCCCCGCGAGGTGGCCCAGATCCTCGTCGACGCGCTGGAGATCCCTTCAGAGGAAGTGGCGCGCGTCGAGGTGGCCGGGCCGGGCTTCATCAACTTCTTCCTGGCGCCACCCTGGCTGCACGCGCTCGTGCGGCGCATCCAGCAGACGGGCGCACGTTACGGCGATGCCGAGGTGGGCCGGGGGAAGCGGGTGAACGTCGAGTTCGTCAGCGCGAACCCCGTGGGGCCGCTGCACATCGGTAGCGGGCGCAACGGCGTGATCGGCGACGTCGTGAGCAACCTCCTCACCGCGCTGGGCTATGAGGTGACGCGGGAGTACTACATCAACGACGCGGGGACGCAGGTGCACAACCTCGCCCTGACCGTCCAGCATCACTACCTCGCCCACTTCGGGCAGGAGACGCCCTTTCCCGAGGACGGCTACAAGGGCGAGTACGTCCGAGATCTCGCCGCCCAGATCGCCGACCGCGACGGGACGCGGTGGGTGGAGCAACCGGAGGCCGCGAGGCTGCGGGCGTTCCGGGAGCACGCCCTGGCGGTGGTGCTGGAGGAGACGCGGCGGACGCTGGAGGAGTTCGGGATCCGCTTCGACGTCTGGTTTAGCGAGCAGTCGCTCTACGAGACCGGCGCCGTGGATCGGGCGCTGGCCGCGCTGCGGGAGAAGGGACTGCTCTACGATCAGGACGGCGCGGTCTGGTTTCGCTCGACCATGTTCGGGGACGACAAAGATCGCGTGATCATCCGCCGGACCGGCTGGCCGATGTACTATGCCGCGGACATCCCCTATCACCTGAACAAACTGGAGCGAGGGTTCGACCACCTCATCGACGTCTGGGGCATCGATCACTTCGGCGACGTGGCCCGCGTGACGGGCGGTCTGGCCGCCCTGGGCGTGGATCTCTCCCGGCTGGAGATCCTCATCTACCAGCACGTCCGCCTGCGCAACGAGGGGGAGCTGCTGCGCATGTCGCGCCGCCGGGGTGAGTATGTCACGGTGCAGGACCTGCTGGACGCGGTGGGACGGGACGCCGCCCGCTACTTCTTCTGCATGCTCACCCCGTCGGTGCCGTTGGACTTCGACTGGGAACTGGCGCGCAAGCAGTCCCAGGACAACCCCGTCTACTACGTGCAGTACGCGCACGCGCGCATCCGCAGCCTCTTCCGCGAAGCGGCTGTCCACCCCGCCGCGGCCGCTGCGCCCTCCGAGATCGACCTCGCGCCGCTGACCCACGAGACCGAGGCCGCCCTGATCCACACCCTGGCCGATCTTCCCGAAGTGATCGCGACGGCGGGGATGCGCCGCGAGCCGCAGCGGCTCTGCACCTACGCGCGGCAGGTGGCGGAGGCCTTTCACGCCTTCTACACAGAGTGCCGGGTGCTGACGGAGGATCTCGCCCTCAGCCGCGCCCGCCTCAGCCTCGCCGAGGCGGCGGGTCTGGTGCTGCGGCGTACGCTGGAACTCATCGGCGTGGCGGCGCCTGAGCGGATGTGATGCCGTCGCGAGTGAGGAAACCGCTTGCCATCGCCGCATGCTGGGGTATAGTAGGGGGGAAGCAACCACACTCCGAACGGCCGTTCCGATTCCACAGTCAGCTGGGTCAATAGTGAGGAACACCGGACGGCCGTACAACCTCGAGGTCTCATTCACGTCGTCTGACGCAACCCCAATTATGGTCGCTCAAAGGAGATCCACCATGCGCATCGCACTCGCCGTGCTGCTCACGCTGGCGCTGGTCGTGCCGGCGTGGGCGGAGGTTTTTTCCGACATCTCCGGGCATCCCGCCCAGCGCGCCATCGAACGGCTCGCCGCCAAGGGCGTGGTCAGCGGGGTCACGGCGACCCGGTTTCAGCCCGGCGACGTCATCGACCGCCTGCAGCTAGTGAACTTCATCGTCCGCATGCTCGGCATCTCCGGGCAAGGGCTGAAGCCGCCGGCCTTCAAGGACCTGGCCAGCATTCCCGAGATCGCCCGCAGCGCGGTCGCGGCGTCGGTGGGGATCGGCACCATGTCGTCGACGAGCGCCGAGCTGAAGAAGGGGGCCATCACCTACACCCTGACGACGGACAAGGCGGCGTACGGACCGAACGACCAGATCATCCTCACCTTCGTTGTCACCAACACCGGCAAGGAGAACGCCAGCTTCCAGCACGTCAACTCCCAATGGTACGACTTCATCATCACTTCCGCCGATGGGGCGGAGTTAGCCCGCTGGTCGCTGGGACGGTCTTTCATCCCCGACGACAAGCCCATCGTGCTGGCGGCGGGCAAGTCCTTCAACTTCAGCACGAAGTGGAGGCAGCTCGATCAGAACGACCGGCCGGTGGCGGCGGGGCGGTACGAGATCACCGCCGTCCACACCACCAAGACCAACCCCACCTCGCTGTCGCTGGCCTATCAGAAGGGGCTGGTCGTGGGCTATCCCGACAACACCTTCCGGCCCAGCCAGACGGTCAGCCGCGCCGAGCTGGCCGCGCTCGCGGTGCGCGCGGCCGGGCTGGACGCCGAAGCCTTCACCCGGGCCAAGGCGACGCTGCCCGTCTCCGACAACGACGACGTGCTCCCCTGGGCGCGCGGCAGCGTGGCAGTAGTGATCGAGCGGAAGATGATTCCCCTCCTCGACGGCGCCTTCCGGCCGACGCGCGGGGCCACGCGCGCCGACGCGGCGATGGCCATGGATGTGATCATGACGCTGTTGAAGCGCTATGACTTTGCCACCGGCACGCTTCGCGCGATCGGGCAGGGCCGGCCGGCCACGCTCACCGTCGAGGACGACAAGAAGGCCAGCCGCACCTTCCGCGTGGCCGTGGCGCACGCCGTCTACCGCAACGACCGGCCGGCGACGCTGGCCGACCTGAAGGTGGGAGACAAGATCTCGACGCTCCGGGAGAGCGACGTGGGCGACATCGGTTACATCGAAGCGACGGGGCCGTGAGGGCCGGGGAGGTGGTGGACCGGTGAAGTTCTTCCTCGATACCGCCAACCTCGAGGAACTGCGTCAGGCCGTGGCCTGGGGGCTCTGCGACGGAGCGACGACCAACCCCTCGCTGGTGGCCAAGGAGGGGCGGGAGCACAAGCCGCACATCCTCGAGATCGCCAAGATCGTCAAGGGTCCGATCAGCGTCGAGACCACAAGCAACGACGCCGACGAGATGACCCGCCAGGGCGAAGACTTCGCCACCTGGGCCCCCAACGTGGCGGTCAAGGTGCCGATGACCCCTACGGGCCTGGCGGCCTGCCGGCGGCTGCGCGCCAAGAACATCCCGGTGAACGTCACGCTCACCTTCTCCGCCAACCAGGCGCTGCTGGCGGCCAAGGCCGGCGCGACCTACGTCAGCCCCTTCGTCGGCCGGCTGGACGACATCGGCCACGACGGCATGCAGGTGGTGCGCGACGCGGTGGTGGTCATGCGCACCTACGGGTTTGAGACGCAGGTGCTGGCCTCCAGCCTGCGCCACCCCCTGCACGTCCTGGAGGCGGCGCGGGCCGGCGCGCCGATCTCCACGCTCCCCTTCAAGGTGCTGGAGCAGCTCTTCAAGCACGCCCTCACCGACGTCGGGCAGGAGAAGTTCCTCGCCGATGCCGCGAAGCTCGCGGCGCAGCTGGAAAAACAGAAGGCAAAGGTGTGATCATCGATGCTCGCCATCGCCGACCTGGAATCAAAAAGCCTCTCTGACCTGCAGGAGCTGGCCAAAGAGCTCAACATCGCCAACCTGCGGCGCTACCGCAAGCAGGAGCTGATCATGCGCATCCTCCAGGCGCAGACCGAGCGGGAAGGGCTGATGTTCCGCTCCGGCATCCTGGAGATCATGGCCGAGGGCTACGGCTTCCTGCGCACCAGCGGCTACCTGCCGGGGTCGGAGGACATCTACGTCTCCCCCTCCCAGATCAAGCGCTTCGGCCTGCGCGTCGGCGACGAGGTCCTCGGCCAGGTCCGCTCGCCCAAGGACAACGAGAAGTACTACGCCCTCCTGCGCGTGGAGGTGGTGAACGGCCTCGATCCCGAGCAGGCGCGCTCGCGGCCCGGGTTCGAGAGCCTCACCCCGGTCTTCCCGCACGAGCGGATCAAGCTGGAACTGGCCGAATCCGACCTCACCGTGCGCGTCGTAGACCTCTTCGCGCCGATCGGCAAGGGGCAGCGCGCGATGATCGTCTCGCCCCCCAAGGCCGGCAAGACCACAATTCTCAAGAAGATCGGCCAGTCCATCGTCCAGAATCATCCGGAGATCTTCCTGATCGTCCTGCTGCTGGACGAGCGGCCGGAAGAGGTCACCGACATGCGCCGCTCCGTGGAGGCGGAGGTGATCGCCAGTACCTTCGACCGGCCGCCGGAAGAGCACATCCAGGTGGCGGACTTGGTGCTGGACCGGGCCAAGCGCCTGGTCGAAGGCAAACGGGACGTGGTCGTGCTGCTGGACAGCCTGACCCGCTTCTCCCGGGCCAACAACCTGGTCATCCCACCCTCGGGGCGCACCCTCTCCGGCGGGTTGGATCCCGCCGCGCTGCACCGCCCGAAGCGCTTCTTCGGGGCGGCGCGCAAGATCGAGGAGGGCGGCAGCCTGACCATCGTCGCCACGTCGCTGATCGATACCGGCAGCCGTATGGACGACGTCATCTTCGAGGAGTTCAAGGGCACCGGGAACATGGAGCTGCACCTCAACCGCAAGCTGCAGGAGCGCCGCACCTTCCCGGCCATCGACATCAAAGCCTCCAGCACACGGCGGGAGGAGCTGCTGCTCACCGAGGAGGAGCTGCGCAAGGTCTGGGTCCTGCGCAAGAGCCTGGAGCAGCTGGACACAGTGGCGATGACCGAGTTGATCCTGGACCGGCTCCGCCGCACCCCCAACAACGCTGGCTTCCTGCGCTCGATCGTCAAGAGCGCCGAGGAGGACGCCGTTGGGTCGTAGAGGCGCGAAACACGGCGCCTGAGGGCGCGCGAGCGAGCGTGGGGCAGGCCTGAGGCTGTCCCTCCGAACGCGCGTTCGCGGCGCGAATTTCCCGCTAAAAACCGGCAGATTTCCGGAGGATTCTCTCTCTCCCGCGTCGAAAACCTACTCGGGAGAGGTACGTCTTCTGGTCGCAGAACTCATCTTGCTCTGATCGAACAACCGATCGTTCTCGTTCTCAGCCTGATGTGGACTGGAGCATGCGATTCCGCGCCACCGGCTATAGCGTCCTCATCCTTACACTCCTCTTCGCTCTCCTGCCCCCATCGTTTGGGGCTGGAGAGACTCTGGGCGAGCCCTTTGTCGACGTCGTCCACGCCCGCTCGCCTCTCGCCGCGGTCGCGGCATCCCGCCAGGCGCTGCTGGGGGGGCTGACCGCTGTCCTCACGCCTCCCGCACCCTCCTCGACCACCCTACGTCCCGCCGTCGCGGCGGCGCCGCCCCGGACGCTCCCCACCCGAGGTGTGCGGCTGGAAGCGCGGCGCCTGCTGCCCAGATCATTCGCCGGACTGGCTCCCGCGCCGGCCGCCGCGAAATCCACCACCAGATCCACGGGGCAATCCGCGGCCGCGACGACCCGGTATCGCGTGGCCAACGGCGACACGCTCTGGACGATCGCCCGCCGGCTCGGCACCTCCGTCAACGCCATCACCGCTGCCAACGGGATGGGCTCCCCCGACCGCCTTCGCGTCGGCCAGACGCTGATCGTGCCAGGGCCAGGCGCGGCTGCGAAGGCTGCGGCGCCGGCTCGCCCCACCGCATCGGGGAGGCCTGTCCGGGAACCCCAGGCGGCGTCGGTGGTCTATCGCGTGCGCAGCGGCGACACGCTCTTCGCCATCGCCCGCCGCTACGGCACCACGGTGGGAGCGATCGCCAAAGCGAATGATCTCGCTTCCCCGCACCGGTTGAACCTCGGACAGCGCCTGATCGTCCCGCTCGCGACGGGCGGAGGAACCGCGCCCGCGCGCGAACTGACCACGACGCGGAGCACGCTGACGAGCAGGGTTCTCTCCGGTGGCTTTCTCTGGCCAGCTCGCGGCCTCCTGACCTCCCGCTTTGGCCTGAGATACCGGCGGCCCCACGACGGGCTGGATCTGGCCGCGCCCTCCGGATCGCCGATCGCCGCCGCGCGCGCCGGGCGGGTGGCGTACGCTGGGTGGTATTACGGCTACGGACGGGCAGTCATTCTCGACCACGGCGGAGGGCTGACCACGCTCTACGGCCACGCCTCCAGCCTGCTGGTGCGAACCGGTGAGATGGTCCAGCGCGGGCAGATGATCGCCCGGATCGGCTGCACGGGGCGTTGCACCGGGCCTCACGTCCACTTCGAGGTGCGGATCGGGGGCCGCGCCGTCAACCCGCTGCGCTACCTGGACTGACGCCGCTGCCGCGGGTGGACGATCCGTGCTATAATGCGTCGGTTTTTGCTTCACCCATCACCTGATCCCAGGGTCAGTGCGGAGTTGACATCATGAAGAAGAGCATCCATCCCACCTACTATCAGGCGACCGTCACCTGTGCCTGCGGCGAGACCTTCGTCACCGGCAGCACGAAGGAGTCGATCCGCGTCGAGATCTGCTCGCGCTGCCACCCCTTCTACACCGGCACCCGCAAGTTCGTCGACGCGGAAGGCCGCGTGCAGAAGTTCGCGCGGAAGTACGGCCTGAAAGTCTGATCACCACGGACGGACCTCGGGCGGCGGAGCGCGGGCTCTGCCGCTCTTGTATGTCCGCGCGGGCGGAGGGGCCCTGATGGAGCCTGGACGGCTCGAGGTGATCGTGGGGCCGATGTTCAGCGGCAAGAGCGACGAGCTGATCCGACTGATCCGCCGCGCGCAGATCGCCCGCCAGCCGGTGCAGGTCTTCTCGCACGCCCTCGACGTGCGCTACGGGCGCGACCAGGTCCGCTCCCACGACGGCGGATCGCTGGCGGCGGTGCCGGTCGCGGGCAGCGGCGAGCTGGAAGAGCGCCTCGATCCCGCCGCCGCCGTCATCGCGGTCGATGAGGTGCAGTTCATGGACCCGAGCATCGCCCGGGTGGCGGATCGTCTGGTCGGGCGCGGCCTCCGGGTGATCCTGGCCGGCCTCGATCTGGACTTCCGCGGCGAGCCCTTCGGCCCGATGGGCGAGCTCCTGGCCCGCGCGAACGTGATTCACAAGCTCGAGGCGGTGTGCATGGTCTGCGGCAGTCCCGCCCAGCGCACGCAGCGCCTGGTGGAAGGACGGGCCGCCCCCTACGACGCCCCCATCATCCAGGTGGGCGCGAAGGAGAGCTACGAGGCGCGCTGCCGCCTCCACCACGAGGTGCCGGGCAGACCCTGAGCCCTGGGCCGGTTTGGCTATAATCAGGGCGATGCTGGCCCAACCGTTGGTAAGCAAACTCGATGGCCTGGAGGCCCGCTACGAAGAACTGACGCGCCTCCTGGTCGATCCCGCCCTCCTTGCCGCGCCGGAGCGATACCATAAGGTGGCCAAGGAGCACGCCGATCTTTCCGGCACGGTCGAGCTTTTCCGGCAGCTGCGGCGGGTCGAGCGGGAGGCGGCGGAGGCGGAGGGGATGGCGCGCGACGAGGGCGACGCCGAGATGCGCGCCCTGGCCGTCACTGAGGCCACCCGCCTGCGCGACCAGGCCGCGGCGTTGGAGGAGCGGCTGCGGGACGCGCTCGCGCCCGCCGATCCCTACGCCGACCGCGACATCCTCATGGAGATCCGCGCCGGGGCCGGGGGGGAGGAGGCGGCGCTCTTCGCCGGCGACCTCTTCCGCATGTACGCGCGGTACGCGGAGCGGCGCGGCTGGAAGACGGAGGCGCTCGAGTCCAGCCCCACGGGGCTGGGCGGATTCAAAGAGATCATCCTGGCGGTGAAGGGCAAAGGCGTCTACAGCCGCTTGAAGTACGAGAGCGGGGTGCACCGCGTCCAGCGCGTCCCCGCGACCGAAGCCTCGGGGCGCATCCACACCTCCACCGCGACGGTGGCGGTGCTGCCGGAAGCGGAGGAGGTGGACGTGCAGATCCGGCCCGAGGATCTGGAGATCGAGACCTATCGGGCCGGCGGCGCCGGGGGCCAGAACGTCAACAAAGTGGAGACGGCGGTGCGCATCCGCCACCTCCCCACCGGCATCGTCGTCGCCTGCCAGGACGAGCGCAGCCAGTTCCAGAACCGCGAAAGAGCGATGCGCATCCTGCGCGCCCACTTGCTCGAGCGCGCGGAGCGGGAGCAGCAGCAGGCGATCGCGCGGGAACGACGCCTTCAGGTGGGCACCGGCGAGCGCAGCGAGAAGATCCGCACCTATAATTTCCCGCAGAGCCGGGTCACCGATCACCGCATCGGCGTCTCCCTGCATCGCATCTCCACCGTGCTCGACGGCGACCTCGACGAGTTGATCGACGCCCTGATCGCCGCCGATCGCGCGGCGGTGGCCGCCTCATAACGGCGCGCCACCCGCGTCCGGTCTCCCCGCCCCCGGCGGCCCCCGGCGGCCTGCGGCCCCAGAGCATCCGCGAGGCCTGGCTGCAGGGTCGCGAGCACCTGCTCGCCGTCGGCGTCGAGAGCGCGGGATTGGAGGCCGAGGTTCTTCTGCGTGAGGTCCTCCAGGCCTCCCGCGCCGGCCTCTACCTGGCCTGGGAGCAGTCCCTGGGGGAGGAGGTGTGGCTCCGCTTCCGCGGCTTGCTGCTCGAACGCGCCGCCGGCCGGCCCGTGCCCTACCTGACCGGGCACCGCGAGTTCATGGGTCTCGACTTTCTGGTGGACGAACGGGTGCTCATCCCCCGGGCCGACACCGAGATTCTCGTCGAGTTCCTCCTGCACGAACTGCGCGAGCGGGCGGCCGTGCGCGTGGCCGACGTGGGCACCGGCAGCGGCGCGATCGCCGTGGCGCTGGCCACCTACCTCCCCCAGGCCAAGGTGCTGGCGGTCGAGCTCTCCCCGGAGGCGTTGGAGGTCGCGGCGGCAAACGTCGCGCGCCACAACCTCGCCGCCCGGGTCCAGCTGGCGCGGGGGGATCTGCTGGCGCCCGTGCGGGCGGCGGGGTGGACGGATCTGGACGCGATCGCCTCCAACCCACCTTACGTCAACCCAGAAGCGTCGCTGCCGCGCGAGATCCGGGAGCACGAGCCGGAGATCGCCGTGATCGATCCAGGGGGCGGGACGGCCTTTCACGCGCGGCTCACGGCGGAATCTCCCGCGCTGCTGCGCGATGGAGGCTGGCTGGCGCTGGAGGTCGCGGCAGGCCAGGCTCCGGAGGTGGTCGAACTGTTCGAGCAGACGGGCCGCTACGGCCCGGTTCGCGTGGTCAACGATCTCCAGGGGATCGAACGCGTGGTCGCGGCGCGGCGGCGATGAGCGCCCCCGCCGGCACCTACTACCATCTCTCCTTCGAACCCGCGGTGCGCCGGCCGCTGCGTCCCCTCCAGATCATCCGCGTCGTCGAAGACACCCAGGCGCCCCTGCGCGCGGTGCGGCTGATCCGAGAGGGCGGGCTCGTCGCCTATCCGACCGATACGGTGTACGGGATCGGCTGCAACGCCCTCAACGACGTCGCCGTCCTGCGGGTCTTCGAGGTGAAACGGCGCCCGCGCAGCGAGCCCCTGCCCGTGCTGATCGGGGATCAGGCCGATTTGAGCGAGCGCCTCGTGGCGGAGGTGCCCGAAGCGGCGCGCCGCTTGATGCGGCGGTTCTGGCCCGGCGCCCTGACGCTGGTCTTCCGCAAGGCCCTCTGGGTGCCGGCGATCCTCACCTCCGGCGGGGAGCAGATTGCGGTGCGCCTGCCCGATCATCCCATCCCGCGCTCGCTGGTCCGCGCGGCCGGGGTCCCGCTCGTCGGTACCAGCGCCAACGTGCACGGCAGCACGGAGCCGGTGACCGCGCAGCACGTCGCCTTCGAGCTGGGAGATCGCGTGGACATGATCCTCGACGGAGGCCGGACGCGCCTCGGTCTCTCCTCGACGGTGGTGGATGTGACCGTCGCCCCGCCGCGGATCGTGCGGGAAGGCGCCATCCCGCGGGAACGCATCGAGGAGGCCCTGGCCTGAAGATCGCCCTGGGCAGCGACCACGCCGGCCTGCCGTTGAAGGAGCACGTCGCGCGTCTGCTGGCGGAGTGGGGGCACCACGTGGAGGACTTCGGGACCGACTCTCCAGACCCGGTGGACTATCCCGACTTCATCGTCCCCGCGGCCCAGGCGGTGGCGCGCGGCCAGTCTGAGCGCGGCATCGTCTTCGGCGGTTCGGGGAACGGTGAAGCGATGGCCGCCAACAAGGTGCCGGGCATCCGCGCCGCGCTCTGTCACGACGTAACGACGGCGCGCCTGGCCCGGCAGCACAACGACGCCAACGTGCTCGCCCTCGGCGCGCGCATCATCGGGACCGAGGTGGCCGCCGACATCGTACGCGTCTTTCTCGACACCGCGTTCGAGGGGGGGCGCCACGCCCGCCGGGTGGAGAAGCTCGGCGCGCTCGACGGCGGACGCGGCGCGCGCCCCGGGTCGAGGGAGGGGGGGCGCGGTTGAGAGAGGAAGCTTGAGAGAGCCGCGCTGCCGGAGGTGCCGTCGTGTCCACCGTCATGTCGAAAGTGCACGTCTTCGACCATCCCCTCATTCGCCACAAGGTCACCATCCTGCGGGACAAGCGCACCGGCCACAAGGAGTTCCGTGAGCTGACCGAAGAGGTCGCCATGCTAATGGCCTATGAGACGACGCGCTCACATCCCACGCGGGAACTTCCGGTGGAGACCCCGCTGGGGCCGGCGCAGGGCTGGTCGATCGCCGGTCAGGAAATCGCCGTGATTCCCATCCTGCGGGCGGGGCTGGCCATGGAGGTCGGGGTCACGCGGCTCATCCCCACGGCCCCGGTGGGGCACGTCGGCATCTACCGCGATCCCAAGACGCTGGAGCCGCATTCCTACTACGCGAAACTGCCCGCCGACATCGCTCAGCGCGAGGCGATGATCGTGGACCCGATGCTGGCCACGGGCGGCTCGACGGTGGCGTGCATCGACACCTTGAAAAAGGCGGGATGCCGGACGATCCGGGTGATGGCGATCATCTCTGCCCCCGAGGGGATCAAGAAGGTGCAGGACGCCCACCCCGACGTGGAGATCTTCACCGCAGCGGTGGACGACCACCTCAACGATCACGGCTACATCGTGCCGGGCTTGGGCGACGCGGGCGACCGGCTCTTCGGGACGAAGTGAGCGAGTCGGGCATGCAAGTCTCCCGAGCGACACGCCCGTCATGGGACACGTACTTCGTCAGGATGGCTCATCTGGCAGCCACCCGCTCCACGTGCCTGCGCAGGCGCGTCGGGGCCGTAATCGTGAAGGATCGGATGGTCTTGGCGACCGGTTACAACGATACACCGCGCGGCGTACGGAACTGTGGTGAAGGAGGATGCGCCCGTTGCGCGGGTGATGCTCCTTCAGGGACGGGGCACGACACATGTCTGTGCCTCCATGCTGAACAGAATGCCGTGATCTCCGCCGCCTATCACGGCGTCGCCATTGCCGGGGGGACGATCTACGTCACCTATCTGCCGTGCCTGATCTGCGCGAAGATCCTGCTCAATTCGGGGATCACGCGTATCGTCTTCGAGGGACACTACCCCGACCCGCTCGCGCTGGAGATGCTCCAGAACGCCAATGTGGAATTAGTGCACTACGCAGGGGAGGACGTCGCCGTTACGCGGGCCCCGACGCAGGAAGTACGCACCTGAGTCCACGCGCACCTGGCAGGGCGAAGGTAAAGGCCGACGAGTTTTTCTCGTCGGTGATTCGCGCTGTGCCCGGGCGGCGCTGGGGCTCGTCATTGAGCAGGACGGCGTCACGTCCCGCCTGATCCCGGAGACCCGCGTTGCGGTGGCCGCGCCAGCTGCGCGGCGCCGCTTTGCACTCTACTGGCTAGTCATCCGCCCGGGAAGCAGCCTGCTCCATCGCCTCTGGGTGGGCGCGGTGAAGCAGTGGGCGGAGCGAGTCTCACCGTTCCCATGTACTCTTTATCTGCACGAGTCGTGGAGGGCGCCTATGCTCGGGCTGTGGGATGCTCCGCCTGCGGCGTCCGACGCACTGAGGGCGTTATTCGTACCTGAGGGGTGATTCATGAAGATGCAGCGGTTCGTCATCGCGATCACTGTCATCAACTTCGGGCTCCTGCTGCTCGCTGTGGGTCGGATCAGATCCACAGCAGCGCAGACCGTCCCGCCGCTCCCGCGAGTGAACGCGTTGGAGTTGGTAGATGGACGGGGTGTGGTGCGCGCGCGACTCAATGTGAAAGGAGGGCCAGACGGTCCAGTTGAGCTCGACCTTTTCGATCAGAACGGGATCATTAGGGTGAAGCTGGGCGCGGGTGGGGATGGCTCGGGGCTGGTCTTGTCCGAGGGAGGAACGAGCAGTTCCCGCGGCTATGTCCAAATCATCGCCCGGCAGACCGGGACCTCCGAGAGGCCGACCACGACCAGCATCACTTTGAAAGGTACCGATGGGCGGCAGCGAGTGATCACTCCCTAGGTGTGGGACGCATCCCGCAAGATCACCAGAGGCGCAGCACTTCGAAAGGAGGCCGAATGCTCGCTCTATTGACGCAGATCAATTGGCTGGCTGTCGTTGTCGCCGGCATTGCAGCCTTAGGTGTCGGGTTCGTGTGGTACCTACCACCGACCTTTGGGAAGCTGTGGGGCGGGTTTGTCAAACGCTATTCCGGTCTGTCGGATGCGGACCTGATGCCTGCGAACATTTCCCTAACGATGGGATCGTGGTTGCTTGGTTTCCTCGCGAATGCTCTCGCACTGGCCGTACTGATTCGTGGGCTGGGTCTCAACACGCTGAGGGACGCGATACTGCTGGGGGTGATGGTCTGGGTTGGCTTTGGACTGGTAATCAGCAGCTGGCCGGTCATTCATGCGAAACAGCCCCCCGGGTTGTGGCGCTCCTCAACGGGGCGGCTTACCTGGTGATGCAAATCGTAATGGCCGGCATATTGGCGCTCTGGAGGTAAGGGGCAAAACGCCATCCAAGTCAAGTCCCTCTCGCAGGTGCCACAGGTCTCCGCAGCTCATTCTCTCGCGACGCAGGAACGCTCCCTGGGGGGAGACCTACAGGAACCGCCGCAGGATCGGTGTCACGAGGGCCGCGAGGAAGGCGCAGACCGGAAATGTCAGTACTCAGGCGGTGCCGATCTCCAGGCCGACCCCAAGCTTGAACGTCAGGATCAAGCGCATCGTCTTGGAGGGCCACTATCCGGACCCGTTGCCCTGGAGATGGTGAAGAACGCCATGTTGAACTGGTCCGCCACTCCGGCGGGGAGGTCCGTACTTAATCGACGGTTAGACGACGGGCGGGGCGTTCCGCTCCCACGTCTCGGTGATCGTCCGGTGTTCCGGGACGTTCTCCAGATATGACTTGCGCCACTCGGGGTCACTGATCTTCCCGGCCCGTTCTTGCAACTCCTGGTATCCTGCCTCGACGGACCGGCGCGCCTCCTCCCGCTCGCCTAGCGCTTCGAAGATCTCCGCGCAGCTGAGGTACGCCCACACGGGAAACTCCATCCCCTTCGAACCCCGTTCATGCAGGTAGCTTCAGAGCTCGTGCACAAGCTGGCGCGCTTCCTCTAACTGACCTTGCGCGAGCGCGCATCGGGCCAGTCCTGCCAGCGAGTCCGCCGCTGCGCCGGGGATGCCGCTGCTCGCGAGAACCGCTCGGGCTTCTGCAAACCGCCGGGCGGCCCCGTGAGCATCTCCCGCATGTTCGAGCACAAGCCCCAGGTATCGCAGGCTGAAAGCATGGCCGACCGTATCGCCGATGGCGGCCAATTCGGTAAGAGAGCGTTCCAGCGCATGCCGCGCCGCTCGACCGTCACCGCTTCGGAAGTACGCCAGCCCAAGATTCTGGAGATCATAGGCGATCGCGCGGCGGTCTCCGGTGGCTTCGGCCAGCTGGAGGGCCTGCTCCAGCGCGGCTCGGCCCATCTTGAACAACCCCAGCGTCAGGTAGTCAAATCCGAGATCTCCCAGGCTGTTGGCCTCTGCGTTCCGTTCCCCAAGGCGGCGCGCGAGGTCGATACTCTGGTGCTTTAGGTGCGCGGCCCGCGCCGGGTCTCCGGTTTCGTTGAACGTTCCCGCCGCGGCATCCAGCATGAACATCAGGGTGGGCTCGTCTCCCAGGTCGCGGGCGCGAGCGAGCGCCTCCTCCGTCGTAGCCACCGCCACACCGACATCGCCGAAGCGAGTCTGCGCCCGGGCCTTCCGCGCAATGGCGCGCACTTCGATCAAGGGATTGTCCGCGCGCCGCGCCGCGGCCGCCGCTTCCTCCGCCTCCGTCAGGGTGACACTGTAGTCGCCGGTGCTCCAGCCATACTCGGCTCGGCGAAGATGGACTTCCGCTCTCCGGTTCTCATCTTCGAGGTGGTTCGCCAGCGCCAAGAGCGCGTCGAGATCCGCGTTCCACTCCTTAGGCTCCCCCAGAATCTTCAGGATCTCTTCACGCTTCGCCAGCGCCAGCCAGCGACGCTCCTGATCAACCGGCGGCAGCAGGTCGAGGGCTCTGGCGAAGAATCTCTTGGCTTCGGAGATGGCGCCCCGGCCCTTCGCCCACCCGCAGGTACCAGTCCGCGGCGGCGCTCAGCTCCCCGGCGCGCTCGACGTGCTCGCCGAGCAGACCGGCGAACTCATCCAGCCGTCCCGCTCGCCGCGCCTGCTCCTCCAGCCATCCCGCCGCTGCTTTGTGCAGGGCGGCGCGCTCCCGGCGGAACACGCTCTCATAGGTGACGTCCCGGAGCAGGGTGTGATGGAAGCTCCATTCGGTTTCACCCTCGAACGACGATTCCGGCTGCGGGTCGACAAACCCGCGCGGCTGCAGGGGCCGAAGCATCGCATCGGGTTGCCTGACTCCCAGCGCCTCTAGCCCTCCCGCCCAGAAGTTGCGTCCGAAGATCGCCCCGCGCTGGAGGACCGCCCGTTCCATGTCGTTCAGGCCGCTGAGTCGCGTCAGCAACAGATGTTGCAGGGTCGCGGGGAGGGGCGACTCCTTGAGCCGAGCGGAGACGAACCGCCACGGCTCGCCGCTCCGGTCGATGATGCCGCGATTCGACGAACCAGTTGACGAGCTCTTCGGCGAAGTAGGGGACGCCTTCGGAGCGCTCCACGATCAGGCGCATCACCTCATCGGGGACGCCCTCGACGCGCTGCAGCAATTCCTCAGCGAGTTCGCGGCTGGCCTCCTCCGAAAGAGGCTGCAGGTCGATGCGCGTGTAGCGCGGATCCTCGGTCAACGCCTTGGGCGGCGTCCACTCCGACCGCGCCGCCGCGAGGATGTACATACCGTGCCGTCCTTGCTCGGGTTCGTCCGCAGAGAGGATCACCTCGGTGAGGTACTCCCATGAGGAGGCGTCCGCCCACTGCAGGTCCTCCAGCAGAAGCTCCACAGGGGACTGCCGCCGGATGGCGTTCAAGAGTTCGCGGCTGACAACGAATCCGCGGCCCTTGACCTGGGCGGGGTCGTCCCTCATCGCCCCGATGTGCGGACTGTCCGAGAATGGGAGCCCCGCCAGGAGCCCGAGGGCGTGGGCGGGTTCGACTTCCCGACTGCCGGCGAGGTCCTGAAACGCCTGCACCCATTTGGTCTCGGCGGGCGCCAGCGGGGCGTCTTCGGCGATCTGGAAGCGATCAAACCAGAGACGGCGGATCAGGGCGAGAGGCTGGCCGGCGTCTCCTACAAAGGCGCGCGCCTTCAGCAGGCGGATGGTTTCCGGCCGGAGCTCGATCCAATCCCGCATCTCTTCAACCAGGCGGCTCTTGCCGACACCGGCCTCACCCACGATCTGGATCCACACCGTGCGCCGGTTCTCGAAGGCGTCGAGGTATGCCGCCTGAAGCTGCCGGAGCTCCGCCTCCCGTCCCACCGTCCGTGTCTCGATGCCTGCCACCCCGCGCGCGACGGTCCGGAAGGGTCGGGGCTTGGCGGCGCGGACGAGATAGGTCTGCACCAGTTCCTGCCTGCCCTTGACGGTGAGCGCCGGTTGAGGGGTGACGTCGAAGACGCCGCGCACGTACCGGTAGGTGTCGTGCGAGACCAGCACTCCGCCGGGCGGGGCTGCCGCCTGCAGCCGCGCCGCAAGATTCATCGCATCGCCGGTTGCGGTGAACTCCTTCTTGGCGTCTGAGCCCAGCTCGCCCATGATCACCAGGCCGGTATGGATGCCTATACGGATTTGGATCGGACGCGCGCTATTCAGGGTGGAAACGGCGGATAGGGCTTCGAGGCCGGCGCGAATGGCGTTTTCAGGATCATGTTCGCTCGAGGCTTGGGCGCCAAAGAGCGCCAGCAGCCCGTCGCCCAGGTACTGGGCCACGGTCCCCTGATGTTTCTGGACGATCTCACCCACCGTCCCGGAGCTTGGCGATGGTGCGGCGCCACTCTTCGGGGTCGAGGCTCTCAGCCAGCCCGGTCGATCCCACGACGTCGGTGAAGAGGATGGTGATGAGGCGGCGCTCTTCGGCCGGTGCGGGTACAGCCGGGGCTTGGGCTTCGAGAGTGGCGAGCTGCTGGCGAAGGGCGGCGAGGGCAGGATCAACGACGGCGTCCCCCAGCGTCGAGCGTTGCTTTTCGAGGGCGCCCATGGAATGACGCAGGGCATCGAGTTGGGCCTGCAGTGACTCAGCCAACTAGACCACTAGTGCGGGTTGGCTTGCTCCCACAACTCGGTCATGGCGCGGTGCTCGGGGACGTTCTCCAGGTAGGATTTCCGCCACTCAGGATTCGAGATCTTCTCCGCGCGTTCCATCAACTCTCGGTAGCCGGCCTCAATCACGGCGCGGGCCTCATCCCGCTGGCCCAGCGCATCGAAGATGTCCGCACAGGTCAGGTATGCCCACACCGGATGATCCATCCCTTTTGGGCCGCTTTCAGTCAGGCGGGTCCACAATTCGGTGACATGCCGCCGCGCCTCGTCCAGGTGTCCGAGAGCCAGGGCGCAGCGCGCGATGCCGGCCAGTGGGTCCATCGCCCAGGCGTGGCTGCCGGGGTCGATGAAGACGCTCTTCGCCTCCTCAAACCGTCGCGCCGAGCCGGGGAGATCCCCCGCCTGCTCTAGGACAAGCGCGAGATAATACAAGCTGGCGGCCCGCCCAAAGGCATCGCCGCTCGCTGTCATGTCATGCAGGGATTCCTCCAGAAGGCGGCGGGCGGTGCGGCCGTCGCCGGTGCGGAACGCGACCATCCCCAGGTTTTGGAGTTCATAGCCCCGCTGCTGGCGGGCGCCAGTCGTCTCGTCCAGCTGCAGCGCACGTTCCATATAGCTGCGGGCCTGCTTGTACATGCCCAGGACCACGAGGCCATATCCATAATTGCCAAGGCTTCTGGCCTCGCGCTCGCGGTTGCCCAAGCGGTGGGCGAGATCGATGGACTCCCGCTCGAGTTCTTGGGCGCGTCCGATGTCCCCCGAGTCGCCGTAATAGAGCGCTGCCCGGGACAAGGCCAGCACCAGCGCAGTCTCGTCGCCGACCTCCCGCGCGCGGGCGAGCACTTCCTGGGCCGTCCTCTCCGCGCACTCAAGTCACCGCCCCGGGTCATTGCCGCGATCTTGTTGGACAAGGCACGCACTTCCATCACGGCGTCGCCGCCGCGCCGCGCCGCGGCCACCGCAAGCTCCGCAGCTCTCAAGGCCGCCGGAAAGTCTGCCATCTGGTTCGCGTAGTTGGCCTGATGAAAGTGGGCTTCGGCCAGCCGGATGTCATCCTCGAGCTCTTCGGCCAGGTTCAAGAGAGCGGCTACGTTGGCCCGTTGCTCGTCGGGTTCACCGAGAGTCCCCAGCGCCTCGGTCCGGCCACGCAGACCCCGCCAGCGTCGTTCCCTGTCGACGGGTGGCAGCAGTTCAAGCGCCCTATCGAAAAATCGTCGAGCTTCTGCAGTAGCGCCGCGCCCCTTGGCGCGCTCGCCCGCCTGCAGGTACCAGTCGGCTGCCGCGCTCATCTCTCCCGCACGCTCGGCGTGCTCACCGAGAAGTCCAGCAAACTCATCCAGCCGCCCCGCCCGCCGTGCCTGCTCCTCCAGCCATCCCGCGGCTGCTTTGTGCAACGCCGTGCGCTCGCGCCGCAAGACGCTCTCATACGTGACGTCCCGGAGAAGCGTATGATGGAAACTCCACTCTGTTTCTCCCTCGAATGACGATTCGGGCTGCCGATCGACAAACCCGCGCGGCTGCAGGGGCCGGAGCATCGCGTCGGGGTGACGAGCCCCCAGAGCCTCGAGCCCGCCGGCCCAAAAATTGCGGCCGAAGACGGCGCCCCGTTGCAACAGCGCACGTTCCGGATCACTGAGGACACTCAGGCGCGTGAGCAAGAGATGCTGCAAGGTTGCTGGGAGCGGGGACTCCTTCAGGCGGGCGGGGACGAAGCGCCACGGTTCACCGCTTTGATCGATGATGCCGCGGTCAAAGAACCAGTTCACCATCTCTTCGGCGTAATACGGCATCCCCTCCGACCGCTCCACGACCAATCGCACGACGTCGTCGGGCACGCCGTCGACGCGCTGTAGCAGTTCGATGGCCAGTTCGCGGGTGGCTTCGTCCGAGAGGGGCTGGAGGTCGATGAGGCGGTAGGAAGATCGGTCAATCAGCGTACTGGGCGGATTCCACTCGGGCCGCGCCGCTGCGCAGATGAACATCCCCTGCAGCCCTTCACTCGGCTCGCCGCTCTCAAAGATCACTTCGGTCAGGTACTCCCACGATGACTCATCGGTCCACTGCAGATCTTCCAGCAGGATCTCGATGGGATCCCGTTGGCGGACCCTCCGCAGCAGGTCGCGGCTGACGACGAACGCGCGGCCCTTCACCTGCGCCGGGTCCTCTCGCATCGCGCCGATGTGTGGACTGTCGGCGAAGGGGAGGCCCACGAGTAGCCCCAACGCGTGCGCAGGTTCTTCCACCTCATCAGCTCCGGCCAGTTCCTGAAATCCGCGGACCCATTTGGCTTCCGCCTGGGGCAGGGGCGCGTCCTCGGCGATCTGGAAGCGGTCGAACCAGAGGCGACGGACCAGCGCGAACGGCTGCCGCGCATCCGCGACGTAGGCGCGAGCCTTGTGTATCCGCACGACTTCGGGCCGCAGTTCGATCCAGTCCCTGATGTCCTCGAGCAGGCGACTCTTGCCGATGCCGGCTTCGCCGACCAGTTGCGTCCAGACAACTCGCCCTTGCTCCAAGGCCTCCAGGTAGGCTCGCTGCAGTTGTGTCAGCTCTGCCTCGCGCCCCACCGTGCGCGTCTGAATGCCGGCGACACCCCGGGTCACCGTCCGAAAGGGCCGGGGTTTGGCCGCGCGGACCTGATAGGTCTGCACGGGATCTTGTTTTCCTTTCAAGGCCAGCGCCGGTTGCGGGGTGACGTTGAAGACGCCGCGGACATACCGATAAGTGTCATGGGAGACCAAGATGCCGCCGGGGGGAGCGGCGGATTGCACTCGTGCGGCGAGGTTCATCGCATCGCCCGTCGCCGTGAACTCTTTCTTGGCTTCTGACCCCAGTTCGCCTACCATGACGAGTCCGGTATGAATGCCCACACGGAGCTGAATGGGATGGGCTCCATCCATGGCTGAGACGGCACTCTGAACGGCGAGGCCGGCGCGGATGGCGTTCTCAGGGTCGTGTTCGCTCGCCGTCTGTGCCCCGAAGAGCGCCAGCAGCCCGTCGCCCAGGTACTGCGCCACCGTGCCCTGGTGCTGTTGGACGATCATGCCGATGGTCGAGTGCAGGCGGGCGACCGTCTCACGCCATTCCTCCGGATCCTGCTGCTCCGCCAACGCCGTAGAGCCGACGATGTCCGTGAAGAAGATCGTGATCAGGCGGCGTTCTTCGGCGGGTCTGACCACTAGGGGGGTTTGGGTCTCAAGCGCAGTGAGACGCTGGCGCAGCCCGTCGATCGCGGGTTCCACGACGGCATCGCCCAGGGTCGCGCGTTGCGCTTCCAGGACGGCGATGGAGTGACGCAGAGCTTCGAGTTGGGCATGCAGCGACTCAACCATCTGAGCTTTCAAGCGTTGGCCTGCTCCCACATCTCTACGATGGTCCGGTTTTCGGGGACGTTCTCGAGGAACGACTTGCGCCACTCAGCGTTGGAGATCCTTTCCGCCCTCGCGCTCAACTCCCGATAACCGGCCTCGATGGCGGTGCGGGCCTGTTCGCGTTGGCCCAGCGCGTCGAAGATGTCCGCGCAGGTCAGATAGGCCCACACCGGTTGTTCCATTCCTTTGGGACCGCTGGCAGCCAGGTAGCTCCACAACTCTGTGACGTGGCTCCGCGCCTCGTCCATGTGCCCCTGCCCAAGGGCACAGCGCGCGACCCCAGCCAGGGCATCCATCGCCCAGGCGCGGCCGCTGCGCTCGCTGAGAACGCTCTTCGCCTCTTCGAAGCGTCGCCCGGCCCCGGCGAGATCCCCCGCCTGTTCTAGGACGAGGCCGAGATACATCAGGCTGGCGGCGCGGCCGAAGGCATCACCGACGGCGGTCAACTCGACGAGGGACTCCTCCAACACGCGGCGGGCAGCGCGGCCGTCGCCGGCGCGGTAGGAACACAAGCCCAGGTTTTGGAGGACATACGCCCGCCCGCGGCGGGCGCCGGTGGCCTCGTCCAACGCCAGGGCGCGCTCCAGGTGGGTCCGAGCCTGCTTGTACATGCCGAGGATGACCAGTCCGTAGCCGAAGTTGCCAAGGCTCCTGGCTTCGCGTTCGCGGTCGCCGAGGCGGTGGGCGAGCTCGAAGGATTGACGCTCAAGCTCCTGAGATCGGCCAATCTCCCCCGATTCGTTGTAATAGAGGGCCGCTCGAGACATGGACAGGGCCAGTGCCTTCTCGTCGCCCGACTCTTTCCCGCGGGCGAGGAGCTCCTCTGCCGTCCGCTCTGCGGCCGCCAGATCACCGACTCGTGTCTGCGCCACGACCTTGGTGGACAAGGCCCGCACCTCAATCGAGACAGCGCCTGCGCGCCGCGCTGCCGCCACCGCCTGCTCCGCGGCTCTCAAGGCGGCCGGATAGTCTGCCATCTGCCCGGCATACGTGGCTTGACGGAAGTAGGCTTCGGCGAGGCGGTTCTCATCGTCGAGCTCTTCGGCCAGGCGTAAGAGCGAGGCGGCGTCGGCCCGTTCCTGGTCAGGTTCCCCCAGGATCCCGAGCACCTCGGTACGGCCCAGCAGACCTCGCCAGCGTCGTTCTTTGTCGACCGGCGGCAGCAGTTCCAGCGCCCGATCGAAAAATCTGCGCGCTTCCGCCGTTGCGCCGCGCTCCTTGGCCCGCTCCCCTGCCTGCAGGTACCAGTCGGCCGCCGCGCTCATCTCTCCAGCCCGCTCGGCGTGCTCGCCGAGGAGACCGGCGAACTCATCCAACCGCCCCGCCCGACGCGCCTGTTCCTCCAGCCATCCCGCGGCGGCTTTATGCAACGCTGTCCGCTCGCGCCGGAGCACGCTCTCGTAAGTGACGTCGCGGAGCAGCGTGTGATGGAAACTCCACTCCGTATCGCCCTCGAACGATGATTCGGGCTGCGGGTCGACGAACCCGCGCGGTTGCAGGGGCCGGAGCATGGCGTCGGGGTGACGGACGCCCAGCGCCTCGAGCCCGCCCGCCCAGAAGTTGCGGCCAAAGACGGCGCCCCGCTGCAGTACGGCGCGCTCGGGATCACTGAGGACGCTCAGACGCGTGAGCAGCAGGTGCTGCAAGGTCGCCGGCAGGGGAGACTCCTTCAGGCGCGCGGGGACGAAGCGCCACGGCTCACGGCTCTGATCGATGATGCCGCGATCGAAGAACCAGTTCACCATCTCTTCGGCGTAGTAGGGCATGCCCTCCGATCGCTCGACGACCAGCCGCACCACGTCCTCCGGCACATCCTCGACACGCTGCACCAGCTCGAGGGCGAGTTCACGCGTCGCCTCATCCGAAAGCGGTCGCAATTCAATAGGACGGTATGTCGATCGTTCGGTCAGTGTCTTGGGTGGAGTCCACTCTGGGCGCGCCGCCGCACAGATGAACATTCCCTGAAGGCCTTCCCGCGGCTCGGCGCTCTCAAGCAGCACCTCCGTGAGGTACTCCCACGAGGACTCATCGGCCCACTGCAGATCTTCCAGCAAGATTTCGATCGGGCCTCGCTGACGGATGTTGGTGAGGAACTCGCGGCTGACGACGAACGCCCGGCCTTTCACCTGAACCGGATCATCGCGCATCGCCCCGATGTACGGGCTCCCCTCGAAGGGAAGGCCCACGAGCAGGCCCAGGGCGTGCGCCGGCTCGACATCATCCACTCCCGCCAGTTCCTGAAATGCTCGCACCCATCTGGCCTCAGCCTGGGGCAGCGGTGCATCGTCCGCGATCTGAAAGCGATCAAACCATAGCCGGCGGATCAGTGCGAACGGCTGCCGCGCGTCGCCGACGTAGGCCCGGGCCCTATACAGCCAGATGGCTTCCGGCCGCAGCTCGATCCAGTCGCGGATGTCGTCGAGCAGGCGGCTCTTGCCGATGCCGGCTTCCCCGACCAACTGCGCCCAGACCACGCGCCCGTGATCGAAGGCCTCCACGTAGGCGGCCTGCAATTGCGCCAGCTCTTCTTCGCGGCCGATCGTGCGCGTCTGAATGCCGGCCACGCCACGCGTCACGGTCCGGAAAGGCCTCGGCTTGGCCGTGCGGACCAGGTAGGTCTGCACGGGATCCTGTTTCCCTTTTAGGGTGAGCGGTGGCTGAGGTGTGACGTTGAAGACCCCGCGGACATAGCGATAGTTATCGTGGGAGATCAGGATGCCGCCGGGGGGAGCAGCGGATTGCACTCGCGCGGCCAGGTTCATCGCATCGCCCGTCGCCGTGAACTCCTTCTTGGCATCCGAGCCCAGCTCGCCGAGCACCACGAGTCCGGTATGAATGCCCACACGGAGCTGAATGGGATGGGCTCCATCCATGGCGGAGACGGCGCTCTGCACGGCGAGGGCGGCGCGGATGGCGTTCTCGGGGTCGTGTTCGCTCGCCGTCTGCGCTCCGAAGAGCGCCAGCAGGCCATCGCCGAGGTACTGCGCCACGGTGCCCTGGTGCTGCTGCACGATCATGCCGACGGTCGAGTGCAGGCGGGCAACCGTCTGACGCCACTCCTCCGGATCCTGCCGCTCCGCCAGCGCCGTAGAGCCGACGATGTCGGTGAAGAAGATCGTGATAAGCCGGCGTTCCTCCGCGGGGCCGGCCGGGGTGGGAGTGGGGGTGCCGAGCGCGGCGAGCCTCTGGCGCAGTCCATCCAGGGCCGCATCCACCGCGGCATCGCCGAGGATCGTTCGCTGCGCCTCCAGCGCGGCCATGGCCTGCCGCAGCTGGTCGATTTGGGTCTGCACGGGGTCAGTCAACTTAGTGTCCATGCGGATCGTCACGGGTATTCGCGCGTGACCGCGGACGCGCCTCCTGAACTCCCTTGCGCACTGCCGGAGGGTCTCCCTACCGCGCCGCCGAAGCGGCAGGGGGGAGGATATCGTGCGGACCGTCCTGTTCGTCTGAATCGGGAACTCCGCCCGTTCTCAGATCGCGGAGGCGCTCTTCAACGCAGCGCCGCCGCCCGGTTGGCGGGCACGCTCCGCGGGCACGGAGCCCAAATCGCAGGTGCGCCCCGAGGCCATCGCCGTCCTGGCCGAAGAGGGCATCGACATCGCCGATCGGCGTCCGAAAGCCCTCCAGGACGCGCTTGGGCCGGACGTGGCCCTGGTCGTCGGCCTCTGCGCGGAGGAGGAGTGTCCCGTCGTTCCCGGCGCACGCTCCGTCCACTGGCCGCTGCCTGACCCGCCATCTGGGGATCTGGAAGCCCACCGCCGCGTGCGGGAGGACCTGCGCGGTCGGATTGCCGGGCTGCAGAGAGAGCTGGAGCGGGAGGCCGACCGTCCTGGATAGACGGTCCGCTCCCCTCTACGATGCCCTCTATGCCGGCAAGGACTATGCCGGCGAATCACGCCGGCTGCACGAGGTGATCCGTCGCCACAAACGCTCCGCGGGCAGGACGCTGCTCGATGTCGCCTGCGGCACCGGCGGGCATCTCGCCTTCCTGAAGCAGCGCTATGAGGTGGAAGGGCTGGACCGCGAGCCCCGGTTGCTGGCGATCGCGCGGCGGAAGCTTCCCCGCGTGCGTCTCCATCGGGGCGACATGGCGCGGTTTCGCCTGAAGCGGCGTTTCGACGTGGTGACGTGTCTCTTCAGCGCCATCGGGTACATGACCACGCTCAGGAGGCTCCAGCGGGCCGTCGCGAACATGGCTCGGCATCTCCTCCCGGGAGGCGTGCTGATAGTCGAGCCCTGGCTGACGCCGGGCGGGTTCCGGGCCGGCTACACCACCGGGCAATTCGTCGAGGAGCCGGGGGTGGTGATCGCCCGGTTCAGCGCCAGCCGTCGTGGCCGCGCGCTCTCCATCGTGGATTTTCACTATCTGGTCGCGCGGCGGGGCCGCATCACCCACTTCACCGAACGACACCGGCTCGGGCTCTTCACCATCCCCCAGTACCGAGCGGCGCTGCGCAGCGCCGGGCTGAAGGTGACGGTGGATCGCATAGGACTGATCGGGCGGGGGGTTGCTCATTGGCGTGGCGCCACCAGATTGGAGGCCACCTGCGTGAGCGAGCGGTACTGCGAGTACGATTCGTTTGCCTAGTTCTACAACCGCTACTGGGGCGGGACGTTCGCCGACCGCTTCCTTGCCGTGATCGAACAGCTGCTGCTCTCTCACCTGCCGGAGGGGGCCCGCCTCCTTGATCTCGCCTGTGGGACCGGGCAGTTGGCCGGTGTGCTCGCCGCTCAGGGATTCAGGGTGACCGGGCTCGATGGCTCCGAGGCGATGCTGGCGATCGCTCGCGAGAACGCCCCGCAGGTCGAGTTCGTCCTGGGAGATGCGCGACAGTTCAGCCTGCCTGCGTCCTTCCACGGCGTCCTATTCCTCTTCGACCTCAACATGGAAGCGGGCTACCGGGCGCGCTGGCGGGGCTCCGCCGCGATGGTGGAAGCGGACAACGTCTGCGCCGTGCGCGCCGCCTACGATCCGGAGCGCAAGATCGGACGGAACGAGATCACGATGTTCCGGCTCGCGGGCGAGCGCTGGCGCCGCTGGGACGTCACGCTGACGCAGCGCTGTTATCTCGGAGAAGAGGTGCGGGGCGCCCTCGCGCAGGCGGGGTTCGGCGAGATCGCCGAGCGTGACGCCGAAGGAGACCTGGGGTTGAGTGGGAACGTCGGCCGGAGCTTCTTCCTCGCCCGCAAAGGCGCCAGGCACTGAATTTGGTATACTAGGTCTGTTCTGCGGCCCCGCTGAGGGGCCGCGTCTGCGTCAGGGACGAGTCGGCGGAGGGATCGGAGATGGAGCGAGTCAATCTGGCGGCCACGTTGCGGGACGGCCTGGGCAAGTCCGGCGCCAGGCGGGTACGGCGGTCCGGGCGGGTCCCGGCCGTCGTTTACGGCCAGGGGCGTGCGGCCCAGCCGGTTGCGGTCGACGGCAAGGCCCTGAGCGCCACGCTGCACACGCACGCCGGCCTGAACGTGCTGATCGACCTGGGGATTCAAAGCGACTCGGCGGAAGACAAGCAGCTCGTGATGGTGAAGGACCTGCAGCGCGACATCTTCACGCACGACGTCACGCACGTCGACTTCCACGTCATCTCCCTTGAGCAGACCCTCGAAGCGCACGTGCCGGTGGTTCTCTTGGGGACTCCCAAGGGTGTCGTCGACGGCGGCGTCCTCGAGCAACACCTGCGGGAGGTCCTGGTGGAGTGCCTCCCCACCCAAATCCCCGAACACTTCGAGCTCGACGTGACGGCGCTGACTATCGGGCACGCCGTGCACGCGGGAGAGCTGACCATTCCCGAGGGTGTGACGCTGCTCACCCCCACCGAAGAGGTCGTCGCCACCGTGCTGCAGCCGCGCGTGGAGGAGCTGCCCGCCGCGCCAGCGGCCGCAGAGGCGGTGCCCGCGGAGGGTGAGGTTGCCGAGGGCGAGGAAGCCCCGGCGCCCGCCGCGGCCCCAGCCAAGGAGGCGGAAGCGGAAGAGAAGTAGATCGCACCTTGTAGAGCGCGTCTGGACGGGGGTGCCGGTCGGCGCCCCCGTTCCGATTCTCAGGGTTCGGACGGAGCGGTGGAGAAGACCTCAGGATGAAACTGATCGTCGGACTGGGCAACCCGGGGCGGCGCTATCAGGGCACGCGCCACAACGTCGGCGCCCGCGTGATCGACGCGCTAGTGCGGAGGCACGGGGTCACGTTGCGGGAGGACGGCTGGGCGGAGGTGGGGACGCTCCGGCTGGACGGGCGGCGCGCCGTCCTGGCCCGGCCTCAGACCTACGTCAACGTCAGCGGGACGGCCGTCGCCGACCTCCGCCGCCGCCACCGCGTCGCGCTGGAGCACCTGCTCGTTATCTACGACGATCTGGACCTGCCGGTGGGGCAGGTGCGTGTGCGCTCGCTCGGCGGCCACGGCGGCCACAACGGGATGCGCTCCATCATCGAGGCGCTGGGGAAGCAGACCTTTCCCCGCCTGCGCATCGGGATCGGCCGCCCGCCGGTCAGCATCGATCCGGCCGAGTATGTGCTCAGCCGGTTCTCCGCGGCGGAGGCGCCCGCGGTCGAGGAGGCGGTGGAACGGGGCGCCGATGCGGTCGAGCTCTTCATCCGCCGGGGGATCGAGGCGACGATGAACGCCTTCAACGCACGTCCGCTGCGGCCTTCACACAATCTTCACGAGGGACCGTATAATCCGTGACATGAGAGAATTGCGCAAGCGTCCTGATCTCGGCGACCGCGTCCCCCCCGGCCAGTACGTGACGGAGAAGTGGCCGGTGCTGCACTATGGCAGCATCCCGCGCTTCGACCCGCGCACCTGGGACTTTCAGATCTACGGGTTGGTGGAGACGCCCGTCGTGCTCTCCTACGAGCAGTTCGTGGTCCTCCCCAAGATCACGCTGACGTGCGACATCCACTGCGTCACCGCCTGGAGCAAGCTGGACGTTGTCTTCGAGGGCGTGCCGGTGAAGCCGCTGCTGGAGCGGGCCGGGGTCAAGCCCGAGGCGAAGTTCGTCATGGTGCACGCCGAGCAGGGCTACGAGACCAACCTGCCCCTCGAGTACCTGCTCGCCGACGACGCCCTGCTCGCCCACCGGGCAAACGGCGCCGACCTCGCCCCCGAGCACGGCTGGCCGCTGCGCTTAGTCGTCCCGAAGCTGTACTTCTGGAAGAGCGCCAAGTGGGTGCGCGGCTTCGAACTGTTGGAGCGCGACCGCCGCGGCTTCTGGGAGCGTAACGGCTACCACAACCACGCCGACCCCTGGAAAGAGGAACGCTACTCTTCTCCCTGGGAGTGACGGTTTCCAGATCGGCCGCTTGCAGGTTACCCGTGCGGGCAGCCGGCGGGACGGGTGCGCGTCATCGACTAGGTCGCCCACTTGTCGCCGCGGTGCGCTGAGGAACAAAGGCATCGTAGACGGCGCGGGAGACGCGGGCGAGCGTGAGCTTGGCCTCGTTGTCGGCCCAGTACCGGTTGTCGGCGCAGTCGCGCTCATCAGGGCGATCGCGTAGGGGGCACGGCCAGGCGGAAAGACGATCCCCACGTCATTGCGCACACCGCGCACCGATCCACTCTTGGTGGCGATGGCCAGCGCTCCTTCTGGGTTCTCATCGACTTTGGTGCTGTCGTAGGGCAGGTAGCGGCCGATGATGTCGGTGTAGTGCTGGCGCTTCATGATCTCGATCATCGTCTCCGAGGCGGCCGGGCTCACTACCTCGCGGTGGGCCAGGCGCGTCAGCAGATCGACGCGGCCGGAAAAGCGTCGTCGGCGTTTCGCATGACCTCGCGCCCTGAGCCCAGGTCCCGCGCTGCAACGCCGAAGGTCCCGCCGAACCGCCGTGCCAGCGCGGCGAGGGCATGCTGAAGACTCATCCCACGCTACCTTCGCCCCGCAGCGGGCCGCGTCCCTTCCCTCGGGCTCGCGCAACTCCGTACAATGGAAACCGCCGTGGCTGACGAGATCGAAGCCCAGACAATTGCCGTCCCGGCGGCTGCGCCCCAGCGCCCGGGCGCCTTTGCGCCCTTGCGCCACCGCAACTACCGGCTGCTCTGGAGCGGTCTGGTCGTCTCCAACACCGGGGGCTGGATGCAGTTCACCGCCCTGGGGTACCTGATGGACCAGTTGACCCGCGCACCCGTCTACCTGGGGCTGCTCGGCGTCACCCAGGCTGTGCCGCGGCTCCTCTTTGCCTTCCTGGGCGGGGTACTGGCCGACCGAATGGACCGCCGCCGCGTGCTCTTCGCCACGAACGTCCTCTCGATGGTGACCGCTCTGGCCCTGACCGTCCTCACCGCCCTGCGACTGATCGAGGTGTGGCATCTGCTGGTCATCGCCGGGTTCAACTCATTGATACACTCCTTCGACATGCCGGCGAGGCAGTCGTGGACGCCCACCCTCGTCGAAGACCGCGAACTCCTGCAGGCCGTCAGCCTCAACTCCATGGCCTTCAACGGCTCCGGGATCTTCGGCCCCGCCCTCGCGGGGATCCTGATCAGCGTTGCCGGGACCGCCTCCGCCTTCTTCGTCAACGCGGCCTCGTACGTGGCGGTGATCGCGGCGCTTCTGGCGATGCGCGTGCCCGCCTACGCGGCGGAGGGGCGGGTCTCGCTGGGCCAAGACATCCGAGAGGGCTTGGCCATGGTGGCCCGGCACCGCTCGGTGCTGATGCTGCTGCTAATCGTCGCCGCCCTCAGCTTCTTCGGCCGCCCCTACATCCGGCTCATGCCGGCGGTGGCGCGCGAGGTGCTGCGGATCGGGCCGGAAGGCCTTGGCGTGCTGCAGGCGGCCCCCGGCGTGGGGACGGTGCTCGCCGTCTTCATGATCGGCTGGACCTCCGCCCGGATGGCCTCCGGCACGATGCTCCTGGGCGCGGCCTTCGCCATGGGCGTGATGGTGACGCTCTTTGGCCTCTCCAGCTCGTTTCCGCTCTCCGTGGCGCTGCTTGTGGCGACGGGGTTGGGCCAGTCTGTGGCGATGGCCACGGCCTCGACGCTGCTGCAGACGACGATTTCTCCCGGCGCGCGCGGTCGAGCGATGGGCCTCTTCGGGACGGTCGCATTTGGGATGATGGCGCTGGGAACGTTGCCCGCGGGCGCCGCGGCGGACCTCTACGGGCTACCCCTGGCCCTGTCCGGTGGGGGGATTCTGCTCATGGCCATCATTGTCGCGGTAGCGCTGGCGGTTCCCAGCCTGCGCCGTCTCTAGGCGGCGTTAGGTCAGCACCGCCCAAACAATGAGGAGGATGCACGCGGACGACACCAACGCGGCAGGGACTTGGAACCAGACCCAAAGACGAGACCCTCTCCTGATCAGGACTCCCGTCCAGAGGTGAAGCAGTCCCGGAAGGAAGCTAAGGAGGACCGGCAGGATCCTGAGCATTTCCTTCAATTCGTAGGTCCCTCCACCTTCAACCTCGGGCACCATGGTGAAGACGTATACTCAGTAGGTGATTATGAGTGCGGCCACAAGCAGGATGCCGCCGACAATGTCGTTGACGATCGCTAAAAGCCGCATCCGCGTTCCTTCATGCGACCCGAACCTTCCGTCACGGCGCCGATTGTGCTGTTGGCATCCTCAACTCCGCTGAGACCGCTCACGCTCCGAACATCGTCTTCATCGGCGTCCAGTAGCTGTCCCACCAGCCCTGCTTGATGTCCGCGTAGGCCGCCGCGGGCACGCCCGACTGCGTGAAGGAGAGGCGCGTCCCACCCCGGACCCTCCGCAGCGAGAAAGTCGCGCGCGAATAGTGATCCTTCGGCCACCCAGCGGTCTCACACCACCAGGCCTGCACGATCCTGCGATCGCGTTCCAGGGCCAGGGTCGTGCCGGCGGCCCATCCTCCGAAGGTGGAGAAGCGGCCGCCGACCTTGCGGCTGATCCGCGCGGGCCCGCCGGTGAAGCGGGCGTGCGTGCGCGAGTCCATCAATGTCTCGTAGACCTCGTGCGGGGTCGCCTTGAAGGTCACCGACTGCCGGATGGTTCGCGTCTTCGTTCGACGGATGGTGCGCGTCTTCGTTGAAGGGATGGTTCGTGTCTTCATCGCATCACCGCCCCTGGGGGTATGATCACGGCATGAACTACGATCCCACCTGCATCTTCTGTCGCATCATTGCCGCGGAGGTACCGGCCAGCGTCGTCTATCGCGACGAGGATGTGATGGCCTTCATGGACAATCGGCCGGTAAACCCAGGACATCTGCTGGTGATTCCCACCATCCACGCCGCCGGGCTGGCACACCTCCCTGAGACGGTGGGGCAGCGGACGTGGGTGGTCGCGCGGCGGCTCGCAGCCGCGCAACGCCGTTCGGACCTCCGCTGTGAGGGTGTCAACCTGTTTGTGGCGGACGGGGCGGCGGCGGGGCAGGATGTGTTTCACGTACACATCCACGTGTTGCCCCGTTTTGCCGGCGACGGCCTCCAGCTCACCGGCTTTGCGTATGACCAGCGTCCAGCGCCTCCCGCGCGCGCGGAGTTGGAGCGGGCCGCGGAGGCGATCAAGAGCGCTCTGAATACCGCCTGAGCTGCTATTGCGCGACCCTTCCGAACGCCAGGGTCGCGTTGATCCCCCCAAAGCCAAAGGAATTGCTGAGGATGTAGTCCACCGGGGCGCGCCGGCCCTCCTGGGGGATGTAGTCGAGGTCGCACTGTGGGTCGGGCCGCTCGAGGTTCAGCGTCGGCGGCAGGTAGTCGTGCCGCAGGGCCAGCATGCACAGCGCGGCCTCGATCGCGCCGCTGGCCCCGAGGGCGTGGCCGTGCATCGGCTTGGTACCGCTGACCGGGATCGTGTAGGCGTACTCTCCCAGCGCCAGCTTGATCGCGGTGGTCTCGATCGAGTCGTTGAGCGTCGTCGAGGAGGCATGCGCGTTCACGTAGCCGATCTGCTCGGGGCGGAGGCCGGCGTCCTCCATGGCCAGCCGCATCGCCCGCGCTGCCTGCCGTCCGGAGGGAAGCGGGGCGGTCATGTGGTGCGCATCGTTGGTAGAGCCGTACCCGAGGATCTCGCCGTAAATGGGCGCGTCGCGGCGCACTGCATGGCCGTATTCCTCCAGCAGGAGCATGGCGGCGCCCTCCCCCATGACGAAGCCGTCGCGCTCCGCGTCGAAGGGGCGGCAGGCGGCCTGGGGGGCATCGTTGCGCGTGGACATCGCCCGGATGAGATCGAAGGCGCCGAAGATTAGCGGCGCCAGCGGGCACTCCACCCCTCCGGCCAGGAAGAGGTCGGTCTCGCCCTCGCGGATGGAACGGAAGGCTTCGCCGAGGGCGATGGCCGCGGAGGTGCAGGAGTCGGAATGGGCGCTGGTCGGGCCGGTGATGCCGAACTCGATGGCCACGTTGCAGGAGGCCGAGCCGGAGAAGACGGCGAGCGCCAGCGTCGGCTTGATCCGCCGGATGCCGTCGCGCAGGTAGATCTCGTGCTGCTCTTCCGCAAACGCGCCGCCGCCAAGAGCCGCCCCGATGAAGACGCCGGCGCGGTCGCGGTCCTCATCCTCGAAATGCAGTCCAGCGTCCTCCACCGCCTGCCGCGCCGCCGCGACGCTGAACTGGGCGAAGCGATCCAGCCGGCGCGCACGTTTGGTGTCCATGGAGGCGAGGGGATCGAAGTCTGGCACCTCTCCGGCGATGCGGCAGGAGAAGGGCGCTGGATCGAAGCGGGTGATGGGGCGAATGCCCGAGCGCCCTGAGGTCATCCCCTCCAAGAGGCCGGCGCTCCCCTGGCCCATCGGCGTAACCGCACCGATGCCCGTGACGACGACCCGCGTCCGCTCGTTCATGGTGCGCCTCCCGATTCGGCCAGCATTTTGAACTGCCGCAGCGTGCGCGCGGCCACGGGCGCGATGAAGAACCGCCCGACCACCCATCCGGCCATCGTCCCCAGCGGGGGCGGCCAGCGCAGGTCGTGCCTGATGCTCACGCGCACCGCGTCCGGACCCGGCTCGAAGACCCACTCCACGCGCATGCCCCGCGTCGGCCCGGCGATGTGGGTGAAGAGCATCCGCCGTTCCTCCGGCCGCACCTCCTGTACCGCCCGCCAGCGCAGCGGGATGCGGCCGCGTCGCGCCGCCATCTCCACGGTGGTCCGGCGGCCATTGCGCTCGAGGACGCGCACCCAACGGTAGTGGGGCAGCCAGGCGGCCCAGCGTTCGACGTCGGCGGCGAGGGCAAAGATCCGCTCCCAGGGCGCCGCGACGGTGACTACGCTCTCCAGATGCATGCCAGCGCCAGGCGTGAAAGGTAGGCGGGTGAGACGACGCCGCGCACGGGGTCGGCGTTGCCGATGATCCCCAGGAAACTCTTCGCCAGCGCTGGATGCCGCCCCCAGGCGCGCGCCAGCGGCTCGATCAGCGGGCTGCGCAGCGCCACCCAATCGATCAGGTCCAGGAGGCGGTGGAGGGCGTGCCAGCGACGGTGCCAGCGCGCGTACGCCGACAAGGCGGTTGCGCCCGTATTCCCCGCGGTGAGGGCGCGGTCCACCACCTCCGCGGCGACGGCAGCGCTCACAAGCGCCATGCTCACGCCCTGACCGGTCAGGGGATCGGTGTGATCTGCCGCGTCCCCGACGAGCAGCACGCCGTCGGCCGCCACGGGATGGCCGGAGGGAGCGAGGGGGCCGGTGGCGCGGAGCTCGGTGATCGTCCCCGCCCCGACGCGGGAACGCAGCGCGGGGAAGGGGGCGAGCAGGCCGTGCGCCGCCCCGTCAAGGAGGCCCCGGGCGATGAGCTCGCGTCGGCGGAGGATCTCGTGCTTGCGGCCGACCATCGTGACGGTTGTCTCTCCATCTGGAAACGTCGAGACGCCGCAGTAGGCGTCCCGGGCCAGGTGCATTTCGGCGTATCCCTCCGAGGTCGCCATCCCGCGCACGCGCAGCCCAACCGCGTAGCGGCCTCGGGTGGCGGGAGGGTCACTCAGCCCGGCGGCTCGGGCCACCAGCGAGCGCGCTCCGTCCGCGCCGACCAGGATGCGCGCCGAAATCTCCGCCTCCTCCGTGCGCACCTGCCAGCGCCCGCTGCGTCGCTGGACCGCTCGCGCGGCGCGTCCCGTTTCGACCGCTGCCCCGGCGCGGCGCGCCGCCTGGAGGAGGCGCTCGTCTAACACCGCACGGGAGAGGGAGAGTCCAATCCCGGCCGGAAAAGCCCCGAAGACCTCCCGGCCCGCGGGGGAGACGATTTTCATCCCGCGAAGGATCCTGGCGCGCGGCAGGAGTTCCGTCAGCACGCCCAGCCGGTCCAATGCGGCAACCCCGTAGGGGTGGATGAAATCCCCGCACAACTTCGTGCAGGGAAAGTGGGCCCGCTCCAGCACGAGGACCTCCCGCCCGCGACGGGCGAGCGCGACAGCGGTGGCCGACCCCGCCGGTCCCCCTCCTACCACGACAACCTCGACGCTACGCGCCACGACGCTGCGCTACGCTCCTTCTTTGAGCCCGTCGCTCCGCGCCACGGCGCTACGCTCCTTTTACCATCGCCAAGCGGAAGAGCGGCTCGGACGTGACCGACACGCCGGCGATCCCCGACTCGGCGACCAGCGACCGGGCTTCCCGGGGGGTGTAGGAGCGGAGGACCGAGCGCGGACCGTCGGCGCGGGTGAGCGGACTGCGCAGCACCAGCAGGGCGAGGGCGCGGGCCCCCAAGTACGCGCCCCAACTGCGCACGAGGTCAACGACGATGAATCCGCGCCGGCCGATCCGGTCGAGCTCGCGCATCGCATCCACCGCCTCGGGGCGCGTGAGGTGGTGCAGCCCCGTGGTGCAGAGCGCCACGTCCACGCTGTGGTCCTCCAGCGGCAGCGCCCGCGCATCGCCCTGAAGGACGCGGATCTCAGGAAAGGCAGTGGAGCGGTCGCGCGCGATCAGGATGGTCGTGGGATGGCGGTCGATGGCGATCGTGTGGATGGCGATCCCGTTCGCGCGGCCCCAGGCGGCGAAGGCGCGGGGCAGATCGGCCCCGCCGGTGGCTACGTCGGCGACCATGAGGGCGCGGTCACCGGGGCGGATGAAACGGCGGAGAAGGCCCCCGACCAGGCGCCGCACGCCGAGGAGACGGTTGAGCCGCTCGAGTTCCGTGAGGCAGAGCTCCATCGCCGGGCGAGGCTGCGGGAGATCCATCAGCTCGGAGGCGTGCTCCCGCCGGGGAGTCGCCGCTATCGCATTCATAGAATCGCTCCGCGGATATCATACCCGCGGGCGTGCAACGAACCTGTAAATGCAGCTACTCGGGCGGCTTGGGGACGACCAGAAGCATCGAGGCGACGCCGCGCTGGCCGCGCTCGGGGACGTTGACCACCCGGCCGCCCACCACGAGCGTCGAGGAACCGCCGCCATCGAGGTTCATCGCCTGCACCGCGCCCAGCTCGCGCATCAGGCGGGCCAGCTCGTCCAGGCGCATCCCCGTGCTGCGGCGCGACTTTTCCACCGTCACCAGCAGCACCTTGCCCGCGGCGGTGATCCCCACCGCCGAGCGCGAGGTGCGCCGCAGGCTGAAGCCGGTCCCGAACGACTCCCAGCGGAAGGGGATGGAGATCTCACCGTCCTGGACGAGGCGCGGCCCTCCGCCGATGGCGTGCACGATCTTGCCGGGACCGATCGCCAGGTCCAGGCGCACCTGCTGGCCGAGCACCAACCGGTCGCTGATCAGGCGGCGCTCCGCGGCGGTGGCCGAGAGCACGTAGCCATCCTCGGGGATCAACACTCGTCCGCTCGGGAACTCCGTGACGGTCCCGTTGATGACGACGGCGTGCAGCGCGTGCGTCGGCGTGAGCGGTCCGTATTCCGGGGTGTAGACCGCCAGACCGCCCCAGCGCGGCGGCCGGTTGACCGCGGAGACAGGAATCCTGGTCCCCGTGTCGGACTCCACCGAACCGCGGAAGGTAAAGGACTGGATGATGGGGCGTCCCTCCGTGGTGATGGCAAAGACCGCCCGTCGCTCGATCGGCGTGGAGAGGAGGCGTCCGTCGATGACGACGAGCCCCAAGGGCTGGCCGGTGTTGCGGGCAAAGAACCCCCCGTTGATCGCCGCGAAGGCATCGTAGCGCGTCGCCACGGCGGCGGTCGGCTCGGGCCCGGCAAAGGTCCCTCCACCGAGGGCCGGCCGTAGACTGATGCGCGGGTCGCTCATGTCCACGAGCACGGCGTGCGCGTTCGTCCACCCCCGCCCCGTGCGCACGCGCAGCCGCCGGTAGGCGAGGCTGGCCGGCAGTGGCACGGTGGCCCGCCACGGAGGAAGGATCACGACCGCGAGCTTGTACGGATCGGAACGGGAGAAGACTTTGTACCGGGTTGCTCCCCGCAGCGAGATGGAGAGGCGGGCGATGCCGCCTTCCAGAGGCTGCTGCCGCACGACCCCAACCCCTCCGGCGTTGACGGCCAGTTCCCGGGTCTGCGCCTCGCTCACCGGCCAGAGATCGACGACCAGCCGGTCGCTGCTGGTGGTCGCGCGGAAGCGCACCGCCCGGTCGAGGTGCGCGACGACCTTGATCGCGTCGTCCTGGGTGGTCCACCCGAGGTCCAGCACCCGCGCGGGAGTGGCGGCGGGTGCGGGCATGGACAGCCCGCTGAGGGAGAGGAGCAGCAGGGTAAGGGTGACGGCGATGCGCATGGCGCGTCGAGGTCGGGGTGGGGCGGCGCTCCGAATAGTGCCTGCCATTCTACGATTTCACCTGCCCGGTTTCCTCTCTGCTGACTCCTAGCAAAGGCGAGTACGCGGGCGGCAGGGGCCTCTCTCCCCGAGGCGCTCTGCGTTGTGTTCAGTTAGAGTACGTCAGCGACGAGCAGACGCGCTTCCATCGACTGGGAGATTCTTGATCCTCTAAGGAAGGATTCTTTCCCAAAAAAAAGCGCCCCGGCCCATCGAGCCAGGACGCTGAAACCTTCGTCCCGAGGGGGACCTTAGTCCCGCATCCTCCTCAGGTGGGCCGGGGTCTGCCTATGCATGCTCGGCCTCACCTCCTTTCTCTTCAGCCAGCTTAAACCTGGCGTCGGACAAGCAGGACGATACCAGGGGGCCGGCGCGCTGTCAACGGCGCGGCGCCGGGTCATCGCCGTTGGCGTTCTTGGGTAAGAGAACAGATATGAACAGATGGATCGTCCTGATCGCCGCCGTTGCCGCCGCCCTGGCACTGGGATCGCCTCAGGTGGGTGCGGGCGCCGCACCGCTCCCGCCGCCGTTCCGGACCGGAGCGGAGTGGGTCTACCGCCACACCCTGACGGAGGACGGCCAGACAAAGTCCGGCACCTCCACGATGACGTACAAAGGGCAGGCGACCTACCGCGGGAGTTCCTATCACCTCGTGGAGTACTCACTGACGCTGGTCCCTGGCACAGTGGAGCGGCAGTTCCTCGTCTGGGACCGGGGCTATTTCCGCCAGGCAGCCGTGGTGGTGACCGATGGGAGTACGACGCTGGAGATTGTCTTCGACACCCCCGTCGCCCTCGGGGGTGTGCAAGAGACGCGCAACGGCGGGGCCCAGGTGTACGAGAACGGCGCGCTGCAGGGAGTCGCGCCCTGGAAGGTCGCGGTCGTCAACCGGGGGAGCGCCAGGATCACCGTGCCCGCCGGGACCTTCTCGACGACGCGGTGGGAAGGCACCTACGTCCTCGGCCAGTTGCAGCAGAAGTTCACCGTCTACATGATGGGAGCGCACGAGGTGCGCGCGGAGATCGACGTCTACGTCGGCGGGTCGCTGACGAAGAAAGACCGCCTCGATCTGATGCGCGGCCCCATCGAGGTGCGCTGACCCCCCCGACTCAGGGGGTGGGCGTGGCGTCCCCCCGGCGGCCCCAGGCGAGGTTGATGCGGATGAGGCCCCCCAGCTCTTCCTGCACCTGGATGGCGTAGAACTCCCGGCGGTGCGCGTCCGTCAAGTAGCGATCGTATCGCCGCCCCGCGTCCTTCCGCATTTCGTTGCTGAACGTGGAAGACCAATCCGACGGCTGCAGGCCGGCATAGAAGTCCCGCACCCGTTCATACGGGGCGCGCACCGTATAGTCGGTGCGGCGCCAGGCGGCCGGGCCAAACCCGAAGGCGCGTCCCTGGTACTCTCCCTGGCCAATGATCTCGGCGCCCGGATAGCGGGGCAGAATCCCCACCTCGCCGCGCGCGCCGCCACAGGCCACCGCGCCGGCGGCGAGGAGAAGGGCAGCGATCTGCAGGACCGGCGCGGTCCGCCCGCTCACGGTCCGAAGACGATCCGGATCACGTCCCGGTCGGCCGGCACGTAGGAGAGGAAGTCGCGCTGGGGGATGAACGGCCCGAGCCCCCTGGATTGCACCAGGACCTTGAGCGTCCCCACCTTTCCGTCCGGACACGCCTGCCCGTTCGTATAGGCCTCGCCGCCTGGGACGGAGATGCTCGTCCCGGTGATCCGCGCCTGCGTCCCTCGGAAGAAGGCGCCGAGCGTCGCCCGCCGCCCGCTGGAGGCGGCGCTGGCGGGTTCGATGTGCATGATCCCGTCGCCGTGGGTGTGCAAGTCGCCAGGAGAGGGTGGCAGCGGCGGAAGGGGCTTGCCGCACAACTCGATCGTGAGGCGCGCGTGCCAATGGTCGCCGACGCCTGGCCCGCGCCGCGGCTGACGGCCGAGCAGCGCCAGCATTACCCCGAAGGCCGTGACGACGGCGATCGTGATGATCCAGGGCCAGGGAATTCGACGCGGCGGGGCTTTCTCTCGCTGTCCTCGCGTAGGCACGGCTCCTATTCTAGCGGTGGGGCCATCGGTGAGGGAGGGGATTCTCCCGGCGCCTGGGAAAGTACCGGGTCGTGAGGTCTCGCCCCCTCCTCGGCGCACTCCTCGTCGTCCTCCTGCTGGCCGGTCTCGGGTTGGGAGCAGAGCGGCTCACCCGCATCAGTTTCTCCTCCGTCGTGAACTACCCCGCGCCCGTCGCGGTGCCGCTCGAGCCCGGGCCTTCCGGCCCCGCGCTCAGCCGGCGCGTGGTCATCATCGTCATCGACGGGCTGCGCATGGACGCCTTCCAACGGATGGGCCTGCTCGCCCGGTACCGCAGCCGCGCCTCCCTCTGGCGCGTCTGGACCGAGGAGCCGTCCCTCTCCTATCCGGGGTGGACGGCGATCCTCTCGGGGGCGCCGCCGGAGATCAGCGGCGTGACCACCAACTGGTATCGCGGCCCGGTGAAGGTGGATCACCTCATGGCAGGGGCGAAGAAGAGCGGGGTGAGTACTGCCGCCGCGGGGCACGAAGGGTGGGGCCGGCTCTTCGCCGGCAGCATCGACGATTTCGTTCCAGTCTCCGACCCCGCGTACACCGATCTGCCCGGGATCCATGGCACGACCTTCGCCGTGACCCGAGCCGCGGAGCGGATCCTCCGCGAGGGCAGGGCACGGTTGGTGCTGCTGCACTATCCGGCCCCGGATCTGATGGGGCACGGCTTCGGCGCCACGAGCCAGGCCTACACGGACGGCGTGCGCACGGTGGACGAGGATCTCACCCGGTTATTGGGAGGTCTGGACCTCGCCGCCACCACGGTGGTCCTTACCTCCGACCACGGCCAAATCGATAGCGGCGGCCACGGCGGATGGGAGCGGGTGGTCAAGGAGGTGCCCCTGCTGTTCCTCGGCGCGGGCATCGCCCCGGATGAGTGGCCGGAGCCGCACCGCCAGGTTGACATCGCCCCGACGGTGGCGGCGCTCCTCGGCGTGCCCATCCCGGCGCACAGCGTGGGGCGGCCGCTGATCGAGGCGCTCGCCGACGTCCCCGATGGGCTGGAACAGCGCTGGAGCACCCAGCAGGCTCGCCTCCTGGAGGCCTACTCCGTGGCCGTCCTGGGCCGGCACGAGCCGGCGCTGACCAGGACTCTGGGCGGCCCCGACCCGGAAGCGATCATCAGGGTTGCCGATGAGCTGTCCAAGCAAATGGCCTCGTGGCGCGCCGAGGCGCTGGCGCGCGACCGGACCCGGCGGCTGCCCTTCATCATCCTCGCCGCGGTGCTGCCCCTGGCCTATCTCTTCGTCGGCCGGCCGCGCCGCGATCTCGTCCCCGCCCTGGCCGGCGCCGCGGTCTTCTCCGGGGTGAACTTCGGGCTTTTCTTCGGCAAGGGCTACTACTACTCGCTCAGCCTGATCAACCGCGAGGATCTCCTGCAGCCCTTCTTCCTGGCGCGCACCATCGACGCGGCGATCGCGGTCGCCGTCGGCGCGCTGGTGGCGGGGTGGGTGGCCCGGCGCCGCGGGGTGCGGGCGGCGGCACTGACAGGCGTGAGCACGAGCTTCTTCGCGGCCTACCTGATGATGGTGCAGACCCTCCCCTTCATCCTCAACTGGGGCATCCGGTTCCCGTACTACCTGCCGGACCTGCGCGCCGGGTTCAAGTTCTACCTCGACCTGCTGGCGCTCACTCCGGCGGCGCTGCTGGCGCTACCTCTGGTCGCGGTGAGCCTGCTGGGCTACGCGGTGGGACGGGGGACGGAACGGCTGACGGGAGGACGTAAGCGGCCGGCTATGCCGGCCGCGACGGGAGCCAATGAGGCGCGCGACCGCTACACCGGATAGCCCATCATCTGCAGCTGCTCCCGGCCGTCCGGAGTAAGGCGCTCCGGCGTCCAAGGGGGGCTCCAGACGAAATCGACCTTCACGCTCTCGACGCCGATCGCCGCCAGCTTGTTCTCGATCTCGCCGGCAATCGCCGGACCAACCGGGCAGCCCATCGCGGTGAGGGTCATCTTGATCTGCACGGTGTGGTCGCTCTGCGCCAGGTCGTAGATGAGGCCGAGATCCCAGATGTTCACCGGGATCTCCGGATCGAAGATTGACTGTAGGACCCCGATGACCTGCTCCTTGCTGACCGTCTCTTCCACCTTCGTCACGACTCCTTCACCTCGCGGCGTCACTTAGAGTATACGACGCGGCAAGGGGCGCGTTGCCTCGTGGCGAAGACGTGAGGGGCGATGCGGAACACAGTTCGTCTGGTGGTGCTCGGCCTGCTGGTGATCCTCTTCATCCTCGGCCCGACGCTGGCCCGCTGGTACACGGACTGGCTCTGGTTCGGCGAGGTCGGCTACCGCCGCGTGTTCTGGGTGCCGCTGCTGTCCCGCATCGGGGTGACGCTAGTGGTCGGCGGCATTCTCTTCACGCTGCTCCTGCTCAACGTGCTGCCGATCCTGCGCCGCTTCCGGCAGGCGCCCGACGTCCTCGACATGGAGCAGCGGGGGCGCGGACGGTTCGCCCGCCGCCTCCGCCGCGGCGTCCCCGGGTTTCGCCTGGCCGTCAGCATCGTCGGCCTCGTCGCCTTCGTCGTGGGTTTGGGCGCCTCGGCGCGGTGGGCGATGTTCCAGCAATTCCTCTACGCCGCGCCCTTTCGAACGCCCGATCCGCTCTTCGGCATCGACGTCGGCTTCTTCGTCTTCACGCTGCCGGTCTACCAGTGGGCGGCCCAGTTCCTCTTCAACTGGTTGATCGTCGCGCTGGTCATCGTGCTCGTCGGTTCCTACCTGGATATGGCCCCCCTGCTGGTGCGCGGCCTTTGGTCGGTGCCGATGCGCGTGCGCGCCCACGTCTCGCTCCTTGTCGGCTTGATCCTGCTGGTCCGCGGCTGGGGGTTCTGGCTGGACGCGTACGGGCTGGTCTACTCTCCCGGAGGGGTGATCACCGGCGCCGGGTACACCGACGTGCACGTGGTCCTTCCCGCGCTGCGGGTGATGGCCGTCTTCTTCGCCCTTGCCGCGGTCCTCATGTTCGCCAACGTCCGGCTGCGCACGCTGCGGCTGGCGGCCGCCGTGATCGTCGTCACCGCCGTGGCCTGGGGGGTGGGGCTGCGCCTCGCCCCCGGACTGGTGCAGACGCTGCGCGTGCGGCCGAGCGAGTTGACGCTGGAGACCCCGTACATCCAGCGCAACATCGCCGCCACGCTGGCCGGCTACGGGCTCGACCGCGTGGTCGAACGGGACTTCCCCGGCCGCGCCGTCACCGCCGAGGAGGTCGCGCGCAACCGCGCCACCCTGGAGAACACGCGCCTCTGGGACTACCGTCCCCTGCTCACCGCCTATCGTCAGCTGCAGACGCTGCGCCAGTACTACAACTTCCTCGACGTGGATATCGACCGCTACCGTCTACCGGCGGGGCAGCGCCAGGTGATGCTGGCGGCGCGCGAGGTGGACCTGCAGCGGCTGCCCGACCAGGCGCGCTCGTGGGTGAACGAGCACATGGTCTACACCCACGGCTTCGGCCTGGTGATGAGCCCGGTGAACAGAATCTCCGAGGAGGGCATGCCCGAGTTCTGGATTCGGGACATTCCCCCAGAGACCGTCGCCGGCCCGGCCATCAGCGAACCGCGCATCTACTTTGGGGAGTTAACCAACCACTTCGTCGTGGTGCGGACGCGCCAGCAGGAGCTGGACTATCCCCGCGGCAACGAGAACGTTTATACGACCTACCAGGGTAAGGGGGGGATCCGGCTCTCCTATTTCGCGCGGCTGGCCTTTGCCTACCGGTTCGCCGACCTCAAGCTCGCCATCTCCTCCGACATCGGGTCGGACAGCCGCCTGCTCGTCACCCGCAACATTGTCGCCCGGGTGCAGCGCATCGCGCCCTTCCTGCTGTACGATCGCGATCCCTACCTGGTCGTGGCCGACGGTCGGCTGCTCTGGGTGATCGACGCCTACACGCGCTCCGATCGCTATCCCTACAGCACTCCGGTGCAGGCGGGGATCAACTACATGCGCAACTCCGTGAAGGTGGTCATCGACGCCTACGACGGCACCGTTACCTTCTACCGCGTCGATTCCGCCGATCCCGTGGCGGCGACGCTGGCCCGCATCTTCCCCGAGCTCTTCCAGCCGGCCTCCGCCGTCCCGCCGGCGCTGGCGGCGCACTTCCGCTATCCCGTCGACCTCTTCGAGATCCAGGCGCACGTCTACTCGACCTTCCACATGCGGGACCCGCGCGTCTTCTACAACCGCGAAGACGTCTGGGCGATCCCCAACGAGATCTTCGGCAGCGAGACGGTGCCGGTGGAGCCGTACTACGTGACGATGCGCCTCGGCGACGATCGGGCGGCGCCGCCGGAGTTTGTGCTCATCTTGCCGTTCACCCCACTGCGGCGCGACAACCTGATCGCCTGGATGGGCGTGCGCAACGACGCGCCCCACTACGGCGAGATCATCGTCTATCGCTTCCCCAAGGCGTCGATCGTCTTTGGGCCGATGCAGGTGGAGTCGCGAATCAACCAGGATCCGCTGATCTCTCAGGCGCTCACGCTGTGGAACCAGCAGGGCTCCCGCGTCATCCGCGGCAACCTGCTGGTCATCCCCATCGAGGATGGGCTGCTCTACGTCGAGCCGCTCTTTCTCCAGGCCGAGCGCAGCCAGCTGCCGGAGTTGAAGCGGATCATCGTGGCCACGGGCGCGCGCATCCAGATGGCGGAGACCTTTGACGCCGCCCTCGCCGGAGTCCTCGGCCGCCCGGCGGTCCCCGCCGCCCCCGCCCCGCCGGCTGCCCCGGGATTGACCGGCCCCGCGCCTCCCGCGGCCGCCCCGGCGAGCGAGGTGGAACGCAACCGCCTCATCACTGAAGCCCTCGCCACCTACCGGCGCGCCCAGGAGCGGCTGCGGGCGGGAGACCTCGCCGGCTATTCCGCCGAGATCGAGCGGCTGGGGCGGATCCTCGAGCGTCTGGCGGCGGGGGTGCGCTAGCGGTCGAAGGACACCTCATCATCCCGGTTCACGGGAACAAGGTTCGTGAGTACGTCATCCATCAAGTGCTTGCCGCCACCCTGAACGATCAATGAAGAGGCGGCGGCCTCTTCGCTTGGTGGCCGCCGCCCCCTCCGTCCGACGCAGTCCTATCCCCTCTTGAAGACGGCGATGAACAGGATTCGCTTGTCTGCATCGCCGGGATGGTACAGCCCAACCACCCCCTGGGCCTCGTACCAGATTCCCATGAACGCCGTCTGCCCGGGGATGACCAGGGGCCGGCTCAAGAAGGCCGCCCCGAACTCGGCCTGCAGCTCGAGAATGCCGGTCCCCGGCGCGTTCCCCTGGGCGGTCCGGTGAGAGACCGCGTCGGTGTAGATGAAGTCGACCGCCCCCTTGTTGTCCAGCCAGGCCCAGAGCCAGGCGTTGTTTCCGAAGACGTCCCGCTCGTCGAGCACCCAGATGAGCATGTCGCCGCGCCGGGCCTGCGGTGACCGTCCGACGGCCCGGATGGCCTCGTCCGCGGACATCCCGAGTCGCAGGGGGCCGATCCCCACGCCCGGCAGGATGGTCGGGCCGGGCGCGGGCATGGCCGCGGCGGGTTTGAAGACCGAGATCGAGCGCACCGTCGTCAACCCTGCGCCCCTGATGTCATAGGCCAGGTCGACGCCGACGGTGTCGAAACGGAGATGGCGCACCCCGGCGCCGTCTTTGTAGCCACGGTAGGCGGGACCGAGCTCCTCCTTGAACGCCTTCAGGCTCATCCCCACCCCCGATCCCCCCGGCGTCGCGAAGGCGCTGGAAGAGGTCGAGACGGCCTCGGCCGTCCCATCCGCGCCGATCGTGAAGCTCAAGACCGGCACGGCGGATGCCCCGCTGTGAGCGCTCCCATCCAGATTCCAGCGGTACACGCGGAGGCTGCCCTCGGTCGACTCCCCGTCGGGACGCCGGCCCAGGAGCGCGCCCACCTGGTCGACCGTCATGCCCAGTCGGAGCGGCCCGATGGCTTCTCCGGGCCGGACGGCCTTCTCGTCGAAGGCCTGGGAGAATGCCGGCTGCCCCGTCAGGGGCACCAGGATCACCGAGAGAACGACGAAGACCGCTGTCCACCGCATCGCTCATCCCTCCCCAGCAGGGACTCTCGCTCCCTGCTTCAGGCCCGAGGGTACGGCGGGCGGTCTCCGGCGCCAGCAGGCTGCAGTCCCGGCGGGCGGCGGGCACAGTCCTGTCTTCCCAGGCCGGATAACCCGGGAATCCGGGATGGGGCAGCAGCGCCTAGCTGTAGTTCCCAAATAGGTTGTTGACACGGTTGCCTTCCAGAAGCGAAGTGGAGCGCGGTGACAGGACTCGCTCTGGGAGGCTGCCGTGGCTCATCGCAATGCCAAACTCACCCCATT
>Ga0187892_10000834_pt1 | contig 76960 bp, 73 predicted proteins | sample MA1701073metaG_FD_139345 | JGI IMG/M metagenome (GOLD analysis project Ga0187892, IMG submission 139345) | Bio-ooze microbial communities from a basaltic lava cave in the Kipuka Kanohina Cave System on the Island of Hawaii, USA - MA170107-3 metaG ... | reverse complement strand
TTATTCTGGCAGGCACGTCGAAGCCCGGCAAGTCGAAGCCCCGCCCCAGCACACGTCCTGCCCCTGGGCCACGGTCAGCGGGGTCGGTCGTGAGCGGCTCCAGCCACGTCCCGGCGCCGCCAGGTGCTGGACGGGGTGTTCACGCGCGCCCTCCAGCCACGCCAGCGCCCGTGTTTCAGGCGCTGCCTCCACCAACGGACGACGAGTCGGCCAGGTGGTCGTGCAGGCCGCTGCATAGCGCGATTTCAAAGGGCGGCCGACTCCGCTTCCCGGCGCTATACTTTCGCGGTGAGAGTCAGGCTGATGAGGCAGGGGCTTGCTTGGTGACCCGCACGACCGGCGAGCGAAGGAAGGATCGAGCGTCGGCTTGCCCGGCGACGTGGCGTGTCGGGCTGAGCCAATGGAGCACGTCCCCCCGGTAACCTTCAGCCGGCCGCCGGTCGTCGAGACCGTGCTCGGAGTCCAGTTCCTACCGCTCCGGCGTCTGACGGCGCCGTACGCTGGACTCTACTGGGGCGAGATCCGTCAGGACTATCCGACTCAAGAGGTCAAATCGCCGCTGGCCCCCTCCGTCGAGGCCCCGTCAGCCCCTTCCGAAACCGGGATCAGATTCTTCGCCGAGCCCGAGGTGCGGTGCTGGTTCATCGACGCCGAGGGCGCTCAACTGATCCAGGTCCAGCGCGATCGGTTCGTCCGCAACTGGAGGAAGACCGGCGGGGCCCCAGAGTATCCTCGTTACGGGTGGCTTCGGCCCGCTTTCCAGCGCGACTGGGAGAGGTTCCTTCGGTTCCTCGAGCGCGAGGATCTTGGAGGGCCCGAGGTCAACCAGTGCGAGGTCACCTACATCAATCACATCGAGCAGGGCGCGGGATGGCAGTCCTTCGGCGACCTTGCCAAGGTCCTGAATCTCGTGGCCCGGCCAGAGTCCAAGGAGAGCCTCCCTGAACCGGAGATGCTGGTCCTGAACGTGCGCTACGGCATGCCCGACGACCAAGGGCGCTTACACGTCACGGCCCAGCCGGCGATTCGTCGGCACGATCGCAAGTTGGTTCTGCAGCTCACGCTGATGGCGCGCGGTCGACCGCGCTCGCCCGCGATCGGAGACATCATGGCATGGTTCGATCTGGGTCACGATTGGATCGTCCGCGGGTTCGTGGACGTCACGACGCCACGAATGCACGAGATCTGGGGGCGACGATGATCGCGGCAGAGACCTCGGCGACGCTGACAGGTGTCCCCTATGCCACGTCACCGGCTCCATTCATCCCGTATGAAGGATTGAGCGGGGACGTGATCCTGGAGTCGACGTGGGCGATCAGCCCCATCAGAGCCGTTCTCGAGCTCGCTAGTCTTCCGGAGAACTGGGACGGGTACGGCAGTCCTTCGATCAGCGTGGAGGTCGTTAATCAAGCGATCCGGCTCGTTTTAGACGTCGCTCGACTGGGGATTGATCCGCTTCCAGAACCCTTTGTCGGACCGACGGCCGGCGGCGGGATTATCCTTGAGTGGAATCTGGGCAAACGCGAGCTGAGTCTCTCAGTCCTTCCTGACGGCATGGTTGAGCACGTGAAGTCGGATTCCGGTGAGCCCCTCGAGGAAGGACAAGCCACCTGGGCGCTGCTACGCGAGCTCGTTAGCTGGCTCGTGGGGCCCACCGATCCAAGGGCCGCATGATTCGACTCGATGGCTCGTCCGAACTGGGCCGACGATCCGTCCATCCCGGATGAGGCAATCCTCTGGCGCGGCATCGTTTCTCGCCAAATACGGCCGAACCCCAGGACGCAGACCGACGGTGTGTCGCAAGGCGCATTCGAAACGCAGGAGCTGTCGGTCAACGTCGCAGCCGAGACGACGGCGGCGGCCGTGCTCGCGAAGGGGAAGAGAAGAGGCGTGGAATGGCGCCTGTGGGAGTTCACGGCGGGCCAAGCGCGCTCGCTGGGGCTCATCGTTGACCGCGACCCCGAGTCCGACGATCCGTCGCATGCCGTGATCGTTCGTGCAGACGCGCCCGGGCTTCGCTTGCGCGGCTCCCAAGCGAAGCAGCTCGCCGAGATCGGGCGCTGGGCCTCGGTGTCGATCTCTCCAGGGCCTTCCTCGACTGTTTCCGTCGGCTGATCGCGGGCGTCACCGGATTCGTCCATAGGGCCCTCTATCCGCGAGTAGCGGCGACCGTGATACAGGAAGCCGAACGTGCAGGGTCTCCTCGCGGCGGTGCCCGTCACGGTCAACTCCCTCTCCCGGGGTGTCGGGCCGGTGATACTACTGGCTACGCCGGTTCGCGATGATCGGCAGGGCGTGTTCCTCGGATCCCCCGGGCTTGATCTCGGGAGGAGCCGGCGGGCCAAGCCGTGTCAGGAGCGGGCTCGCGCCGAGATGCTGCCGCTCACGCCCGTCCCATGGGGGCAGAGGATGCCAGTCAGCCCACAGCCCGCGGCGAGCGGCGCGCGCCTCCGCCGCGAGCGCCTCCAGCGTGCGATCCGTCCAGTAGCGGTGGAACCACCAGGCGTAGCCAGCGCGGACCAGCTCTTGGTTGAGGCTACGCCCATGAGGCAGGATGACGTCGGCGAGGGTGCGGCCGAAGCAGCAGGACGACCCCGCGAGCGGGCACACGCCCGCCCCGGCTCCTATTCCCCCTCAGTTCAGTCACCACGACATCACCCTTCTGGGAAGCCTGGGGGCGTTTCGTACCGCGCCATGCCGCGCTGCGCCTTGATGCAGCGAGTGATGCATGCTGTATTCCTTCGCACGGAGGACTTGGTGATGAACGGTTGCTGGCGGGTGCTCGGTGCAGGTCTCATGGCGGCGCTCCTCGGCATGTCCGTCGGAGGCGTCCTTGCGGCCCCTGCGGTGTCGACGATCGAGATTCCTGTGATCCAGTGCGACAACCCTCCTGTCGGTGACCCTCAAGTATGCACCCCGCTATTCCGGCCAGAGTGACCGAAACCGGAAGGCGTGCTGCGGGTTCAATACACGGCCGCCGTCACCCACTGCTCAAATGTGAGTGTGCGGATCCTCCTCGACAACGTCCTGGTCCAGGCGACCCCGTTTCTCGCCCCCGGCCAGTCCTCCCAGCTGTTCGACCTGAGCAGTCAGCTGACGAGACACCATCCCAAGCTTGCGTTTCAGGCCGTCGGTGAGGTCGGGGGCTGCAATTCCGGACGGCTGGCCTCCTGGACGGGAACGTTGCACCTCGAGACTCACTTCGTCTGCCCTCAGCAGTACTGAACTGCGGGATCGTTAGGCCGAGGGCCTTAGCGGTCTTCAAGTCTCCCGGTCACCGGTCGGGTATCTGGAGCAGCTCGGACTCCTCGGCCCAGACGTCGTCGCCAAGCATTGCACGTGGGTAGACACGGCCGACATCGCGCTGCTGGCGGCGCGCGGGGTGGGCTGCGTCTACAACCCCTCGAGCAATATGATGCTGGCCAGCGGCGTGGCGCCGGTCGTGGACCTGCTCGCGGCCGGCGTGCCGATCGGACTCGGAACCGATGGGCCTGCCGGCAGCAATAGCGATCTCAACCTCATCGAGGAGATGGATCTGGCCGCCAAGCTCCAGAAAGTCGCCCGCCGGGACCCGAGGGCGCTGAACGCCAGACAGGCGCTCGAGATGGCGACGGTCGGCGGCGCCCGAGCGTTACACATGGAGTGGGAGATCGGCTCGCTCGAGCCAGGCAAGAAGGCTGATCTGATCATTCTGACTCTGAGCGCCCCCCCACGCGGTGCCGTTGTACGATCTTTACGCCCAGATCGTCTACGCGCTGAAGGGGGCCGACGTTGAGACCGTTGTGGTCGGCGGCCGCCCGGTGATGCGGAACCGTCGCGTCCTCACACTGGATGAACCGACCATCATGGCCCGGGTTCGGGAATACGGCGTGCGGATCAAGCGCTCGCTGACATCGCCCTGGAAGGGAACCGGGCCAGGGTTGGCCCGCGTCCTGATCCGGCAGGCCGAGCAGCCGGCTTCATCGCTCCTTCGTCGTTGACGCCTCCGAGCTGTTCACGCCGTGAGCCGACCTTCGCATCAAGCCCGCATGCGCCGGCGAGGGCGAGGATGACCGCGGCCACCGCGAACAGGGTCCTGGCCGGCACGTCCTCGACTTCCAGGGTGATCGCCTTACGGAGGACCGCAATCAGGGTTCACCACCAGCACCGTCTCCACGCGGACGTGCCGGTTCATCATGTGGACCTTGATTCGTCTCCAGCAAGGATCGCTCCCGGCGAAGGTGTCACGGCAGGCCCCCGTGTCGACCATCAAGAGAATCCGCGCGCTCACGGGGTCTAGGGCTTCCTCTTCGAGCCGGCGGGGCGCGACCTCGCGCGCGAGCGTTCCCCCGCCGCGATCGGATGAAGGTAGTGACGGCCCTTGATTCCCTTCTTGCGCATGGCCAGGCCCGTGAGCGCTTCCAGCACGATGCGGTGCGCGTTGAGCGCGGTCGTATATCCAGGGTCGTGCGCCGGCGCGACTTCCACGACCTCCATCCCGACGATGCCGATCTCGTGGGCGATGCGCCGGATCATCGGGAACAGCTCACGCGTCGTCAGCCCACCGGGCTCGGGCGTTCCCGTGCCAGGGGCGTAGGCCGGATCGAGGGCGTCGATGTCAACGGACAGGTAGAGGTACTCGGGGCCGTCCAGCGCTTCCTCGATCGCCCGCTGCATGACCGCCTCGAACCCTTTGCGCTCGACCTCGGCCATGTAGTGCGAGCGCATGCCCTTCGCCTGCATCCACGCGAAAAGCTCGTCGCTGGGGTAGTAACCGCGCAGGCCCACCTGGATGAAGTTGCGGGCCGGCACGTGCTCGTCCTCGATAAGCCGGCGGACCGGCGTGCCGTGCGCGTGCAGGTGCCCGAGCACATCGGGGCTGCAGTCGGCGTGGGCGTCGAAGTGGACGACTCCGATCTTGCCCGCACCGTACACGTCGGCGAGCGCCGCGCAGCTCGGCCACATGATCGAGTGATCGCCGCCGAGCACGACGGGGACAGCGCGCGTCTCGGCAATCTCGCGCACGACCTGGCGGATCGGCTGGTGCGACTCCTCGATGCTGAGCGGATGCACGGCCGCATCCCCGTAGTCCACCACTCGCAGGACCTCGAAGGGATCGATGCGCACGTGCTGATGCGGAAACCCGCCCCGCCGGGGACCCGGAAGGTATCTCTCAGCGGCGCGGATCGCCATCGGCCCGTGGGCGGCGCCGCGCTGACCGACCGACGTGTCGATCGGCACGCCGCAGACCGCCACGTCGACCTTACCCGCCCTGAGATCCGCCTGGTTCAGGCACACCGGCACCTTGCAGAACGTCTGCGGACCGGAGTAGGCGAGATGGGCGACATAACGATTGAGGTCGATCGGGCCCGGGGCCCGCTTCGGATCGCCTGAGGTGTCGCGCTTCGTCCTCCAGACATCTCCGTGGATCGATCCCTCAGGACTCATGCGCTCTTGCCTCTGCTCGCCCGTTCGCCTTCCAGATCGAGCGGGCGCGTGCCGACGGGGTGACCGCCGGGTGCTGTCCAGAAGATCTCGAGCCGTTTCACCGTTGAGTCTCCTCGCGCGGTGTGTGTGACCCGCGCGAGCGTAGCACACACGGCACGCGCATGCCGCCAGGCCACGGGACGCGGGCCGCCCGGGTGATCTGTCTGGCGGTCCTCGCCCACGCCCGCGAGAAGCTGGAGCACCTCTGTCACTCCGTCTTGCGCCCGCCCCTGGCCCAGGAGAGGTTGACGGAAAACGCTCAGGGCCAGCAGTTCCCGCACCCAAGGCGAGACGGCTCCACGCACCTGCTCCTGGATCCGCTCAAGCTGATCGAGAAGGTTCCTCCGTGCACGGCTGCGTCGTGCCCTGACCCAGAGCAGTGGGTGAGATCTCACCCAACGCCAATCTGCGTAGAGGCTTCATGGAGCGGCCCGACGGCCGGCCGAGCGCAAACGGGTCCATCCAGCGCTGCCCGGCAGCTACGAGGCGATGTTCCATGCCACGGGTCTCGCGCGCTTCCTGCTCGCCTTTCGGGAGGGCGACACGGCGTCGGAGGGCTTGCGCGACCCGGGTCTCGGCCAGCGCTAGCAGGCCGTTGCGTCCGTTCCAGGTCGTCGCGTATCTTCTTTGTAGATACTCGAGACGCGGGAGGCCTTGAAAATGCGCGTTCGGGTTCAGAAATGGGGCAACAGCCTCGCCCTGCGAATCCCGAAACCGTTCGCCGAGGACGTCGTCAACGTGTCCGTCTCGAAAGGACGCCTAATCGCGGCCCCCGTAGCGCCGCGGCGGGCTCGCCTCGACGATCTCCTGAGGCGCGTCACCAGGCAGAACGTGCACGGCGAAACAGGGACGGGACCCGCAGTCGGCCATGAGGCGTGGTAGTGCCCCGCCGGTACGTCCCGCAGCGTGGGGACATCGTCTGGCTCTCGTTCACACCGCAGGCTGGCCATGAGCAGGGAGGCCGACGGCCCGCCCTCGTTCTGTCTCCGTCGGTGTACAACCGCAAGGTCGGCCTGGCCCTACTCTGCCCAATCACGAGTCGCGTGAAGGGATACCCCTTCGAGGTCGCGATCCCCGAGGGTCTGGCGGTGACTGGCGCCGTCCTGGCCGACCAAGTGAAGAGTCTAGACTGGCAAGCTCGACAGGCAGAATTCGCGGCGCGCCTGCCGGACGCCAACGTCCACGAGGTCGTCGGAATGGTCCTCGCTCTCCTCACTGAAGGCGACGCCTGACCCCAGTCTTCAACTATGCCGCGCTGGAATCAGTCCTCCTTGGCTCGCCAAGAACGGGCCTTGACAGGAAGCCGGCCCACCTCTGTGTCTCGAGGTCGTTCGAGGTCACGGGCATCATGGTCGGCATCCGCGTTCTTCCTGGCCGGACTGGTAGCGGCCCCACCGCGCGCAGCGGGGCGCCCGCGTCAGCGGTTACTCGTAGCTGCGCAGGATCCGGCCCGGCATGGCGCCCGTGTGCTTGCCTTCGTCGTAGAGCTGGACGCCCGACACGAACGTCGCCTTGATCCCTTCGGACTCCGACACCAGGCGCCGGCCGTTGCATGGCAAGTCGTAGGCGTACTTCGGCGTCTTCGCCGTGACCGTGGTGGGGTCGAAGAGCACCAGATCGGCGACCTTGCCCTCGGCCAGCACCCCACGGTTGGGAATGGCGAACACGCTGGCTGGGACTTGCGTCAGTTTGTGGACCGCCCTTTCCAGACTCAGCACGCCGCGCTGGCGCACCCAGAGATCCAGCAACGCCGTGGCGTAGCCGACATCACAGATGAAGTCGACGTGCGCCCCACCGTCAGACAGTCCGATCAGGCAACGATCGTCGGTGATCAGCCGTTCGATGCCCGCCGGATCGAAGTTGAAGGTGGAGGACTGGAAGCGAGTCTCGAGGTTGTCGGCGATCCCCAGATCGAAGTAGGCATCCACCGGACGCTTGCCCTGGCTGGCGGCGATCTCCTCGAGCGTGCGCCCCACGTGGGCCGCCAGCTCGGGCCGGCCCACTTCCAGCACGCGCATCTGTCCCCACATGTGGCTGCGCTTGCGGCTCTCGAGCTCCTGCCGGAACGACTCCCGGAACTCGGGGTCCTGGTAGAGCGCGATCTGCTCGACCGCGGGCCGGTTGAATGCCTTCTGCCAGGAGACGAAGGAGCCGAACATGGTCGGGTTCTTCAGATCGCCCTGGCTCATGATCGGCCGCGGCGTCACCTGCGGGATGGCCTGCTTCACGAGGTCGCCGAGCTTGGCGAAGGTCTGGTCATGGAAGTCGGGCTGGCCCGGATGGGCGAAGAGCGCTAGCCACGTCACCGGCCGGCCGCTGGCCTGCGTGATCTGCCTCAAGAGCTCGACGTCCTCGTCGCTCACCGCGTACATGCCGCCGGAGTTCAGGATGATCTCGATCGCGCCACGGCCGACATCGTGCAAGCCGCGCACGACGCCGGTCAGCTCGTCCCGGCTGGCGTTGCGGCAGGCCAGCGGCCGCCCCTGGTAACCCACGTGATTGCGCGAGGTGGTGGTGGTGAAGCCGAAGGCGCCGGCTTCCATGGCCTCGCGCAGCAAGCGCCGCATGGCGGCAATCTCCGCCTCGGTGGCCGAGCGCTCGAACGAGGCTTCACCCATCACGTAGTGACGGAGCGGCGTGAAGGCCACCAGGCCCGCCACGTTGATGCCCAGCCCGCGGCGATCGATGGCGTCGAGGTACTGGCCGTAGCTCTCCCACTGCCAGTCGATCCCCGCCTTCATGACGTCGTAGGGAATGGCCTCGACGTTCACGAGATCCTGCATGAGGATTTCGCGCGTTCCGGGCTTCACGGGCGCCACACCCACGCCGCAGTTGCCCATGATGACGGTGGTCACGCCGTGCCACGGCGAGCAGGTGACGAGCGGGTCCCAGGCGATCTGCGCATCGTAGTGGGTGTGGGGATCCACGAAGCCCGGGGCGAGCACCAAGCCGTGGGCGTCCTGCACCCGCTGGGCCGTCTGGCCGGTCGGTTTCCCGACCGATCGGATGACACCGTCCTGGACTCCCAGATCGCCCATGAAGCTCGGCGTGCCCGTCCCGTCGCAGATCCGGGCGTTCTTGATCAGAAGATCGAGCATTGAGCGCTCCTTGTCCCGTCAGGGTTCGAGCCATCCTGCGCCTGCTCACGCCCCTCGTCAAGGCCCGCTCGAATGCTTGGGACACGCCGACCGACGCCGTCAGCAGGAGGCCGCCGGTGAAATGTGTCAGATTGAAATGCGGGTCGGCCGCCCTGCGCGGGAGGGCCTCGCATCAGGTTCCGCTCGCGCAACAACCGCCCTCCGCCGGCGCGACAGGACTTTCGGACTTCTTAAGCTTTGAAGAACTCGAGGGGCAACGTGGTACTACCCCTTCTTCGCGGCCCAGAATGATGTCGGCGACAAGGTCGTCAACGACATCTTCAAGAAGTACCGATAGGCCTCAGCTCGTGGCATTCGGCTCGGCGATAGAGTGGACGGACGCAACCTGGAACCCAGTCTCGGGATGTACCAAGGTCTCGCCCGGCTGCAAGTTCTGCTATGCCGAGCGGCTCATCGAACGATTCGGATTGCCGCCCTTTACCGAGATTAGGCTCCACCCGACCGGCTTGGGCTTCCCCTCCGTTGGCGCAGCGGTCGACGCATTCTCGTCAACAGCATGAGCGACCTGTTCCACGAGAAGGTGCAGCGGCCGGTCCTGATGGTGTTCGAGGATGCTCACTGGATCGACCCTACGACCCTGGAAGTGCTGGATCAGCTGATCCGCCGAGTCGCCGGCGTGCGGGCGCTGGTGCTGATCACCTTCCGGCCCGAGTTCACACCGAGCTGGGGGAGCCACGCCCACGTCACCGCCCATGGGCTAGACCGCCTGAGCAAGTGCGAGGCGGCCACCATGGTCGAGCGGGTGGCCGGCGGCAAAGCGCTGCCGGAGGCGATCCAGAGCCAGGTCGTCAGTAAGGCGGATGGAGTGCCCCTGTTCATCGAGGAGCTGACGAAGGCGGTGCTCGAGGCCGACTGGCTTGTGGACCGAGGCGACCACTACGAGCTCGCGGCGGCGCACAGCAAGCTCAACATTCCGGCCACGCTGCACGACTCGCTGATGGCGCGCCTGGACCGGCTGATTCCGGTCAAGGAGGTGGCGCAGATCGGCGCCACCATCGGCCGGGAGTTCTCCTACGAGATGATCGGTGCCCTCTCGCCGATGGGAGACCGCGAACTGCGCGATGCGCTCGACCGGCTCGTCAATTCTGACCTGCTGTCGCGGCGGGGCCAGCCTCCCGAGGCGACCTACCTCTTCAAGCACGCGTTGATCCAGGAGGCGGCGTACCAGTCCCTCCTCCGGAGCACCCGGCAGCGGGTGCACCAGCGGATCGCGGAGGTGCTAGTCGAGCAGTTTCCTGCTGATGCTGAGACGCGGCCGGAGGTCGTGGCTCACCACTACACTGAGGCGGGGCTCAGCCGGCCCGCCGCCGACTACTGGGAGCGGGCAGGGCAGCGAGCCGTCGCGCGGTCGGCCAACGCCGAAGCGCTGGCCCACTTCAACAAGGCGCTCGACGTGCTCGCAACGCTCCCCGACACGCCGGAGCGTGCCCAGCGGGAGCTGGGTTTGCAGGTTGCGCGAGGCTTTGCGATTCCGGCGTTGAAGGGCTGGGGCGCGCCAGAAGGAAGGCAGGCCTTCAGCCGAGCGCTGGCGCTTTCCGAGGGCGTGCCGGATAGCCTGCTGCGGTTCAGGGCTCTCTGGGGATTGTGGACCGCCCATACGGCTTGCACCGAGCATCAGAAAGCCCGTCAAATCGCTGAAGAGAGCGTCGCGTTGGCTCAGCGCGTCGGCGATGCCAGTCTGCTCGTCGACGGCGGTCTCACTTTGGGAGCCAGTCTATTCTGGCTTGGAGATCTCGACGCTGCTCGAAGCCAACACGAGGCCTGCATGACCACTTACGACTTCCAGAAGCACCGGTCTCATATCGTCATGTACGGCCTGGATCGGAGAGCGGAGGCGCTGATCTATCTGGGGCCCGCGCTGTGCGCGCTTGGCTATCCGGATCTTGGGCTCAGTCGAAGCCAGGAGAATCTGAGCCTGGGCCGGACACTCGCTCATCCTCACACCTTGGCATTCGCATTGGGCGGCGCCGCCTGGGTCCATATCTGGCGCCAGGAATGGTCGGCGGCGCAGCGCTTTGCGGAAGAGGCGATTGCGCTGGCGAGCGAGCACGGATTTGCATTCTGGGAGGCGTTCGGACGCTGCTGTAGAGGGCGGGCGCTGGTTCACCAAGGGGAACGGGCGGTGGGCGCTGACCTATTGCGGCGCGGCCTAGCCGAGTTGAAAGCCGTCGGCATGGGGAACTTTTACACCCCCTGGTTCGCCTGGTCGGCTGAAGCCTTCGGCGTAGCGGGACAAGCCAGCGACGGGCTGAGGGAGCTCGCGGGCGCGTTCAGCCTGCTCGACCACACGGATCAGCGGTACGCCGAAGCCGAGCTGTACTGGATCAAGGGAACCCTGCTCGAGCACCTGGCGTCACCTGATGCGCACGAGGCGGAGGCCTGGTACCTGAAGGCGATCGAGGTCGCACGCCGCCAGCAGACAAAGCTCCTCGAGTTGTCGCGCGGCCATGAGCTTGAGCCGGCTGGAGCAGGGCAAGCGCGCCGAAGCGCGACAGGTGCTCGCGCCGATTTACGGCTGTTTCACCGAGGGCTTCGACACCGCTGACCTGAAGGACGCCAAGGCGCTCCTCGACAGCCTCGCATGAGATGACGTGATGGTCTGTGCGCAGTGTCAGCACGATAACCGGGCGGGCGCCCGATTCTGTAGGTCATGCGGCGCCGCGCTGAACGTGGCGTGTCCCGCATGCGGGCAAGCCAACCCGCCCGGCGGTCGGTTCTGTGACGCATGTGGAAGCAGCGTGGCGGCACCGCCCAGCCCAACCTCCGAGGCGCGGTTCCCTTCCCCTGAGGCATACACGCCGGCGCAACTGGCTGAGAAGATTCTCACCTCCCGGAGCGCCCTCGAAGGCGAGCGGAAGCTCGTCACGGTCCTCTTCGCCGACCTGAAGGGATCGATGGAGCTGCTCTCCGACCGCGATCCCGAAGATGCGCGTGAGATTCTCGACCCAGTGCTGGAACGCATGATGGAGGCGGTCCACCACTACGAGGGCACCGTCAACCAGGTCATGGGCGACGGGATCATGGCGCTGTTCGGCGCCCCGATCGCCCATGAGGATCACGCGGTGCGCGCCTGCTACGCCGCGCTGCGGATGCAGGAGACGGTCAAGCGTTATGCGGGCGAGACGCGGCGGACGCAGGGCGTCGAGGTGGAGATCCGGGTGGGGCTGAACTCTGGCGAGGTGGTGGTGCGCTCGATCGGCAGCGACTTGCGCATGGACTACACGGCGGTCGGGCAGACGACCCATCTGGCGGCGCGCATGGAGCAACTGGCCAGTCCCGGCACGATCCGGCTCACCGCTGACACCCTGCGGCTGGCTGAGGGCTACGTTGAGGTCAAGTCCCTGGGGCCGATCCCGGTCAAGGGTCTCCTCGAGCCGGTGGAGGTCTACGAATTGACGGGGGCGGGACAGGCCCGGACGCGGCTGCAGGCGGCGGCCCTCCGGGGCCTCACGCGCTTCGTGGGCCGCGACGCCGAGGTCGAGCACCTGCGCCGGGTCCTGGGCCAGGCCGGCGCCGGCCGGGGCCAGGTGGTCGCCATCGTGGGCGAGGCCCGGGTGGGCAAGTCCCGGCTGGTCTACGAGTTCACCCATTCCCATCGGGTGCAGGAGTGGCTGATCCTGAAGGCCTCGTCGGTCTCCTATGGCAAGGCAACCAGCTACCTGCCGGTGTCGACCTGCTGAAGGGCTATTTTAAGATCGGCGACCGGAACGATCACCGAGAGATGCGCGACAAGGTGCTGGGGCGCCTATCTGGCGGTTGGAATCGTGCGCTGCCTGCACGGGCAGGTCGACGAAGCGGTTCACGTCCTCGACCGTGCGCGGGCCCTGTGCGACCAAGGCAACCTTCCCGTCTGGATGCCCTGGATCGCGTCCTTCCTCGGCTACGGTCACGCCCTCGCCGGGCGCGTTGACCAGGGCTTGGCATATCTCGAGCGGGCCGCGGAACAGGCGGCAGCGACGAGCCGACGGGTAGACCAGGCGCTCTTCGTTGCTCGTCTCGGAGAAGCCACCCTCCTGGCGCACGACTTCGAGGGGGCGGTCCGGCACGTTCGACTCGCTCATCGCCTCGCGCGTGAGCACAAAGAGCGACCGCACGAGGCCTACTGTGAGTGGCTCTTCGCCAGGATCTCGGCGGGCCAGGCGCCCCCGGATCGATCCGACGGCGAGGCGCATTACCAGGCGGCGATCTTGCTCGCGGCCGAACTCGGCATGCGCCCGCTCGTCGCCCACTGCCACCTCGGCCTCGGTGAGCTGCACAGGCGAACGGGCCAGCGCGCCCAGGCCCAAGGGCACTTCACCACGGCGACGACGATGTACCGCGAGATGGACATGCGCTTCTGGCTGGAGAAGGGGGATGTCGAGCTGAAACAGCTGAGCTGAGGAGGGCCTGACCGCCTCACGCGAGTGGTTGGTAGCTTCGCGGGCGATCGTGATGTCCTGCTGGCGCGGTGGTACTCCGGCCGCGAGGCGTAGCGAACGCGATGGTGCGGCGCTCGGCGTTGCTGCGGGCTCTGGCACGTTCGTCGGCTTTGCGGGCTCGGATCTCCGCGATGCGTTGGGCCAGCGGGACCTCGAGGCGCTCCGTCGTGCGCCCCTTGTAGTCGAAGTTCGGGAGCGTGACCCGCTCGATACGCCGGCCGACGGCGCGCTCGATGGCGCGGAAATCGCCCTCCTCTTCGGGGGAGACGAAGGTGACCGCGTCGCCGACGGACTCCGCGCGCGCGGTGCGGCCCACGCGGTGGATGTAGTCGTCGGGGACATGCGGCACGTCGAAGTTCACGACGTGGCTGAGGCCGGTGACGTCGATGCCACGGGCGGCGATGTCGGTCGCGATCAGGATGCGTGTCTTCCCGGCCTTGAAGGCCTCCAGCGCCTTGGTGCGCTGCGCTTGGGTTCGGTTGCCGTGGATGCGCTCGGCGGCGACGCCGCGCTTGGCCAGGCCGTCGGCGAGGCGATTGGCGCGGTGCTTGGTGCGCGTGAAGACCAACGCGTTGCGCACGCCGGGCTGGCTCAACAGGTCCAGCAGCAGCGGGAGTTTCAGCTCGGAGGCCACCGGATAGGCGGTGTGGCTGACGCCGACCGCCGGCGCGCTCGGCCGCTCGACGTTGATCAGCGCCGGGTCACGCAGCAGCTCGCGGGCGAGCGCGGTGATGGCCGCCGGCAGCGTGGCCGAGAAGAGCAGCGTCTGCCGTTGCCGCGCGGGCAACGCGCGCATGACCCTCCGGATGTCGGGAAGGAATCCCATGTCGAGCATCCGGTCGGCCTCGTCGAGGACCAGTACCTCGAGCCCATCCAGCTTCGCGTAGGGGTACTGGAAATGGTCGAGCAGGCGGCCCGGCGTGGCGACCAGGATGTCGGCGCCCCGGCGGAAGGCCTTTTCCTGCGGCTCCATGGCGACGCCACCAAAGACCGCGGCCCCGCCGATGCGCGTGAAGCGCGCGAGCTGCTGGCGGTGCTCGTCGATCTGGGCGGCCAGCTCACGAGTGGGCGCGAGCACGAGCGCGCGCGTCACCCCGCGCGGCTTGCCGATGACCCGCTGGAGGATCGGAAGCACGAACGCGGCGGTCTTCCCGCTTCCGGTCATGGCGCACGCGAGCACGTCGCGGCCGGCGCACGCCGGCGGGATCGCGTCCGTCTGGATCGGCGTCGCCGCGGTGAAGCCCAGGGCGTCGACAGCGCGGAGCAGGTCGGGGTGGAGGTTGAACGGAGTGAAAGACAAAGACATGGAGCGACGTCCTCTTGGGGGCACATCTGGGCCCGGCAGTCTTCCGCGGTTGATCTGACGACACGCCCCACGAAGCGGAAGTTGCCGGGAAACGCGGTCTGCGAAGGCGAGGGTCGCGAATGACCCTCAGTCGAACCAGACACCGGCAGTATACGCGGGCGGCGCGCGGCTCGTCAAAGTATCTGCGCTCGCCGCGCGCCTAGGCGCGGACATTCCTGAACGATCAGACCCGCGAGGCGGGCGGGTGGCGGGTCTCGGCCTCGTCAGGAAATCGGTCGACGAGGGCCTGAGCGATTCGCTGGTGGTACTGCTGCCAAGTGCTTGAGCAAGGATTGGTAGGCCGCCTGCTGGACCAGCGCGTGCTTGAAGATGTAGGTCGCGTTCGGCAGGATCCCGAACAGGGAGAGGAGCTCAGCGGCGATGAGTCGGCCGAGCTCGCGCGCAGGGTTTCGTCGTCGTCGGGGGCGACGGCGCGCAGGAGGTCCTACCTGAACGCCGGCCAAGGGTTGCGGCAAGCTGGACCACCTCCTTCACCGTGGCGGTTTAGTTCAACGTCCCGTTTCGGCACCCTTCCCCGCATCCACAGAGCGCATGCCCCCTTCCCTGAGACACCTAGCGCTGATCTCTCCAGGGCCTCGCGAGCATCCCTCGGCTAGCTTATCCGGTGAAGACGCGGAACAGGATCGCGACCGTCATCGCCAGATTGAAGCCGATCATCCACTTGACCACGGCGAGGCCCGATTCCACGCGGCCCAGCCGTGCATCATAGTCGGCCACTGACCGCGCCGCCGCACGGGCTTTGTCATCAGTGGCGCCCGCCTCCAGGAGTGCGCTGTAGAGCTCTTCGTTCATGAGGGCCATGGTTGGTGCTCCTCTCTCCTTCTGGAGGCAGCATCTCTTGTGCCAGGACGAGAAGTCAAGAGGTTAACCGAATGGACGCCGACGACGCCCGTCCATACGAGGGCCGCGCTCACGACGGCGCTCTGGAGGTGCAGGAATGGGGCGGGACGCCACCGCGGCGGCCGCCCTGGGCGGCCGCGCCGGGGCGTCGTTGACTGAGCCCAGCGGACGCGAGACGCCCTGAGCGAGGAAGAGCCGCGCGGAGTCGCCCCCGGTGCGGCCCGCCCAGGAGTACTTGCGCCGGGGGGGTCAAGGATCGCCGTGACGTAGAATCGGGGGCAAGCCTACTCAGCCCATGCGCCCCGGCCCAGGAGGTTCCCGATGGCATCTGCCCCGATAGAACCCTCGGCACTCGTGATCCTCCGGCGTACACCGTCCCTGCTTCGGGCGCTGCTGGCGGATGTCGACCCGGAGGTGCTGCACCGCCCCAACCCCGAAGGATGGTCGATCAAGGATGTTGTGGCGCACATGCACGATGCCGAGGACATCGCCTTCGTCGCCCGCGTCCGGCGCATGCTGGAGGAGGAGACACCCTTCATCGCATCGATCGACCCGCCGGCGCGGCTGCGGGAGGGCGGTTACGCCAACCGCACTTTCGACGAGCTGCTCGACGACCTCGCGTCGCAGCGCACGGCGCACGCGGCCTGGGTCGCGGCGCTGACGCCGGAGGATCTGGCACGGCCGGGGCGTCACGACACTGCGGGGACGGTCACGCCGGCCGCCATCATCCACCAGTGGGCGTTCCATGATCTGGCGCACACGCGCCAGATCATGGAGATGCTCCAGGCGGGCTTCACGCCCGGAATGGCGAACACCCGCACGTTCTATCCCGAAGCCGAAGCCCTACATCGTCAGCTGACCGGCTAGCGGCGATGCCCCTGGATGGGACCGCTCCACGCGATGAGGGGAGATCTCGCCAAGGCGATCGCGACCTTCGAGCGGCCCGCCTCTTGGGCCTCGCGCCTCGACGATGACGAGGCGGGTTCCGGCGGCGTTGCCAAGGCGCAAGAGATCGTTCCGATCGCTGGTCACGATCCCGGCCTGCTTGGCAATCGCGATGGTGACAACCGTCGCGTCCACAATGTCGACAGTGCCCGACAGGCCGAGGAGCTGCCCGACGGCGTGAGCGGTCGACTCATCGAGGGCGAGAACCTCGCAGCCTCGCAGCAAGCGCCGGAGCCGCGCCTGACGGGGTGACCGGCTGACCTGAGCGACCACCGGAGCGGGAACGACCGGCACCACGCCGGCCTCGAGACGCACCCGGTGATCGGCCCACAGACTCCGGTCATTGCGCTCGGCGGTGACGAGCGGGCCGGCGTCGTACACGACTCCACTCAGGCCGGAGGTCGCCGGCGGGTCGCGCGTCGGGGCCGTCGGGAGGAGGCGAGACGCCGGCGGGCGGCCCTCAGCTCGGATTCAGTCAGCACCCCGTGTGCGTGTTCCCATTCGGCCAGTGCGGCCAGCCCGTCGCGAACCTTGAGGACGAGCCGTGCGGCATCCGTCATCCAGGCCGACACGCTGACGCCACGGTGTGCCGCCGCAGCCAGGACTTGTTCGTGGACGTCGGCCGCGATTGTGATCGCGAGTTTCGGTGACGGGTTGCCGGGAGGCACCAGTGAATCCTACTACCGCGGTATGACACCGGCAAGGGCTCCGATGGAAGCCGCTCTCGGACATTGGTTGATCCCAGCCGTGATGCTCCCCGAACGGCCGAGCTCCGGGGCGCCGCCGGCTATTTCCTGCTCGCCGCGGTCATCGCCGTCGTCCTGGGCGGAAGCCAGGCGCGCAGTCGATCTCTGTTCTCGCTGATGATCCCTGGGGGCCACCGGCAGGCCGCTCCCGCACTCGGCGCAGAATCGCCGCCCCTCGCGATTCCGGGCCCTGCAGCTGGGGCACTCCCATGGGTGTCACCCTCTGGACAGCGAGCGAACAGAGTGCGAACGCCACGGAGGAGCCTAGCGGACCGGGCTGGAGGAGTCAACACCTGCCAGAGTGGGCCAGGCGGGTCGATACAGAGGCAATCGGCACTTGCGAGTCGATCGGACGGTGGCACGAACCTCCGCACCCTGCGGCCAGAGATCTTTGCAGCCGAGTTAGCGCGGTTGGACGGTGGCGTCCAGACGCAGACCGACCCGGCCGAGGCCGGGGAGCTTGAGGGCCGGGATGCGGGCGTCCACGCCCAGCGTGAGGCCGAGGACGTTCAGCTCGAACCCTTCCTCGCGGGCGGCGAGCACACCGACCACGCCGAGGATGGAGAGCTGGCCACCCGAACCGCTCGGGCTTCGCGCGAGAAGGGCGCCGCCGGGGAGGTAGTCCTTGCCGATGGCGGTGGGAGGCAGGTGCAGCCGAAGCTCGGGGACCTGGCGCCCGATGAAGGCAATGAAGGTGTTACTGTTCGGGCCCGGCCACGTGCGGTAAGCATCGGGGTTCGGATAGGCGGCGACGGCGGCCTCGATCTTCGCGATGATCTCGTCCACGCCGAGGCCGCGCAGGTCCACCAGCCGGTCCGGACGGCTTCCGAACCAGTAGTTGTCGGGGCCGGTGCGGTTGACCCGGATGGCGGGTAGCCCCCGGTCCACACCCCAGCCGATCACCTCGTAGCGCGTGTAGGCCGGCGCGCCGGTCGGCTTGACCGCGATCCACGAGTGCACGCCGAGCATGCCCCGCCACCCACTGTGCGTGCGGCGTACACCTGTACCACCGCCGCCCGGGTAGTCGCCGGATCGGGCGCCTGCTGAGACGAATCCCGGCGCGCGTCCCGCCAGCTCGAGCCGCCTCCCTGGAGGGTGACGCAGCTTACCGCCAACGGGATCGCGAAGAGGACAATGCCAGACCGGACCACGCGTCCGAGCCAGCGCCGGCTCAGGCCGAGACGTCCTGGCGAAGACACGATGGGCCATTGTAGGCCATCACGCGACCTCGGTGGTCGACCGCTTGTCGACCGCTTATAGCCTGAGGGCGTCGATGCCGCCGATGGAGAGCGTGACGGCCCGCCGAGTCACTGCCTCGCGCAGGGCGAGAAGCGCGATTGGAACCACGAAATGGGCGCGCTGATGCAGCCCGATGCTCGACTCGTCCAGGATGTAGAGCACGCCCACCAGGCTCGAGCCGATCTGGGTGGCGAGCCTGAAGCTTGCCGAAGCGACGCGAGGATGAGGTCCCCATCGATCCGACTGAGCGGCGACGTGTTACGCTGAGTACCATGGCAAGGGTGAACTTGACACTCGATGAAGAAACGTTTCGCCGACTCGATCGACACACCAAGCGTCTCGGCAAGCCCCGCGCCACCGTTGTTCTCGAGATCCTGCGCGACGGGCTGGCTCGCCAGGAGGCGGCAGAGCGACGCAAGCGACTCACGGCCGACTACGCGGCGGGCCGTCGAGACGCGCGAGCCTTGCTCAAGGACCTGGAGGGAGGACAGCTCGAGCTGATGGACGACGAAGATGCCTGAACCGATCGAGATTCGCCGGGGCGACGTCCTGTGGATAGACTGCGACCCCTCCGTTGGCGTCGAGCCGAGAAAGACTCGGACGTGCGTCGTAGTGTCGAACGATATCGCCAACCGGTTTGGACAGGCGGTGACCGTCGTGCCGACCCAGGCCCACACGCGCGAGCGCGCAGACCGCGCCTACATGGTTGATCTACGCCGGCCCCGTTCGACGCTCAGTAATCCTCGCGTGGCCAACGCATCCATGATCATGACCTACGACAAGCACCGGGTCGTGACGCGCGCTGGGCGCGTGTCGACCGACACGCAGCGCGCGCTCGATCGAGCACTCAGCATCCACCTCGGCCTCGCCGAGGTCTGATCTGCCAAGTCCAAGACCTGCCGGCGCGTCGCCGGGGGCGGCAGAGCGGCGCAAGCAACTCGCTGGTAACAGAAGCGGCATGCGGTTGACCTCGAGCGGCCTCGGGTCTTTCTAAGGTCCGGACAAGGCTCGTCCGTCATCCCCGACGGGTGCTTTCGTTTAGCCGCGGAGTGTCGACCGTCCCCGCCTCCTGCGAGAGCGCATCGCTACAAGCCTGTCTATGGCGATAGCGCGGGGACGCTCCAAACCGCGCGGTTGGAACGAGCGAGCTCAGCCGTAGAGCGTCAGGATGCACCGCGCGGTTTCGATAGGTAGACTTGGTCGGCGAGTAACCATCCGAGGCCGAGCTTGGCCACCAGGCCCACGATGCCGGCGGCCTCGCCACTAACAACCACCCAACACAAGGAGAAGCTCATGCAGGCATTCACGCGACGACTGGCTTTCGCAACGCTGATGGCGGGTGTGATTCTCTGGGGCAACGCGGCGTGGGCGCAGGCTGCGGACCCGCTCATCGGCACGTGGAAACTCAACGTGGAGAAATCGACGTACAGCCCCGGCCCTCCACCGAAGAGTCTGACGGTGAAAATCGAGGCGGTGGAGAACGGGGAAAAAGTCACGGCCGACGGAGTACGCGCCGACGGTCAGCCCATCCGCGTCGAGTACACAGCGAAGTACGACGGCAAGGACTATCCGATCAAGGGATCAGCCATGGGGGCCGACACCGTGTCGCTGAAACGCATCGATGCCAGCACGACGGAGCGTACCGACAAGGCCAAGGATGGAAAGGTCGTGTACACCCTGACTCGGAAGGTCTCGAGTGATGGCAAGATGATGACTGCTACCGGCAAGGGCACCAATCCCCAGGGGCAGGCGGTCAACAACGTGGCGGTGGTCGAGAAGCAGTAGCCGAGGCATCCGGCGACCGACGGGTACACGGACAGCCCGCCGAGGCGGGCTGTCTCTCCCCTTCCCTTTCGTCGGATCGTGAGCAGTATCGCCATGAACGTGTTTCTAGCGATCGTACGGCAAGCGCAGCGACAGGCTGTCGCCTTCGGTGCGTTCGTGTGTCCGTTTCGATCGTGCTCGCTCGTCTTTATGCGTGAGGGACAGAAACGATCCACTCGTTGTGACTACCTGAGGAGGGTGACGTCATGAGAATCCCGAAAAGTGTGGTACTTGGGTTGGTGCTCGCCGCGGTCGCAGGCACCGTGTACGTTGGGGGCGCGATCGGCGCCGATATGGGCACGATGATCCCGGCGGGCGAGCTCGTCTTCAAACCCATCGCGCCGGATTCCCCGGTAGGGGTGGCGGAGATCTGGGGAGACCGGACCCAAGGCGAGCACGGCATGCTGATCAAGATCCCCGTCGGATTCGAGGCGGGGCTTCACTCGCACACCGGTGACTACCACGGCATCAACCTTCAGGGGACCTGGATCCACACGATGGCGGACGGTACGACAAAGGAGCTCCCCCCCGGATCGTACGTGATGCAGCCGGGGACGCAGAACCACAACGACGTCTGCAAGGGTCCAGGCGACTGTATCCTCTTCATCCACCAGTATGTAAAGGGCGACTTCATCCCCGCCAAGAAGCCGTAGCTGACGCGGCCGGGAGACTGGACGTCGCTGAAGGTCTGCCTGTCGGCACGCAGACGTCCAGTCGAAACGACTGACTTGATTGCTTCCGGTGGGCTCTACTGGGTGTTCAACAGTGCCTAAGCGGGGACCGCGTGGCGGCGGCTGTCGTCCTCCACTCGGCGGGGGTGCTCTTTCCCCCGCCGAGTGACAAAGGCAATCAACGCGAGCGCTCTCAGCGTCTGTTTGCCGGCCGCCGCCCGAGCACTATCGGCGACGCGCTCCGCCGAGGATGCCGCCCAGAACGCCGCGGAGAATCTGCCGGCCGATCTGGCTTCCCACGGTGCGCGCGGCCTGCTTGGCCATGGTCTCCACCATGCCCTGGCGGCGCTTCGTGCCCCACAGGAAGTCACTCACCTGCCCGCCGACTTCAGATTTCTGCTGCTCCGCCTGCCTCCGCCTCGGCGGGATGAGGCTGCATCAGCAGGAGGTCTCCCCGGATCCAGTGGAGATAGGCCTCGCTGTCACGGAGGTCGTGTTGCGCCATCAAGCGCCGCGCCTCAGCGCACGTCGCCAGGCCCGCTTCGACGTGGCCCACCAGCCGGTAGCCCTCGGCCAGCGTGGGAAGGAATGCCGCGGCCGGCTCCTCGACGCCCATGAGGCGCAGGGCCGCGATGCTCTCTTTCAGTCGCAGAAGCTCGTCGTCTCGCGCGGCGCCGAGCCGAGCCAGTGCCAGACTGCGCTGTACCGATCCGATCACAGCCCACACTGCGAACTCCTGGTCCGCCGCGAGCGCCGTCACCGCCTCTGCATACTCCCGCGCGGCGCTTGCCTCCCGCCGAAAGCCGTGGACCCAGGCTGCGGCATCGCTGGCAGCGACCTGGCAATCTGGGTGAGCCAGTTCTTTGGCCCAGGCCAATGCCTCGCGGATCCGTGTCAGCGCCTGGTCAGGATACCCAAGCTTCCAGAGGGTCTGGGCAAGCCAGTCGAGCGCAATGATCTTCGGGTCCCATGAATATACGAACACGTGCGAGCGGTGCGCCACCGGGTCATAGAGTGACACGCTTTTCTCGAGGTGAATCCTGGCGGAACGGAAGTCACCCAGCTTATGCAGGGTGAACCCGAGGGCCCAGTGAGCCTCGACCAGCAGGTCGGGCGACTCGGCTCGCTCGCCAAGGGCGACGCACTGCTCGGCGAGCTCGCGGGCGGCGTTGAGGTCCGCGCGAAAAAAGGCAAAAACCCACAGCCCCAGGAGCGCTCTGAAGAGCCCCGGATTTTCGCGGGACCGCTCGCACAATGTCCGAGCGCGGGTGAACGCCTGTAGGACGTCCGGCGCCGCCCAGCCCTTCGTCGGCATCAGCGCATACCCGAGCGCGATCTGGAGACCCAGCTCCTGCTCGTCTCGCGCGGGCGTGTCGGGCAATGCACTCAGCACCTCGAGCCCCTTCGTGAAATGCGCGACCGCCTCCGCGTAGGCCAGCCGCTTAGCCGCACGCCGGCCGGCGCGCTCCCAGAAGCCGACGGCCTGCTGGGCCAGTCCGGCCTCCGTGTAGTGGTGGGCGACGAACTCTGGTCGCACCTCGGCCTCCTCGGGGAATTGCCCGACCATCGCCTGTGCCACCCGCTGGTGATACTGCTGCCGCGTGCTCTTCAGCAGCGACTGGTAGGCCGCCTCCTGGATCAGCGCATGCTTGAACACGTACGTCGCCTGCGGCGGCACGCCGCGCTGGTAGAGCAGCTCGGCCTCCACCAGGCGCCCGAGCTGCTCCTGGAGCGTGGGCTCGTCCAGCGCCGCGACCGCCCGGAGCAGCTCGTAGGGGAACGCCCGGCCCAGAGTCGCCCCGAGCTGGGCCACCTCCTTCACAGTGGCCAGCCGGTCGAGTCGGGCCATCAGCGAATCCTGCAGGGTGGACGGGATCGCCAGCGGCGGGAGTGGCCCGGTCAGCTCGAAGCGAGCGTCGGCCTCCTTCAGGAGCCCGGACTCCAGCACCATCTTCGCGAGCTCCTCGACGAAAAGGGGCACGCCGTCGGTCTTGGTCACAATCTGCAGGAGGATCTCGGGGGGCAGGGTCTTGCCCCCAGCAACCCGTCCGGCCATGGCCTCGGTCTGCCGTCGGGTCAACCGATTGACCGTGAGCGCCGTGAGATGGGCGCGTGGCGCCCATGGCGGCTGAAAAGCCGGCCGGGCGGTCAGGAGGGCGAAGATGCGGACGGTGGAGGCCTGATCGAGCAGGAGGGTGAGGAGCTCCAGCGTCGTGGGGTCAACCCAGTGCAGATCTTCGACGATCAGGAGCACGGGCCGCTCCCCGGCCATCGCAAGGATGAGGCTCAGCAGGGTCTCGAGCGTCCGCCGCTTCTGACGCTCCGGGCTCATCGACGGCAGGGGGAACCGATCGGACGCCGGCACCGCGTCGGTCCATGGCACTCCTCTCTTGCCCTTGCGGGCCTACCGGGACAGCTCCTCGAGCATCGCACGCGCGTCGATGAGGTCCGCGGTATCGAACCCCTCGGTGAACCAGCCGTAGATGTCGGAGAGCAGCTGGGCCCCCTCGTCACGCTTGCCGTGACCTTGCCAGAAGCGGGCCAAGCTCATCGCGGCCCGCAGCTCGAATGACTTTGCCTCTCGGGTGCGCGCGATGTCGAGGGCCCGGATGAAGCACGCTTCCGGCCCTGAACGCCCTGATCTGCCTCGGTTATGAGTATTCGCGACCGACAGGGACTTCGGTGGCCCGGAAGAGCTCGATTGCCGCGGGACGACGTGGGTCGTTAGGGCTTGGTCAGCGCCACCCGTATGATCACACCGTTTTTCCTCGGTGGCGCGATATCGTAGTCGATCACGACGGTCCCGTTGTTGTTGAAGGCATCCCGTAGGAGGTCGAGCATACCCTGCCGGGCGGCCCGGTTGGCATCGTTGCGGAGCTGGAAACCAAACGACTCTCCCGGTCGGGTGTTGATCTGGATCACGACCTCCACGTCGATGAAATCCGATGGCGGCCCGAATCCCGTCCCGACGTCGTGCACTCTCAGGAAGGTGATCTTCCCGCTGGACTGAATGAGGTCGGCGTTCACCGGGGTGGTCACCAGGACCGCCATCACGGCGGCCAATCCCGCGACGGTGCACATCCGTCTCATGGTCTTGCCTCCTTCTATCCTTCAGGGCACTTTGACGACGCGGAAAATGACGCCGTGGCGCAGTCCGGTCTTGATGTACTCGATGCGGACGGGTTGGTCGCGCCTGAACGCGTCGCGCAGAACGTCGAGCATCTTCCGGCGGGCGTCCTCGCTCGCGTCGATTCGCAGCTGGAAACCAAACGCCTTCAGTGGCTCCGAATCGACCTTGACCACCACCTCTGCGTCCAGAGGATCGATTGCCGGCCCGAAGCCGGTGCCGACGTCGTGGACGCGAAGGAATGTCAGCTGCCCCGCGGCGACCATGATGCTGCCGATGGGGTGGTCGGTGTTGACCTCGAACGCGCTGCGCCCGAATGTGGCGGCCCGCACCACCCCGGTCCCGGGATGGACCTCCAGGTCGCGAACGTCTGCGCCGGGCAGCCCGTTCGCGTAAGGGACCCAGAACCAGTTCTGGCCTCCGTCTATCGACCGTCCACGGAAGACGCCCCGGTCCGTGCCCGCATAGACCGTGAACCGGCGGTTCCGGTCGACCGCGATCGTCCGCACCGCGCGCCCCACCGGGAGGTCCGACGTGATGTTCTGGGCGGCGAACGTCGGAGGGAACGTCGGAGTTCTCACCAGGCGGAACACGCGCCCGACATTCGTCCCCCCGAACGACGCATAGATGATCGCGCGGTTGTCCTCGTCGATCTCGAAGTCTGTCACACCCATGGCCGCCGGGTGGCTGAACGCGCGGGTCCATCCCGCGCCTGACGGACCCTGGAAGATAGCGCCGACCGTCGACCCCGCGTAGTACACCTCGGCGGGCCCGTCAACGGCCGTTCGCGTGATCGCGCCAAGGGCCGGTGTGAAAATCGTAGACCATGACGCGCCAGAGTCTACTGAGCGCCAGAGCCCCAGGCACGACGCCAGCAGCGTCGTGGGAGTCCGGGGGTGGACCTGAAAGTGCAGGTTGAAGCACGTCGCGCCCGTCGGCAGCCCCGAGGCGGCACCGCTGAAGCTGTCCCCGCTGTTGGACGATCTGGCGATGCTGCTGGCGGACTGGTTCATCGCGTACATGATCTTCGAGTCGGTCCAGTCGAAGTCGACGGTGGCGCCGTCGCCTCCGAAGATCATCCTCCACACCGCGGAGTCACCGACCGTCGCCTTCATTGTTCCGTTGTCCTGGGTGCCTCCGATCACGAAGTCCGATTTCGTCGGCGCGGAGACGTGGTCGTAAAACTCCACGTTGAAGAGGCCGTCGCCGATGAACTTCCAGGTGCCGCTCGCGCCCCGGCTCGTCGACCGATAGATGCCGCCGTCGTTCAGGCTGTAGATGACGTTCGCGGACTGCGGATCGGTGGCGACGCCGTGGTGATCGACGTGGGCTGCGCCCGATCCGCCCAGTCCGCTGGTGACCGTGAAGCTGCCGCCGTTGTTCGTGGATCTCCAGAAGAACGTGCCCCCGAGGTAGAGGGTGTTCGCGTCCGTAGGGTCCGCCCACAGCCCGCTCCAGAGCACCGCCGGAATCGCCTGGCCCGCAACCGTTCCGCTCGGCGTCCAGCCGGCCTCCCAGCTCGAATCGGTGAGGCCGCCGATCGAGCATCCAATCCCCGTGGTGCGAAACAGCGTGAACGTCAGCGGAGTGGATTGGCGATAGGACGCAAACACTTGGCTGCCCGACACGGCGAGCCGGATCGTTGTGTTGGCGTCGCCGGCGGGGAGCGTGCCGCCCGGGCACCCCTGGACGGGGCGCCAGGTGCCGCCGCTGTCGAAGCTCCGATACACCCCGGCGATGGTGGCGTCGGTTGCGTGCTGAATGGCGGCGAACACGGTCCGGGAGTTCGAGGGCAGGCGGACCAGCCCGGTGGCGACGCCGCCGGACAGCGTCAGTTGCCAGGTCACTCCACCATCGATGGATCGATAGACGCCCTGATTGGAGGCCACCAGGAGATCGATCGTGTTTCCCGGATTGACGAGAAGGACGCCGCCATGAACGACGCCGTCGAGGTTTTGGGTGGAGATCTGCGACCAGCTCGTCCCCTCGTCATCCGAGCGGAACACGCCGTCGCCTGGGGTGACGAGGTATACCCGCGACGGGGTGTCGGGAGCCACGCCCAGCGCCGCGACTCGCACGGTTGCCGACTCTGCCACCGATGCCCAGTTCTCGCCGCCGTCCGTCGTCTTCCACGCCCCGCCGGTTTGCGCGCCTACGTACATGGTGTTGGGCGAGTTGGGATGGATGGCGATCGCGGACAGGCGTCCGACGGCGTCGTTCCACCCATACCCGTGCGCGCTCGAGCCCGTGATTCGCCGCGGACCGATGGACACCCACCGGTCGATGTCGGGCGCCGGGTTGCTGAAGCGCTTGGTCGCCTGGTTGTTCCCCTCGTGGGTCTCCTCAATGGCCTTGTCGACGTCGACCGTCACGGTGAGCGTGAAATCCCCAGGCGCTGACTCAAGCATGTGGGACACGTGGATCACGCCGCCGGCGGGCACGCCGGCGGTCGTCACGTAGAAGGGGCGTTCGCCATCGGGATCCATCACCCCGGGCTCGATGCGCGTGCGGAACGCCTGAGTGATGGCCCGCTGCCCGGCGTTGATGATCCGGAAGGTGACGGCGACCCTCCGCCGTTGGCCGGCTTCCACGTAGGCCGTCTGGAACGCCAGGTCCGCCACGCGCAGGTCGACCGGTGATCGCGTGTCGCGCGAGAGGGTGTTGTTGTCGGTGCGGGGTTCCCGCCGTCCGAAGCGGGGATTGATCTCCGCGCTGATTCGTCCCGCGTCAGCATCGCTCGACGGTACGTCAACCGTCACCCGCTGACCAGGATCGATCGGCCCGGCCAGAACCGAAATGATCGCCTCACCGTCCCGCCGAAGGACCAGCGGCGCGGTGCCGCGCACCGTGCCTTCATTGCTGACGACCACCCGGAGGGCCCTCGGCCGATCGGTCTCGGTCACCGCATCAATCGATACCACCGCGAAGTCAGCGGCGGCCGGTGGACGCGCGGCGACGGCAACCTCGACGGCAATCGCGTTGTCCAGCCGATCGCGCTCGGTGAGCACGTGACGGGGATCCACGATCGCCGATAGCGTCCGAGCGCCCGCGGATTTCGGAGTCCACGTCACCCTCATGCTTTTGATGACCTGCGGCCCAATCGTGACGTATCGCCTGGCGAGGAGTCGACCGCTGGCGAAGAAGACGACCTCGACGCGCTTCGCCGGGGCGGCGGCCCGATTGTGAATCGTGAGCCGGATCTGCGTGCGTTCGGCGGGTGCGGGGTACTCGGGCGCCACGACCAGCGACGTCACGCCAAGATCCGCCCTCTGGTCGGGTCGCGTCTCCTCGCGGCGGCCGGTCTCCTGGGCGTGAGACAGTGTCGCCACTTCCATGAGAAAGGCGAGGGCGATGACGGTCGACTGAACCAGCGTTCCCGTCGCGAGAGACCGCGTGGCCCGGCAGCCTCGGGGAAGAAAACTCAGGAACGAGTCGCAGCGGTGGACAACGGTTCATCCGCGCACATCTCCACAGAAGACGCCGACGGTCGTTGACGAGGACTGTCTACTATGTCCCGCACCAGCGGTCAACCAAAAACCGGATATTGTTGTTGCGGTTGGCGGGCGAGTTGTCGTTGCGGTTCGACACCCGCAGGTTCTGCGGGTTGTTTGTTGAAGGACCCGCCCCAAACCACCCGGGCCTATGGCCCCGCACCGCGGACAACGATAGCAGACTCGAGGAGCGAGCGCCGGAGCCACCACGTGTCGCCCCAGCCAGCGTGGCCGAGCCCGGCATGCACCCGCCGGCAGATTGCGGCCCGGTCGAGGCGAGTTCCGGCATCCGGAACGCGGCTGGGCGGGGTAGGATAAGGACGCATGAGAAGGCTCGACGACCTCCCGGCTGCTGACCGCCAAACGCTCGTCGATCTGAGGCAGCGGGTTGCCTCCGAGCTCGGTGGACGCGACTTCCGCATGACCTTGTTCGGCTCCCGCGCCCGCAGTGATGCCGATCCCGACTCCGACATGGACGTTCTTCTCGAGCTCGAAGTCGATTCGTTCCCACTCACCGACAAGCAGCGCCTCCGGCGGATCGCCACCGACGTGTCTATCGAGTGCGGCATCGTGGTCTCTCTGCTGGTTGTCGACCGACAGGTCATGGCGGAACGGGGTGATTTCTCAGTCTTCGAGAATATCCGGGAAGAGGGCATCGTCGTCTGAGCGAACGCGAGATTCGCGAGCTTGTCGCCAAGGCGGAGCGAAGCCTTCGCGCGGCCGAGCGACTGCTCGCCGCCGGCGATCACGATTTTGCAGTCTCGCGTGCCTACTACGGCATGTTCTACGCGACGCGCGCGCTCCTGTTGACACGTGACATCCGCCGCTCGAGGCACTCGGGCGTGCTCGCCGCGTTCAACGCCGAGTTCATCAGGAGTGGAGAGCTTCCGGCCGAACTCTTCGCCCTCCTGCGCGACGGATTCGACGACCGGGCGGAAAGCGACTACGGACTGGTCACGATTGCCCGAGAGCAGGCGACCGCCGGCATCGCCGGCGCCCGGCGTTTCGTGAACGAGATCAACGACCGGCTCGCCCGGAACCCAGGCCCTCCTCAATAGCCCGACCGCGCGCGCGCCGCCGCCCGAGAGCGAGATCGCGATGGGACCGAATGGACCGTACCCGTCAGGCGACATGGGCGGACCTCACGCGGTCGGGCACCTCGCGCACGTCCCACACGATGCCCAGCCAGGCCAGCAGCCTGATCGCGTAGTAGAAGGGGTCGATCTCCCACCAGAAGAACCCCGCCCGCGCCGACGCGGGGTAATGGTGGTGGTTGTTGTGCCACCCCTCGCCGAAGGTGAGTAGCGCGACCCAGACGTTGTTGGTGGAGCGGTCGGGCGTCGCGTAGCGCCGGGTGCCGAGCCGGTGGCAGAAGTAGTTGAGGGCCGACGCCAGGTTGAGCATCAGGACGCGGCTCCCGCAGAAGGCTACTGCGAACATCGAGAAGCCCCCGACACACCAGGTGAGGGCGCCGATCACGACCCCGGGCACCCAGAAGTAGCGGCGGAGCCACACGAGCTCGGGGTAGCGGGCAAGATCCGGGGTCATCCCCACGACCGCCGTTTCGTCGCAGCCGTCGTCGACCAGGCTGCCGAACCAGCAGGACCAGAAGCCCATGCCAGGGCTGTGGACGTCGGCGGGCGTGTCGGAGTGGCGGTGGTGGAGGCGATGCTTGCCGGCGAAGCCGATCGGATCGGTGAAGGCCGTGCCGGCGAGGACGGCCAGGACGAGCTGGAACGCCCGGCTCGTTCGGAACGATCGGTGCGCGAAGTACCGGTGGAGCCCCATGCCGATCCCGAGGCAGGAGGCCGGGTAGAGGACGGCGAAGGCGAGCCAGTCGGCGCGGGTGGTGCCCTGGAGGATCACCGCCACCGGCAGCGCGTGCAGCGCGCCGATGAAGAGCCCGTTGCGCCACCGCTCGCCCGTCGACTTCGCGCGCGGGCGCCGGCCCCGGGCTGGTGAGCGTGCGATGCCGCCCGGGAGCGCATCGGCGCGCGTCATTCGACCGCGGCCCGCTGCAGGTACCGCGTGGCCAGGAGGTCCTCGGCCAGCTCCTCGTTCACCGCGCCCGCGGCATCCGTGATCATCGTCGGCTCGAAGTGGTCGGCGAACTCGGCGGCGACGCGGCGGACCGGCCGGTAGACGCAGTCGAGCCGGTCGGTGGTGCTCACATGAGTCCGGGGGCGCTTCCGCGCGAGGAGCGTCACCGGGTTGGAGACGGCGGCCGGCGCCATGATGCTCAGCGCGGTTCCGAGCGACGCGATGGACTGGGGGGCGCTGAGGGCGCGGCGGTAGCGCCAGAGGAACCGCGCCTGCCGCCGCAGGTGGCGGGCCCGGTAGCCGCCGAGGTTCTTCGCGGTGGCGATGAAGCGCGCCACCTCGTCGATCCCGTCGAGCGGACGCAGCGACAGCGTGGAGGCCTCCAGGTCGCGCAGCTTCGTGCCGGGCAGGATCAGCCCCCGGGCCAGGCGGTCGTGGAAGAACGGCGTGGCCGGGAACGGGATCGCCATGAAGATGAAGTTGGGGGCCGGGATGTCGGCGTTGTCGCAGATGAACCCCAGCTCCCGGTGCATGTCGGCGAGCGTGCGCTCGGTCGGGTCGAACACGAGCCCGTACTGGAAGAGGATCCCCGCGCGCAGGCACTTCCGGATGAGGTCCACCTGGGAGTAGCGGCTGTTCTGCGACTTGTTGACCCGGCGGAGCCAGCCCTCGTCGAAGGACTCCACGCCGACGAAGAGCGAGAAGCAGCCGGCGTCGCGCGCCAGCTCGAGGTTCTCGTCGTTCCAGAAGAAGCTGTCGGTGACGAAGGCGTGCCAGTATTTGAAGTACCCGGCCGCCCGCAGCTCGCGGAGCAGCGCGATACGGTCGAGGAAGTACTGGCGGTCCTGCCCGTAGAACTGGTTATCGCCGAAGAGGATCAGCTCGCGCCGGCCCATGGCCACGATCTGCCGCCGCAGCTCGTCGACCCCCGGCGCGTGGTAGCGCCGCCCGTCGGCGGTCACGCAGCAGAAGCTGCACCGGAAGTTGCAGCCGCGGCTCGACTCCGCATAGCCGATCCACCGGCCGATCCAGTCGGCGAGCTCGTAGCGCGGCACCATCTCGTCGGCGACGTACTCGGGGCCGAGGGCGTCCGCGATCACGTCGCGGAGCTCCTCCACGTCGCCCGTGCACACGTAGTCGAAGAACCGCCGGGCGTGGCGCGGCAGCGCGCGGATGGCGAGCCCGCCCGCGACGGTGACGACGGCGGGGTTCGCGGTCCGGAAGTAGGCGGTGAGCTGCCGCATGCGGTCGAACGTGGTGGTGAGCCCGGTGAAGACCACGAGGTCGGGCCACGCCAGCAGCGCGGGCGCATACAGCTCGAGGAACCCGCCCGACACCTCGTTGTGGAGGCGGATGTCGCAGCGTTCGCGCGCGAAGGCCCCGGCCAGGAGCACGGGCGCCAGCGCATTCGGCACCTCGTTGACGAGGCGGAGCGGCTCGCGGAGCTCGGGGAAGTAGCAGTTAACGACGAGGATGCGCTTTGGAATCACGTGCGGCGGTCGGCCCGGAGCTGGGCCAGGCTGTCGGCGGCGCGCTGCACGAGGACCTGGTTGCCCTGTCGCTGGGCGACCGCGAGCGCGCGCCGGAAGCAGTCCTCGGCGCAGTCCCCCGCGCCCGCCGCCGCCAGCGCGCATTCGCCGCGCAGCCGGTGCAGCTCGGGCTCGAAGAACGACTCGCCCGTCGCCCTCACGGCGGCCAGGGCCTCGTCGAGCCACTCGGTCCCCTCCTCGATCCGCCCGGTGCGGATGGAGGAGTCGCCGAGCAGCATCAGGAGCGTCGTCTGGCCGACCCGCGCGCCGCCGGTCCGGAGCACGTCGAGGCTTTGCCGCATCCGCGCGAACCCCTCGGCGGCCTGCCCATCCCAGACCAGCAGCCATCCCAGGAGGAAGCCGCCGAGGATCATCAGGAACCGGTAGCCCTTGTCCGCGGCGATGGCAACGGCCTCGCCCGCCAGCACCTTCGCCTGCGCGTGCTCGCCCTGAAACTGGCAGAGGTAGGCGCCGAGCACGAGCGCGAAGCCGAGCCCGTACGGGTGCGCGGCGGCGCGGGCGAGCCCGATGCCCTCGGCCGCGCGGGCCGCCGCCTCCTCGGGATGCCCGAGATGCCACAGGGGCATCGCGAGCTGGGACAGCACGTGGATCCGCACGTCGTCGCCGGTCGGGGTGATCAGCTCCGGATCGCCGTCGTCGCACTCGATCGCCGCGGCCGCCTCCAGCGCGTCGCGGGCGGCGGCCAGCTCGCCCCGGAAGTAGCGCGTGAACCCGACGCAGTAGAGGGCCTGGATGCGCGGCGCCGTCCCCGCCTGGGCTTGCGCGAGGCGCACCAACCGGTCCGCCAGCTCGATGGCCTTGTCGTAGTACGCGCGCACGACGTAGTAGGTCCAGAGGCCGTGCAGCGACCGGAACAGCTGGACCGGGTCCCCGAGGCGCTCGCACAGCTCGAGGGCGCGCCCGAAGGCCTGCTCGACCTCGGCCGCACCGTAGCCCTTGAGCGCGATCGTCGCCGACCCCAGCGTCGTCTGGACCGCCAGCTCGAGCGCGTCCCGCTGCGGCGAGGGCGGAACCTCCTCGAGCAGCGCCAGCCCCTGTCGGGCGTGGTCCGTCGCCTCCACGTTCGCCGACCGCCCCACGGCCCGCCTCCCGGCCTGCAGCCAGTAGGTCACCGCCGGCTCGACGAGCAAGGCCTGGGTGAAGTGGTGGGCCAGCAGCTCGGGGCGCGTGTCGGCGACCTCCGGGAAGCGCTCGGCCAGGGTGACGGCGATGCGCTGGTGATGCTGCCGACGGGTGCTCGTCAGCATCAGCTCGTAGGCCGCCTCCTGGATGAGCGCGTGCTTGAACGTGTACGTCGCGGCCGGCGGCTGGCCGCGCGGCAAGAGCAGGCCCGCGTCCACGAGCCGGGCGAGGTCCTGACGCAGCGTCGCCTCGTCGCCCGGCCCCACCGCGTGGAGCATCTCGTAGGAGAACTCGCGGCCTAGCACGGCGCCGAGCTGCGCGACATACTTGGCCGGCCCGAGGCGGTCGAGCCGCGCCAGGAGCGAGTCGCGGAGCGTCGCCGGGATCAACAGCGACGGGAGCGGCCCGGTCAGCTCGTACCCGCCCGCGCCCTCCACCACGAAGCCGGACTCGAGGACCATCTTGGTCAGCTCCTCGACGAAGATTGGCACGCCGTCGGTCTTCTGCACGATGTGCTCGACCAACTCGGGCGGCAGCCGCTTGCCGCCCGCGAGGTGATCGATCAGCACGAGGACCTGCTCGTCGTCGAGACGATCGAGCCCGATCTCCACGGTGCGCCAGGCCCGCTGGAACACCGGCCGGTGCGTGACGAGCGTGAGGACCGGCGCCGGCGACGTCTGGCGGGCGACGAGCTCCAGGAACTCGAGGGTGGAGGGGTCGGCCCAGTGGACGTCCTCGAACGCGCCCACGACAGGCCGCTCCGCCGACATGGCGAGGAGCAGCGCGAGCAGCGCCTCGAGCGTGAGCTCCTTGTGCCGCTCCGGCGCGAGGCCGAGGCGGCCCTCGCCCCCGTTTGGTGGGACCGACAGGAACGACGCGAGCAGGGGCATCGCGTCCGGCACCAGCGACTCGTACGTCGCGAGGCCGCTGGTCAGCTTGGCGCGGAGGACGGCGGGCGGGTCCTCGGGCTCGAACCCGAAGAGCCGGTGGAGCAGGTCGACGATGGGCTGGAAGGCGCTGTGCTGGGAGTAGGGCGAGCAGCGGCAGAAGAGCCACACATGCGGCTGGCCGGCGATCCGCTCGCGAAACGTCTGCACGAGCCGCGATTTGCCCACGCCGGCCTCGCCGACGATTGACACGACCTGGCCCCGCCCGCCCCGGACCCGGTCGAAGCTCCCGAGCAGCGTCGCCAGCTCGCGCTGCCGGCCGACCAGCGGGCTCAGTCCCCGCGCCACCTCCACCTCGAAGCGGCTCTCTACGCCCGTGTCGCGGAGGACGCGGTACGCCTCCATTGGCTGCGACATGCCCTTGAGGACCTGCACACCGAGCACCTCGCAGGCGAAGAAGCCCTGCACCAAGGCGTAGGTGCTGGCGCTGATCACCACCGTGTCGGGCTCCGCCACGCCCTGGAGCCGCGCCGCGATGTTCGGCGTCTGCCCGACCGCCAGCTGCTCTCTCCTCCCGCCCGCCCCCATCGTGCCCGCCACCACGGGGCCCGTGTGGATGCCGATGCGCACCTCGACCCGGATGTCGCGCTCCCGCTGGAGCCGCTCGTTGAGCTGCTGGAGCCGCTGCAGGATCGCGAGCCCGGCGTGCACGGCGCGCGGGGCGTCGTCCTCGTGGGCTTGCGGGTAGCCGAAGTAGACGAGGACGCCGTCGCCGAGATACTGCGCGATGTGCCCGCCGAAGGGCTCGATGGCGTCGGCGCATGCGGTCTGGTAGTCGCGCACCACCTCGCGCAGGTGCTCGGGATCGAGCCGCTCGGCGAGCGCGATGGACGAGACGAGGTCACAGAAAAGGACGGTGAGGTGCCGCCGCTCCGCGCTGTCCCCCCGCGCCGGCGAGGCCGGCTCGGGGGCCCCGGCGAGCTCGGCCCCGCAGCGACCGCAGAACCGGAACTGCGGGGGGTTCTCGAACCGGCACGCCGGGCATGGCTGGGGGAGCGGCGCACCGCAGGCGCCGCAGAACATCATTCCGGGCGGAACGTCGAAGCCGCAGGACGAACACTTCATCCCCGTGCCGTCGGCTATCGGACGAGCAAGCCCGCACGCCGTTGCCGTCCGCCGCGTGACCGGCCCAAGCTGTCTCTACAGCGCGGCTGCGAGCGCGCGTTCAGCAAGCTGGGGAGAGCTTACTGACCGGTGCCGGTGCCGTCAAGGTCGTCCCGGCTTTTGGCGAGGGGCGTTTGGATTTCGCCCGGCGATCGGCCGGTTGTGTCCGGCCGTCCAATGGCGCATTATCGGTGCGCCCGCTGCGTTCGTTTCCCGGCTCGGAGGGGCGAGGAGGAAGCGGAGGCGTTCCTCGAGACGCCAGTCCGCGGAGCCAGACACGTGTCCACCAGACCGACCACCAGGGAGGACAGCTATGAGCCGTGAGCTAGACCGTCGCAACTTCACCGTCAACCGGCTGACGCCCGCCCGCGAGAGCACGCTCCGCTCCGCCGCGTCGGAGGCCTCGAGCCGCCTGCGGGGCGCCCACCGTATCAGCATCGCCAAGTTCGACCCGACGACCGGGAACCCCGCGACCGTCGTCTCCGAGTCCGCGCCGGCCGAGCCGGGCAACTACATCCAGCGGGCGCTCGACCATGTGCGCAGCATCGGCCGCGCCCTCGGGCTCGCGACGACCCAGCCAGCGGAGTTCGCACCCGACCCCACGGTGCAACACACGAGCAGCGGCGCCGCCGCCGTCCATCTGCACCAGCAGTACAAGGGGGTCCCCATCTTTCAGGCCGCCGAGACCGTTCGGTTCGCTCCCGATGGTTCCCTGAAGGACACGGCGGGGAACACGGTCACCATCGAGCGGGAGGTTGAGCTGTCCCCGAAGCTGACGGTTCAGGAGGCGGTGGTCAGGGCCGCACGCCACGTCGCGACGCCCGATCCCGACGAAGAGGGGAAGACCGATCCGTACGGTGAACCCCTCGCGGTCACGCAGGTCGACGTCAGCGGGTTCGTCCCCAAGGTCGTCGCGATGTTCACGAACAAGCCGGAGCGCCCGGCTGTGCTCGAGGCAGGGCCGTTCGGGGACGAGATCACGGCCAGCCTGATCTGGTTCCTGCTCGGTGAAGACCTGAAGCTCTGCTGGGAAGTGATCATCACGCTGCCGAACCACGAAGGCCAGTACCGCACGATGGTTGACGCGGAAACCGGCGACATCCTGTACTGCAAGCAGCTGGTGAAGACCGTCCTGGCGCGGGGCCGGGTCTACGTGGTAGACGGCGCCGGCGAGCGGCAGATGGTGACCTTCCCGCGACCGCTGGCGGATCTCGGCCCGCCAATCCCCGACGACCTTCCATCAGGCTTTCCCGACCACTGGGTCGGCGCGGACCGGACGGAGGGCAACAATACGCTCGCACACCTCGGCGACGCGGGTCCGACGCTCCAGGGCACCGTGCAGGGCGGCCTGCTCACATTCTCGCCCGCGGAGCCCACCGGCGACGACCAGAAGGTCCTGAACATCTTCTACTTCAACGGCCTCATGCACGATTACTTCTACCTGCTCGAATTCCGGGAAACCGACGGCAACTTCCAGCAGAGCAACCTCGGCCGCGGTGGCGCTGGCGGCGATCGCGTGGATGCGCGGTCCTTCAGCGGGGCGGTGCGCGGTACGGCGAGCATGGCCACCCCGATCGACGGCGCCAGTCCGATCATGCGGATGGGGCTGGTCACCTCGACCAACCGGCACACGGCGTTCGACTCGAGCGTCGTCTTCCACGAGTTCATGCACGGGGTCACGAACCGGCTGGTCGGCGGCCCGATGGACGACCGCGCCCTGGAGGCGCCCCAGAGCGGCGGCATGGGCGAGGGTTGGGGCGACTACATCGCGTGCACCATCGACAACACGACGGTGGTTGGCGCGTGGGTCGTCGATGACCGGACCGGGATCCGCCAGTTCCCGTACGACAGCAACTTCCCCGATGACTTCGGCAAACTCGGAACCGGCCGCTACGACGAGGTGCACAACATCGGCGAAATCTGGTGCGCCACCCTCATGGAGATGAACCGCAAGATCGGGGTCCCGCTCGGCGTCCAGCTCGTCGTCGACGCCCTCAAGCTGTCGCCGGCCAACCCGAGCTTCCTCGACATGCGCGATGCGATCCTGGCGGCGCTCAGCGACATGCTCGAGGCCGGCCTGACTGCGAGCGCCCATGCCGCGGCGCAGAGCGGTATCTGGGCCGCCTTCGCCAAGTTCGGCATGGGGCCGGGCGCGCGCTCGAACGGCGCCTCCCTGTCGGGCATCGTCGCCGACTTCAACGTTCCCTTGCCGACGTCCGACCAGACTGTGCGGGTCGAAACCTCGCCGAACCTCGCCATCCCGGACAACGAGCCCGCCGGGGTGCGTAGCGTCCTTGGCGTCGCTCAGCCGGGCGAGGTCGCGCGGGTCGCGGTAAACGTCGACATCCAGCACCCCTACATCGGCGACTTGACCCTCGGCCTGACCACCCCCAGCGGGACGACGGTGGTGCTGCACGATCGCGCTGGGGCGAGCGCGGACGACCTGATCCGCAATTATACGAGCGCCGACACCCCGGCCCTCGCCGGGCTGGCAGGCGAGCCCGCCCCGGGCGACTGGATCCTCACGGTCGCTGATCGCGCCGGCCGCGATATCGGCGTCCTGCGCCGCTGGCGCCTCGACCTGGGGCTCCGACCGGCGGCCCAGGTCGTGCGCGGGAGCGCCAGCCCAGCCCTGAGCATCCCCGACAACGATCCCACCGGTGTTCGGAGCGCGATCGAGATCGCGAATGCCGGCCCGGTCCGGGCGATCATAGTCACCGTCGACGTGACCCACACGTTCATCGGCGATCTCCTCGTCGAGCTGGCGGCGCCCTCGGGGAAGCGCGCGGTCCTGCACAACCGTCAGGGGAGCGGCCGGGACAACCTCATCGCCAGCTACGATTCCGCTGCCCACCCGGCGTTGGCGGCGCTCGCCGGGCAGTCAACCCAGGGGAACTGGGTCCTGCACGTCGCCGACCTCGAGGGGCAGGATATCGGCAAGCTCAATCGCTGGAGCCTCGAGCTCACCCTGTGATTGGGCGCCTGCCCGCCGCCGCTCCGATTGGGCGCCGGCGGGCAGGCCCGTCTTCGCGGTCTCGCCGGGGTCGTCGCCTTCTGCTTGTCCTGGTACCCAGGGCGAGCCGACTTCGCGCCGGCAGCGGATGAGGCCGCGCGTAGAGCAAATGCCGGCGGACGTCAGACCGGCAGGCCGAGTTCGCGGGCGGCCTGGTTCTGGGCGGCGTCCAGACTCACGAACCGAGTCAGGGCCTGGTGCTGGTGGAACCAGACGGCTGTGCGCAGGTGAGCGAGATCGAGGGAGCGCGGAGTCGACACGATCGGAAGGATCCGCCAGCGGCAGAGGTCCAAGGTGAGATCCCTCAGAGCGAAGTGATCGAGGTCGGACCCGAGCCGGTCTAGCGCATTCTGGAGGTCTGCCGGCGTCAGGCGACTCAACCGGGACAGATGCACGAGCGTCCGCTCCGTCTCGAGAGCAAGGAGGACGCTCGAGACGAGTTGGGCGCCATCCAGCTCTCCGGCGAGTCGCTGCCACCCGGCCTCGCCGAGCAGCAAGCAGAGATACGCAGAAGTGTCGACGTAGAAGCGTTCCGCCGGCATGGCGGGATCAGCCCCGTCCGGGCGGCGGGCGCCGGTCGTCGTCGAGGACCTCCAGATATTTCCCCTGCGTTGCCGCGCGGAGCAAAGGCTTGATCGCCCCGCGGCCGAAGCGCTTCCCGATGTGCACATGCTCCATGTTGGCGGGGGACAGCGACGCGACCGGCCGTCGATGCTTGGTGATGACGATCCGCGCGCCCGCCGCCGCCTGGTCGATCAGGGAGGACAGGCTACGTTTCAGCTGATCAATCGACACCGTTTTCATTGGTGAAAAGTACCACGATCAGAGCCGAAAGGCTTTGGGTCTACCGCACGTCTCCTGGGGACGATACTCCAGATCAACGGTCGGGGCTCGCATCGTCGCCGGTGTGTCGACGGGATCTGGTCGGTCGCGCCGTCGCGGGTCACTGACCTGGGGAGATTGAAAACAGCGAAACAGCGACACTACCCATGCGGCGGGCGACTTGACTTGCCATGGGGATCGTGGCACTGGAGGAGCATGCAACGAACCCCGCATCAGCACCGCATCGGACCGGACTCACGACGCCTCGCAGTGACACTCCTGGCGCTCTCGGCCCTCGCCGCAGTGGGGTGCGAGTACTTCGGGAAGGGCAAAGGGAAGGACGCGCCGCCGGCCCCGGCCCCGCCGCTCGTGCAGGCGGTCGAGGTGAGCCCGCGGGCGGTGCGGATCTACAGCGAATGGGTCGGCCAGACCTACTCCCAGGACACGGTGGAGGTCCGCGCCAGGGTGACCGGCTACGTCCAGGAGCGGCGCTTCCGTGCAGGCGACATCGTCAAGCAGGGCGACATCCTCTACAGGCTCGACGACCGCCCGTACAGGGCCCAGGTCGTGAGTGCCAGAGGAGACCTCGGTCAGCGGCAGGCAGACCTCCAGTTCGCCAAGGACCAGGTGCAGGTGTACCAGGCACAGGCCGAGCTGGAGCAGGCCCGGGCCGATATGCTGCGGCAGCAGCTCAACGTGAACCGCTTCGAGCCCCTGGTGGCGGCTGACGCCGCCCCTCAGCAGAGCCTCGACGACGCGCGGCAGTTCCTGGCCGCCGCCCAGGCCAACGTCGAGGCCAGGCGCGTGAACCTCCAGCAGACCAAGATCTCGACGAAGACCCAGATCGAGGCGCGGCAGGGGGCGGTCGAGGCCGCCAAGGGCGCCCTGGAGCAGGCCGAGCTGAACCTGTCCTACGCCACCATCCGGGCCCAGATCGGCGGGCGAATCGGCGATACCGCCGTCGAGGTGGGCGGCCTTGCCACCAGCACCGCGCAGCTGCCGCTCACCACGATTATCCCGCTCGACCCGATCTCGGTGAGGTTCAACGTGAGCGAGGTCGAGTACCTGAATTTCGTGCGCGGTGGCGGGACCCGCGAGTCGGGCCGGCAGATCCCCCTCCGCTTGATTCTTGCCGACGGGCGCGTCTTTCCCCGAGAGGGCCGGGTCAAGCGGGTGCTGAACCAGGTGGATCCGCGCACGGGCACCCTGCAGCTCCAGGCCGATTTCCCGAACCCCGGCGGGCTGATCCTGGCCGGCCAGTTCGGGCGGGTCCGGGCCCAGGTGCGCGAAGAGCCCAATGCGCTCCTCGTACCCCAGAAGGCGGTCGTGGAGCTGCAGGGGGCGCGCAGCGTCATGGTGGTCGGGCCCGACAACAAGGTGGCGCAGCGCACGGTGGCCATGGGGGACCGTATCGGCGAGCTCTGGATCGCCACCCAGGGTCTGAAGTCTGGAGAGCGCGTCGTCGTCGAGGGTCTCCAGAAGGCGCGCCCCGGCGCCGTGGTCACCGCCCGGGTGGTGCCGCTACCCGCGGTCAAGGACGACGAGCTGCCGGGGCCGCTGTTCGAGGCGTCCCCGCCGACGCTCGCCGAGCAGCGCCAGTAAGCGATGGCGCGCTTCTTCATCGACCGCCCCGTCTTCGCCATGGTGATCTCGATCGTCATCACGCTGATGGGCGGACTGTCGATCATGGTGCTGCCCATCGCGCAGTACCCCAACGTGGTCCCCCCCGTCGTCCAGATCAGTGCGACCTATCTCGGAGGCAGCGCGGCGGACGTCGAGAGGGCGGTCGCCCAGCCACTCGAGGCGCAGCTCGTCTCGCTCGACCGCATGATCTACATGGCCGGCAACACGGGGAACTCGGGGAGCCTGGCCTACCAGCTCACCTACGAGGTGGGGACCGACCCGGACGAGGCCACGGTCCAGGTGCAGAACAAGTATCAGCTCGCCGCGGCTCAGCTCCCGCCCGAGGTCATCCAGCAGGGCGTCAGCATCCAGAAGACCAACCCGGCGATCCTCTTCGCCATCGTCCTCTACTCGCCGGACAAGGTCTACGACGAGCTGTTTCTCTCCAACTACGTGCAGATCAACCTCAACGACTTCATCGCCAGTCTCCCCGGAGTCGGCCAGGTGCGGATCGGTGGTCAGCGCCGGTACGGCATGCGCCTCTGGCTCGATCCCGACAAGCTGGCCAAGCTCGGCCTCACGGCCACCGACATCAGGCAGGTCGTCGCGCAGCAGAACCGCCAGAACCCGGCGGGCCAGATCGGGGCTCCCCCGAACAAGCCGGGCGTCGACTTCCAGTACCAGGTGCTCGCCCAGGGCCGGCTCACCAGCGCCGACGAGTTTGCCAATATCGTGGTGCGGGCGCTGCCCGATGGATCGATCCTTCGCGTCAAGGACGTGGCCCGCGTGGAGCTGGGGGCGCAGAACTACTTGTCCACCGCCCGGTTCAATGGGGGCCCAGCGTCGATCATGCTCGTGTACCAGGCGCCGGGCGCCAACGCCCTCGCCGTGGCCAGGAGCGTCGAGCAGTTCATGGACGAGGCCAAGAAGCAGTTCCCGCCCGGGCTCGATTACGTGATCAACTTCGACACCACGGCCTTCGTGCGGGCGTCCATGGAGGAGGTCATCCGCACCCTGGTGGAGGCCACGCTCCTGGTGCTGCTCGTGGTGTTCGTGTTCCTGCAGAACTGGCGGGCTACCCTCATCCCGCTCCTCACGGTGCCCGTCTCGGTCGTCGGCACCTTCGCCGCCTTCGTGATGTTCGGGTTCAGCATCAACATGACCACGCTCTTCGGGCTCGTCCTGGCCATCGGCCTCGTGGTGGACGACGCCATCGTGGTCGCCGAGGCCGTGCAGGCCAACATCGACGAGCGAGGCATGGCCCCGCGAGAGGCGGCCATCCGCGCCATGGACGAGGTGCAGGGCCCGGTCATCGCCTTCGCCTTCATCCTCTCGGCGGTGTTCATCCCCGTGTCCTTCCTGGGGGGCATCACCGGCCAGCTCTACCGGAACTTCGCCCTCACCATCGCGGCGTCGGTGCTCATCTCGGCCCTGGCCGCCCTGACCTTAAGCCCGGCGCTGTGCGCGCTGCTCCTCCGGCCCAAGCGACAAACGCGGGGTCCGCTCGGCTGGTTCTACAAGGGCTTCAACTGGGGGTTCGACCGTTTCACCAGCAGCTACCTTCGCTCCGTCCACTTCCTCACCCGGCGCACGGTCTGGGCGTTGCTGGCCCTCGCCATCGTCGGCGGTGCCACGGTTGTACTCCTGCGAACACTGCCCACGGGATTCTTGCCCGACGAGGACCAGGGCGTCTACTTCGCCCGGATCGCCTTGCCACCGGGGGCTTCGCTGGAGCGAACCCAGGCCGTCATGAGCGAGCTGGAAGGGTTCCTCTTCAAGGATCCCAGCTCCCTCGGGGTGATCGGCTTGTCCGGCTTCGACCTCATCAACGGCGTCAACGTCCAGAATGTCGGGACCCTTATCGTGACGCTCAAGCCCTGGGAGGAACGGACCGCCCCCGACCTCCAGCTCGGGGCGATCCTGCGCCGGGTCCAGCACCGGCTGAGCCAGGAGCCGCGCGCGGTCGGCTTCGCGACGGGCCTGCCGCCTATCCTGGGCCTGGCCAGCCAGGGCGGCTTCGAATTCCAGCTCCTGGACCTGCGCGACCAGGGCGCGTCGGAGCTGGCGCGGGTGGCGGACGAGCTGGCCGCGACGGCGCGCCGGCGGACCGAGCTGGTCAACGTCTTCTCCAACTTCGACGTCGGCACGCCCGCGCTCACGCTGAGTTTCGACCGGGACAAGGCGCGCACGCTCGGCATCCCGGACACCGACGTCTACGACGCGCTCCAGACCCACCTCGGAGGATTCTTCGTGAACCTCTTCAACCGCTTCGGCCGGACCTGGCAGGTCCTGATCCAGGCCGAGGCCGATTTCCGGCGGGCCCCCGAAGACATCGGTCGCCTGTACGTCCGCGCCGAGGGTGGGCTGATGGTGCCGCTCAGCACGCTGGCGACGACGAGCCCCACCAGCGCGCCCGACACGATCTACCGTTACAACCGGAGTCGCACGGTGAAGATCACCGGGGGCCCAGCGCCCGGCTACAGCACGGGCGACGCCGTGGCCGCCATGGAGGATGTGGCGGCCACGGGTCTCCCGTCGGGCTACGGCTACGCGTGGACGGGCACGGTCTACCAGCAGAAGCAGGCCGAGGGAACCGAGCCGATCGCCTTCGGGCTCTCCTCGGTGATGGTGCTGCTGCTGCTGGCCGCCCTCTACGAGAGCTGGGCTACCCCGTTCGCCGTCATCCTGGCCGTGCCCCTCGGGATCTTCGGCGCCCTCGCCGGCGTCTTCCTCCGCAGTTACCCGTATGACGTCTACACGCAGGTCGGCATCGTCACGCTCATCGGCCTCGCCGCCAAGAACGCCATCCTGATCGTCGAGTTCGCCACGCTCCGGCGGGCGGAAGGGATGTCGATCCAGGAGGCGGCGATCGAAGCCGCCCACGTCCGCCTCCGCCCGATCTTGATGACGTCCTTCGCCTTCATCCTGGGCGTGCTGCCGCTGGTGATCGGGACCGGGGCGGGCGCGGGCGCGCGGCGCGCGCTGGGCACGGCGGTCTTCAGTGGGATGATCTCGGCCACCGTGCTGGCCATCTTCATCGTCCCGACGCTGTACGTGGTGATCACACGACTGGCCGAGCGGCGCCGAACGGGCGGCACGGAGCTGACCTCGGCTCCGGAGACGGTAGGCCCCCCGATCGGATCAGAGCCGGTGGTCTCCTCGACGGGACCCGTCCCCCGGACCGGCAGAGGCGGGGAATCGTGAGCAGCGGCACCGGCACGGGCGCCCGCGTCGCCTGGCGCGGTCTGGGGATAGCCGCGCTCACGACCTTCCTTGCCGGCTGCCTCGTTGGCCCCGACTACCAGCGCCCGGAGACGGACTCGCCCGCCCAGTACCGGTTTGCGCCGCCGGAAGTGCTCGACCGGGCCTCGGTCGCCGACCTCGCCTGGTTCGACCTGTTCCAGGACGAGGCACTCCGCCAGCTGGTCGAGACGGCGCTGGTCCAGAACTACGATCTACAGATCGCCGCCGCGCGGGTCTCTCAGGCCCGCGCCCAGGTCGGGGTCGTGCGGTCCGAGATCTTCCCGACCATCGGCGGCGGCGGCAGTCTGGAAACGACGCGCGCCGCCCAAAACGCGACCAGCGGGCTCCCGCCCGGGACCAGCCCCGAGCTCAGCTTCGGCACACTCGGGCTCGACATGACCTGGGAGATCGACGTCTGGGGTCGGATCCGCCGCCTCACCGAATCGGCCCGCGCCGAACTCTTCTCGAGCGAGGAGACGCGCCACGCCGTGCTCATCACGGTGATCGCGGATGTCGCCACCGCCTACTTCCAGCTCCGCACCCTCGACCTCCAGCTCGAGATCTCGCGCCGCGCCATCCAGGCCCGTGAGCGGAGCCTCCAGCTCACCCGGACCCAGCGGGATCTGGGGGTGGCCACCGGGCTGGACGTCGCGCAGGCCGAGGATCTCCTCTACACGGCCCGCGCCACCCTCAGGAACATCGAGCGCCAGATTGGCCGGACCGAGGACGCCCTGAGCCTGCTGGCGGGGCGCAACCCAGGCGAGATCATCCGAGGTCGGGAGCTCGACGATACGGCACAGAGCGTGCCCCCGGTCATTCCCGCCGGCTTGCCCTCGGCATTGCTCGAGCGTCGGCCGGACGTCCGCGCGGCCGAACAGAATCTCGTCGCCGCCAACGCCAATATCGGCGCGGCCAAGGCCCGGTACTTCCCCCAGATCTCGCTCACCGGGCTGCTCGGGGTACAGAGCGACACCCTCGGATCCCTGTTCAAGGAGTCCGCCTTCGTCTACAACCTCGCCGGCACCGCGGCGGTGCCGATCTTCACGGCGGGGCGGATCAGCTCCCTGGTGCGGCTGGCCGAGGGCCAGACCCAGGAGGCGCTGGCGGCCTACCAGCGCGCCGTCCGCAGCGCGTTCACCGAGGTCTCCGACAGCCTGATCGATATCACCAAGCGGCGGGAGCAGCGCGCCGAGCAGGCATCCCTGGTGGACGCGCGCGAGCGGGCGGTCCGGCTGTCGCAGCTCCGCTACCGAGGCGGGCTCGACAGCTACCTCCAGGTCCTGGACGCCGAGACGCGCTTGTTCGATGGCCAGCTCCAGCTCGCCGATCTCAAGCGCGACGAGCTCATCGCGGTCGTGAGGCTCTACCGGGCGCTGGGCGGCGGCTGGCGGTCGGTCACAAACGCGGAAAAAAGGCCTTGAGCAGATGAATCTCAAGCTGAGGCACGTGCTCAGCGACGTCACCGGGGTGACCGGCCTGGCGATCATTCCGCGCCATCCTTGACGGTCAGCGAGACCACCAAGAGCTCGCCAAGCTGCGCGATCGCCGCGGCCAGGCCGACGAGGGAACGATCGCCCGGTCGCCGCGACAGCAGCCCAGTCAACACTCGCGCTCACCACCCATCGAACCGACAGGCGTTGCTGCACGCGCTCCTCGACCCCGGGTCGGGGGCCGGTCTCCGAGCGAATACGTCGCGCCCGGTGCTCCGGACATCTCCCGTGTAGGAGGTGCAGTATGAAAGACGATCCTTCGACCTCGACGTGCTGGCGTGCCCGCGCTGTGGGGGCGGCTGCGGTTGATCGCGACAGTCGAAGACCCCGACGCGGCCCGCGCCCGCCGATCCTTGGTGACACCGCGCCATGACGGACGCACACACCGCACTCTTCGCCCCCCGGCTGCGGCGTCGGTTACTCGGGGCTGAACAGACTGAAACCACCCCACAAGAAGGGATGGCTCATCGGGCCTCCTGTCGTCGCAGGACCCGTACGCCGCTTGCGCTTCTTCTAGCCGCGCCTAGCTCACGCCTCAGGACGCACGGGTGGCGGCGGGTCATCGTTCACGCCTTAGTGGCCCATTTCCTGAGCGCGTCAGCGAGCTCTTGGGCCTCCCGCGGAAGCATCCCGATCCACTCAACCGGTGTGCCGAATGCAAGGATGACCTTGCCGCCGCTGGCCGTGACAGCGAATCGGAGCTCGCCCTCGTCGTCTGGGGTCAGGGCGCCATGGGTGAATCTGCCAGTCTCACCCAGTGGTGTGCCCTGGGCTCGCGTCCCCGCTTTCATCGGTTGGACCGTCTCGACCACCTTTGCTTGTTGCGCCGCTTCTTTGAACCACCGGTCCCCGTAGTGCTCATCCTCTTGCATCATGGTCTCCCTTCGGGCGGTTCCCCTGGACGTCTCCTCGGTCGAGCCGCTCGCTGAGCACGAGGCCGCGCTCGAGTTTGCTTCAAGCCGCCAGCGCGGGACGCAGCTTCGGCGCTTCCTTGATCGGCAGGAGGAACTGCGCCACCGGCACGACGGCGAATTGCCCGAACGAGCCGCCCGCGTTGACGATGCCGCTCGCCAGGCCGCGCTTCTCCGGCGAGACAGCGCGCCCAACGGCCGCCATGAGCACGCCCAGGCCCGCCATGCCCGCGCCGCCTGCAGCGACGATGCCGATGAGGAGGATCAGCATTCACGTCGACGCCGCATAGGGGTGAGCACGGTGCCAACGGTCACGAGAATGCCGCCGAGGCCGATCACGCGACCCGAGCCGTACTTGTCGGCGATCTCGCCAGCTACCGGCTGCGTGATCCCCCACATGAGCTGTGCACAGGCGAAGGCGAGGCTGATCGCCGCGATGCCGAGACTGGTCGCGGACTTGAGCGGGGCGATGAAGAGGGCTTGCGACTGGCGAACACCGAGGCCGCCGCTGCAATCAGCCAGACGTGCCTACGAGTCATACGCGCACGTAGCTCGGCGGCTCGGCCACCGGTCGATGCCCCGCCGTCATCCGTCTGCTCGCTTCATGCGGCTCGTTCTTCTGACCGGACCGCGCGGCCGCGCGCGCCCGCGTTCCCGCACCAGTCGTCGCTTCTTGACGGCGACGTGAAGCAAGTGGGTCAGCCGCCCTTGCGCGTCAGCCCAAGCCTTCGTGCCCAATTCGCGGAGGACCTTGTGTTGAGCTTGAGCCCATAGCGGACGCGCGATCTCCAGGACGCGTCTGCCTTTCGCGGTGAGCCGCAACGCCTTGATCCGCCCGTCGGGGTGCGGAGCACGCTCGATCAGACCATCGCGCTGCAGGACGTTGAGGCTTCGGGTGAGCGTCGTCTGATCGATGGCCAGCGTGTCCTCAAGCTGCTTGAGATTCGCCTCGCCCAGGCGCGCGATCGTCGCGAGAATGCTGAACTGAGTCACGCGGAGACCGCTCGGCCGCAGAACGTCGTCGTAGAGCTGCGTCACCGCGCGGGTGACCATGCGGAGCGTGTTGCAGACACACCGTGACAGGCGTCCGCGGTCCTGCCCGGCTGTTGGCACAGCCACGCGTTCGGTCATGGACACCATGCTACCAGCCCAGTCGTGGCCGTCAAGCCCATTACATGTGGACACATCTTAATACATGCGTCTACATCTTGACCGCGAATCCGACAGGCGCGAGCCGGCATCCTAGTGAACAGAGGAAGTCGAGCATGAGTCCAAGCGGGGAACAGGGAATCGCCGAGCCGACCCATCTGGTCGAGCTGACCTTCGAGGAGACGCTGGCCGCGACCCAGGGCCTCCTGATGGTCGACTTCTCGGCCGCGTGGTGCGGCCCGTGCCAGGCGATCGCGCCGGTGCTCGAGGAGCTGGTCGAGGCCTCGGAAGGCCGGGTGGTCCTGATAAAGGTCAACGTCGACGAGAGCCCTGCGCTCGCGGCTCGCTATGGGATCCGGTCGATCCCGACGATCCTGTTCTTCAAGGAGGGCACGCTCGTCGACAGGATGGTCGGTGCGGCGCCCGAGGCCGTGCTGCAGGGCATCGTGAACGCGCGACCCTCCTAGCATGCGAATCGCCGTGCTCGGCTCAGGCGGTATCGGCGGCTATTACGGCGCCCTCCTCGCGAGAGCGGGGCACGAGGTCGCATTCATCGCGCGTGGCGCGCACCTCGAGGCGATACAACGACGGGGCGTCACGGTGCGCACCTCCGAAGGCGAGTTCACGATCCCCGTCACGGCGAGCGCCGACACCACCGGGGTTGGCGCTGTCGATCTCGTCCTCTTCTCAGTGAAATCGTACGACACTGAGACGGCGGCTCAGGCACTGACGCCGCTGATGGCCCAGGACACGACGGTGATCACGTTCCAGAACGGGCTCGACAACGTCGAAGCGATCGCCTCGGTCGCCGGCGCTGAGGCCGTGCTTGCCGGCGCTGTCTATGTCGCGCTCCAACTCGCCGGTCCCGGCGTGATTCTTCGCACGGGCGGCGAGGGCATGATGGTCTTCGGCGAGCTCAGCGGGGCCCTGACCGAACGGGTCCAGCGGATCGCCAGCGCATTCCGACAGAGTGGCGTTCCTCATCAGGTCACGACCGACATCAGTCGCGTGCTGTGGGAGAAGTTTCTGTTCATCACGGGCATCGGTGGCGTGACGGCGCTCGCACGCTCGGGCATCGGCCCGCTCCTCGCGAGCGCGGCGGGTCGCAGCCTCCTCCGCGCGGCATGCGCGGAAATCGTCTCGGTCGCGCAAGCCGAAGGAGCACACCTTCCCCCGCCCGCTGTCGATGCCGTCCTCGCCCAGGCCGCAGCGCTCCCGGCGCCATGGCGATCTTCGATGGCCCGCGATCTCGAAGAGGGCCGCCGTCTCGAGGTCGACACGCTGAGCGGCGCCGTCGTCCGTCGAGGAATCAAGCACGGCATCCCGACGCCGGTTCACCAGACGATCGTGGCGTGCCTGTCGGTGCACCAGCCCTCCACATCGACCACCCGAGAAAGACACGGGCATTCGGTCATTCAGGCCTGAAAGGGAGACGTCCATGCGACTCGCAGACAAGGTAGCCATCGTAACGGGCGGCGGAACCGGCATCGGCGCCGCCATCGCCCGGACATTCGCGCGTGAAGGAGCGAAGGTGACGATCACGGGCCGCCGCAAGGAACCGCTCGCGGCTTAAGGACGCCGCGGTGCGAAGGACCATGGAGGCTCAGTACCCGCTCGGTCGGCTCGGCAGGCCGGACGACATCGCGCAGGCCGTGCTTTACCTCGCGTCGGATGACGCCGCGTGGACGACGGGGACGATCGTTACGGTCGACGGCGGAATCATGGCGTAGGCCGCTTGCCTGGAGGAGGGATCCATGCCGACGCCGCTCGACGAGCTCCGCCAGCTCGTGGACGGCACGCGTCCCGCTCCCCCCATCGCGACGCTGATCGGATTCACGCTGACCGCGGTCTTGGTCGGCGAGGCGGTGATCGAGCTGCCTGCGGGCCGGCAACACGCGAATCCAATGGGGGCACTCCACGGCGGCGTGCTGTGCGACATCGCCGACCCTGCTATGGGGATTGCCTATGCGAGCACGGTGGCCGAAGGCGATTCGCCACCATCGAGCTGACGATCAATTTCCTGAAGCCCGTGTTGAGCGCCAAGCTCCGGGTCATTGGGCGGCTCGTGAAACGCGGGAAGACCATGGGCTTCGTCGAGTGTGACATCGCTACCTCGCTTTCCCGGATCTGATGCAGCGCGCGCTGGGCGACATCATGGTTACAGCGACGGCGAGGCGCTCACCACGGTCGAGGGCTTCGCCGCGGGCACCATCGAGTTCATCAGTTGGCGAAGCATCTGGGCGCCACTGTCGCGACCACAACCAGTACGTCGAATACTGACTTAGTTCGCAGTCTTGGTGGGGACGTCATCGTGGACTACAAGAGAGATGATTTGGAAGCCAAGCTGAGCGACTACGACCTGGTGTTGCATAGCCAAGATGGCAAGGCGCTCGATAAGTCCTTGCGCGTGTTGCGAGCCGGTGGGCGTGTCATCTCGATCTGGTCCGCCTGATCCAGACTTCGCGAAAGAAATCGGAGCGCCTTGGTTCGTGAAGCTCTTCACGCGGCTATTGAGTTTTGGTGCGAGACGAAAGGCAAAGAGCCTCAACACCACATTTTCGTTTCTCTTCATGAAAGCAAATGGCGACCAGCTGCGACAGATTGCTGCTCTGATCGATACTGGACACGTCCGCCCGGTGGTGGACAAGGTCTTTCCATTCCAGTCGACGAATGAAGCGCTGGCCTACGTTGAAACTGGACAAGCGAAAGGTAAGGTCGTGATCAAGGTGAAGTAAAGACACGAGCTGCACGAGGCACCGATGCGATACGCGCCGGAATACAACGAAGCGACACGCGAACGGATCTTGGAGGCCGCATCGCGCCCCTTTCGTGAGCACGGCATTGCCGCCGTGGGCCTCGCGAAGATCATGGCCGAGGCCGGCTTGACGGTTGGCACGTTCCGGTCGAAGACCCCGACGCGGCCCGCGCGATCCTCGCCGCGCTCGCCGAGTCGCGCGCGGTGGTGGGGCGGCGCCGCCGGGCGCGGCCGGGGAGCCTCCCAGTCCGGCGGTGGTGCTCGGCGCCTGAGCGGCATCCGGACGCCGAGGTCGCGGAGGTCTGCTCGTTGACGTCTTGGGGCGGGGGTAGCGCGAGCGGAGTTCGAAGAGTGATCTGAAGCATGTTTCGGTCCCGTTGGACTTCCGGATCATGTCTCTCGCGCAACTGATCTCAAGTTTTGGCGAAAACGTGGCCGGACTCATTCACGTGGTCTCCTGATCCCAGTCCGAGCCTGGGCACCTAGCAGTGGGCAAGAGCGCGAATCGAAACGCGACCGGAGCGGGAGGCCAAGCCGTCGGCGCACCCCGCATGTCTCGGGGAGGATACTCCAGATCAGCGGTCGGGGCCCCGCATCGTCACCGGTGTGTCGACGGCGTCTGGTCGCTCGCGCCGCCGGAGACGACGGCGCGACACCAGACAGTACGGGCCGGCGGTCGTTCAGGCGCTGCGGCACCCCTGTCAAGCGATTTCTAAAAGTAACTTTATGAGGGGATCGTCGCGCCATCTAAGAAGTTACCGAAGTAGCCGTGCGGCGCGGGCGACGCAGGTGGTTACCGAAGGTGTAGTCAAAGCGTCGCGCGGGTGGTGGGACGGAAGGGACGGCGGTGGCAGCCGCGGGGGCGGACCCGCCCGGCGACGGGCCTTGACACCGATTCCGGAACGACGGAGAGTCCGGTCACACGACCCGCATTTAATCCCATCCGTCGGGGAGGATCTCTCATGGAGAGAACACTCGCCCTGGTCTTGACGCTCGCGCTCGCCGTCACGTGCGCCAGGCCCGCCACCGCCCAGTGGAAGCCCGAGATCAAGTTCCTGAAGATCGGCGTCTCGAGCGCCGGCGGAGACTGGTTCCGGGCGGGTGCCAAGTTCTCCACGCTGATCCCCGCCGTGCTGCCCGACATCGCAGCCAGCACCATCATCGGCGGCGGTGTGGTGAACGTCACCCGTATCGGCAAGGGCGAGGCCCAGGTGGCCTTCGCGCTCACGCCCTACCCCGAGCACGGCTACAAGGGCGAGAGCAAGCACTACCCGACGGCGCTGAAGAACATCCGGCTGATCGCGAGCAACCTCGGCCGCACCGTGGTCGTCGCAATCGTGGTCCTCAAGAACAGCCCGATCAAGAGCATCCACGACCTCAAGGGCAAGCGGATCGTGACCGGTGACCGCGGGTGGGGCACGACCGAGCTGGCCGAGGCGCTGATGGCCGGGGTCGGGATGCCGCCCGACAAGTTCAAGGCCGACGGCGGCACGATCAGCTACACCTCCATCACCGACCGGTCCAAGGCGCTCCAGGACAAGAACGTCGACGCGATCTTCATTCCCGCCCAGGTCCACTACCCCGAGCTGATGGCCGTCCAGCAGGCGGCCGGGATCCGCGTGATCGGCTTCCCCGGCGACGTGGTGGACAGGACGCTGGCGACGATGCCCGGCCTCGTCAAGAGCAAGGTGCCCAAGGGCCTCTACGGCGTGGTCGACCAGGACTTCGCCTCGCCCGGCTTCCTGCAGCAGCTCATCGTCGACGCCGGCCTCTCCGACGAGCTCGTCTACCGGATCACCAAGCTCTGGTGGGAGAAGATCAAGGACATTCACGAGATCGCGCCCGGCCTCGACCAGGCCGACGTGAAGCTGGCGATGGAGCACGCCAATATCCCGTTCCATCCCGGCGCAGTGCGGTACTACAAGGAGGTCGGGGTCGCGAGGTAGGGCGTGACGGTCACGGTCATCGACCCCGAGATCGCCAGCGGGCCGTCAGCGGTCGACTGGCTGCTGAGCCGGCGCGGCGGCCCGCAGACCGTGCTGGCAGCCGCGATCGTCGTCCTCTCGCTCTCGCTCTGCCTCTTCCACTTCTACTCGACCTACTACGGACAGGCCGAGGTGCACACCCACCGCTCGACGCACCTGGCGTTCATGCTCGTCCTGACGTTCCTCTTCTTCCCGTTCGGCCGCCAGCACTTCAGCGACCCGCTGGGTTGGCTGTTCCTCGTCGACGTCGTCTGCATCGGCATCGCGCTGGGGGCGCAGCTCTACACCCTCGTGCACCTCTTCCGCTTCGTCGACCCGGGCTACAGCGTGACTACCGGCGACGTGGTCGTCGGCACGCTGCTCATCCTCGCCGTGCTGGAGGCGGCGCGGCGCACCGTGGGCTGGGGGCTCACCCTCACCGCCGTGTTCTTCCTCCTGCAGACCTGGCAGGCCGACAAGTTCGTGTGGATCCTTTACGGCCCCCCCTCCTCGTGGACGTCGATGGTGGAAAGCTTCTTCGGCAAGGAGGAGGGCCTCTACGGCATCCCGGTCGGGATCATGAGCTCGGTGCTGATCCTGTTCATCATCTTCGCGGCCTTCATCTCGATGACGGGCATCGGCGACTTCTTCGTGCGGCTGGCCACGGCGCTGGCTGGACGCATGACCGGCGGCCCCGCCAAGGTCTCGGTGTTCTCCAGCGCGCTGCTCGGCACCATCTCGGGCAGCGGCGTGGCCAACGTCATGATGGATGGCGTCTTCACGATCCCGATGATGAAGCGGATCGGCTACGGCGCGACCTTCGCGGCGGCGGTGGAGGCCGTGGCCTCGATCGGCGGCCAGATCATGCCGCCCATCATGGCCGCCGCCGCCTTCATCATGGCCGACTTCGTCGGGGTGCCGTTCCGGCAGGTCGCCATGGCGGCGGCGATTCCGGCGCTCCTCTACTTCTTCTGCGTCTTCGTCACCGTGCACCTCGAGGCCAAGCGTCTCAGCCTGCGCAAGGTGCCGCGCGAGGAGATGCCCGATCTCCGCGCGACGCTCCGGAGCGACGGGTACCTCCTGCTGCCGCTCGTCGCCCTCATCGGCTATCTCTACCAGGGGTTCAGCGAGGAGATGGCCGCGCTGATGGCGGTGGGCACGACGTTCCTGGTGTCGTTCTTCCGCAAGCGCTCGGCCCTCGGCCCCGTGCGCCTGCTCAAGGCCTTCGAGGGCGGGGCCCGCGCTGGGGTGACGGTGGCCATGGCGGTGGCAGCGGCCGGGCTGATCATCGGGTGCCTGTTCTTCTCCGGCATCGGGATGAAGTTCTCTTATATGCTCATGACGCTGTCGGGCGGGCAGCTCTGGCTGGCGCTGATCTACACGACGTTCGCCGCCTTCATCCTCGGACTGTCGCTGCCCACGACCGCCGTCTATCTCACGCTGGCAATCATCGTGGCGCCGGGCCTCGTGCAGATGGGCGTGCCGAAGATGGCCGCCCACATGTTCATCTTTTATATGGGCGTGACCTCGGACCTCACGCCGCCGACCTGCCTGTCGCCGTTCGCGGCGGCCGCCATCGCGGGGTCGCCGCCCATGGCGACCGCGTGGCAAGCGATGCGTCTGGGCGCCGTGCTCTTCATCGTGCCGTTCATGTTCGTCTACTCTCCCCAGCTGCTGCTGATCGGGTCGTGGCCGCAGGTACTCTTGTCCAGCGGCACCGCCGCGCTCGGTGTCTTCTGCCTGGCGGCGGGGCTGCAGGGCTGGCTCCGATGTCGGGCCACGGTCCTCGACCGCGCCCTCTTGCTCGCCGCCGGGCTCTGCTTCGTCGTGCCGCGGCTGGCGGCCGGCCTGGTCGGGCTGATACTCCTCGCCACCGCGTACGGTCTGCAGTCGCTGCGCCGGACGCCGGAGATCGCCCCTGCGCCCGCTGCTTCGCTGGACTAGCCTCGTCGGCAGCGCCACGCTGCTGGCGATCCTCGGCGCGTCCCGCACGCACCAGTCGAACTTCCCGCTGTTCCTCGGCGTCGTGCTCGGCCTGGCGGCGCTGGTCGTCCTGGTGTTCGTCGCCACCGCGACGGCCGGCGACGCCGACGCCCCGCGCTGAGCCGGGCGCGTGTTGTTGACCGAGTCCGGGAGACGACTCCGACGCGGACAGGGCTAAGATGGGTGGCGTCCGATGAGCTGCCCATCGTGCGGACACGAAAACCCCTCCGGGGCGAGGTTCTGCAACGCCTGCGGCGCGCGCCTGGCGGCGCCGGCGACCACCCTCGAGCCGCGCTCCTACACGCCGCGCCACCTCGTCGAGAAGATCCTCGCCTCGAAGAGCGCGCTCGAGGGCGAGCGCAAGCCGGTCACCGTCCTCTTCGCCGACGTCGCGCGCTCGATGGAGCTCGCCGAGCGCGTCGATCCCGAGGAATGGCATCGCCTCCTCGATCGCCTCTTCCGGATCCTCGCCGACGGCGTCCACCGCTACGAGGGGACCATCAACCAGTACACTGGCGACGGCATCATGGCGCTCTTCGGCGCCCCGATCGCCCATGAGGACCACGCCCAGCGCGCCTGCGCGGCCGCGCTCGAGATGGCGCGCGAGCTCGGGGCGCTCGCCGAAGACGTCCGGCGTGAGAGCGGGCTCGAGGTCGCGGTGCGGATGGGCCTCAACTCGGGCGAGGTCGTCGTCGGGCGAATCGGCGACGACCTGCGGATGGATTACACCGCGCAGGGTCACGTGGTCGGGCTCGCCGCCCGGGTGCAGCAGCTGGCGCCGCCGGGCGGTGTCAGCGTGACCGAGCAGACCGCGCGGCTTGCCTCGGGTTTCTTCGACTTCCTCGATCGGGGCGAGCAGAGTCTCAAGGGCGCGAGCGCTCCCGTGCGGGTGTTCGACCTGCGGGGCCCGGGTCCGATCCGGAGCCGCCTCGAGCGTTCACGCGCCCGCGGCTTCTCACGCTTTGTCGGCCGCACGAGCGAGCTCGCGCTGCTCGAGCGGGCTCTGCGCGACGCGCAGTCCGGTCGACCTCAGGTCGTCGTGATTACCGGGGAGGCGGGCGCGGGAAAGAGCCGCCTGTGTCACGAGTTCGTCGAGCGCTCCCGCGGCGTGGCGCTCTACTATGCCCGCGCGGTCTCCCACGGGCGCATGCTCCCGTTCCACGCGATCGTCGAGCTGGCGCGCGGTCTCTTCGGCGTCGACGAGGGCGCGTCGGCGGCGGACGTCCGAGGCGCCGTGGAGCGCGGTCTGGCGAGCGCGCCGCCGGTCGACCCGATCGCCTTGGCCTTCTGGCTCGACCTGCTCGGGGCGCCCGATCCCGCGAGGGCTCCGTCGGAGCTGGAGCCCGAGGCGCGCCGCACGCGCCTGTTTCAGTCGCTGTGCGATCTGCTTCAGGCTCGCGCGCGACGCGAGCTCACGGTGCTCTGGGTCGAGGACCTGCACTGGCTCGATCCGGCGAGCGAAGCCGCGCTGGAGATGCTCACCGGGCGTCTCTTGGCTCCGGAGTCGGTCGAGAGCAGGGTGCTGCTGCTCGCGACCGCGCGGCCCGAGTATCGGCCGGCGTGGTCCGCACGGGTCGAGCGTCTCTCGCTGGCGTCCCTCGCCTCCGAGGATTCCTCGACGTTGCTCGACGACTGGCTCGGATCCGACCCCGCACTGGCGGCCCTTCGCGCCCGGATCGACGCCCGGGCCCGCGGCAATCCCCTCTTCGTCGAGGAGATCGTTCGCTCGCTTGTCGAACACGGCGCGCTGCGCGGCGAACGCGGTGCGTACGCGCCGGCCACCCCGGTCGAGGAGATCGCGCTGCCCGAGACCGTTCAGGCCGTCCTCGCGTCGCGCATCGATCGGCTCTCGCCGCGCGACAAGGACGTGCTCCAGGCCGCGGCGGTGATCGGACAAGACGTGCCGACGGAGCTGTTGCGCGTCGTGGTCGATCTGCCCGGACCCGAGCTCGCCGCGTCACTCGAGCGGCTCGCGACGGCCGAGCTCCTCGCTCCCGCCGCGCTTCCGGGTGAGCGCGCCTTCCGGCATCCCCTCACGCACGACGTGGCCTACCGCACCCAGCTTCTGGATCGCCGGCGCCGGACGCACGCCGGCGTCGCGCGAGCGCTGCTCGCGATCCACGGACCCGCGGCTCCGGCGCACGCCGCGCTCCTCGCCCATCACTTCGAGGAGGCGGGCGAGCACCTCGAGGCCGCGCGCTGGCACGAGCGCGCGGGCCGGCGCGTCGGGCGCAGCGATCCGGCGGCTGGAGTGAGGCACTGCCGTCGGGTCACGACGCTCCTCGCTGCCCTTCCAGAGTCCCGGGAGTCCCTGATGCTCGAGCTCACGTCGCGCATCGCGCTCCTCGAGATCGGCCGCATCGCCGGCATCGAAGAGCGCGAGTCCCAGGATCTCTTCGAAGAGGCCCGCGCGGTCGCCGAACGACTGGGGGATCGGGGCGGTCACGCGTTCCTGCTCACCTCGTACGGACGCCTCTGCGGGCTCGCGGGCGATGTGGCGCAGTACCTCGCGTGTGCGGAGCGAGCCGCGGAGCTCGCCGAGGGATCCGACGACGCGGCGCTCGCGTTCGAGATGCACGCCGTGCTGGCGCACGCGCAGCTCGCGGTCGGCCGCCTCGATCCCGCGCGGGCGATCGCCGAGCGAGCCCTGGCCGAGCTCGCGCGGGACGCCGACCTGCGGGAGGCGCTCGGGCCTTCCACCGCACCGGCGCTCTGTCTGATCTGGTGGGCGCTGGCGAGCGCCTACCTTGGAAAGGGGGCCGAAGCTCAGGCCGGCCTGGAAGCGCTGCTCGCCGAGGAGAAGGAGGGCGGACTCGACACCCTCTACGGGACGCGCGGATTCCTGTGCGAGGTGCTGCGACTGCGGGGCGATCTCCCCGGCGCGCTCGCGCACGGCCGCCGTGCGGTCGAGCAGGCGGACGAGCGCGGAAGTCTGTTCTCCCGGGTCGAGGCCGCGGCGTTTCTCGGCGCAGCCGAGCTCGCGGCCGGCGACGTCGCCAGGGCCACGACCGTGCTCGAGACCGCGCTCGGGCTCGCGCGCAAGCGGCGCACCGCCCTGTGGTACGAGCCGCGCATCCTGGCCACGCTCGCGGACGCGAGGCTCGCCGCCGGCGATCGCTCCGGAGCCCGCGCTCTCCTCGCCGAGGCGCGCGAGTCCGTCCAGCGCGGACGGGGCTGGCGACTCAGCGCGTGCGACGTCGAGCTGGCGCGGGTCCGCCTCCTTGCCTCGGAGCCCGTCCCGGACCGCACCGCGCTCGAGAGTGCGCTCGAGTCCGTGGACGCCCTCGTCGCCGAAGTGGATGCCGAGCCCTACCGCCGGCTGGCGGAACTCGAGCGCGCGCGCCTCGCTCGAACGAACTCCGTCACACCGCGCTAGGATGCATCGTCCTCAGGCAGAGGACACGATTGAGGAGGGCGCCGGTGCGCTCGGCCATGCGTCACCGCCCAGCTTGGCAGAAGCGGGGACATGGGAAACGGCGTCTTGCAAACCCGGTCGGCATGGGAGCCGACGCCGTGGTGCGAGCCCCGCGGACCAACCGTTCTGCGGTCTGCAACCGCCAGGTTGAGGCCGCGGCATCCGCGCCCGGTGATCCTGCTACTCGTCGCTCGGCCAGTTGGCGAGCCAGCAGAGGACGGGCCGTTCGCCGAGGCGATCGAGGGCGGCCAGGAGACCATCGCGAAGCCAGTGGATGGTGGCGAAGAAAACCGTGCCGGACAGAATCGCAACGGCCGCGAACAGTATCCCGCCTTCGATGCCGCCCGGCCAGCCGAGAACGGCTCCAGCAATGCCCACCACGCCGGCGATGATGCCAGTCAGGCCCGCCACCCGCCGCAGCCAGCGCTGGACGCCGACCCGGCCGGGTTCAAGAAAGAACGAGAAGCTTCCGAGACCGAGCGCCCCATAGAAGGCGCCGAACTTCCAGAGCGTCCAGGCCTTGAGGCTCGGGTCGGGACGAGCGGCGGCCACCAGCGTGGCGAGCTGGCGGTTCTCGTTGACGTCGCATACGGCAGCCACCGCGGCCAGCAGGACGGCGGCCGCACCGAGGCCGGCGAGTCTCCACCGCGGTTCGTCCCTGACCACGCCGTGGGTTACGAGCAAAGCACCGAGCAGCACGAGCCAGGCGGTATACGCGACGATGAACAGTCTGTCCCGCGCGAGACTCCCCACTATCGCAGCCTGACGGGCGGATCGCTGGGGCTCGTCGGGGGCGCCCAGCACCCTGGTGACATCTTTCTCCGAGGATCCAAGCTCCAGGGCGAGGATCGGCGCGCTCACCCCGCCCGGGAGCTTTCCGGGGAAGAGGTCGCGATCGATGGCGGCTGTCGTCCAGGCGGCCGCGATGACGGTGGCCGCCCCCGCAATGACGGCCAGCGTCCGGAGCACCACTAGCATCGCGCTGTCTCCACTGGGTCGCCGGCGAGGAACGACCGCACGGCCGCCTTGCACGGGGCCAGGCCAGCGGCGTTCCATGCCGCCGCCAGCGCCTGCTTCTGCTCGGGTGTAAGGTGCCAGGACAGCGGCGCCTCCCCGCGCGGCGGCGGGGTGAAGGTGAAGGTGACGCGCCTGACGTTCGAGCGCCAGCGCTGGAGCAGGCGGACGTCCAGCTCGTTGTGCGAGAGCTGCCCCGCGCCCCGCACGTTGACGAGGGTCATGATCGGGTGTCCGGCTTGAAACAGCCAGCCGCGGTCATCGGTCGGTTCGGGCTCGCGGCCGACGGGGAAGGACCGGATCTCGACGAGCAGGACATCGGGCAGCGAGGCGGTGCCGGCAAGGGCATGATCGAGCCACTCCGCGAGCGAGGCCACTCCGTAGTTGTCGTTGTAGCCGCCGTCGACCACGTGGAACTCTGACTCCGCTGCCGTCTTCTTCAGGATGCGACTGGCCGGGCTCACGATGGGGAACGTGGCCGACAGGCGGGCGGCGGTGGCGACGTCGATGTCCCGCCCCGGATACAGCTCGTGGAACTGCATTCGTCCCCCGGCGGCATCGTCGCGCATGGGAGGAGGTGGGTCGCCGAGCGCAACCGTCGAGATAAGCAGCCGCTTGCCGCTCTCCACGAGCGTCGCGTTGAAAATCACGCCCGGACGGCGTCGATTCCGGACGTCGTCACGCCAGTCTGCGAGCTTGGCACTCCTGAGGCTGGCGGTGCGCCGCCATGCGTGCTCCAGGGCAGAGCCACGGTCCGTGGTCAGCGATCGCTCCGATACCCTCAGCATAGGCAGGAGTCCGAAGACCAGGTCCGGGTAGGCAATACCCCAGGCCACTTGGTCGAGGCTCGACCGCTCAGCGTTCTCCACCGGCCGGCATGCGTCGGGGCCGTCGGCGTTCAGCACAAGTCGTCCGTCCCGGTAGCAGTCCAGGATGAACATCGCGCCGACCGAACCGCCGGATACCGCGCTCACGAGCTTGAGCGCCTGGCCGAATGAAAGAGCCTTTCCGTCGGCCAGGACGGGATTTTCGTCGGCGAGCCCGGCGAGGACGCGCGCAGTCCACGCCGCCGCCTGAATACCGCCCCCCGTGGCCGCGGCCAGTACGAGCCGCGGCGGCCGATCGGCACGCGCCGGCACGGACTCGGCCTGAGCGAGCAAATGACGCGGAAGGATCTCCTCGCCGAGCACCGCGGGCTTTGACAGAAAAAAGCTGTCGGCGCCGGCGAAGACGGACACCGCCCAGCCGTAGGCGGCGATGGCGACCAGCACGGGGACCCGAAAACGGTCGAGGAAGAACGTCACCGCGCTCAGCAGCCAGGTAAGAACGATCAGCAGTGCCAGGGCCAGGCACAGCGTAGGCACGACTGGCTGCTCGGAGAGGAGCCCATACCAGCCCTTGCCCACGAAGAGCACCACGTACAGGAGCAGGAACACGAGGAACAAGCTCAGGGCAAACACGTGGCGGTCGAGCAGCGTCCCCGTAGAGTCCAGGTACCCTTTGGGACTGAGTCGACCGGGCAACGATGCCAGCCAAACGATGCCTCTGGCCACGCGGAGAAGGGCCCGGGTCAGCGCTCCGCCGAAGCCCCTGCTGACCCCGCCCGCCATGCGCACTGCGAGCCGGCGTGGCAGCTCGCCCTCCAACCACGCCGCTCCCATGGCGACCAGGACGAAGAGGGCCGTGCCGACGGCGAAACCGCTCGCCATCACGGCGCCACCACCCGGGACATGATCGATCGCCGATCGCGTTTGCCAGAAAACGCCCCCCAGCAGCGAGGCAACCGCCAGCATCGGCACCAGGCGGACGCTCAGCTTGATGCCGGGAGAATTGATCACCGGGCCGGCTCCGAAGCGATCCTCACCGCCGAGCAGGATGAGCCGGGCGCAGACGGCGAGGGCGGCCGCCGCCATCCAGGCGAAGAGCGCGACGAGACCGCAGCCCAGCGCAAGAACCAGGGCAGGACGCGGGGCGCTCGCGTCCGGAGCGAGATCGAAGAGGCCACGCAGCATCGGCCCTAGCGGGGCCTTTTCCGGGACGGCCAGGGGAGGAGCCAACGTCATGACAAGCCAAACGAGCAGGGGCACGCGCATCAGGTACAGATAGGCCCAATAGCGGGCGACTGCGTCCGGATCGAGCCTGGAGGGCGTCGTACTCGACCCGGGTGCCGACCTGGGTGGGGTCGCTATACTCATGGGTCATTCTGGGCGGTATCCGCCCGCCCGCGGCGGACCCTAGCAGGCTGCCCGGGTGTCGTCAAGGCGCCTTGCGCCAGGAACTGAGACCGGCACGTAAACTCGGTCCTGACCGTAAGCGACCTAGCGCCCCATCCCGGCCCGTCCGTCGCCCGTCGGCGTCGCCGATCCGTCACCCGTCCGCATCGCCGATGGGCACCGCGCACACAAACGCCTCCTCCGCGGTCAGAGGGCGCTCCGGACCGATCTGACTCGGCCAGCGACGGGGCGGCACTATCAACGAGCACGCGCACCAGCACCTGGGAGCGCGTCGCAGCAGCGCGCGGCGAGGGGGCACTCAAAGGTCACACCCTCACTTCGGACCTGTGCACTTCAAGGTGTGGGGCTGGGCACGGGAGGGCGGGGCCGGGACTCTGTCCCGAGCGCGTCAGGTCCCGCTGGGCGAGGATCCGCTGGATGACCTTCGGATTGTCGCCCCGGGAACCGTCGCGATCTCCGCCAGGTCGAGCCGCTTCAATTGAGCCGCGGCGTTGCCGCCGCGGAAACCTCGTATCCGTTTGTCCCATCGTCGATGACCCTCGCAGCTTCAATTGAGCCGCGGCGTTGCCGCCGCGGAAACCGAGGCGACGTCATGACCACCGTAACCACAGATTCTGAGCTTCAATTGAGCCGCGGCGTTGCCGCCGCGAAAACCCGTCCCATTTGGGGGGCCCTGTCCGAGCAGCTTCCGCTTCAATTGAGCCGCGGCGTTGCCGCCGCGGAAACCTCGCCCACGCCCCGGCGCTCCGCCGGTCGTAGAAGTCGCTTCAATTGAGCCGCGGCATTGCCGCCGCGGAAACCTCGCCCGCCAGACGTATCGCGAGATGGTCGATACCACGCTTCAATTGAGCCGCGGCGTTGCCGCCACGGAAACCTGATCGTGGGGTCCGCTGGCAAGGTGCCGACCGGCTCGCTTCAATTGAGCCGCGGCGTTGCCGCCGCGGAAACCAGGTCACGTTCTCCGACGCGACTGTGCTGACCGTGCCGCTTCAATTGAGCCGCGGCGTTGCCGCCGCGGAAACCGCCCTCCGACCATCCCCTCGACGCGAGCGAACGCGTACGTGCTTCAATTGAGCCGCGGCGTTGCCGCCGCGGAAACCAGGATCTCTTCGCGGACCTGCTTCATGGACTCGACGCTTCAATTGAGCCGCGGCGTTGCCGCCGCGGAAACCCGAGGTGAGCGCTGCCACCCAGACGACAAACACGCCGCTTCAATTGAGCCGCGGCGTTGCCGCCGCGGAAACCTCGGTATTGGTGCTGACCGTCCCCGCCGGCTGGGTCGCTTCAATTGAGCCGCGGCGTTGCCGCCGCGGAAACCTCCGCACAGCGATGGAGCTCATTGTGGTCCGCGCCGCAGCTTCAATTGAGCCGCGGCGTTGCCGCCGCGGAAACCCGGGAACTGGTGGATTGCGTATTCGGTCCGGGGCCGGGCTTCAATTGAGCCGCGGCGTTGCCGCCGCGGAAACCTCGTGCTGGGCCTGCCCATGCGGGTGGACAGACCGGGCTTCAATTGAGCCGCGGCGTTGCCGCCGCGGAAACCGACTCGCTGGGATGAGGGAACGACACCGTCGCGCCCTGCTTCAATTGAGCCGCGGCGTTGCCGCCGCGGAAACCCGAGTACACAGGTGGGGATGGGGAGTGAGTCATCGTGCTTCAATTGAGCCGCGGCGTTGCCGCCGCGGAAACCGGCCGGCATCATACCACACGATCCATCAGGTACATACAGCACGCAAGGCGAGCGATACGCATCACGGTCAGCGCAACCCGCGAACAAGGATGAGGCGGGCGTGATCGCGCCGCGCCGGAACCTCGCGCCGAGACGGCACTTTTGCGGCTCCGCGAGCGCCTCAGGGGAATGTCGTGGCACAAGGCCGCTCGCCGGGAACGCGGCGGTGAGACGTCGCGATCTCACAAGATAACCGGGCCGCGGTCCCGCACCGCGAGCGGCCGGCCCAGAGCCTCGATCTGGTGGATCGGCCAGGCCTGAGACGGCCCGAGGTCGATCAGAAGGACCTGATCCTCCTCGCGATCGATCGCCTTCTCGAGGTTTGCGATCATCGTGATGCGCTGCGCTGAGGTGAGGTCGCAGGCGAACACCGACAACTGGAGATGCTCGCCGAATCCCCGCATGGTCCGGTAGACCTGGCGCCACCGCCTGGGGTCCGAGATGTCGTAGCTGACGATGCACACCCGACGCATCGTTCACTCGTTCATCGGGTCGTGAAGGAAGGGTACTCCGGGATCTCGTCGCTCACGTGTCGGGCCAGAAGGCGCGCCTGGACCTCCAGGACCCGCCGGTAGCTGATCCGGTACCCGAACACGGGATGAGTGATCTCCTGGCTCATCCGGCGCTCGTAGGCCTCGATGAACTTGCGGCGGCCAGCTGCGGTCAGCGAGACCGCGCCGAGGGCCCGCGCGAAGTGCTCCAACCGCAACTCACCGTTGTTCACCACGGTGAGGACGAGGGAATCCGCAATCAGCGGCCTGTACTCCTCCATGAGATCGAGAGCGAGGGCCGGCCGCCCGTAGCGGGGCTGGTGATAGAACCCGAGGTAGGGATCGAAGCCCACGGAGAAGAGCACCACGGTCCACTCCCTCGTCAGCATGGCGTAGGCGAGGGAGAGCATCGCGTTGACCGGGTCTCGGGGTGGGCGGCGGTTGCGGGACTCCAGGTCAAACGTCGCCGTCTCCCCTTCACCGGGGTGGAGCATCTCGGCGAAGGCCGAGAAGTAGCGGTGGGCCGCCGTCCCTTCCACACCAAGGAGCACATCGAGTCGGTCGGCCTGACCAGCTCGCCGGATGTCCCCCTTCAGGTCTGACAGCAGTTCCTCGACAGGGGACGGGTGGTTGCGTCGGAGAAGCGTGCGACAGTTGGCGATCTTCGCCTGGACGAACCCTCGAGCGAGCGCCAGGCACCTCGCAGGGTCGCCAGCCACCGCGTACTGGCGCCGGCGAAGCTCGACGTTCTTGTGCGACATCCCATGCGTGATGCCGTAGAACCAGCCGCCGCTCGACAGGTAGCAGAGGGGAATGCCCCGCTGGCAGAGTTCCTGGACGACAGGCGTCGTGATGTGGACGCCCCCGAAGAGGACCACCTGGGAGGTCTCGTTGAGCCGTGCTTCCCCGATCACCTTGTCGTCGTCGACGATCTGCAGGACCTCGCCGTCCTTGCGAATCCGAGCGCCCGGGTGCTGCACGTGCAGCGGCAGCGCGTCGTCGCGGGCGGGAACCAGCGGCCGGGGCGGAGCCGAAGCACCGTCGCCGACCGTGAGGTACCTGACTTCGTCAGGCAGGCAGATACCTACCAGCGAGCATCGGGGACACTTGGGGCTGTCCACGAGCGGCGGCGGGATCGGCCCGGCAGCCGCGACGGCGCGCATCTCGGCGGCGAGCTGCACGGTGCGTGCGACGAGTTCATCGTCGAAGACGACCCTGACACGCTCACGGGAGCCGGCGAAGAAGAGCACGCCTTCGTCGCACTCACAGCCATGATCCCTCAACAGCAGTCCCTGGGCGCAGAGCTGGACCAGCTCGGGTTCGTAGGCGCCTCGAGGGAGGTGCGGCCGCTTGCCACGCTTGTAGTCCACCGGGGTGACCCGGCGCCCCTCGCCCTCGAGCAGGTCGATCTTGGCGCTCAGGCCAAGCGACTCTGACCCCAGCCACACCGAGCGTTCGTGGATCTTTGGAATTTTGTCGCCGCCGTCGTCTCGCCGGACCCGCTGCCGGGCGCGATCGACGTTCCGGTGGTGGTACCGGCCTTCAACCGTGTCGTCGTTGTCGGCGAACTCGCCCTGGACCCACTCCAGGTAACCGAGGCGGGGACAGTACGCGAACTCGTTCAGCATGCGCACGGGGAGGAAGGGAGGCAGGGCATCAGCACGTGCCCCGTGCACTCCGGCGTTCTCGGGCAGCATCACCTCAGCTCGACGCCGTTGGCCGGCATGAACAAACCGACGCGGACGTGGCAGCCATAGCCAAGGGTGACCGGTCGAACGGCTCTGCGAAACCGCGCGCCGTCAGGAGAACGGGGCTGCACTTGCATCACGTGTCGCGCGCGCTCGTGGGAACGGGCCAGATCGAAGCCGGACCAAAGGTCCGCTTGCGGTCGACGTGTGTCTTACGAGACGACCCGATCGCGAACACACCCATGGCTGCGAGCGTCGCCGCATCGTGGTCAAGTACTGCGGCGTGGGCGAGGAGCGCTCGCACCGTCGTCAGCGTGACACGAGCGTCCCACAGGGGCCAGTGGAAAACTCGCTCCTCCTGAAATCCCGTGGTCTGCAGGCGACGCCCCCTCGGGTGGCATGGCAGACACGCGAGCGCCTCGAATGCCAGCCGGTTGGCGCCCCACATCGAAGGGATGCTCTTGTCAGGCCCCTTCGAAGGATCCGACGCACGAAGAGCATAGCGGCGATCATCGCTTGGATCCCATCGGAACGACCTCCCGTCTTCGCGGTACTGCCACGTGGCAAAGAGCGTCGCCTTGAGGTGTTCGGGAGTCACCTGGCCGCACAGTTCGCGCATGAACCCCAGGAAATGCTGGTGGCCGTCGCCGGTGATGATGCACAGGGCTGTATACGCCTCCTTCCTTGCGGAGGGCACGGCGTCGGAGGAGAGACCGGCCACGAAGTCAGCCCATGAACGATCGGGCGACCCCTCTCGGGCGGCGCAAGCCGCCGGCTCGAGCGCTTCCTGCCTGAGCTGGGTTCTCGATATGCCCTTGATGTCTCCGCCGAGCCCGCATTTACACGGCTGTTTGCCCGCGCTGCTCTGCCAGGGGAAGCGATTGCCGACGCCAGCCAGCTCTCTCAACCCGGATTCCAGAAGACTGACAACGTGCTCCTCCGAACTGACCGTGCTCCCGGCCGGCTCGGAACCAGGTGAGCGCAAGTGAATCGTCGGCCGAAACGTCGTGGCGTCCCAGCTCAAACGCACTCCGCTGGCGGTGCGATCAAGCGCGACGTGCGCACCCAGCGCCGCGAGGAAGGCGAGAAGGTTTCGGCCATCGAGGCCCTTCACCTCGATGGAAGCCATCAGGCTTCCTCCTCGAGCTCGTCTAGTTCGCTGCGACGGTGGTCCGCGAGACGGAGGATCGCCTCGAGGTATGGCAGACCGAGCCATCCGTACCTCCGCAACAGCGACCAATAGCGATCCGCCACCCCCGAGTCGAGTCGCGCGAGCCTCGATGCAGCCAGCGTCGTCGCGCTGAGGGTTCGTCCGGCGATGGTGCCATCCACCTCGACGTGGATGTCGTCCGGCTCGTCGAACGCCGGGGCAAACGGACGACAGAAGCCATGATGGCTCGCCACAAGCTGAAGGACGAGCTCGGCATCGCCGGCGCCGAGGTCCTTCGCGGCGGACTCGATCATGGCGGTCGAAAGCAGTTCGTGGCGCGCGCCCTTCGGATATCGCGCGAGAGCACGCGCACGTTCGCGCTCCCTTCGGTTCCGCATGCCGGATTTCGCCAACGGCTCCGAGAGCGAAGCCGCGACCTCGTCGCCGCCATGGAGCCATCGCTGGAAGCGAGGGTCCGCCTTCCCGAGATCGTGGAGCCTGCCCGCCAGTTCGAGGTCGGAGACCAGTTCCGGCGGTACGCACGCCTCGGCGAACCTTCGGGCAAGCTCGGCCACACCTTCGGAGTGACGAAGGAGGGGAACGGGACGGGACACGAAACTCGAACCATCGTCCTGGCTGGTGAAGTCCGGCTCGGCGGAAGGAACCTCGTAGGGTTGCGCGTCGGAAGCTGGGGCGCGGTATGGCGTGCGCCGCGAGGAACGGATCACGATCCCGCCCGATGGATGTACGTCGATGCGCCGGCGCTGATCGGTTCGAAGGCGGCGGGCCGTCTCGCGGAGCCAGGGCGCCGCGTCAGCGACGTCCTTCAGGATGTCGAGGATCGTGTCCACACCGGGGAGGCCGCCGTCCTCCTCGACTTCCCCGAAAGCCTGACTCGTGGATCGGTGGAGCTGGGGACGTCCGGGCGAAGCGATGGAAAGCCAGCCCTCGCTCAACGGAGCGCAGATGCGCAGAGTCGCCCGTCCTCGTTGCTCGAGCTGCACGCGGTCCCCCAGATCCGCTACGGGCCGCGCTGCCGCTGGGGGCGGCCACCAGCCGAACTCGTCTGCCCCGCCCCACGACGACGGCACGACCAGCGTGTCGCCTGGTCGTACATCCTTCGGTTCGACGAGGTCGGTCCGCGGATCGTCTTCGCCGCACCATCGCAGCGCGCGTCGTCCCACGGGCGCTGTCAGCGCAGTGTCGCCGTCGGCCGCGTACCCTCCATTTCCGGCGTCGGGGGGATCGCCCGCGATGTCGGCCGCATCTGGGGTCGGCCGATTCGCAAGCCAGGCCCGGACGGCGTACACGGGTATGGGCATGGCCTCCGCCGACGCGGGGGGACAGAGGCCGACGATGTCAGCCCAGAGCTGGGGGCGATCCAGAGGCAGGTCTGCCCTCCAGACGACCTGAACGTCCTCGACCTCATCGGCGGCGCCGTGCAGCCATAGCGATACGTCGGGGTCCGCTGCCGGTCGCGGCGACGTCTGAGCCCATGCGTCCAGGTGAGCCGGAAGGAGAACCGGAGCCTCCCGCCGTGGCGCCATCATGCCCTCGAGTTCCCCGGCCGTGGGCTTTGGCAGGTGAGCATGCCCGAAATCGACTCGGGGCACCTCCTCGGCGGTTCCGGCGCCACTGCGACCGCCGGGCTTCTTCGCCTTCTTTCTGACCCAGTTGGATGTCCTGCCGATCGCCTCGCCATAGATCGGGTCGTCGTCGAGCGTATCCGAACGCGCGATGATGATCGCTCGCGTCCGGCCGAGCTCGCCGAGTCGATCGAGCCGGCCAAACCGCTGCTTGAGCGCGTCGACGCTCGCGCACTCGGTGAGGAGTGCGTCGAAGTCGAGGTCAGCCCCGGCCTCGATGCACTGCGTCGCGACCACGACGAGGGGCCGTTCGTCGTCGCATCGTGTTCGGCCGGCTCGGGCGCGAGACCAGATCCGCTCGACCACCGCGTCGCGGTCCAGGGGGCGGCTTCGACCTGTCAAGAGCACCGCATCGAACGACTCGTCGTGTCGAAGGAGTTCGAAGACCGAGCGCGCCACCCCCACGCGGTTAACCACGACCCCGATACAGCGACCAGCACGGAGCAGCTCGCGAGCGGCACTCGCGACGCGCTCACAGAACCGAAAATCACGCTGCGCGCGTCCGGCCGCCCACTCCCGATGCTTGCTACACGGTGCCGTCTTCGGAGGCGCGTTGCCGAGCTCCAGGAGCCGAAGCTCGGCTTCCTTGTGAGCCTCTAGGCGCTGGGCAAGCCGGCCCGGCCGGTGGTCCTGGAGGTCAGCTGTGCTCTCGTGTCCGAGCCGAAAGGGACGGGGGCCGGAGGATCTCGGCGTCGCCGACATTACGACCATCTGGAATGGTCGCGGCAAGCGGGCGGTGCCCTGCTTGGCGTAGTCGCGCAGGGCCTTGACCGTTTCCTCGAATGGTCTAGAGAGGTGTGCTTCGTCGAGCACGATGAGGCTGTCGTGTGCAACGAGCCCCTGGTGCACGGACTTCATGGCGTCGCTCACGCCATACCCGCGACCCAGGAGCCGCGAACCGACCTGGTCGACGGTGGAGACCGCCACGAGTGGCTGGACCGGAGAGCGAGCCCACCCGTCTTCACGGTAGATCCCGCCGCGCAACACCGCCGAGACCAGTGGCTGCGCGTCCTCGCCGGCCAGCTTCCGCAGCCGCTCGGCCACCGCGGCCAGCACACCGGTCGACGCGGCCGCCAGGCGCGCGGCCATGCGCCGCGCACGTCGATACGCCTCATCGACGACCACGCGCCGGTCCACGACGAAGAAGATGCGAAGCGGCGCGCGTCGGCTCGGCTCGCCCGCATCTAGCGCCATGGTGAACACGGCGATGTCGATGATCGCCGTCTTGCCGCTCGCCGTCGGGAGATCGATCGGCGAACGCCATCCCTCGTTCGCGACCAGCTTCGCGAGGTCGCGCTGCCATGCGAACGGCTCGACATGTTGGCACTGACGCGCAGCTATCCTCTGCCGTTCACACCTCTCGCATGGAGTATGTAGCTCACGAAAGAACGCGTCGAAGTCGTCAATCTGGAGGTCGCTCACGCGCTGCGATCCTCGACCAGCGGCCGGCACAGCCCAAGGCCAACGTACCGGCCGGCACCCAATAGTACCGGCCCAGGGACCGATGTGCCGAAATCGATGAGCGCGTGGACGCGCACGCGCAGCGGTACCCCTTGCCGATCACGGCGCCGGAACCGCTCGGCCGCCTCGGTGCCTCGAAAGGACGGCGCCGATAGGCTCACAGCGCGTGGCCGCGGCAGCCCGATCCATTCACAGGCACGCGCGATGGCCTCCTCGGCTTCCTCCTCGGCACGCCGGGCGATGTCCCCGTTGCGGGATCCCAGGTCTCCCGGAAAGCGGTCCAAGAGAATCGGAGTGACCGTTCCCCACACGACGCCGTCAGCGCACCACAGCAACGGATCGAGCGTCCGCAGATGCGGGCGCGGCTCGGCGACGCGCCGGACGGCGAACGCGAGCCCCGGGGGCAGCGTTAGCCTCTGGATGCTGCCGAGGGCACGGAGCACCGCCCTCCGCTCTTCGCCCACCAGGTCTCGCGGTAGCACGGCGGCGACGCCGAGGATGCTTCCGTCGGCATGCGGGAAACCGACAAAGGGCAGCGCCAGGAAGGCGATGTGAGGCCGCTGGCTGGGCGTCCGCGCAGGCCCATGGCCGCTGAGGACCTCCGGCGGAGCCGAGCCCGCGTGCGCGAGAACCGCCCCGCGCAGGGCGACGGCGATGTCGACGGCGCGTACGATGGGCAGGCGGCCCTGGCCGAGCAGCTCGAAGACCACCCAGTCGGCGCCGAAGACATTCGACCGGGCCGGAGACGGCGGCGGCGCAGGGTCATCGATGTGCCTGTAGCGCGTGGCAGCGAACGGCAGAACGCGATTCCGGGTTCCGCGGTGAAGCTCGTGCGCAGACTCAAGGGCCGTCAGCTGCCCCTCGCTCACCCACCGTAGCGTGTGCAGGCCGTTCGGATCGGGAATCCAGGTCGGGTGGTGGTGGTCCTGAACCCAGCAGAGCTGCACGAGCGATGATGAGTGGCCGAGCCGAGTCACACGCGCCGCGAGCGCGTCGAGGGATGCACGCGCCTCGTAGCCCGGGTCTGCCTTGGGCCACGTGAGCTGGATCACGGAATCATAGGCGTACACGCTCGGGAACGTGCGCGGCTGCTTGCGCTCTCCCGCTTCCGGCAGCACCGCCAGCGCACGCTTGAGCAACTCCTGGTTGGGGCTCGTGATCGGCTGTGCTGCCTTCCTACTGAGAGCGCCGAGCCGTTCTCGCGTCTTCTTGGCCCTCTTCGTGTTGCCGGTCCGTTCCGCCTCGATCAGTTCCTCGACGAGGCGCGGGACGCTCGGGTCAAGGCTCTTGTCGTTTGTCGGGACGTACGTGTCGAGCACACTCCGTCGAGCGGCGTTGGCGGCATAGATGGACGGCGCGCGCTGCTTCTCGAGCCATTCTAGGGCGACGCGCTCCTTCTGGCGCGCCTCGCCCTGCGCGGCGTCCTCGAAGTAGGCAGCGGCGAGCGCAGAGAAGACCCTGGCTGGATGCGGCGGCCACTCCGCGCTGGCGTGGTCGTCGTACTGCTTCGCCACGTAGCGGCCCGTCAGCAACTCGATCTCCAGGACCAGCATCAGTTCTCCGACGCCGCTTCCTGGCCCGCATCCTGGCCCGCACCCTCTTCCGCCTGCTCGGGGCCGTCGGCCTCGATCGCGCTAGTCTCACGACTCGTCAGTACGAGATCGACGAGCGCAGCGCTAGGCTCGAGCTCAACTGCCTGCTCCCGCCAGACGAGCTTCTTCGCTTTGGCCTGCAGCAGAAGCGCCTCCATGAGCGCCTTCGCGCCATTCTCATCGAGGGAGATCGGTTCCGTGGTTCCGTCCCGCCTTACGATCTCAAACGTAGGCCGCCCGTCAAGCACCAACGCGCAGCGTGAGCGGAGATCGTACCCGTTCCGACGCAGCTCCGTCAGGGCGAAGAGCCCGAGCGCGGCGAGTACGAGCCGTGCCTCGGTGCTGGCGTCGGCATTGCCGTCGAGTGGGAAGTGCAGCTTCCGCAGCGCCGCCAGTGAGAGCACGGCCGTGTGTCTCGCGTGCTCGAACGTCACGCCGCCGGGAAGCTCGTCTCGATCGCGCAGGAGTCGCTCCTGCCGATCTTGCACGATTCGCCCGTCGCGATCCCGTACGATTCGCTGGTCGGTTACGTCACGCCCGAATCTTAAGATTCCGCCCCGGTGGCGTGCGACGTCCGGAGTGACGTTGCCGTGGTTAACCTCCGACGGAACGCCCCTCGCCTTCGGGTTCACTCTCCCTTGAGCGTCGAGCTTGTAGCGCTTCGGCGTCCCGTTGTCTTTGACCGCCTTCGACTCGTCTGTTGTCCAACGGATGCCACCGCCCTCGGCTCCCTGGCTTCGTAGACCGGGATACTCCTTATCTGCAAGGGATCTATGCGGCTGGCGGTTCTTCGCCCCACCACGGCCCCGACGCCGACGATCTCGGAGACGATGGCCCGCTGGAACTTCACGCCCGAGCCACCCGCCTCGCCGGTCGATTCCCAAAGGCCGAAGAGCAGCCCGGTCGGGCAGATCTCGAAGAGCTTGGTCGCATTCTTGGGCGTGGACCGGCGCAGGACCTGACCTTCGGGGGTTGATGGAAACAGCGCGCCGCCCAGCATACTGTCGCGGAGGATTGCATCGGCGAGCCGGTGCGGTGCGTCGAGCACCGTGATGTCCCCCAGTTCCTTGAGCTGCTCTATCTTCGAGAAGCTGACTGAGATCATCGGCAGGGTGACGCGTTTGGCGCGGTGAGCTGCGAGTAGCCCCTGCTCCATCCGGTTCGCCTGGGACTGAACCGAGTCAAGCAGTACGACGTCCTTCACGACGCAGTCCTCGTCCACCCTCGACTCCAGCGCGTACTGACCTCCAGCGTAGGTCGGCGGGAATACCTTGTCGCCATGACCACCAGCAGGTTGGAGCCGCGCGAGAAACCGGATCGCGGCATCCTCGGCCACGGCCTTCTTCAGGCGCTCGGATGTCAGTGGTTGAACGGCAGTGGTTTCAGTCATGGGGCCTCCACATGCAGACCGCGCTATGTGTCTGCGCTCCAAAACAACACTCGATTGTCAGCGCTCGGTCCGCCCATCATTTCGCGACTCTGCCAACTCCAAGGGTGATGGTCCTCGAGCATGTCCACCAGCTTCCTTCCGCCGCAGGCACCGGAGAAGATCTCCTTCGCTCTTGCAGGTAGCGCCGAGCGTCGCAACATCCCACCCGCGTGTGACAGACCATGTCGCCGCCGTTCTGCGATTTTTCTGGCCTCCTCCCTGACAGTTCCCCCGGGTCAGCTGTCCGCATCGTCATCGCTGCGTCTCGCTTCCCGCCATCGCGGACCTTGGGGCAGATCCCGGCCCCCGGATGGTCAGCCCGGCCTGCCAATGACCCATCCGTCGCCCACAATACACACTTGCCGTGACATCCGGGGTCACGCGAGAATGGCATCGAAACGTACATCGCTGTACACGGGGGCGATCCGCGCCGGCCAGGAAGGATAGCCGCCAGGCCGGGGCGGCGTTCCCCGAGGGGACGATGACACGCGTGTCGATCAGCGAGGCGCGGCGGAGGCTGCCGCAGCTCGTGCGCCAGGTCAAGCAGGATCGGGGCTCGGTCGTGCAGATCACCGTGCGGGACGAGGTCGTGGCGGAGCTCCGAGCCGCCCTGCCCGAGCCCGAGCCTGGCGCGGCGGCCCGGGCCCTGCTCGAGCTGATGCGCAAGCTGCCCAAGCATCGCGGGCGGCGCCGGAACATCTCCGGCCACGTCAAGGACCACCTGTACGGCGGCAAGGCCTGAGGCGTCCGTGCCGCTGCCACCGCGGGTTTTCTGCGACACCTCGTTCTTCCATGCCAGCCTCGACCCCAGCGACACGCATCATCCGCAGGCCCACCCCCTCGTCGCCGAGGCGACGACCGCCCGCGTCGCGTTGTGGACGACGTGGGACGTCGTCAGCGAGACGGTCACGCTGCTTCGGTATCGCGTCGGCCACGTGTCCGCGCTGGCCTTTGTCGACAGCGTGTACCCTCGGCTTCGTCTTGCGTACGGGGCCGAAGTGCGCGCCCAGGCCCTGGACGTCTTCCGGAGGTACAGCCGCGATCACCGCCTCTCCCTCTGCGACGCCATCTCGTTCGTCGTGGTCACCACGTTGCTCGAGCGCATGCCCTGCTTCGGGTTCGACGATGACTTCCGCCGGCTGGGCCTGACGGTCATCGCGACTCCTCACTGACGCGAGAGAGCCAGCGCCTCCTCCCGCACCCTGTCCCTCAGCTCGGCCGGCCGGACGACCTTCACGCCCCGGCCGAAGCTCAGGATCCACCCGGCCAGCTCCCGGGTGTCGGCGACGCGCAGCGTCGCCTGCCAATGTCCCATGCTGTCGCCGAGTGTGCACACTTGCCGTGACATCCGGGGTCACGCGAGAATTGGTTCCGAAACGTACATCGGTGTACAAGAGCATCCACCAACCGGCCCGGGCCGGGCACCCTATGCGCCGGGTGGCACCTGAAGACGGGAGGGGACGATGACACGCGTGTCGATCAGCGAGGCGCGTCGGCGGCTGCCGCAGCTCGTGCGCCAGGTGAAACAGGATCGGGGCTCGGTCGTGCAGATCACCGTGCGCGACGAGGTCGTGGCGGAGCTCCGGGCCGCCCTGCCCGAGCCCGAGCCGGGCGCGGCAGCGCGGGCTCTGCTCGAGCTGGCCAGCAAACTTCCGAAGCCACGGCGACGAGGTCGTCCGACGGACGTCTCGGCCCACGTCAAGGACTACCTCTATGGCCGGCGCCGCTGAGGCACGGCCAGCCCTCCCCGGGCGGGTCTTCTGTGACACCTCGTACTTCTATGCCTGCGCCGATAGGGACGACATGCACCACCGGCGGGCGCTGGCCGTGGCTGGCGAGGCGGCGAGTCGCCGGACGCAGCTGTGGACCACGTGGGACGTGATCAGCGAGACCGTTACGCTCCTTCGCTACCGCCACAGCTCGGCCGCCGCCATTCGCTTCCTGGACGACGTCAAGCCGGGGCTGCATGTCATGGACTACGGCGCGACCATCCGCATCGAAGCGGAGCAGATCTTCCGCCGGCATAGCCGTGATTACCACCTCTCGTTCTGCGACGCCATCTCGTTCGTCGTGGTCACCACGTTGCTCGAGCGCATGCCCTGCTTCGCGTTCGACGAGGACTTCCGCCGGTTGGGCCTGACGGTCATCGCGACCCCTCGGTGACGCGAGAGGGCCAGCGCCTCCTCCCGCGCTCTGCCCTTCAGCTCGGCTGGCCGGACTACCTTCACGCCCCGGCCGAAGCTCAGGATCCACCCGACCAGCTCCCGATTGTCGGCGACGCGAAACGTCATGCGGAGCTTGCCGGCCCGGAGCGGCGCCAGCTCCTGGCTCGGGTGCCAGATGCGGTCCCGCGCCCAGGCGGCGGTGGGCCGGTCGAATACCAGGTCGACAGCGATCTGCCGGCCCGCATCACAACGAGCGCGTCCTGCACGTACGCCTCGACGTCGAACCCGAGCGGGAGCTGGTACGGATGGTCCGTGATCGTTGAGGGAGCGAATCCGCTCGACCGCGAACATGCGGACGCCCCGCCGGCGAGGGCACCCAGGTGCTCGCGCAGGTCCACGGCCGCGTCCTCCGCCTGCTCCGCCGCGGTCCCCTGCTCACCCACAACTCGTCGCCCACCCATCCGGTGGCCAGAGCGGCCGCCGCTGCTGGCTGGAGACACCTCGGCCTCCACCCGGCCGCCCCTCACTCCATCGCGACCTCGACTCGGGGGAATCGCGGGATGGAGCGGCCGCCGTCGAGGACGATGGCCCGGCCCGTCATGAAGTCGAAGGGCTCCGAGCAGAAGAGGACCACCACGCGCGCGATCTCGTCCTGGGTGACGAGGCGCCCGAGCGGCGTCGCCGCGATCGCCCGGGCCTTGTAGGTTGCCATCGCGTCGGTCCGCGGGCTCGCAATCTGACTAGGCACCACGGCGTTCACCGTGATCGCCGGGGCCAGCTCGAGCGCGAGGCTCTCCGTCAGGTGAAGCAACGCCGCCTTGGCGAGGCCGTAGACCGAGTGCGAGCGCACAAGGGCCGAGGTCGCGCCGATGTTGATGATCCGGCCCCACCCGAGCCGACGCATGTCCTCGACGACGAGTTGGGCTGCGAGGTAGGCGGCCTTGAGGTTGGCGCCCATGATGTAGTCCCAGTCGGCCTCGGCGAGCGCGTGAAACGGGGTGTCGTTGAACGGGCCCGCGTTGTTCACCAGGACTGACACCGGCCCGAGCCGCGCCCGAACTTCCTCGACCAGCTGGCGCAGGTCGCCGCTCCGGGCCACGTCAGCCGCCATCGCCTCCGCCGTCCCGCCCTCGGCTCGGATTCGCTCCACCACGCGCTCGGCCGCCGATCGCGAGGATCGGTAATGCACGGCCACGCGTGCGCCCGCCCGGGCCAGGTGCAGCGCGATCTCGACGCCGGTGCCCTGGGAGGCACCGGTCACGAGGGCCGTCCGTCCTTCCAGGAGCTTCGCAGGGACGGCGGAGCGATCGGTGGCCACTTCGTGGGGTCCTCAGCGACGGACTCAGGCCGTCGCCAGCAGCGTCTCGACCGGCGTGTAGGGAAGATCGTACCCGTAATGCCGCGGACCGAGTAGCTCGACGGCGCGCGGCGTCCTGAGCTTCGCGTCCGCCCGCGCGGCCAGCACCCCGACCCGCACGTCTTCCGGCAGGGTGGTGTTCGTGTAGGGCTCTCCCGACTCGGCGTCTGCGATCATTATGAGGTCCGGGCTCGTTACCCAGGGTATGCCGTCCCTCCAGGTGATGTGGTGCTCGTTCTTGAACCAGACCTTCAGCGTGTGGTGCCCATCCGGGCCGTCCCCGGTGATCGTGACCGTCCCGTACATGTAGCCGTCGCGGCTCTCCCACTCTTTCCTGGCCACGACGCCGCGGAACAGCACCCAGCCGCCGAGCGAGGCGGCGATCGCCGCCACTGGATCCGCTCGCGCCGCCAGCGCTTCCCGGATTGCGCGCCCCACCGTCAGCGCGCGGGTGAGCCCGCCGGGAACCACGAGGCCCTTCAGATCGCGGCCGGTCATGAGAAAGCCTGCGTGCGCGCACGGCACTTTCATGTCCGGCAGCTTGGTCGCGACGCTGATCATCTTGCCGATGCGCTCGGCCAGAAGGTCGCTCGCGGTCTCCTTCACGATGAGGACGTTGCCCCACGGGTCGGCGACCGCACCTGGGGCGAAGCTGATGCCGGCGAGCGCCGCGGTCGTCTGGGCCAGCTCGGGGATCGCCCGGCCGGCGCAGTCGCCGTCGACCACAGGCAGGCCGAGGCGCTGCGCGGTGTCCAGCGGTGCCGCGGTGTTGGCCGCACCCAGCTCGAAGGGGAGGATCGCGCCCACGCGCTTGCCCGTGTGCGCCTGTAGCTCCTCCACCGCGCGCACCATGGGCTGCGGGATCCGCCATTCCGCCGGGTACCCGAGCGCCAGGCGCTCCTCGATCGAGAGCGTCCGGGTCGGCGCGATCGAGCCCATGCCGAATACGATGCATACCCAGGCATCGTCCGCGATCGCTTCGGGTGGCACCCACGCGATGCGACGGCTGGCGCGGACGTGCGGCAGCAGGTAGTCGAGGCCGACATCGGGGCGACCCCCACCGCCGGTCCCCAGCAGGGTGAGGCCCCGGACGAGGTCGTGAACATCGTCCTCGGTGACCAGCTCCGCGCGATTCATTCCCGCGTCAGTCCAGAATGGGCTCCGACCAGAACGAGATGTTCTTCCCGCGCTCGAGGTAGTGCGCGTAGAGCTGTCGGATCAGCTCTTGGCCGGCCGGCGACGCCAGGTCCCGCTGATACTGCTCGACGTCGCTCACCTCGATGCGCTCGATGTAGTTCCAGCCGGCCTCCTCGATGCCTGCGATGGGGGCGGCGATCCGGTGTGTCCGGTAGCTGATGATGCTGGGAAACGTCCGGGCCACCCGATAGTCGTACTCCCGCAGCCATCGCTCGTAGGTGCCCGGGTCGACTCCGTTCTTCAGCGTGGTGATGACGTGGCGGACCGGCATCCGATCACCTCTCGACCCGGACTCATGGTTGTCTCCTGGTCGCCCGCGATCCACGCCTTCGTCGCCGCGCGTTCGGGCGTGACGATCATACTCCGGCGGCACGGACGAGTGGCATCACCTCGGTCTGGAGTCGCGAGCCGGTCCGGGGGAAGGCCGGTAGCGGGAGCAGGCCGGTGCTGAGCGCCATCAGATCGCGCGGGTCATTTACCCGGTGATTGCGATGCACCCTGCGCGGCGAGCACGATCTTCTCCGGCGTGATCGGCAGGGTCTGGATCCGCACGCTGGTCGCGGCGGCGATCGCGTTCGCCACCGCCGCCGGGACTTCGATGATCGCCGGCTCGCCGACTCCTTTCGCGCCGTACGGCCCAACCGCGCTCGGATGCTCGACCAGGATCGACTCGACGTGTGGCACGTCGAGCGCTGTCGGCATCGTGTAGTCGGCGAGGTTCGCGTTCAGGACGATGCCGCCCCGGCAGACGATCTCCTCCCAGAGCGTCTGCCCGAGCCCCTGCGCGACGCCGCCCTCGATCTGCCCCTCGACGGCGGTCGGGTTGATCGCCCGTCCGACGTCCTGGGCCACGACGTAGCGGTGGATCGCGACCTCCCCAGTCTCCGGGTCGACCGAGAGGTCCACCGCGTGCGCGTGGAAGCTCGGCGAGTGAAATGCCGGGTACAGGTGCCCGTCCACACGCTTGGCATCGTACGTCGACGGCGGAGCGGCGAACGTGCCGTGCGCGATCAGGCCTCCGCCCGACTGGTTCGACAGCCGCGCGAGATCGGCGAGCGCGATGCTCCGCTCGCCGGCGAAGACCCGCTTGTCACACAGGCTCAGGTCGGCCACCGTGACGTCCAGCTCCCGCGCGGCGAGCGCGAACAGCTGCCGCCGTAGCTCGGCCGCGGCGACCCGACACGCGTTGCCGACCGCGAAAACTGTCCGACTGCCCTGGGCGCCGAAATCGAATGGCGTCGACAGGGTGTCCGCGCTCACGAGGACTAGCCCTACTTTCGCACGACAGTGTGGAGAACGCCATTCACGCTGCCATCTCAAGCCTGAAGCGGTCGGGCTGGCATACATGAAAGAAGTGTAGGCACCCAGCGCTCGAGCTCGAAGACCTT
>Ga0187892_10000833_pt1 | contig 76967 bp, 54 predicted proteins | sample MA1701073metaG_FD_139345 | JGI IMG/M metagenome (GOLD analysis project Ga0187892, IMG submission 139345) | Bio-ooze microbial communities from a basaltic lava cave in the Kipuka Kanohina Cave System on the Island of Hawaii, USA - MA170107-3 metaG ... | reverse complement strand
ATTCAAACTCCAAGTAGCCCTTTAACCCGGCTTAGTCCAACACCGAATTGTGTGGCGGCTTTCTTGCGTGCTGCTCGCGGCGCCTCTCCCCCCGCGCCACACTAATTCTTAATTCGTTAGGCGCGGTCCTCATCGCGCTCTCTTCCCACCCAGAATGGCAACAAGACGAACAAAACAATCACTGGAATAAACGGGATATAGAAAACAAGATACTCGTACACATGATTTCTCCATGCCCCGGCAGATATTGTTCCCACCGTGAAGACTACTGCAGCATAGATCGAAACTGTCAATGTAAGCGTTCCCAACCAAAACCACCATTGCTTACGCCGAAAATAGCCGTACACGAAACCAAGCGATAAAGCAGCGTTTATCAAGTCAGCCGTAGCCATTGCGTTGAACAACCCTACTAACTGATCTGACCAGCCATCTGGTGGTGACGCGAAAGGAATGCCTCCTTGTTTTATCAGATAGCTGCCGTTGAATATGAAGTGCCCAGCTTGGTAAAGGCCAAACCAGCCAATCAATCCTTTTGCCAATCGGCTTCTTGGATTGTCATATCGAAATGGCTCTACCATATTGATTCTGAGCTATCTTTTCCGCTGATCGCTATCTCTGCCTTTATCGTTACGCACGAGCGCCTAACTAAGTATTGGATGACAAAAGTGTCATCTAAGCATCACCGGCGAGATCTTGTCCGCACTCAGGTGCGGAGACGGATCGGCGAACGCGGCCAGTCATTGAGAGCCTCGCTCAATACCCTCGCTCAATACCCATCGCCACGCAATACAACCAGCACCGTGCGCAGGATGATTCTCATATCCAGCCACAGCGACCAGTTCTCAATGTAGAACAGATCCAACCGAACCATTTCCTCGAACGGCAGACGATTGCGACCCGAGACCTGCCACAACCCTGTCAATCCAGGTTTCATGTCGAGACGTTTGCGGTGCCAGAGTTCATACGCTTCCACTTCATAAGGGATCGGCGGCCGTGGGCCCACCACGCTCATGTCGCCCACCAGCACGTTAAAAAGTTGCGGCACTTCATCGAGACTGGTGCGTCTCAACCATTTTCCAATTCGCGTGATGCGCGGGTCGGAGGGCAGCTTGTACGCCGGCCGCTCAGCATCGCCCAGATTGGCGTCCGCACGTCCGGCGATGAACTTCCGCTGATACTCCTGATGGATCTTGTGATCCGAATCGACGTGCATCGTGCGGAACTTGTAGACAAGGAAAATCCGGCCATCCATGCCGACGCGTTCCTGCTTAAAGAATACTGATCCATTTGAGTCCCATTTGATGAGCACTGCGATGATTAGCCAGATTGGCGAAAAAAGTGCGAGCGAGATTGCCGCGATGAAAATGTCAGACGAGCGTTTGACCAGCCGCGCAGCGCTGGATAAAGGCTCTCGGAACAGTCGAATCATCGGCAGCGCGCCTATCTGATCGATCTCAGTCTTGCGCGGCAGACAGTTGAAAAGGCTGGGCGCGATCCGAAACTCAACTCCGCGGCGCCGGCCGCAGCGCATCATCACATCAAAGAGCGCGTCTCCATCAACGCGTGGGTCAGCAATGATCACTTCGTTGGCGCCTGAGTCTCGAACTGCCTCGGGTAGTCCTGCCAAGTCGCCGACGACCGGAACTCCTTCGTAAGTCTCCGCGCCGGCAAAATCACCGCTGCGATGCTCGACGACTCCGATCACGCGGTAACCAAGGGATGGGTGCTCGCGCATCTCGTTAATGCACAACGCGGCTTCAGGACCGCGACCTACGACCAGAGTCGGAATGAGGTTTACCTGGCGTTGCCTGGCAAGAGTTTGAGTGGTTCGAACGAGAAGACGCAGGATGGCAATTCCCGAAAACGCCAGCAGAAAATCGATCACGAAAACGGAACGTGCGTAAGAGAACGCACGGTATTGAAAACCACCGCGATAAAGGAACGCGGCGGCCACGATCAGAAGGGATCCGATGGCAGCAGCCTTGAAGACGCGTATGGCGTCATCAACGAAGGAGAATTCTCCGCGTAACCGGTAGAGATCGTAGTAGCGCAGTGTTAGCAAACGAATAATTACGACGAATAACAACAACCCGCCGTAGGGAGCAAATCTCGAACTCCAAATTGAATTCCCGTTAGGCGTCTGCTGCAAAATGGTAGCGCCTTCTCGAAAATAGAAAGCTCCCACAAAAGCGAACGCGGCGATGAGGGCGTCAGCAAGCACCATCGTCACCTTAACCGCGGGCATCATCCACAGCGGCGCACGCCCTGGAACGCGCACGGAACTCGCTTCGATTGGTCTGCCTTTAATACGCTCAGCTCTCATTTGAAAAAGGAGCATTTAATTCGTGTGCATTCGTGTGAGTTAGTGGATCGTTGCTCATGGGTACGGCATCGCACGATCCACGAATTTACACGAATCACACGAAATCATTCGCGTCGACGATCCGGGTTTTCACGCTCCGGCTTTGTGCCTTCCGTTCGCATGGTTGACTCTGCCTCTTCCAGGATCAAATCTACGACCTCACGCTTTACGTTGAACGCACGCCGGGGATTTGTCGTTAACTTCTTTTCAATCGGCAAATTCTGCAAGTCATCTCGTGTGCCTATCCGCCTGAGCCGTCCTTGCCGCAACAACTCCTCATCAATCGCCGCCCATTGTCCCGCATAGATCGTCGCCGCTGGAACACCGAGTGCAGCAGCTTCACGGTTCATTGTGCCGCCGGCGCTGACAACAAGGTCGCTCGCGGCGATGAGATTCGCTCCCGACAGCGGACGATCGGGCACAATGATTTTGTGATTCGCACTGTATGCGGTTCGCTGCGCTGGGTTGCGTGGCAAGAGAACTACTTTCACGTCTGGTCGCGAAGTCACCCGATGCAGCAGCTCGTCAAACAACTCATTCTCGAATCGATGATAAAGAGCATCGCGTGCCGGCGGCCTCACAGTAACCAGCATGTCGTCAGCGCTAATACCCAGCTCCAGCAACTGGTCCGCAAAGCCTGGATCTGGCTCAAAGTCGGCCAGGTAAATATCCTCCTTAGTCCCATTGTAACGCTTTACCTTTGCGGCGCGCGCGCCATAGCGGCGCAACGAATCTTCGGGAAACGTGCGGGGTACGATGATTCGGGACGCAAACCGAAAGGCCAGGTGGTTGGCAGGCTGATGTTCGTAGTCCATCAAGGTAACGCAATTCAGTGAAAGCGTACGCGCCGCCAGAATCTGTGAATAGGAATTATGACTGACTGCCAGATCGAGCTGGCGTTTGCGCGCCCACCTCCGCAGTGCCCGGGCCCTCTGAACCAGGTTACCTGCCTTGCCGGTGAGGTCGCGTCCGCCATGCATCCCGATCACCTCGGGCGCTAGCTCGGTCGCCTGTGCCATTTCCACAGTCTCGGCGAAAGCGCGCGCCGTAGTTTCGACCTGATGGCCGCGCTTGATGAATTCTTTAGCTAAGGCACGGAACAAAGGAACGTGCGGCGAGTTGGCGAGATCGATCCAGATGCGCATTGCGTGTGGCAGGCCTTTGGAGTGCGTCCCGACGCATCGGGACGCTTTGGCCGTACGCGACCTGTCGCGGCTACGTTAGAATACCTTTTAGCGAAACAACGGCGTCAAGCCGCCTCGGACCAAAGCGTCCCGATGCGTCGGGACGCACTCCAAAACTCAAACGTCACCCAATCTCCACCAGCTGCCCGCGCGCGCGCAACGAGCGTTCAGCCGCTTCCACAATTCGCACCAACCTCAAGCCTGCTTGCCCATCGGTTTCCGGCCGCTTATTGTTCTCAATGCAATCAATGAAGTGCAACGCTTCAGTGTGCAGCGCTTCGGTCGTGTCCAGGCGCGGGGCCCACATGTCTCCTGAGCGGTAACTGACCAACATCTCATAGACCGCCTCAGGGCTTTGCGAGACTCTCACGCCCTTATCATAGACTTTGACCTTCTCACTAGGATCGAGATCGTCGTAGAGAATCATCTTCTCACTACCGCCGATCAGGGTATGCCGCACCTTCACGGGTGTGAGCCAGTTGACGTGGACGTGGGCAATTTGCGGACTGGCAAAAAACAGCGTGATGTAGGCGACGTTCTCGGGCTGACCGGGAATATTGCTGATGCCTGTGGCCGAAACGGACAACGCTCGTGAGGGAAGCACATAATCCATGATCGAGAGATCGTGAATTGCCAGGTCCCAGATCACGTTGACGTCGTGCTGAAACAACCCGAGATTAACGCGCACCGCATCGTAGTAGTAGATGTCGCCGAGAGCGTTGCTGGCGATGAGTTCGCGAATCTTGCGCACCGCACTCGTGTACACGAAGGTGTGGTCGACCATCAAAACTCGCCGTCGCCGCTCAGCCTCTTCAATTAACTGAAGCGCCTGTTCGGAGTTTGACGCCAGTGGTTTTTCAATGAAGACGTGTTTGCCGGCGCGAAGAGCTGCCAGGCCCAGTTCGAAATGTGACGAGACCGGTGTAGCGATGGCGATGGCATCGATGCTGGTGTCGGCAAGTAGCTCTTCCCAATCGTTCAAGAGCTTTACAGAAGGATAGCGCACCTGAAGTTGAGCCAAACGCTCCGGACGCAAATCACAAACGGCGCCGACGGTGGAGCCATGCGCTTCCATGAAATTGCGCACCAGATTGGGGCCCCAATAGCCATAGCCGATGACACCGATTTTGATCATAATTGACATCTAAACGTTCGTTTTAGTGCGCACATCCCCAATAACACGAGCCGGAACTCCGGCAACAATAGCGTAGTCGGGAACGTCATGAGTGACCACAGCCCCGGCTCCGACCATAGCCGATTCGCCAATCGTAACCCCTGAAATTATTGTGGAGTTGCTTCCGATGGAGGCTCGACGCTTAATGCTGATTGGGTGAACCTTCCAGTCGGCTTCGGTCTGCAAGGTGCCGTCGGCGTTGGTGGCGCGAGGATAACGATCGTTGATGAACATGACTCCATGCCCGACAAACACCTCATCCTCGATCGTGACTCCCTCACAAATGAATGAATGCGATGAGATTTTGCATCGCGCACCCACCGAGGCGTTCTGCTGAATCTCGACGAAGGCACCAATCTTCGAGTCGGCGCCGATTGAACAACCATAGAGATTGACGAGGTCCGGCTGAAAGATTTTTACGCCCTCACCCAGAGATACATCAGAAGCTATGGGCATTTGTATCGCTCTCGGCTTTCATGCGTCATCCCGCTTTTGCTGAAACAGCGTTCTACGATCCACTAATTCACACTAAACGACGCGAAGTGTTTCATGAAATTTCGTGTGATTTAGTGGATCGTCTTGTTCTCAGGGCTTGTCAGTAGAAGCCCTTTCCCTTTCTTCCAATAGCCTCGCCAGCGCGAAGAGCATCCAGCTTTGCGTCCAGCGCATGAACGGCGTGCGCACGGTGTTGAATCGTCGTTGCTGATAATAAAAAAACCCACGCGGGTCGCGTAAGTGCTGAATAGACCAATGCGCAATGGTTTCAGCAAACTTCAAGGCTTCGCGGTCTAATTTGCGTAGATCTGCAAGAGTAGCGATTGCGGTGGCGGCCGCGTGTGCGTCAGCTGGATAAAGCGAGTCATGGTAGTATTTCGGCCATCCATCCGCAAGAAAGAAGCTTTTCCGCCAGAAGTCGTACCCACGCTGTAACGCATCACTCAAACGAGATTCGTCTTGAGCGCCACACTGCCTGGCAACTCGATCTAGTGAAGACAACACAAAGGCCGTGTGAAAACTGTCAACCCAGGTTTGGCCAGGTTCCTCTCCGTAGGACCAGGATCCATCTTGGCGTTGCCGTTTGACGACGTACCTCGCGGCACGTAAGGCGAGTTGGCCGAGTTCCTTTTCGCCCGTCAATGAACCGACGCAACAGAGTGTTTCCCCGGCGAACAAACTGGCGTTGTAGATCCGCGTTTGGCTTTCGGGTGAATAACTGAAACAAATCTCGTCATCTGTTTCGTGACTGCGTTGAAGATCGTTGAGGATGAAGTCGCAAACGCCCCGCGCTTCGCTAAGGTACTTTTGATCTCCGAAAGCCTGATGCGCCTCGATCAAAGCGCGGGCGGCGAACGCTGTGGGGACGATTGTCGGCGTGCCGCGAGGCGCGAATAACACTCGAGACTGCCAGTCGAAGTTATAACCCCAGGCTGCACCGTGCCGGCCTTTCAGTCGCAGCGAGAGAAGGATCTCTAAAAGCTCGCGAGCGTCCGTTTCAGCTTTGGTAGTTTTTAACCGGCGAAAGTCTGCCAGCGCAGCCAGGGCAAAAAGAGCAATGCCTTTAGCGTTCTTTTCCGGTGGTACTTTCGCCACGGTTCTCAGGTTGACAGGAGAACGTTTTGCGAGTTGAGTCCAGGCCAGACGGGCAATGCGAGAATTCTTCAGTGGGGTGGCTTGAAAGAGTTTGCTGTTGAGCGCGTCGAATGGATCGTATCCGGCAAAGTTGCGTTGGCGACACCAGGCCAAAAGGCTCGCGTGTACCTGCTGAAGAGTTAGCTCGGGCATGGAGGCAGGATCTAACCAGCGCCACTGAATTGAACAAGTCGCTATTCATTCTAATTCCAGGCTGGTCGAAGCGAATCAGAACCGAGGAGCGGTAGCGACCGGGCCGCAACGCCTCCGCTCAAGTTCTCGATTTCGGGCCTACACGAGATTATCGAGAATTAAGCAAGAAATCACGCTGTTTACGGCCTTCAATTTCCGGTTTGCTGAGCTTGCCGCCAGCCGGATAATTGAGCGGAGGCGTTGCGGCCCGGTCGCTACCGCTCCTCGGTTCTGATTCGCTTCGCGTCAGACTGGAAACACCGAAGTCTCAATGCGTCGCGGGGTCTCGATGAAGCTTTCGTGCCATAACTCAAACATCAGCAGCGTCCAAAGCAGCTTGCGATGATTCGCCACGCCGCGTTCGTGCTCGTCCTGTAGCCGGCTCACGTAGTCTGGATCGAACACGCCGGCCCGCTTCACGCGTTCGGGAGAAAGCAGATCTCTCGCTAGCGGCCGCAGTTTCCCCTTCAACCACTCCGCTACCGGCACGCCAAAGCCTTTTTTACCTCGGCGGGTAACAAACGGGGGAACCAGATCTTTTACGGCTTGCTTCAGAACATACTTAGTTTTGTTCCCGTGAAGTTTGTAGTTCGCAGGCAACGAGGCAGCGAATTCAGCAACTCGTCGATCCAGGAAAGGAGCACGCACCTCCAGCGAGACCGCCATGCTGGCACGGTCTACTTTGGTGAGTATGTCTTCGGCGAGGTACAACTTAGTGTCGAGATGCTGCATGCGCTCGACAATATCGTCTGACTCACATTCGTTCAGTAGTTGCCGGGCCTCACGATATACATCGCCGTCACTCGCCTCCTGAACGTCACGGGTTAGCAACTGCACTTGCTCCTCAGGAGTAAAAGACCCGAACCAAACATGGTGCCGGGCGACGATGTCGTATTTAGCGCCGGTAATGAACCTCAGCGCCTTGTAATCGAACGAGAGATTCTTCGTCTTCACCGGAAGCAAGCGAATCAGAGGCTCGATCAACCCGTGCTTGAACAAGCTCGGAATGCGCGCGTATATCTCGGCCCAACGATGTCCAAGATACATGGGATAACCGGCGAAGAGTTCATCGCCACCATCGCCGCCGAGCGCTACGGTTACGTGTTTCCGCGTAAATCGTGAAAGCAAGTACGTTGGCACCAGCGACGGATCGCTGAAGGGTTCGTCCATCCACGACCCGATCTCTCCGACAAGATTAGCCGCAAGATTCGCGCTCAAGCGTTCTTCGTGATGGTCTGTGCCGAGAAACTTTGCGACTCGTCGAGCATACGAGGATTCGTCAAACGACGACTCGGCGAACGAGATTGAAAAAGTCTTGACCGGCTCAGACGATGCTCGCACCGCCAGTGCAGTCACCGCAGACGAGTCGACTCCACCCGACAGCAGAACTCCCAGCGGGACATCTGAGACAAGTCGCATGCGCACTGAGTCAGCCAGCAACTCAGCCAGGCGTTCCGCAGCTTCCGCTTCAGTCGGAACCGGTTGTTTCGTTTGATTGCTGAGTCGCCAATAAGGAGCCGTTTCGATGCTTCCATCTTCAAGCGTAAGTGTGTGTGCCGCCGGTAACTTGTTGATCCCACTGTAAATTGAAAGCGGCGACGGTACGTAGTCGAAAGAAAGATACTGCCGTAAGGCGTCGAGATTGAGAGATGGATGGACTGCCGGATGAGCGAGTAAGGCCTTTGGCTCTGAAGCGAATAAAAGTGTCTGGTCGAAAACTCCCCAGTAAAGTGGTTTCTCACCAAAGTAATCGCGGGCGATGAAAAGTCTGCGCCGCCGCGAGTCCCATACGGCAAATGCAAACATGCCGTTGAGATGGTTGACCATGTCCTTCCCATACTCTTCGTAAAGGTGCGGGAGGACTTCGCTATCTGAGGCGCCGTTGAATGTATGGCCGCGCTTTGTCAGCTCGGCGCGGAGCTCCTGGTAATTGTAGATCTCGCCGTTGAGGACGACGGCGATGCTTCGGTCTTCATTGAATACGGGTTGATCTCCGGTGACCAGATCGATGATCGCCAGGCGCCGCATGCCGAGGGCGACGCCCGGTGAAACCAGTAATCCCTCGGCGTCAGGCCCGCGATGAGATAGACGACCACACATCGAACGGAGCAATTCTTTTGCGCCGCCAGGCGACTGGGTTCTGGGATCAAGATTGGCCCAACCGGTTATGCCACACATGATTCAAGCTATAGGTCCTATAGGACTTATAGGACCTATTTAAATGGTCACTCCTTAAACCCTATCCTTTCCCGAACCGCATAGATCGATTTCGCCTGAGATTCGTGGTAGGTACGCACTAGCATCTCCGCCAATAGCCCCATCAACAAAAACTGAATTCCAACAGCAAACATCACGATGGTAAGGATAGGCAACGGAGTCTGAACGAAGTCGGCCTTGTGAAACAGCTTGAGAAATACAGCATAGAATCCAGCCAGGAACGAGATCAGGAAAGCCAACATGCCGAATGACCCAAACACATAGATTGGCTTGGTCTGGTAAGAAGCCATGAACTTGATGGTCATCAAGTCAAACACGACTTTAAGCGTCCGCGAGAGACCATATTTCGATTTGCCCATGGTGCGCGGATGATGCTCCACCGGAATCTCTGAGACTCTGGCGCCAACCCAGGAGGCGTAAATCGGAATGAAGCGATGCATCTCGCCGTAGAGTCTGACGTCTTGTAACGCCTCACGCCGATAAGCCTTCAAAGAACATCCATAGTCGTGCAACGGTACTCCGCCAATCCAGGAAATCATCTTGTTGGCGATCATCGAAGGAATCTTGCGAGTGATCAGTTTGTCCTGCCGGTTCTTGCGCCAGCCGGAAACCACGTCGTAGCCTTCGTCCAACTTCTCCAGCAGACGAACGATATCCGCCGGATCGTTTTGCAGATCGGCGTCCATGGGAATCAGAACTTTTCCCCTGGCCGCGTCTATTCCTGCCGACATCGCGGCCGTCTGACCGTAATTTCGCTTCAGCGCCACGACGCGAACGCGTTCATCGCGGCGGGCGATTTCCCGCAAGATCCGAAGACTTCCATCAGTAGAACCGTCGTCGACATAAATGACTTCAGCGGTGCGTCCCAATCTTTGTAACGCGTCGTCCATCTTCGCGTGCAGCGGCACAAGATTGGGCTCTTCATTGAACACCGGCAGAAAGACGGAAACATCCGGAGCCGCGCTGGCGGAATGAGAGGTTGCCTCCTGGTCGTCGATTGCTATTTCCGGATCGTAAATTTTCATTTAGTCAGAGCGGCGCGCAGCGCAGATGATCGAAACACCAAACGGAAAGTTCACATACCGCAGGGGTACGACTTCGGCGCCGAAGATCCGGCCCAGCACGCCATTCAAGAACCCCACGGTCAGATTATTTTCGGAGGCAGGCCGAAAGCCTGTGATGCGCATCAGCAAGCGTCCCAGCAGGATTGGAATGAAGAAAGTGATGTTCGCATAGGAAGCGCGCTCAATCTCGAACCCGGCCTGGCGCGCTAGACTCGTGAAACTCGAGAGCGTGTATCGCCGACGGTGATTGCTGATGTCGTCCTGCACGCCCCAAAGGAACATGAAAGCCGGAACGAAGAACAAGGCGCGCCCACCGGGCCGTAACACGCGCCGCATCTCTCGCAATCCTGACAGGTCGTCGTCGAAGTGTTCGACGACATCGAGACCGGTAACGAGATCGAATGAGTGGTCGTCGTAAGGAAGCCGTTCGGCCTCGCCTTGCCTGACGTTTTGTAGTCCGCGATCGCGGCAGAACGCCAGCGCGTCAGTCGAAACATCCACTCCTTCAGCGTCGCCAAATTCCGAGAGCATCTCGAGATTTGCCCCTGTGCCGCAGCCGACATCAAGGATGCGTGGCTGCTGTTTGTTCAAGTCGCTCACAATCCGTTGGATGAAACTCCGAATAATCCGCCGCCGGCCGACAAACCACCAATGGCTCTCCTCGACTCGATACATGATCGAGTAGGTGTGTTGCTGCATCTCCCGCGGCAATTGGTCGTCGATGATGTTGGTAGTGGTGGACATTACTGTCGAGGGCAGTCGATCCTGCCCGCAGAACCGCATTGTAGAACAAATCCGCAATCAACGCAGACCGTTGGTAGAGACTGAGCGGAAGTTTCCCGCAAAGGCGCAAAGGCGCAAAGAAGAAAAGGCAACAAGAACACCGCCCTTTTCTTCTTTGCGCCTTTGCGCCTTTGCGCCTTTGCGGGAAATCTTCTTATTCAGTAGGCCTCTCGAAACCACTCAACGAACTTCCTGATGCCCTCTTCAATCTGAGTTTGCGGATTGTATCCAAGCAGTCGTCGCGCCTTGCTAATGTCCGCGTAAGTCTGTGGCACGTCGCCCGGCTGCAATGGCTGCCGATCGATCACGGCCGCTTGATCCAATTCGTTCTCCAGCAACGAAATCAGCTCTCGCAATTCAACCGTTCGTGACTCGCCCAGATTTATTACTTCGTAATCCGTTTTGTCGTAATCAATCGCCGCGCGCACTCCAGCGATGATGTCGTCGATAAACGTGTAGTCGCGGCGAGTCGTGCCGTCGCCGAAAACCGGGATGGGTTTGCCTTCCGTGATCAGGCGCGCAAATTTGTGAATCGCGAGGTCGGGCCGTTGGCGGGCTCCGTATACGGTAAAGAAACGCAAGCAGATGCAGCGCAGTCCGTAAAGATGCGAATAGGTGTGACAGAGCAATTCCCCGGCTGCCTTGGTCGCGGCATAAGGCGAAATCGGATTGAAGATAGGATCATCCTCGCTGAATGGTACCTTCTCGTTGACGCCATAAACTGAAGACGAAGAACCAAACACAAATTGTCTGATGCCATTCTCGCGCGCCAGCTCGAGCAGGTTCATCGTGCCATTGATGTTGGTTTCGACATAAAGCTGCGGTTGAGTCAACGATGGTCGTACACCGGCTCGCGCTGCCAGGTGGACAATTGCGTCAAAACTGGTTTCTTCAAATATCCGTTGCAGCTGAGATCTGTCACGAATGTCAGCCTCCGCAAGTCGGAACAAAGGATTCTGTTGGTGTGCGCGAATGTTTGCCTTCTTGATGCTCGGCTCATAGAAATCGTTGAAGTCGTCAACAACCGTAACCTGCCACTGACTTTCACCCAACAGCAGATCTACGAGGTGCGAGCCGATGAAGCCCGCGCCGCCAGTGATCAGGATCTTTTGCATTTGTGGTTTTTGATCAGTTTGAAAAGTCGACGAGATTACTGCTTGACAGCGAGCTGCCTGGTTAACCGCTTGTCCTGATAAGTGCAGACAATTCCCGCCAGGCAACCCAGGATCACGCCCACCGCCGGAGAAGCCGGATCATGCCAGACGAACAACTTCAAGTAAATCACCTCAATCATAAGGCCTCCAGCCGTGATTCGGGTCAGAGGTGAACCTGGACGAATCACAGCATAGGTGAGAAACAACGCATGCCCGGACAGCAACGGTAAGAGTCCCATCATTCGCATCGTGGCAGCCGCAACCACCGTAACGTCAATTGTCCTCTGCCCAATGTTCTCAGTCAGGATTCTCTCGACGCGGTCAAAGAGAAAAGCCACACACGGAACCACGACGGGCACAACATAGATGTAATGGTGAGTGAGACTCCCGCCAGGAAAACGCCAGGTTACCCACCCGGCATACAAAAGCGCCGCAGCCGACGCCACCAAGAAAACAATCAACGGATGAAAGATGAAACGCTGCACTGTCACGGAGGTTGAACTCACTTCTTCGCATATATCCACAGGTGCCAGCCCCATCGAGATGCCAACGTGGATTCGATTGATCGTGGAAGCAGGTTGCCCAGCACGGGCAACCATCGTTTGTTCAGAAAGAACGTGCGCAACTCGATTTCAGAAAAGTCTTTGAATAGTTCGCGCGCCTCGCTGCGGGAGTAGACGCGTGCCAGTGGATTGCCGGCCCCGTCGGTGTTCTGACTCAGAAACTCTTCAGAGCTTAAGTAACCGTTTTTGTCGTCGTTGAGTTTCTTAGCGTGCTGTCTGAGGGAGTCCACCGGTTCCCCTGTCAAACGGTGGACCAGGTTGACGCCTGAATTCCATCTAAGGAGCTGTGCGCCGGCGCGACGTAACACCGAAATGTTGATGCGGTAGTTGTACGAGCCACGATGATAAAGCATCACGACGACGCGACCACCAGGTCGCAACACGCGGTGAACTTCCTTGACCGCTCGAGCGGTATCGGGGGTGTGGTGCAGCACTCCATGTGAATAGACCAAGTCAAACGAGTTGTCATCGAAATCAAGATTCTCTGCATCCGCGGTTTGGAACTTTCCCGCGAGCCCAAACAGGTCAAAACGTTTTTGAGCGAGATCTATTGCGGCATCGGTGAGATCTATTCCGGTGTAGTCGGCGCCCGCTTTGGCAAACTGCGCCCCATCAGTGCCCAGCCCACATCCAATCTCCAGCACCTTTAGCCCAGTGGCGACACCAAAATCAGCGGCGATTGGAATGTGCCACTCCTTCGCGTAGCGATGTTCTTCAACCAACTCATAGAAGCGGCGCGAGCCCGGGGGTGCATCGGCAAACCTGGTCCCGCAGGGGTTCTCCTGCCAGAACGCGCGCACGCGTTCTTTGAGTTTGGCATTCGCTTGGGACATCAGTGATGAAGGATAGCAATTTTGCGTTTTGGGGGTAAGTGAGGACTCGAGAATCAAGTGAGAATCCGCAGATTCCGCAGATTAGTTCTGAACCATTAAAGCTGAACTTAAGTGCTAGACGCTCAACGAACCGGCTCGCCGGTTTGATCCCAATCTGCGTGATCTGCGTAATCTGCGGATAAACTCGTTTATTTACTCACCGAAAGAATCCGCTCAATCAACTTCGGATCATTCGGCAGTAGACCTGACTTCGGAAGTCTGGGTGTGAGCGTGGCCCAGTTTGGATCCATCGCAAAGACTCTTCGAAACAACGGCAGTGAGTCGTCCACTCGACCCATGTTCACGAGCGCGACTGCGTGCCAATAGATCATTTCCGCACTATCGGGAACCAGCTTTTCGGCTGCTGCATACTCGCGCAATGCCCCTTCGTTGTCTTTGTGCTCGACTGCCAGGTCGCCGGCATTCATGTGGTTATAGGCCCGCTGCAAAGTCACCAGCCGCCTGAGTTCTTTCAATGGCTCAGTGCTATCGTCCACTCTCAGATCAAACGTACGATCTTTCCAGGCCTGTCCCGTGGGTTTGCCTGTCACCACGATGAGTGCGGCCGATTGTTTTCCGCGAATGTCTCCGCCGACGGCTTGCGCCGCCTCCAGCGCTGCCAGCATCCGGTCGGCCAGATCGCCACTCGCTTTTTCGAAAGCCGCCGACATCGCCGGCCAAACCTTATCGCTCAACATCAAGTTTGCTTGCACTGAATAGTTCTTGCCGACGATATGGCCAGCCGCCTGAATATCGTTCTTGCCGGTCCAGGCATCGACCCTTCCCTGTATGTCAATCATCGCCACCTGCCGAACGTCCCGTCCCTCGTCGCCAGCAAGTAACGAGCGCAACGCGTCGGGAGCGCTTTTTCCCACCCTCATCAAATCCAGACCAAGCTTGCCGTAGCTCGGATCTACAAACGACTGCGTCGCCACGGCGCCCACACCGGCTTCCGCCCAGGCCACGATGGGCCCTACAGAAAACCAGTGCGACTGCACGGCTACGCCTAACTCACCTGTGTTCGGATCGCGTGCGACGATCGAGTAGGTGTGCACCGGACGAAGCGAAATTGGATGAGATTGGCCGGTTGATTGGGCTCTGATTAACAGACTTCCGGCGAAGAGCATTGTCAATAACAGAAGAGTAATCCGCATACATCCTCCAAATATAAAGAACGATCCAGAACCGGGAGCGATAGCGACCGAGTTCAACCTGGATGGGAACAAAAATAAAAAGGCCGGGGCGCAATCAGCTCTGTAAGTTGTAGTCGGTCGCTATCGCTCCCGGTTCTGTAATCCGTGTGTGCCAATCGGAACTTCTAAGACGCGAACGGATAATACGGGGTGTTGCGAAATATCCAGAAGAACACAATGGCTCCCACGATAATCCCAATGTATTTCGCGGGTAGAGGTTTCATGACTAACGGCTGACCGCGCATGACACTCATTGAGTAACGCGCCAGAGCATAGAGTAGAAACGGCAGTGCCAGGATTAAGAGAGGGTTAAGTTGGAACGCTGTCGTCAGGTTTCCATGCAGCAACTGATGGAGTCCGCGAGTGCTGCCACAACCCGGACATTGAAAACCGGTTAACGAACGGAACAAACAACTCGGAAGAAAGGCCGACTCGCCCGGCTCCAGGATAAAGAGCATGACGCCACCCATGACGATGGTCAGCCAAAGCAGCAGCACGGCTGAACGCCGATTGAGTATGTCGTCAATAATCATGACCCTGACACGCTAGCACGAGCGGCTCCTGAGTTAAAAATCAAGAGCGAACTTCATGCTTTGCCTCAAAAGTCATGGGCTACTGGAGTTACGGCTTTGCCGCCTGATTTGAGGCGGCGGCTCTGCCCCGCCGTAAGGTGCTCTGCTTTGATTTTGGGCTACGCCCCTTTTTCCGGATTTGCCAGAGGCGCGCGCAGGGGGGCCTAGCCCCCAAATCTAATTAAGGACTCTTACGGCGGGGCAAAGCCACCGCCTCACGTCAGGCGGCAAAGCCGTAACTCCACTAGCCCATGACTTTTGAGGCAAGGCCATTACAATCCACCAATTCAGACGAAATAACACTCAGTGTTTGGAGTGCGTGACGAAGACAGCAAAAAGGGCGCGGTCGCCGCGCTCCTTTCCTGCATTGAACCTCTAACTTAACCGTCAGAACCAGCCTTTCTTGCTTTGGATGTAAGTCCGCACGAATTCTTCGTCAGACTTCGTGAGGTACATGATCCCTTCGACGATGCCAATCACGCTGGGAATTATCGCCAGCATCCCACAGCTGACTACCGAGATCACCAACATGATAACCGCCTCGGTCGTATATCCCAGAATAAACTTATGAACGCCAAATGCACCCAGGAGAATTGCACAGATTCCGGCAACGATCTTCTTGTCGCCGCCCATTGCCCTCCAATCAACCATCTGTGCCTGATTGACAGACTGCATTGGCTGATACCCGCCGGCCTGATAACCACCGGCGGTGTTCGCCAACGGTGACTGGCAGTTCGTACAGTACTGCGCCGACTCTACGTTCTGGGCACCACACTTTGTACAGTATTTTGTCATTAGTCTTAGGTCTGCTGTTTTTGATGGTACCTGCACTGGCAGGTGGCCCATCAGAGTCTTGAAAAACGCGGGCCTTGAATGCGTCGCTTCGATTCAGGACTTAAGGCCACGGGGTCCGCTCGCGTGTCATTTAGCGAACCGCTCTCGTCAATTCCAATTAGAAACTCGAGCTCATCATGACGCCGAAAACATTCAGGAGGATTATGAGAATCCACACGACTAGTCCAGCACCCACTGAAATCATGAGCCACATTTTCGCCTTCTTCGCAGCCTCTTGTGACCCCACTGTATCTCCAGCCTGATGTTTACTGTTCACTTGGACAGCGTAAATAATTGAAACAACACCGCCCGGCAAGCAGCAAAAGATCGTCGCCACAATTCCAAGAATCAAATAAAGAATAAAGTTCGGCGGCGCGCCGCCTCCAGGTGCCGGAGACGCAGGCGGAGTCCACTGTTGAGACATTTAGAGTTTCTCCTGTTTGCTGATTTGATTAAGAATGCTTTTGACGCTACTGAGAAGAGGCCGAACCTACACACCGGTTCCAAAACCACTCCCTGGTCCGGTTCCAAAATCCTGCGGAGGTGGTGGTGCGTCTGTTGTTGCTTTACGTTTCTCAAAAATAGGCACGCCAATCAATCCGCCGATTGTTGCGAGAACCACAAATATGATGAAGCCGACTATACCGCCGATGACCAAAAGAACGATTCCCGACAACGGAAAGTCTGGATTGAACTGCCGCACTTGCATATCAAGTGCTTCAACCCCATTAATGAAGTACGAAAGTGGCAGACCAACGACCAGGTAGATCAAACCGCCAATCGCACCAGCAAGTGCTCCCACAATTGCGCCGTCAAGGACTGTGACCGGGACCGGTGAGCCTTTGACGTAAAGCATGGTAGCCAGCGCGCCTGCCAAAATTGGCCAGAGGCAGTTGCAACAGCCCCCAACTCGCAGAAAGGGAATTGCGGTTAAGAGGACCGTGAAAACCAGGAATAGTCCTAACGCTCCACCGCCAATAAATGCCGGCTTAAGTTTGCTCATCGGAAAAGTGCTCGCTCAAAGAAGGGTTGGAGAACTTAAAAGCAATTTTTTTGGAAGCTGGTACGCCAGAGCGTTCAGCATAACTAACAAATGATGAACGGAATTGTCAATGAAATTGGGGATAAATGTCCGGCGAGGCTGAGTTTGTGAGTGGAACGGATGCGCAAACGCCGCAGGTTCAGCAGAGATTCAACGGATTACTTCAATTCTGTCTCCTGGTTCCACACGTGGATCCTGGATCTTGCCCTCTTTGATTTCCTTCAACTTGAATTTCGTCGTGCTCAGCCGCCCTTCGCGTCCATCTCGCGACACTTCCACGATGTTCTCGCCTTGTCGGAGCACGCCGCCGGCAGCAAGGATGGCTTGCAGCAGTGTCATCCCCGACTGGAAAGCCTTTTGGCCCGGACTCCTAATACGACCGGCGATGTAGTAGAACTCTTGCACACGTGCTGAGACGCTAATCAGGTCGCCAGGTCGGACCATAAAGTTCAGAGCATCGGGCTCAGTGAGATCCAGCACTAGTGCCGAACTGCCAGACCGCATTATGGCTACCCGCACGGCGTCTAATCGCGCCTGGGCCTCTGCCATTACCACGTAAAGAGGAACCGCTTCGCGTCGGAGAAACTTCGTGCCGGGACTATTAACCAAACCGGTGATTACCACACTGTGGCTGGCATACTGCCGAACGCCTACTGAAACGCGAGTACCTTCCTCGACGGCCCGACGTTTTAGTTCAGAAACGATCCGCGTCTGGATTTCGTCTGCAGTCAGCCCCGCAACCGCCAATGCGCCACCGGCGATGGGCAGATCTATCAAGCCTCCATCAATCACTGTGAATAACGTTGACCGTGGGGTAGCTGAATTCAGAAATCGAATATCCAACACATCACCAACGCCGATTCGATAAAGACCTGACAATCTTTGGTCTTCAGCTGACGATGATGCGCTGCCTGGCGCCGACGAGGTAACTGGTGCGACGGGCTTTCCGGTCGTTGTTGAATGATTCTCCCCGGGAGTTTCCGTTAACGTAGTGTTCCGAGCATCTTTTATGGAGACTGATCGGGTTAACAAATCCGCTTGGCGGAGTGACTGACTGCTGGAGTCGACGCGTTCGGCGAGGGTTGCTTCCTTCTCGTCGCGGATGATTCGGTTGAGAGTATTTGCGAGCGGTGAATTGAGTTTTAAGAGCTTGTTGTATGCGTCTACTGACTGACTCTTCTTTCCCAGCACATAAGACATGATGCCCAATCGAAAATGAGCCTCGGGCCAGTCAGTCTTAATTCGGACAGCGCGTTTAAACGATTCGTAAGAGTCTCTGTAGCCTTTCGCCTTCGATTGCGCCATGCCAAGCATGTAGTGGGTCTGGGCATCGTTTGGCTTGAGCTTGACGGCCTGTTTGAGTGCCGCGATGGCCTCTTCCACCTTCCCTGAATTGAGTAGAGCGGTGCCTGAGTCGTAGTACTTCTGAGCTGTAGACGAATCATCACTGGCGGTTTTGTCTGCCGGGCTTTCGGTGGAATCAGAATTCTTCTGAGCGGATCGATTGGGCGACGACTTTGCCACAATACTGGGTTCGCGAGATCCATTGTCGGTCTGCGCAAAGACGATAGGGCTTCCGCTTGAGCACAACAGCAAAAAGGGGATGGCTGATAGAACTTTTCTCATTAGGGGCATTGAGTTGCGTTGGTTACTTAATCGCTTCGGGGAAGCTCGAACTGCGGAAGTTCACTTGTTTAGGTGCGGGATTATACACCAGGTCGCTCAACCGCTTAGTCCAAAAACCACCCTTTCCTGAACGCAGTCTAAGTAGTTCACAAACTACGAATGGAGCTGGTTTTCCGGTAGGAGGCTTGGCTGACCGCTACTCAACAAAGGTTGTGCCCTTTGCTATAGTCTGAGGTTTCAGGGCGAAGCGGGTTCGGGCGCTATCGGTCGGGATAGGTCGAATAGGTTCGATTAGGTCCTATTTAAACTCCTAAAATTCTTAACAATGTACGAATTCGCAGTTACACCAGCCGTTACCAGCCTCCGACGTCGGGGCGCTGAAATCACCGGCGTGGCTCCGGAAAGCCTGGGAGCCGAGCTCGAATTGGAGCCCGGAGATCGCATTACCAGGGTTAACGGGGAAGCTGTGCGCGACTATCTCGACTTTCGGTTCAAGACATCAGGCGAAACCGAATTAACCGTGGAGGTGCGCCGGAAGACCGGTGAAGACTGGGAGTTGCAGATCGAAAGGGCGGAATGGGAAGACTTTGGACTGAGTTTCGAGCAGATTGTTCCTCGTCAATGTGCCAACGAATGTATCTTCTGTTTCTGTAAAGGCAATCCTGTCGACGCCCGGCCGTCGTTGTTTGTGCGCGACGAAGATATCCGGCTGTCGTTTCTCTACGGAAACTACACGACCCTCACATCAATCAGCGACGACGAGATGCAGCGCGTAATCGAGCAACGCCTCTCACCGCAATACGTCTCAATTCATGCGACCGACCTGGACGTGCGCGCGTACTTGCTGGGAGTCGACAAAGAACGTGCGGACATCTCAAACAAACTCAAGCGCCTGCTGGAATCCGAGATTGAGATCCATGCGCAGGTCGTACTCTGCCCGGGAATCAATGATGGTGAAATACTGAAGCGAACAATTGACGATCTCGCGGCCGAATTTCCCAGAATCACAAGCGTTGCAATAGTGCCCCTTGCTCTGACCCGTTACAACTCTGACGAACGTCTAACCGCTGTGACGCCTGAGTTCTGTCGCCAAATCATCGATGAAGTTATGGTGATCCAGAAATCCTTGCGCCGGCGACTGGGAACAACGTTCGCTTTGCTTGGAGATGAAATCTACTTGCGCGCCGGACGACCCATACCTGGTCAAGCCCACTACGGTGATTATCCGCAGATCGAAGACGGCATTGGAATGGTTCGGTCTTTCAGCAGCGAATTCGCGGACCTGCTGAAACGATACGAGCGAAATTCCTTCAAGCAGGGAAAACGCGTTCACGCAACGATTTTGACTGGTAGTCTCTTCGCGCCGGTTCTTCAACCGATGATAGATGAACTTAATTCCGGTTTCGGTACTGCGGTGCACGTGGAAGCCGTGGAGAATAACTACTTTGGTGGCGATGTTTCGGTTGCGGGTTTGTTGACGGGCAGCGACTTGCTCCGCGCGCGGGATCGTTTGCAGGGGGAGTTTGTGATGATTCCCAGGCAAACTCTGAAAAGTGACGAGGATATTCTGCTCGACGGAATGAAGCTTGCCGATTTGTCGGCACAACTCGGACGGCCTGTTTACCCCGCCGATCTCGAGTCTTTAGCTGACCTGCTGTTTTCAAAGAACTAGCAATCTGACATGGCGCTCCTCGATACAACTCCGCCGGTAGTCAACCACCGGCCCAAAATCCTTGACGTTGGGTGCGGTCAAAACAAGTATCCAGGCGCCATAGGCCTCGACTCGAATCCTCAAACCCAAGCTGACGTCATTCACGATCTCGGCACTTTTCCATATCCCTTCGCAGTGGCGGAGTTTGATGAAATCATCTGCCGCCACGTAATCGAGCACGTTCCAGACGTGATCTCGTTCATGACTGAACTGCATCGCATTACCAGGGCCGGTGGGCGAATAAAAATAGTTACTCCTCACTACTCAAATCCTGACTGGCCTACCGACCCAACACACCGGAATCACTTCAACAGTTACTCGTTCACTTGTTTCATGCCAGATCGCACCCCTTTTCCTTTCTATACCGACGTTGAGCTGAAACCGATTCGAACCTACGTCACGCTGGCAAATCTTTGGCGTGCACTCGGTCTGGAGTTCATAACTAACCTCGACCAGCGCTGGCCCGCCCTCCGTTTCACGCGCAAGTTTTGGGAGTTTTACCTCTGCAACATCTGCCGTGGTAAGGAGCTGCATTTTGAAGTCGAGGTAGTGAAAAACCGCGATAAGTAATAACGAGCTGTCGACCTGAGCAACAGGGTCGCCCGACCCGCAGAATCTTCAATAATTTGGCCGAAAATCCAAATTTCGCGTCAGCTCTGCGAAACTTTGCAGCTTGACCCAAATTTAACTCCCAAGAAACGCTGGAGTTTGGGTCTTGCGTCCATTTCGGCATACTTGTTGCCGATTATTTGCACAAGCGTTGAGCTGATCCGCACTCAATATCTCAGAAAGAAGAGAGTCGCACACTTTGAGCCCCTGGCTAGAGTCCTGAATGCTAAAGCTGTTTAAGTTACTGGGACTCTGTAGGGTGTCTGCGGCTTATCTTAAGAACGCCCATAACCTTAAAGGAGAACAGATGAGAACTAAGCTAATACTCGTCCTGGCCATGTTGCTGGGACTCGGCTTGGCGGTGCAAGGCCAAACGAGCCGCGGCACCGTAAGTGGCACTGTCACTGATTCCAGCGGCGCTGTCGTCGCGGGAGCGACCGTTACTCTGACAAGTACGGAAACGACTCTCACCCGCACTGCCACAACGAATGATTCGGGATTTTACCGCTTCGATGCTGTGGATTTAGGTAACTATTCAGTAACTATTGAATCAAAAGGCTTTGGCACTCTGACAAAGACAAATGTCGTTGTAAGCGCCAATCAAACCTCGGGAGTTGATGCTCAACTCAATCCGGGTGAGCAAAAGGTGACAGTAGACGTTGTGTCAGAAGCCGGCGCGCTGCTTCAAACAGAAGCTCCCCTGCGTGGCGGCAACATCAACCAACGGCAGATCACCGAGTTGCCGGTTGGCAGCCGCAACCCGGTATCGCTCGCCCTGACTCTTCCGGGCGTCACCACTAACCGCCAGGGCGTCGGCATCGACACCTTCGTGATCAATGGCGCGCGCGGACGTTCAAACAACTTCCTGATTGACGGCGTTGAGAACAACGACATCTCCGTTGCCGGTCAGGGCTTTCAGATCAACAACCCGGACGCCATCCAGGAAGTGTCGATTCAGACCTCGAACTACGATGCCGAGTTCGGCCGCTCAGGCGGCGGAGTCGTCAACGTTATCACTCGAGCCGGTACTAATACATTTCATGGCTCCCTTACAGCGTTCTTTGATTCATCGCGCGACGACGCGATTACCAGCTCGCAAGCCCGCAATCCTGCAATCGTAAGGCAGCCAGTTCAGCCCGCCGGAGTGGTCCCTCGCGGCTATCCGTTGTTCTTTATGGACAATATCTTCTCTGGTACGGTTGGCGGCCCACTTCATCTCCCAGCTTTCGGAGCGGGCGGCCGCAAGGTCATCCGAGGCGATAACCGCACCTTCTTCTTCGTCGGTTACCATTGGCAACGTCAGCGCGCGAACTCCTCAGTTAGTTTGACGACGCCCACGGCTGCGGGACGCGCAACTCTGTCCTCGCTATTTGCCACGGGCGCTAATTCAAACGTCGACTTCCTGCTTAACAATACGACTCAAACGGTGGGCACGTCGAATCCGTTTGTGCTCGCGCTCGGAATAGCACCGGGCGCACCTGGAGCCTCGTCTACCTCGTGCCCCGCGCCCGCCGGCAACCGCCCGTGCGTCGAATTCGGCACCTTCGTTAGAAGCTTTGCATCAGTCTTTGATGAGCGCGAGTTTCAGGCACGTGTCGATCACAAAATCAGCGAAAACGATCAACTCTCGGTACGCTTTCTCAGAGAGACGCAATTCCAGCCACTGGGTGGCTCAGCCAACTTCCCAGGCGGCTTCGACGCTGACTTCTCCGCTGAGTTTTACAACTTCCTGATCGCCGAAACCCACGTTTTCGGACCGTCCCTGACGAACGAGGTGCGGCTGTCGTACAACCGCATCAAGTTTTTGTTTCCGATTTCGGATCCGACTGGACCTGGAGCTACCACGCCAACCCGGACCGTGACCTCGATCAGTCTGCCGGGCGTGGCATCTAATCTCCCGCAGGGCCGAACCGCGAACAATTACGTTGTGCAAGATACGGTTACGTACGTGAGCGGAAATCACACCTGGCGCGCCGGTGGTGACTACCTGCGGCAGATCTCGACCCAGCTTGCTCCGAACAACCAGCGAGGATCGCTTACCTACGCCTCAAGCACTGGCTATACGTCCTTCGCCAACTTCATTGACAATTTCGGGGGCAGCGCCGGCAGCGCTAACCGCGACTTCGGCGCTCCGGTTTACTTCCCGTCCCTCCATCGCATCGCAGTATTCGTGCAGGATCGCTGGAAAGTAAAACCCAACCTGACGTTGACGCTCGGCGTGCGCTACGAGAACTTCGGGACGTCGATGAACACATTGCGGACGCCAGCTTTTACGGGTCTTTTCAACGTCGACCCCTTAACCCGCAATGGCCCGTACAACCAACCCAACAAGGTCAAGTCTGACAACAACAACTATGCGCCGACCATCGGCGTCGCCTGGACACCGTCTTTCGAGGGCGGTTTCCTCGGAAATTTCTTTGGCGAGAATAAGTCGGTCATTCGCGCCGGTTACCAAATCGGCTATGACACCTTCTTCAATAACATCGCCTCGAATGCAGCGGCGTCGTCTCCAAACATCGTCCAGGCAACTACTCCATCGGTAGTTGCAACTGGCAGCCCGCGCGGCTTGTCGAACTTCTCCAGCCAATTTCCGACGGTGGCGCCGCCGATCTTGCCAACCACAGGACAGACCTTGATCACTCCTAACCTGGTCAACCCTTATTACCAGCGTTGGTCATTTGGGATGCAGCGCGAGCTGCGATTTGGGATGATCGCGGATGTGTCATACGTCGGATCGAGTGGTACTGCGCTCTACATCAACGAGGATGGGAACCCGGCATTCGTCAACCCCGCACTCCGTGGTCCGATTCCGGCCGGCTATCCGAACTGTACTCCTGGCACGAACGTAACTGCGGCTCAGGCCACCACTCAGTTTCCTGCTGGTGTTCTGTGCCCGCTGTCCGGACGCCTCGACAATCTCCAGGGCGGCCGCACGGTCCGTACCAACGGAGGCCACTCGAGCTATCACTCCGGCCAGGTGGAAGTGCAACGCCGCTTCGCAAACAGCTTCACGATCTCGGGCTCTTACACCTTCTCAAAACTCATCAGCAACGCCGATGAAGTCTTCGCCGTGGGAGTGGGTACCGCAGCATCGGTTTTTGCACTCCCAGCCATATTGGGCGGCGATCGCTTTGAGAAAGGGCTCTCGCAGAACGACCGCACCCACAGGGGTGTGTTCAGTTACGTCTACGAGATTCCCTGGTTGAAGGAGCAACGAGGATTTGTTGGTCACCTGCTGGGCGGTTTCCAAATCTCAGGTGTCACCTCATTTGAGTCTGGAACTCCCTACTCAGTATTTAACGGTTTCGACTCGGACGGCATTGGTGGCGGTAATGAGCGTCCCAGCTACAATCCTGCCGGACAGGCTGGGGTTCGCGCTGTGCCAGTGGTTAACGCCTCGGGGGCGATAACCGGCTACATCAACCCGGATGCGGGCAATGTGGCGATCGATCCGGCAACCGCACGCTACATCGTGAACCCGACGTTTAACCCAGCGCTGGCGAACAGCATTCCGCGATTTGGTAACGCTCCTCGGAGCTCCGAACGTTCCGACGGAATCAACAACTGGAACGTAAACATTCAAAAGAACACGCGAATCAGCGAGACTACTCGACTTGAGCTGCGCGCGGAGTTCTTCAATATCTTCAACCACCCGCAGTTCAACGGTATCGGCACATCAAACGCCGGCACCGGAATCGCGACTCGTTTCCTTAACCCCGACACGGTCGGCACAAGCGGCGGCGGCCGAGTGGTCCGCTACCAGCTTAAGTTCGTGTTCTAAACCTTCTTCCGGTCAGGGCGGGGCCTGGATAGGCTCCGCCCTGTTTCCGCTTTCTTAAGGGTCTCAGCCTCGAACGCACCTAAGTCCCTTATTCCGAAAACGACCAAATTTGGCAGACCAGTCAATACCCAGTTTCTTGGATTTATCTCCGAGAAACTAAATGCTTTGGACGTGGGATGTCGTAAAAACCGCCATTTATGTGTCAACTCTCAGGTGCATGGGAGTTGCTGTCGATGTTGACATGTCACCGGTAGTCTCCCTAACAGACCCACCCACTTTCAGTCAGTTTTCAACCCGACAAATGGAGGAGCTATGAAGAGTTTCACCCGCCTGGCATTCTCGTTCGGTTGTTTGTTTATCCTGGCAACCATGGCGTTCGGCCAAAACACAGGTACGGTCAGTGGTACCGTCCAGGATCAGTCTGGAGCTGTTGTTGCTGGTGCAAATGTTAAAGCACAAAACCCAGCGACAAGCGCCACCAGAGAGACCGTGTCGAGTACGAACGGCTCGTATCGCCTGGAACTTCCGGTTGGTAATTACATAATCAATGTCGAAGCCGCTGGCTTCAAGAAAACGGTTACAAATCAGTTCGCCCTGAGCGTGAACGACTCTTTGACTCTCGACATTAAGTTGGAGGTCGGCCAGCTCAGCGAGATTGTAACTGTCAGCGATACTCCCTCGGCCGTTAACACGGAAACTTCCGTGATCGGTAGGACAGTAGATAACAAGACTCTCAATGACCTGCCCGTGCTCTCCGGGGCCGCAGGGCGCAACCCTTTGGCGCTTGCACCCTTGCAAGCAGGCGTGTTGCCGGCTGGACAAGTCGGACCATTCTCCGTCAATGGCCAAAGGGCCCAGTCTAATAACTTCCTTCTGGACGGTGGCGACAGTAATGACCTCGCCATCAACGTTCCGGACGCAGTGCAGGGATTCAGCCCTGATGCCTTGCAGGAGTTTAGAATTCTGACCAATACCTACTCTGCGGATTATGGTCGGAATTCCGGCGCCATCGTCGCTTTGATTAGTAAGTCAGGCACAAACGAATACCACGGCAACCTGTTTCACTTCTTCCGCAATCGCGTGCTGAATGCGACGCCGTTTTTCAATAACGCCGCTCCGAACTTCGTCGGCCTTCGCAAGCCGCAATTTAATGTGAACGAATTCGGCGGGACGATCGGTGGTCCTTTGCATCTGCCAAGGTTTGGTGAAGGCGGACGTTCGATCATCAGCGGTAAAGATCGAACATTCTTCTTCTTCAGTTACCTCGGATTCCGGCGCCGGCAGGGCGTGTCGGCCTCGTCGACCGTGCCTAACGCGGCCCAGAGGGCAATTATCAACGCCGTTGGCGTGCCTGAAGCCCGCGCAATCCTGAATCTGATTCCGGCTGCGAATTCGGGCAACACGCTTTTCGCGTCTGCTTCGAACAGCTTGGATCGCGATCAGTTTTCCATCCGCGGCGACCACAAGTTTTCTGACGCTAACAGCATGTTCGTAACCTTCTTCAACGAGGATCAGACGTTTACGGATCCGTTTGCGTTCGGAGGCGGTACGGTACCCGGCTTTGGAACGAGTGGCGTTCTACGGTTTACGAACTTTGTTGCCAGCGACTTTCACACTTTTAGCCCAAGAACGGTTAACGAATTTCGGTTCTCGTGGCATCAACGCGACACTCTGAGCGTGGTTCCGCAGAATAGAACCTCTCCGGCCGACCTGGGAATCGTGGGTGTTATCCCCGACGATCCTAACGCCGCCGGGCCGCCGCGAATCGATATTACCGGGTTCACGTCCATCGGGAATACCATTCAAGGCCCGCAGGGTCGTGACGACAACACGTACCAGTTCGTAAACAATCTTTCACACAACCGGGGAAACCATCACTTCAAGTTCGGTGGTGAGTACCGTACTTACTACCAGAACCAGGTTTTCGATTTCATCAACAACGGTTTGTATGTGTTCACCGGTGACCTGGGTGGTAATGCGAATCCTATTCCGGGATTAAGTGGTGCTCTGACCGACTTTGCTCGTGGTCAAGCACTTCAATACATCCAGAACAGCGCCGGCGAACCTCGCTATGAGACTAGCTCCTATAATTTCTTTGCGCAGGATGACTGGAAAGTAACGCCGTACCTGACTTTAAACCTCGGCCTGCGTTACGAACTAAATACGCCGCTGGTTGATGCTCAGGATCGAGTCAACACTTTCAGAGCGGGACAGCAGTCGACTGTGTTCCCGACGGCGCCTCGCGGCATGGTGTTCCCCGGTGATGCAGGGATTACTCGTTCAACCTATCAAACCGATAAGAACGACTTTAGCCCCCGCGCTGGTTTCGCCTGGGATGTGTTCAAAAATGGGAAGGTGAGCTTGAGAGGTGGCTACGGACTTTACTACGACATTGTCATTTCGGAGACGACGTTGCAGTTTCTGACCGCGCCTCCGTTCGCGATTCAACCATTCTCGGTCTGCACGACGTTTGACAATCCATTCCAGAACCCCACGTGCTCACCTCCGATCCCACAGCCGTTTCCGTTTACGCCGGTGTCTCCCGGAACACCGTTTAACTTCGCCAACATCTTTCCCATCGGAATGACTATCAACGAGCCAGACTTCAAGACTCCCTACTCGCACCAATACAACTTGAATGTGCAATGGGGGTTTATGAAGGATTACTTGCTCGAGGCTGGGTATGTGGGAACGACGGGAGTGAACCTCCTGACCCGGCGTCAAATTAATCCGGCGATACCAGGACCAGGAGCAACTACTGGGAATACGACTGCGCGTCGTATCCAGAATCGGCCCTTCCTGCCAACCACTCCTTTCGGAGGTATAACCAATCAGGAGACATCGGCGAACTCGAATTACAACAGCCTTCAGGTAACCGTTTCCAAGCGGTTTTCCGATGGGCTCTACTTTCAGAACGCCTACACCTGGAGCCATTGCATCGATAATGCTTCCGGTCTGAGATCCAACACCCGTTGGAATGATCCGGGGGCCGATCGCGGTAATTGCGACCAGGACATCCGTCACCGAAATGTCCTGAGCTACATTTACGAGCTTCCACTGTACAAGGATCAGCGCGGTTTTGCCGGCAAAGTGCTGGGCGGCTGGCAAATCAACGGTGTCACGGTGCTGCAAACTGGAACACCTTTCAACATCACCGAGCCGACAGACCGCTCGCTATCGGGTGCCGGCAGTGATCGACCTGACTTCGTCGGGGGCGAGGTTCAGTTCTTTGATCCTCGCAATACAAACACGGCCAATGGCGGACCCAATCGGATGTTCAGTGGTGTCGGAGGCGGAACAGGAACTGCCGCCACAAATCCGTTCTTCCGCAGAGTGGGATCCGGCACTACTTTCGCTTTGGGCGCCGGCCGCTTCGGCAATTTTGGTCGTAACGTATTTCATGGTCCGGGCGACGTCATAGTTGACGTTTCCATGATTAAGCGTACCCGGATAGGTGAAAACAAAACGATCGAATTCAGAGCCGAAGCCTTCAACGTGCTTAACCGCGCAAACTTTGGTAACCCGAACGGCAGCATCGGCTCAGTCGATTTCGGTCGGATTACCACTACCAGAGACCCAAGGCTGATCCAGTTTGGCCTGAAGTTTCAGTTCTAAGCATACAAGTAGGAAACTGAAGGGGGCGGCTTACCAAGCCGCCCCTTTTAGTTCGTTCGAGTTGGTTCATCGACTGTCTCGCCGGTCCTTGATATAGTCTTAAGGCAGAGGTTCGATCCGTGACAAAGCCTGACGTCAGTTTGCTCCAGCCTATCCTTCCATTTCTCTGCTCCGCACTGATAACACTTGCTGCCTTTTCGAGTATTCGTGCTCAGTCAGAGCCGAACATCAAGCTCGATGGAGGGACAGGTGGTCGGAACACTCTTCAAGGCGATATTTATACTCCGCACGGCGGCCGCCTGGACAAACCGATCCTCGTGAGGTTGGTTACTAACCGGGGTGAAATCTCAACCACCACAAATGGGAACGGCGTTTTCGTTTTTCGCCAGTTGATGGGAGGTCGCTACACCGTGAGGATCGATGCGGGCGAACCTTATGCTCCAGCTCTCGAAGTAGTCGAAATCATGGAGTCGGCCTTTGGTGGCCAAATGAGCAGGCCCGGACAACTCTATACGGTGCAGGTTCACCTGCGACTTCGCGAGAATACTGCTGGTCACCCGGGAGTCGTTTCCGCGAAAACCGTTTCCAGGGCAGCTATCGACCTGTTTGAGAAAGCAATTGTTTCCGCTAAAGACGGTAAGCGAGACCAGGCGATAGAACAGCTCAAAGCTGCGATCGAGATTCAGCCAGACTTCGTTGAAGCACTGAACGGTTTGGGCGTTCAGTACATGCGTCTGGGTAAATACGAACCAGCGCTTGACGCATTTGAGCGCGCTCTAAGACTGGCTCCCGAGAGCTTTATCCTTCATCTCAACTGCGGCATCGCCCTGGTACGTCTAAGGAAATTCGCCGAAGCCGAGAAAGAATTAGGAACCGCCATCCTCCAAAACGCCGGGTCCGGAAGTGCACACTTATATCGAGCGCGCGCTCTCATAGGGCTCAATCGTCTGGATGAGGCTGCTCGCGATCTAAAGCGAGCCATCGAGATTGGTGGTGAAGAGGTTAAGACTGCTCATCGCTACCTAGCGGGGATTTACATCGAGAAAGGCAAGTCGGCCGAGGCTGTTAAGGAACTCGAGCTGTATCTTAAGTCCATGCCGGACAGCAAAGAGTCGGATCAAATTAAAGCCCTTCTTAGCCAGTTGAAGAAGCCCGCGCCCAGATAGAAGTCAGCTGCCTGGCCGCGCCTAAACCCGCGACGCCCACGATAGTCCACTCACCGCCTTATGGGGTTTTTCGTTTGGAGTTTTCACCGAACTACGAACTTCATGCTTTGTGAGGCCGTCTTCTTTGCTATTCGATCAATTGCGGTAATCTGAAGTACATACTTGCCCACCGGTAAACTCGCGAGAGAAATATCCTCGCCGTAGGGCACGCCATCCGAGCCTGAAGACGCGACCTCCCGTACCTTCACGAGCGGTTTTGTCACAACCGGTTGATTGTCTCTCAAGATCTGTATCTGTAAGGCGATGTCGGTCGCTGAATCACGACGTTCAGCGTTGTACATGTAGAGGAAAAACCCAAGCCGCGAAGTCGGTCGAAACCGGTGATTTGCATTAATTGGCAGCTTGCCGGTCAACCTGGCTTCGTTGTTCATTTCGCCAACGAACAAACTGCTCAGCAGAAACTCTCCTTTATCAATTCGTGGCACGCCGATCCACTGTGTTGCCGAACCTATCGTCCCGCCTCGTTTTTCCTGAACCGCTACCCTGACCTGATAAAGCCCGGGAGCGAGCTGGAGCTGATGATTGTAGATAACGCGGCGATCATCAGAGCTGGGCGTTTCATTTGTAATCGTTAAGCTCTGTTCGAAAGCGGCGGCAGACTTTCCCCGTTCGTCTATAACTGTACCCACAACTTCGAGATTCAGAGGTTGCTCTGTTTTGTCTTTGAAAAGACCGGAGTAACTGTCTACCTCCACAGTCGCCGTCAATGACATTAACTGCGGCGAGTTCACGTATCCAACAGAGAGAGACACAGGAAGCTCAGTTATTGGGAACAAAGAATGCAGCGAATCAGCAAGGCGGTCTGGGGGTGTCTTCTCATTTTTGGACTTGGTGCTCTTGCCTGCGGTTGGTTCCTCGATTGCGGCTGCCGCGTATCCGCTCCTGACGCGGACGGTGGCGTTCCCACTTTCCTTCAAAGTCACTTGGATGGGTTGGTATCCGTTATGCTGAATCTCATTTGGCTCCGGGCGCCATGCGATCAGGTAGTAGCCAGACGTTTCGCGAATCGCTTCCTGAATTCCGGGTTTCAAGTCGTTTGAATTCAGAAAGGCCCGGCCGCCGGTGTCCAGCGCAAGAGCCCGCAGCGGCTGTTGGGTCACATCGATTGCGCTGGTCTCATTAGTTGTAAGCCTGGAAGTGTTGTCGAAAGCAACCTTGGTGCTGGCATCTGGAGATCCACTGACCAGCCCGCGTGCTTCAATTGAGTAAATCACTGTCCCCGAGCGCGCCGCGACGCCGGCCAGCCGTTGGAGATCTTTTTCAGAATTCACCTGTCCGTCGAGAAAGAACCCCTCCGAGATGAAGAAGATGATCTTGCGCCATCCGACAGCGGCTGAGGCTCGCGCTAATCGTTCCAGCCCTCCCAATGTCGCCGAAGTCGAAGCGGCAGCCTGGTCAACAATCCCCTGTGCGCGCGATCGAACGGCTGTTTCGATCTGAGTGCGAGATTTCGTGCCAACTGCCGAGGGGCCTCGCGGCCGCTGCAACCCCGTCTCCCGCAGCATCTGCTCGACAAAATAATCCAAAGTTCGGCGGTCGCCTCTGACAATCGCCATTGCATCCGATTCATTCATCGGAGTGCGCCCTGAATCCGACACGTCAATATTGCGCACACGAAGTTTCTCGATTGCCATGCGAAGTATGGTCTTATCACTGGTCAGCTGCTGCAAAACGCCCAGCTGTCCGCTCGCGGTGATGATCGCCAGCTCGTCGTTTTGGCCCAGCTCAGTCTCGACGAAATGAAGGAGTAAGTCGCGTACTCGTTTCAGGCTTCCCGCTGAAATATGCAGGTCGTCAAGATAGATGAAATAGCTTCGACCGCGGTCGGAAGGCGCGATCGATTCAGCCATCGAACCGTTTATCCGACCGCCCCTTGCTGCTGCCAGTTGTCGCTCTTCGTCAACGCTGCCGGCCTTTATGGGCTCAAAGAACATTATCTCGCGCGGCTTGCCATTGACACGCAATTCAAAATCGGTCGATTTCAGGTTGTCGACAAATCGACCTTCGCGATCAATTACGGATACATCTGTTTGGACGAGGTCAGTACGCACCCGAACTACATCTTCCGATTGTGGTGTACGGGGCTTGGTCTGCTGGGCCGAAACTATGCCGGTAAAAGCAAACAGACAACATAACAATAACCGGCAGACCATGTTCATGTTTGATATGGAAACTGACAATGTGATCGGCATGATACGCCAGCGCCAGGTTGGGGAGAAGATAAAGCCGGGTGGATCTAAAAACAACGCTCGTCGATCTACTTGGTTTCAAGTAGACCGACGAGCGGAAAGTTCCAGGTATTGCTGCAGAAACCTACAGCAAAAGGTTCCTAGAAGAAGTAGCGTGCACCGAAGAGGAACGCTCGGCCGGCTACGTTAGTCTGTCCGAAATCAAGGAACAGCGTAGTGTTGACCGTATTCCCCACGGTGTTTGAAGGAATGGCCGTGAAGCTTCGCCTGTTGAAAAGATTGAAGACCTCAGCCCGAAGTTGGAGCCTCTGACTTTCGCCAAAGGTTCGGATGTTCTTCACAATCGCCAAGTTCGTGTTTTTGGTATTGCCAGTGCGCTGGCTGTTTGAACCCAAACTTCCGACTCTACCCGAATTGGCAGCATTGACGATGAAGAAGGCGTTCGGATTGGGCGAAGTTGGCGTCGAAACCAGGGGATAAATGCCGCCCGGGTTAACCGACACTCGCTGTGAACCCTCAACCGTCGACACCTGTCCCGCCAGGATACCCAATGCGTTGTTGGCATTGAACACTGTAAACGGAGTGCCTGAAGCGTAGGTTGTGACTGAAGCAAGTTCCCATCCGCCGAGGATACGGCTGACGAAGAAGTTGTTGCTTGAGGCACCTGGCAAGTTCCAGACCGAGCTCATGACGAACCGGTGTGGCTGGTCAAAGCCCGAACGGCCTTTATCGCACGACGGACAACGGGGATCGGCTGGCAGCGTTCTGTTCGTCTGCCCACCCAGTACGTCATCCGATTCGCTGATAAAGCTACTCCAGGTGTAATTTGCATTTAACAGCGTGCTACCCCAGTTAATGCCGAACAGGTTTACCGAGCTAAAGCGCTTATCAATCGTCAACTGCATTGAATGGTAGCTTGAGTCAGCAATGCCCTGACCGATCAGGATAGAACCCCGAGTCGGATCAAGACGTTGGCCGTTTCCTAGACCTGAAGCAGCTGTGAAACCGAGGTTCGCCTCTACTTCACGAACCAGGTTACGACCGAGGGTACCGATGTACTCGGCCTTCGCCACGTAGTCGTTGTTGAGCTGGTACTGGACCCCGACCGTCCACTTGTGAGACATCGGTTGCTTGACTCGTTCGTTCGGTGAGAACAACCGCAGCGGAAGCAACAGTGGATTGCCGCCTTGAGCCACGAAATCCTGTGGTGTCGGTGGCGCAGGAAGATTGGCGAAGGGACGTTGTCCACTAATGTTGCTGAAGGCAACGTTAACGCCGCGCGGGAAATTGCGCGAGTTATTCAGCAGGATGTTTTGGAACACCTGATCGTATGCGATCGCGAAGCCTCCGCGGAAAACAAATTTCCCATCCATCATTCCCTTGGGATTCCAGGCGAAGCCGACCCGCGGTCCCCAGTTATTGATATCCGGCTTGGCATTGGAGAAGAACCCAAACGGAGTGGTGATGTACTCGTATCTCAGACCGAGGTTCAGGGTCAGGTCCGGATTGATGCGCCAATCGTCCTGAGCGAAACCGCTGTGCTCGTAGGTGATTGAGGGAGTCAATCCGTCGCCGGCAAACTGTGAGAAGGAGGCGTTTCGGTCAAAGAGGAAGTTGTTGATGTCCCCGTAGCTGACACTACCATCCAGGTTTGGTGCAAAGAAGCTGTTGAGATTGTAGCGCAGCATATTGTAACCAAACTTGAGTGCGTGGTTGCCGCTCGTGTAGGCGACGTTGTCGGTAATTTCGATCACCTTGTCGTCACGAAACTGCGGGAAGTTAACATTGCCGAGACCGAAGGCTGTTCCCGTACCGCCTATGGCGAACGCAAAGCCTAGATCTTCGGGAAAAGTAAGAGCCCGCTGGCTGTAGGTAAAACGCGACTCGTTGATCAGCGTCGAGCTCAAGAGATACACGTCGTTTATCGTGAATGACCTATTGAAGAGGGTCTGTCCGATCTCCTGACCAGGCAAGCTGGTAACGCCGCTGCCGGCAAAGGGACCGCCGAAGTTATCTCTCAAAAAGCGGAAGGACAGTTGATCGTTATCATTGATCTTGGTGTTGACTTTGATCAGTTGACGATCGAAATCCTGCGGATTTGGAATTGGTCCTGACGCGGCACGGTTGAAAGTAAGGAATCTCAGTGTCCCAAGTACTGGATTGCCTGGAGCATTCAAGTTCAACACGTTCAGTGTGCCACCAGAAGTGGGATCATTGGCCAACGGGAAGTTGCTCAAAAGGAAGTTCGCTGCTCCGGGAGCAAACACGGCCGCGTTATTCTGGAGGAACGTGCGAGACGGAGCATCAAGAGCAAGCCGCGTTGCCGAACTCACGTTCGAGCGAAAATCGTTCCAGTCGAAACTGGTGAAGAAGAACGTGTGGTTCCGCACCACTGGACCACCAACCGTGAAGCCGTAGACAGTGTTGTTGCTCACGCTTCGGCAACCTCTGAGAATTTGTTTCTCAGTTCTGCCGGCTGGGGCGGCATTGTTGGCATTGACGCAGCGCTGTTGAGCGGTGGTCAATGAATCAACGCCATTACCGTCCCAGTAATAGAACCCGGCTCCGTGAAACTCGTTCGTTCCGGATCTCGTTAACTGGTTAACGTAAGAGCCTGCGTTGCGGCCATACTCGGCGGCAAAGGTATTGGTAATGATCTGAAATTCACCGAGCGCTTCCGGCGGAAGGCCCTGGCGTGGGATTGAAAGCGACTGGTCGTTGTTGTTCGCTCCATCGATTGTAAAGTTGTTTGAGCGTGTACGGTTGCCGTTGACGGCGAACCCTGAACCCGGACGGCCGTTTTGATTCGGCAGCACTCCGGGATGTAGCAGCGCCAGACCGTTCAACGAATTGCGACCGGGCAACTCCATGATCGCCTGCTGGTCCACAGTCTTGATAACCTGGCTCTGCGTGGTTTCAAGCACCGCTCCTGTATCGCTCACCTCAACTTGCGCAGTAACGGCACCTGCCGAAAGTTTGAAAGTTAAGGCAGTGTCCGCGCCCGAACTAACTTTTGTGTTCTCGGTCCCTGAACCAAATCCAGACTTATCAACCTTCACGGTGTATCCACCGATACCCAAACTCGAAAGTCTAAAAAGACCTTCACTATCCGTGGTCGTATCACGAGTCTGGCCGTTTTCTGTATTTGTCGCCGTGACAGTTGCGCCGGCGACCGCGGCACCGTTGGCGTCTGTAACTGTTCCAGAGATGCTGCCGTTGATGGTCTGGGCAGTCGCTGGCACAGCTAACAGAAGTCCGAAGACGAGTGCCGCAAGACTAAATAGAAGGGGTCTCCTCATGCGTTTCTCCTTATTCATTTAGGTCGGAGCGGTAAGTGGGGTAGCTCACTTCAGAGAAGCCTCGCTCCTGGGCGGCTCTGAGGCCTTGCCGAAATGCGACCTCGTACGAGCAACAAACATGCCGCCTAGCTGAAGAGACTCCGAGGTCCAGTCATTTCTTAAGTTAACCAGACTCAGGCGCGTGCAAACTATCGGTTTACCGTCGCGTTTTTCGGATTATTTCCTTTTTTTCGGATTCAGATTCCGAGACTTCGGAGGCCGGCTGTGAGCGTTTGATCAGGGTCCTGAGGATCCGGTTTCCAACCGTGTCGCACTAAAGCTTTCAGCGCCTCAACCTACGAAAATTTGAATAGAGTCCATGAATCTGGAGACAATGTTTGTTATTAGTAGCTGAAAAGGTGAGAACTCGCCCAAAAATTCAAGCTGCCGCCTTCGGTGATGCTGGCTTGCAGATTGCTTCAAGTGTCTTACTTCAAATTAGATTACCGCATTAATTCTTCGAAGCAGCTTTTCGCAAGTCAGACCTTCATTTCAGACTGAACTCCTGCCCTGGGAGTTTCTCAACCTTGGAGGACAAAAAAGATGATGAGGAGCCTAGCCCGACTATCAAGTGTGCTAGTTCTAGCAATGCTATGCGTTGCGCCGGTACTTGCACAAGTCACCAATACTGGATCAATCTCCGGATCGGTTACCGATCCCAGCGGCGCAGTGGTGGCAAACGCGTCAATTAGCGTTACGAACAACGACACCGGGGTCGAGAACGCGACGACGAGTTCGGACAATGGGACTTTTTCAATTGCCCAGCTTCCGCGAGGAAGCTATACGGTAACCGTTGAAGCCAAGTCCGGATTCAAGAGGTCACAAGTTACCAAGGTCATCGTGAATGTGGGCACACCCACCACAGTCAACGTCATCCTTGAGCTCGGCGCGCCGCAGGAAGTTGTGACGATTGTCGGCGGCGGCGAAGTACTCCAGACGCAAACCGCCAACATCGGCAGCACCATTACCGGGCGTCAAATTACCGAATTGCCATTCACTTCGCGCGATGCTCTGGATCTCGTCCTCGCTCTACCGGGCACTCAGACGCCCGCCAGGCCTCGCTCTTCAACGATCAATGGCTTACCCAGAGGCTCTATAACGATCACGATGGATGGCCTGCCTGATCAAGCCAACGACTCCAAGTCGAGCGATGGATTCTTTACCTTTGTACGTCCCCGCATTGATGCAATCGAGGAGGTAACTCTCTCATCGGCGGTTCCTGGCGCAGAGAGTTCCGGCGATGGCGCGGTCCAGATCAAGTTCAGCACCAAGAGTGGCGGATCCGAATACCACGGCAGCGGTTACTGGTATCACCGCAACACTGCACTCAACGCCAATTACTATTTCAATAACATCGCCGGCCAGCCACGACAGCGTATGCTGCTTAACCAACCGGGCGTGCGCGTCGGTGGACCAATTCTGATTCCGGGCGTGCTGAAGAATCGGGAAAGAGCGTTCTTCTTTGTGAACTACGAAGAGTTCCGAATCCCTGGCTCAACTGCCCGCCAACGGAATGTGCTAACCACGGATGCTCAGAGAGGAATATTCAAGTACGGGACGGGCGGTGCCCTCCAAAAGGATCTTTTGGCTCTGGCGGCGAATCCGGGTTTTGACTGTGACCCATCAACTCCAAATGTTCAGCCTTGCACTACGACGGTTGACCCAATCATCGGCACAACCCTGGCCGCCATTCGCGCGTCAACCAGCCAGGGTGGACTGACACCGCTTGGTGATAACCAGCAGCGCTTCACCTGGAACAGTCCGGCAAGTCAGGTTCGCAAGTTCACGGCCGTTCGCTTGGACTTCAACCTGACGTCCAAGCATCACCTGGACAACGTTTGGAACTACAATGTGTTTGTATCCACTCCGGACCAACTAAACAGCAGAGATGCCATCTTCCCGGGACTGCCCATTGGAACGGGTGGACAGTATTCCGACCGCTTCTCCAACTCAACGGGATTACGCTCGATCTTGACCAAAAACATTACCAACGAACTTCGGTTCGGACTTGGCGCCGGTGGCACAGTGCTGTTCTTCCCCGAGACCAATGCCGCTGCTTTCGCTCCGCTTGGTGGCTTCAATACCTCGTTCACTGTTTTCAACCCGGGTAATAACAATACCAGCAGCCCGGCATCTGGAAGCGGTTCCTCCAGAAACCACGCCCCTTCAATGGTATTGCTTGACAACCTCTCCTATGTACGGGGTAACCACACGTTCAACTTTGGTGTTGATCTAGCCCAGCACAAGGCCTGGTCATTCAGCATATCTCGAGTTGTTCCTGCCATAACTTTCGGCATGGACACCAACGATCCGGCTAACGCCATGTTCACCGCCGCGAACTTTCCGGGCGCCTCTTCAACCGACTTAACAAACGCTAGGAACCTGTACGCGCTTTTGGCGGGTAGGGTGACGGTGATAACCGCCAGCGCCTTTACCAGTGAAGAAACCGGTAAGTACACCTACCTGGGAGACTTCACTCAGAGGACCCGACAGCGGACCGCCGGCTTCTTTGCTCAGGATTCATGGCGCTTTCGGCCCAACTTGACCATCAACGGCGGCGTTCGTTGGGAGCTTCAGTTCCCATTCACGGCTCAAAACAGCAATTACACCCAGTCAACGTATGAAGGAATATGGGGCGTTTCGGGAGTGCGTAATCTGTTCAAGCCCGGACTTCTGCAGGGCAGCGTGACTCAATTCACTCCATTTCCAAAAGGCACGCAAGCATATCAAACCGACTGGAACAATATTGGCCCAAGCATCGGGATCGCCTGGAGCCCGAGCATCAAGAGCGGCCCCCTGCGATGGTTAGCGGGAGAGCCAGGGCAGATGGTACTTCGAGGCGGTTACTCAATTGCATTTGTCCGCGAGGGTAGCGATGTATTCAATGCCGTCGTCGGATCGAATCCTGGAGGTACTCTAACCGCCAACCGTAGCATCGCATTAGGTAATCTGACCCCCGGCACGCTGTTCCGCAACCCGGCAAGCCTTGCTCCGCCGCCGACGCCCGCGGCTCCTGTCTTTCCGATAACGCCCACTTCGAATCCTCCTTATTCACCGTCGGATAGCGCGAACGCCTTTCTGCCAGATATAAAGATCGGTTACGTGCAATCCTGGTCGGTTGGCATCCAGCGCGAACTTAACAAAGACACCGTGATAGAGGCTCGCTACGTCGCCAATCGCGGCATGGACCTCTGGCATCAGTACAACATCAACGAAACTAACATCACCGAGAACGGATTCATTAACGAATACCGGGCCGCCCAGGCCAACCTGATCCGAAATGGCGGGGCAAACTTCCGCTACCTTGGACCTGGGACCGGGACTTCCCCGCTGCCAATCATCGCCGCGTACTTCGGCGGCTTTACCGCCGCTCAGGCAAACAACTGCGGCACTCCGGGGTTCCCGTCATGCGCCACCGTCTACGGTTCGTCAAACTTCGCCAGCGCGACGTTTATCAACAACCTGGGCGTTAACAATGCAAACGCTCGCGCCTTTGCCGGCAGTCTCTACAGCGACATCGGACGCCGTAACAACGCATCGGCCGCTGGGTACCCGGTAAACCTCTTCTTAACGAACCCCAACTTTCCTGTCACAGGCGGCACCAGTGGTGCTTTCCTGGTCGACAATAGCGGTAAGACCTGGTACGACTCATTGCAAATTGAGTTGCGCCGTCGCCTCTCGCGCGGGCTTCTGGTTCAAGGCAGTTACGTATTCTCCAAGTCGCTCAGCAACATGTACGGCACCAGTGGCTCGGTGTTCTTCACGCCGTCAACCCTGCGAAATCTCGACCTGGACAAGAACACTTCGCCGTTCGACCTCGTCCATGGCTTCAAAGCCAATTGGATTTGGGAACTGCCGGTGGGTCGTGGCCAATGGCTCGCTAGCGGGGCTAATGGCGTTGTCGACAGACTCGTGGGAGGCTGGGCCATTCACGGCCAGGCACGTATTCAAAGCGGCTCGACCTTCAGTTTCTCGAACGTGCAGCTGGTCGGGATGGATGCTAAAGAACTTCAGAAGGCCCTCAAGATCCGGCAAGATCCCAGTGGGATTGTCTTCTTCCTACCGGAAGACATAATCCTGAACACCCGTCGCGCCTTCAATACCACAGCGACCGGGTTTTCGAGTCTCGGAGCACCAACGGGAAAATATATCGCTCCGGCGAACAGCAATGGATGCATTCAGGAGTTTGTCGGCCAGTGCGGGTTCTCGAACCTCATACTTCATGGACCAAGTCTGACACGGTTTGATATCAGCGTGGTTAAGAAAACCAGGGTGTCAGAGACGGTGAACGTTGAGCTACGAGCTGAATTCCTGAACGCCTTCAACAACATCAACTTCAAACTCGGCAGCCAAACGGCTGCTGACACCAGCATTACCAATTTTTCCGCGGCGACTTTTGGACAAACCGCGAATGCCTATCAGGATCTTTCAACCACCAACGATGTTGGCGGCAGAATGATCCAGATGGTTCTCAGAATTAACTTCTAGCCGCTCGATTGCCTGAGCGTCTTCGGGGGAGGAGCGGCATTCCGTTCCTCTCCCTTTTTGTTATATAAGCGTTTCGCCAAATGGCAATCTATTGGTTCTACCACTCGTCGAAAACAACAAATCCATGAAGTGCCTGGATCGTCGAGAGTTTATTTCGATAGCGTCTGCTTCGGTCGCGGGTTTCGCTGCCGCACCCTTCATCTACGCGCAGCAAAACCCAGGTCAACCGTCGCGCTCATACCCTTCCGCTAGTCCTTCTGCTCAAACCGGTCGCTGCTGGCTCGATGTGTGCGCGCCGTTCGTCGTGGAAGATGCTGAGCACGGCATTCACACCGAGATTGTTCTGACCTCCGATACGTTTGTCGGTCGCCGTGGTTACGAAGGTGATGCTTACGGAACCGATTACGAGATCTATCTGTACGATGCCGCTGGAAAGGCAATCGGGTCAGACGGGATTGCTTACCGATTGACCGTTCCGGCAATGCGGACAACTGTGATAAAGGCGCGGGACCTCGTCAGTGGAGTCAAACCTTTTTGGGGAGGAATGAGAATCCGATTACAACCTCGTGGGCCAGAGCCAATGCATGCCAGCGATTTATTTAGTTCGGCTTTCGTTCGTTGGCAGACTGAAAGCTCGTTTGACAATGTACACGCCAATCCGGATCCACTTCAGTGGCAAGTGGCCACAGGTTTTTACTACTCAATGCCGTTTCCTCCACTCTCGGAATACAACTGCACGCTGGCGTTATTCAATCCTTACGACAGCCGGAGCACGGGCGATATCAGTCTCTTTAATCGTAACGGCAGGTCTCTCTCAAAACGCTACGATCTCAAGGCTCATTCATCTCTCCTTTTGCATCTCAATAGTGGAAACTTCTCCGATGCCGCCAGCGAAGTGTTTGGTAAGAGAGTGAATAAGAAATCAGACAAGCTGGAGGTGCTGGATCTGGCAGATGGTGGATTCGCAGCGGTCACCAACGACTCGCAAACGATGAAAAGCTTCGCCTACCTTCTGATCAATCAGAACAACCATCCGCGTTTCAGCGTGGAACATCCCATTCATCAAAATGTTTTCACTCCAACAGTTGAGACTCTGCCGTTTGACACACAAGGAAATTTCAAAGCTCGCAACGTCCTCTTCTCACCACTGGTGTTCCGAGCGAAGCGTGTGGGCTCAATTTCTCTGGAGTCGAGGTGTTTTCTGGGCACAGGCTTGCCAATTGAAGAAGTTCAGTGGCTCTATCCCTTCTTGACCGACGCTACAGGATCCATTCAGTGGGATGCGAGGAAAGATCCGAAACTACCAACGCTGCTGACCGCTTCTCAGTTTAGGCAGGGAGTGATTCGCCTTGCCGCCACGCAGAGTTGCACGCTCGATTTCTCGCAGCTGTCAATAAAAGAAGATTTCTCGGGTGGAATTTCTCTCGCTGTGACGCCGGACATTACGCACACGTTGATGAAGATTGAAGTTCGCGTTCCCGAGTGGGAGGCTCATGCGTTTACTCATTTTAGGCCAGGTCTTCATTCGGCCCGCTCTTATCAGAAGGCTAAACAGCGCGGAGGAGTCGTAACGGATTACATAACGTCCGGAGCTCGTTTAGAACGTCGTGGCAAGGAATTACTTTTCGACGAGTTGATAGCTGTGGTGAATATTGACGACAAGGGCCTCGAAGGACGGCCCGTACTGGAAATGTTTGGTTCGTCTGGATTGCTGACCCGTATTGCATTGGGTTCCGTTCCCGGATTTGCGTGTCGTCACTATCTGCTCTCGGAACTGGCCTCCGGCGTGAGCCAGGATGGACCGCTTACTCTGAGGTTGGTTGACGAAGAAGCCGCTCTACTTATGTCGATTCTGCATATTGATTATGTACGCCGCGACATCGCGTTGGATCATGGCTCAGATCGTTTTTCAACGTTTCTTGATTACAACTGTAATCGGACTGTCTAACCGCTTAACTTGAGATCGTCGATATGAACAAGACCTTGATCGCATTCACAGTAGCTATGCTTGGGCTGAGTGGCGCCTGGCACCAGAAGTCAATCAAACCCTGGGAGGAATGGAGCAAGAAGGACGCCCAAAAGATCCTGGACGACTCACCCTGGAGTCAGTCGGTGACAGAATCCAATACTTCCGAATCTTCTCTTGGCTCCACGTCGATGGGAGATACACGGAACCGAGAGACACAAGGCACTGCAACCCAAGTTTCTACTGTGAAGTTTCGGGTACGGTTTTTCTCAGCCAGGCCAATCAGACAGGCTTATGTCCGGCTCCTCGAGCTTAGTCAAAGTGAGCCTTCTCCCGAAGAAGCAACCGCAAAGCGGCGCGCGTGGGCCAATCTAGCTGCGAGCGATTCAATTATCGTCACAATGATGTGCGAAAGTAACGACAACCGCTACCTGGGTCGAGTGATGCAGTCGCTTAATAGTGCTGACACGTCTGTCCTGAAGAACAATGTGTACCTGGAACGTAAAGACGGTAAGCGAGTGTTTCTTAGTGAGTATGTCCCTCCCACAGGTAAAGACTTGTTTGGGGCCCGCTTTGTTTTTCCCCGAACGCTGGATGGCCAGCCCTTCGTCACGCCGGAAAGCGGTTCCCTTCGATTTCATGTCGAATATGAAACTCAGGCGCTCGAATCAACAATGGTCCAGTCGGGACGAACAAGTTCAAGGTCCAGCGGAACCAGTCAGTCTGATAGGGCTTACAAATTCAAACTCGACATGAAGTTCAAAGTGCCTGAGATGACTTACAACGGAGAACTCGAATACTAGATAGCCGGGTTCCGGGTCAAAATACGATCCACGAAGTCAAGCATTAAACTACACGAGAAGCGGGTTATTCATTACGATTGGTGTGACTTCGCTTTGCCTCAAGAGTCATGCGCAATTTTGCATTACGGCTTTGCCGCCGGATGTGAGGCGGCGGCTATGCCCCGCCGTACCGATGCTTTTTAGATCGTTGGGGCTATGCCCCTTTTTTGGGCTTGGTTTTCTTTAGCCGAGGGCAGAGCCCGAGCCAGGGGCGCAGCCCGATGGTAAGTGGAGACTCCACGGCGGGGCATAGCCGCCGCCTCACATCCGGCGGCAAAGCCGTAACGCGACCATCGAGGAAGAGATGAAGAATCGTGAATACAATCAGCCGTAAACGGACGCACGTCGCAATCTTACTTGGAACTCTCATTCTTTCGATCATGCTTGACTGCGTGCACGCCCAAACTACGAACTGGCCACAGTGGCGCGGGCCTGAAGGGAGCGGCATTTCTACCGAAACAGGTCTTCCAACTGAATGGAGCGACAAACAGAATGTTCGCTGGAAGACAGCCATTCCAGGCCGCGGTCACTCTTCGCCGATTGTTTGGGGCAATCGAGTATTTCTGACGACGTCAATCGAGGGTCCGGTTGTGCCCGGCGCTGAAGCCGTACGCCACATTCGTAGAGGGGTGGAGTATCGTCACCCCGACGCCGTGGGTGCTGACCACAGCTACGAGATGAAGTTACTCTGTCTCGATGCCGAAACCGGAAAAGTGCTGTGGGAGAAAAGTGTCTACGAAGGACGAGTCTATGACGATCGCCACCGGAAAAATACATACGCTTCGGCAACACCCGCAACCGATGGCAAGTATGTTTACCTTTCGTTTGAGGCTGAAGGTCTCTACTGCTACGACTTCAACGGCAAACAAATCTGGAAGACTTCATTAGACCACATCGCCAAAGGGGGCATGGGTCCAGGCACTTCGCCGGTGCTCCATCAGAATCTGGTGATTCTTCAGGTCGATCAGGAGTACGGCGAAGGTTCATTCATAGCTGCCGTAAACAAAAAGACGGGCAAGGTGGCCTGGCGAGTGACCCGCAACCATCGTCGCAGTTGGTCGACGCCGCTACTGGTAAAGACTCCCGCGCGAATCGAACTTGTAACCAGCGGTGCTGAAAGCGTCATCGCTTACGACCCGGTTGTCGGAAAAGAACTTTGGCGGGCTCCGGGGGTCGCGAGCAATCCGATCCCCAGCCCGGTAGCGGGTCATAACCTGGTTTTCGTTTCCGCAGGCAGCCAGGCAAAACGCTTGCTTGCCATTCGTCCCGGTGGCAGTGGTGATCTGACAGATACACCCAGCGTTGTTTGGCGCTACGACAAAGGCACTGCCTATGTGCCCTCGCCGATCCTGTACGGCGATTATTTGTACCTAATCACTGATGCTGGAGCCCTAACTTGTCTGGAAGCGAAAACCGGCAAATTGATCTACCAGGCGCGGTTGCCGGTTCCGGCTCAGTTCACTGCTTCGCCGGTTGCGTTCGAAGGCAAGATACTTGTCATTAGCGAAGACGGCGAGGGATTCGTCTTACGTGCCGGGCCTACGCCTGAGGTTCTAAAGGTAAACTCGCTGGGAGAGCCGATCTTTGCCTCGCCGGCCATTTCTGGCGGCAAGATCTTTCTTCGCGGCGGCAATCATCTCTACTGCATTATGGCAGCAGATTGACCACAGGATTCCTAAATGGATTACTCCTCCAGAGGGGTTGGCCTTGGGGCGCCATTCATGATGAAAGTGGTCCGGAGGTCTCCGCCAGTTGAAAAGTTACAAAAGAAAAAGCCGAGGAATCGGTATCGACTCCTCGGCCGTCAATATCTGCAGCAGCAATTGTCCGCTGCTGCAGGCAATCATCTTAGAAGATCAACTTCAATTGGTAGCGAATGACTCGCCCACCACCGTCGTTACCGACCGTGTCCGGATTCAGGAAGCGGCCGGCCGGCGCGGTGGCAGCGTTGGAGTTGATGGTACCGCCCGCGGGCGAGAAGGGACTAATGCTGCCCTGTGTGAACTGCGGGTGATTGAAGATGTTAAAGAATTCCGTGCGGAACTCGATTCTCTTGTCCTCACCGATGCGAATGTTCTTTTGGAGGTTAATGTTCCAGTTGTTAAGCCCGGGCGTTAACAGGGTGTTGCGACCGAGAGCTCCAAATCTCGGTACGCTGCAGCTGGCGCCAGGCACAAAGGTTGGGTTAACGACGTATTGCGCCGTGGCCGGATCAATAGTAGCTCCTCCGGCATCGGGATTTGTGTAGCGCACGATGCAATTATTCGCGTCAACCACGGGGATCGCACGTACTCCGCGTTGTCCAGCAGGATTAAACGAAGGACGTTCGAGTCCACCGCCAATACCGTCTGAGTCTAAACCGTTGAAGACGGTGAACGGCACGCCTGACTCCCAGGTGGTTATGCCTGACACCTGCCAGCCGCCCACTACATGACCGATGAAACCGCGCTGCTCGCGGTAAAACGGCAACTCATAAACCCACGAAACGTTGGCTTTGTGATTTCGGTGGAACAAGGAGACACTGCGCTCAATGGCCCCACCACCAAGCACGGCTGGCAGAGCGTAAAACGCGGTGGTCGTGGCCAGACCGATGCCAAAAACTTCATCGGTATTGCTGATTAGTCTGGACCAGGTGTAGCCCCCAGTCATTGTGAAGCTATTGGCAAAGCGACGCCGAACTTCAAGCTGCCCGGAGTGATAAATCGAAGAGCCTCCATTGGTGCGAACGCTGCGTCCACCCTGCAAGCGGTCAAGTCGATTCTGTGGCGTGCCGGTAAAGCCGGGAGGCACGGGCCGTAGCAGGTCAGGACGGTTCAATAAGGGATTGGCATCCTCCGTAACGTAAAGCTTCGTACCTCTTGAACCCACATAGGAGACTTCCATGATCAGGTTCGCAGGCAACTCTCGCTGAACGCCTAACGACCATCTTTGGTAGTAGGGATTCACGAGGTTTGGATCAATCAGAGTCTGCGGGTCGAAAGGCGACGTCGGCCTTGCAGTTGTGGGAAACTGCGAAGTGAAGTTTCCCAGACCCCGCGGGTTAGCTCCCGAGGTAAGGGAGGTCACTGTGGTTGAGATAATGTTCGGAGAGGAAACCGCCGCGTTCGAAGCGATGTTGTTGAAGAAAGAGTCGTACCCAATCTGATAGCCCCCACGGATGACAGTCTTCTGGACACCGAACAGGCTGCCCAGAAAACCTTCCGAGTACGATGGTGACCAGGCGAAGCCAAAAGTTGGTGAGAAGTTGTTATCGTCGGAAGCCACCTGATTTGGATCGTCATACGGACCAGCAAGGGTTACCGGATCGACGTTGAAGAGACCGGTATAAGCCGGCGTCCGCAATGTATTGAAAGGAGTTCCAAAATTCTCATAACGCAGACCCAAAGTCAGCGTAAGAGAAGGTGAAAATCGCCAGCGATCCTGGAGGAAGCCGGCAATGCGATGCAGTGACGGGAAGTAGATGGCGCTGCCGAAATCTCGCGAAGCAGTGGCATTCGATCCGCCAAAGTTATCGACGAAATTGCCAAACGAGTTGTAGCCAGTACTTGCCGTAAAAGTCAGATTGCCGCGCGGATTAAACGGTGCTGCCTGGCGCGAGATCTGGCGCAAGTAGTCAACGCCGCCACGGAAAGTGTGGTTGCCCATCACTTTGGTTAACGTGTCCTGAACCACGTAGTTATTTGCGATGCGGCCCTGCGGGAAGGTGGCATCAGCCCCAACGCTGGTAAGTGTTAGACCGTTGAAGACTATGCGCGGGACGTTGCCGGCGATGCTGGCATCGTTGAGCGGAAAATCGAAGAGTATGCGATTGTAGCCAACGCGCAATTCGTTGGTCAGGTTCGCAGAGAACACATGCGTTTCGGACAGCACGAAATTGTAAAGATTGGCCGCGAAATCTGCCTCAAAGCCAGGTAGCGCATTGGCGGTTCCGCCGAATGGTTGAGATTGCTTGTCGTAGAGGAACCGACCAGAGAGTTGATCGTTGTCACCAATTCGATGATCGATACGCAGTTGGAACTGCCGCTCATCGAACACCGAAGAAAAACTCTTAAAGAAAGATCCAAACTGCACGCAGGGCCGGTTGCCCGCAGGTGCCGGGCAGGTTGTTGACGATCCCGCTGAAGTATTTCCCCCAACACCAAGCGCTACGTTCTGGAAGCCGGAAACAGCAAGCACGTTTTGAGTGGACGCAATATAAGCGTCCACATTCGCGTTTGTCCCGGCCGGGAACAATGAACGAAGCGTAGTAACACCCGCCGCCGAGGGCGTCGTTAGATTCTGCTGACCACCAATGCGCTGACGCTCCCACTGGTATGCAACAAAAAAGAAAGTGCGGTTCTTCCCGTTGATCCAGGAAGGACCCCCCTCGCCAAACTTCGGCAGGTGGAGCGGGCCGCCCAGGGTGGCGGCGTAGGTAGTCTGAATTCCGAACGGCGGGTAACCTCGAGGGATCGTGCCGGCGGCGATCGAAGCCGGCGTCCCTACAATCGCGGGGTTACGCGCTTGAGAACTGGTAATCGCATCGTCGCGCGTGGAATCCAGAAAAGCCGAAAGCGAACCATGAAAATCGTTTGAGCCGGCTTTCGTGATGACATTAATTACGCCGCCACCAGCGCGGCCAAACTCTGCATCGAAATTCCCGGTTTGGATGTTCACTTCCTGAACAGCGTCGGGGTTTGTGATCTGGAAGGCCTGGCCGGCCACCGAGATGTCGTTGTTTTCCATCCCGTCGATCATAAAGTTGTTCGATCTTCCGCGGGCGCCATTAACGATGAAGGTACTAACACCGAGTCCGCCACGATTCGAAGTTACGCCTGGCAGGATCAAGGCAAGAGCAACGGGATTGCGTCCCGCGACGGGTAGTTGCGTGATCTGTTTCTGTTCGATGTTACCCCCTCGAACAGGAGCTTCGGTTTGCAGCAACGCACCAGCTTCAGTGGTGACGTCCACTGTTACCTGTTGGCCCGCGGGCGCCAGCGTCAGGCTAACGTCCGAAGTGCGATTCGCTTGAACGTCGATATTGGTTTTGGTTACTTCTCCAAATCCCGAGGCTAGTGCCTTTAGTGAATAACCACCGAGGTCAACCGCATCGAACCGGTAGAACCCCTCACCATTGCTGGTAGTTGAACGTTCAACGCCTGTCTGAGTATTGGTCAGGGTTACGGTCGCCCCGGCAATCAATCCACCGTTGGCGTCGGTAACCACACCGCTGACCGTCCCTCTGCTCGTTTGGCCGAATGCGACCGCGACGCAGAAAACTAACATTCCAAGTAGCGTGATCAATCGGGTATTCATTAAGTTCTCCTTTTCCGATCTTAAGCGGAGCAGTGACGAGTGACCGCAAGGTCAGTTGTCTGCTCAGGCGGGAAGACTGCGTTTTCAGTCGGGCAACACTTGTGCCGTCTCATCTAACTTTTTCGCAACAGGAGAGCTAAGAACCTTAGTCTGAAAAGCTTTAGCGCGCGCGAACGTGCGACTGTCTTACGATCAATTCGAACGCCGTTATTCATGAATCTGAACCAACTCCAAGAACATGAATTATGCTCATGCAGAAGCGTCCAATATCTCGTAGCAAAAGTCTAAGATTCGGTGTGTTAAGATTGATTTTCGTACTTGTAGGTAGACTCATCTAAATGTCGAACTTCGTCGCAACTCAACTTCCACTTGCGCCACTTGGTGCAGGCGATCTCATCGATCGCGCAATCAGACTTTACCGACGACATCTATTCACCTTGATTCGCATCGCTGCTCCTCCGGTGATCGTCTCCGCCATCGGATGGATCCTCTTCTCCATTGGTGCCCGAAACATCTTCTCTACCCCAAGCGGCCCAATGCTGGCCTTTTACTTTCTGCTTATTCTTGCTGGCGGCATCGTCGCTATCGCCGGTTACGTTTTTGGTTTCATAGTAATGGGCGGGGCCGCGCGGAATTTGGTCACACACTTGTTGTGGAACGAACCAGTGTCCGCTCGAACCACGTATTCGGCGGTGCGCTCGCGGTTCTGGGGTCTTCTGGGCGCGTCGTTCATCATGATTGGCTGGAGCATCATAGCCGGCATCTTCGGCTCGTTCGGCTTCTATTCAGTGATCACAATCGTGACTGTGGCTGCAGTGGTGTTTGCTCAAGTGACCTTTCCCTGGATAGCAGTCCTCGTCTGGATCGTCGGTCTGATTCCAGCGATCGGCGTAGGACTATGGCTGTTCTTCTTTATCGTAGGACGAGTGGCCTACGTTCCGCAGGTAATGCTGGTGGAAGGCAAGGGAGTTTTTGAATCGGTCGGCCGAAGCTTTTCGCTGGCCAAGGGCAACGTTCGCCGGCTAATGGCCATGACGTTGTTCATCACTTTCGCTTTCTACTCCGCGTTGATGATCCTGGTGATACCCCTGGGCTGGTATGCATATCTCAACGGTATCGATCCATCGCCGTGGAATGCGACCCAATGGCCAGCCTGGTACGCAATCGCCAATAGCGTGCTCGACCCTTTGAGCAGGATCTTACTGGCGCCGGTCTGGATACTGGGGCTGTCTCTGCTCTACGTAGATGAGCGCGTGAGGCACGAGGGTTACGACGTCGAGCTAATGGCTTCGAGACAATTGGGAAGCATGCCGAAGTTGGATGTCGTCTCGCCGTTAGCGCCGGCCATTTCTAATGATCCTCGGAATCATCAACGGCCGCCTCTGCACCCACCAGGCCGTGTGCTTGGTCTTAGTTGAGTCATCAAGTGCGAGATGAACTTGCTTCAGAACTGATTCGCCGGTTGACAGCGTGGTATCGGCTGGGCCGTGCTTTCAATAGATCCCGAAGTGTCTTCCCGATCCTTGTGCTGCTGGCGTGTGCCCCTGTCGCTCAGGCGATTCCTCTGGATCAATATCACGACCGTATTCAGCAAGCGATCCGTGCTCTCGATACGCTCACACAATCTGATGAAACCGAAACGGAGACTGCCCGCTCCGCGCGAGTGACAACCACGCTGACCGGTGTTCGTGGCATCGTACCTGCCAGCGAAACCGTGGAATGGGACGGAACAAACTTCACCGCTGATAACTCCTGGCTTCACCGGGAGCTCGAGAGGTTTGAAAAGGAAAGTGAGCCTGAACGGCGTCTGCTGCTAACTCACATCACCCAACGACTACAAGCGCTTGAAGAACGCCTCGCCGAAATCAAGAACGCTAAACCGAAAGGTCTTAACAAAGCCGAAGCGAAAGGGAAGCTCGGTGAGATTCTTCAACGCTCGGAATACTCTCACAACGTTCAGCAAGACACCGCCGTGACGCGACTTTGGCGCGCGATCAAGAGATGGCTTCAAAGTTTTCTGCCCCAGCCAAAACCAATGCAACCTGGCAGCGCCACTTTGGTCACTAAGTTGGCCCAGGTCTTCGTGATCCTGCTGGCGCTAGCGGTAGTTGCCTACGCGCTGAAACTGTTCGCGCCTCGACTCCTCCGAAGAGAAAGAACCAAGAAGAAAGGGAAGAAAGAGCCTCGAATTGTCCTGGGCGAGAAACTCGATCCTGACCAGTCAGCGATCGATCTTCTTACTGAGGCAGAAGGCCTGGCCCGCCAGGGTGAACTTCGGGCGGCGATTCGAAAGGCGTACATCGCCCTGCTCGTTGAACTTGGAGAAAGGAAAATAATCAGCCTCGCTCAGCACAAAACAAATCGCGATTATCTTGGCGCCGTGCGACACCGCGAGCCACTCTACGCGCACGTCAAACAGCTTACCGACAGCTTCGAACGACATTGGTATGGCTTCGCCGGCGCCAGCGAAGCTGATTGGTTAGCGTTTCGCGCGGGTTATAAAACGGTGACCAGCGGGAAATATTAAATGCTTTCAGAGACTCTCCAAAGTCATGCGTTACTTGCGGCACGGCTTCGCCGCCGGATGTGCGGCGGTGGCTTCGCCCCGCCGTAACAGTTCTTTAAAGTTTTCGGGGCTGTGCCCCGGAGCGGTTGGCGGGTTGGCTGCTTGATCGATTTAGGGCAAAGCCCGAACCAAGGGCGCAGCCCGACGTAAATTTGAGCGGTGTACGGCGGGGCAAAGCCGCCGCCTCACATCAGGCGGCAAAGCCGGACCGGAAGTAGCGTCTGTTTTTGAGGCGAATTTTTGTCCTCTTTTGATTAAAGACTAATTTGTCGTCCGTATGCGTCAGAAGCTCCCGATAATTCTTACCTTATTCGTCGTAGTCGGAGTGTTGGTGCTGATTAACGCAGCCAACTATGCCGCCGACGAACAACGCCTGGATTCCGAGATCTCGCCAAACCGGTCCACTTATCATTCTGGGCCAACCGGGACTCGCGCTCTCTACGACCTTTTGAGTGAATCGGGTTACCGAGTGATGCGTTGGCGAGAGATTCCTGAGGACCTGCTTGACGACAGTCAGCCGGTGAAGACATTCGTGATCATTGGTGATACACCCCTGGCAATTGAAGACGAGCAAGCTAAGAGCCTTCTACTTTGGGTTCAGCTCGGAGGCCGGCTGGTTCTGGTTGATCGGCAAGCGAGTATCGAATTGCCGCCATCCGGGCAATGGGGCGTTGAATTCGAGGCGGGCAATTTTCCATTGTTAACACAGGACCCGGCTAACACCCAGGAGATGACGGAAAACGTAAAACCTGTGAGTCCGGCACAGCCTACCTTGTTTACTCACAGCCTCGACTCGGTGATGCCTTCGCGGTTCGCAGCGGCCATTCGCATCTCAAATATCCGAAAGAGTGTTGGTCAAACGGCAGAGCATCTCGCTCCAGACTATGAAGATTCGGAACAAGACGCTACACCGACGCCAACACCAGTGACCATAGTGGCACCCGACGATTCAGAAGAAGACGCTTCACCGATGTCAACACCCGTGACCATAGTGGCACCCGACGAATCGACTCCTGTTTCTCCCGCGCCGGTGGTTCATCTCAGCGATTCTCGAGGCGCTCTGCTGGTTGACTATCCACACGGCCTCGGCCGCATCGTACTTCTTACCGATCCGTATATCTTCTCGAACGGTGGCATTGGCCTGCGAGACAATTTGCAGCTAGCCATCAACACGCTCGCAAGCACCGAGGGTCTGATTGCCTTTGACGAGTATCATCAGGGCAGAGGCGCTACTGGAAACGCGCTAATTGGTTATTTTGCCGGAACCCCGATAATTCCGTTGGTCGGCCAATTGATCCTTCTTGTTCTCGTTTTTCTTTGGACGCGCAGCCGACGGTTTGCCCGGGCTTTGCCATTGGAACAAGTCGACCGGCGTTCCAGTCTGGAGTTTGTGGCTTCGATGGCCGAACTCCAGCAACGAGCAAAGGCTTTCGATCTGGCCATCGAAAACGTTTACTCTCGAACCCGACGAGTGCTCTCGCGCTACGCCGGCGTTGATTACAACAGCCCGCGCTCAGAAATAGCTTCGCGTGTTGCGGCCCGATCCACCTCCGTGGATGCGCATTCGCTTGAGGTCATAATGCGGCGGTGTGAAGATGCGATCAACGGCGAACCGATTACGGAAAAACAAAGCCTGCAACTGGTGAAACGGCTGCGTGACGTTGAGCGAGATCTGGGATTACGTATGCGAACACGAGATCAAAGACAGGCCGCACAAAAATCTTGACGAACCGGTACTACCAGGCAGAAGGTCAAAGCTCTAGAACTCAAAATCAAACTGAAGTTGCCCAAAACACATGCTTGAATACGTCTCCTCAACCGTCGACCACGTAAGACGGGAACTCGCCAAAGTAATCGTGGGGCAGGACGGTCCCATCGAGCAGATATTGATTGCGCTATTGGCTGAAGGTCACGCCCTGATTGAAGGCGTGCCTGGCACAGCCAAGACGTTAACAGTCAAAACGTTGTCGCGTATCATTAATGCAAACTTCGGGCGCATCCAGTTCACGCCGGATTTGATGCCGTCGGACATCACGGGCACAAACATCTTCAATGTCGCAACATCCACCTTTAGCTTGCGACAAGGACCGGTCTTTACTGACATCCTTCTGGCGGACGAGATTAACCGCACCCCTCCAAAGACTCAGGCTGCTTTACTCGAGGCGATGGAGGAACGACAGGTAACTATCGACGGAGAAGCACATCCACTCTCGCCCATCTTTACCGTCCTCGCCACTGAGAATCCGATTGAATACGAAGGCACCTATCCACTTCCTGAGGCCCAGCTGGATCGATTCCTGCTGAAAATCCTGCTCGACTATCCGGAGGAAGCTCATGAACAACAAGTGATAGCCAACTGGGACTCCGGGTTTAACTCGAGGCGTTTGGACCAGGTTGATATTCAACCACTCGGCGACGGCGATGCGATTGCCCTTTGCCGCCGCGAGGTGAGTAGTGCGCGAATGGAGCCAGGCGTGCAGCGATATGTAGTCGACATTGTTCGGCGTACGCGTTCACATCCCTTCGTCCACTACGGCGCCAGTCCCCGTGCGTCAGTGGCCCTTCTGTTGTGTTCGAAAGCGCTGGCTGCGATTCGTGGACGCGAGTTTGCGACGCCCGATGACGTGCGCGACATTGCCCGACCGGTGCTTCGTCATCGATTAACGTTGCGCGCTGAAGCCGAGCTCGACGGCGCCACACCCGACGCGGTGATCACGGATATCCTGAGATCTGCCGAAGTACCCAGGTGACGACGGCGTATGGTGAGACCCACGCAGAAGTCTCGCGATGTGGCGCGTCGCAAGCCAACTCGCCATTTGAAATATGGTGTGGCACTTGCGATTGCCGTTTTGTCGTGAAGATCCTTGAGGAGGAATCGCCCGAACCCGCTCAACTCTAACTTCATGGGATTCGTTTTCAGCAAACTCTTTTATTTCCTAATCGCGCTTGGCTTCATCCCTTTGTCGCTTTCCTGGAATCGACCGTGGCTCCGGTGGTTGGCGCTCGCCTACGACGTAATCATCATTCTTATCGCCGTAATCGACGCGCGTCGCAGCCGCCTTCCCCAAGACATCCACATCAAGAGAGACTTTAGCGGCCGCTTTGCCGTGGGCGCTGAAACGGAAGTGCAGATCAAGCTCGAGAATCGAAGCCCTCGGCGCGTCTCACTGATACTCAAGGATGAGTACCCGCCTCAGATGAAACTATCCGGCATGCGCGAAGCTCGCGTGCGTCTGGATGGTCAAAGCTCAGCCACGCTCGTCTACGGTTTAACTCCGCCGAAGCGCGGTCGCTTTGAATTTGGCCAAACCGTGGTTCGCTTTCCTTCGAATCTCAAGTTGGCCTGGACCCAGACCAAGGTGGGAGAGCCGACGACGGAAAAAGTCTATCCAAACATGCGGCGCGCTCGTGAAGCTGAGCTGAAAGCGTTGGGAGCGCGATCTCTCGTAGCCGCACATCGCAAGACATCCTGGCGCGGCGAGGGTCGTGAGTTTGAATCGATGCGCGACTACGTGCGCGGAGATGAACTGCGCCACATTTCCTGGACCGCCACTGCGCGGCGAGGAAAATTGACCACCCGGCAGTACCAGATCGAGCGCGACCAAACGATCCTCATCGTGTTGGACTCGGGCCGCTTGATGACCGCACGGATCGAGCAGGAAACCAAACTGGATTCTGCGGTCCATGCCGCACTCGCGTTGATGTCGGCGGCCGCTCGTGGCGGCGACAATGCGGGACTGATGGTCTTTGGCCGGCGAATCAAGAGTTATCTGCCACCGAGCCGTGGCCGCGATCACATCGATGCAGCTCTCGAAGCGTTGTATTCGATTGAACCGGAAATGATCGAGCCGTCCTATTCACGCGCGCTGGAGTTTGTGGCCGCGAACAGCAAACGAAGGTCGCTGGTTGTGCTGCTCACGGATCTGGTCGACGAGGAAGGTTCAAAGGAGCTGATTTCATCGCTGAGCTTGTTGCGGCCACGCCATCTTCCGTTGGTCGTCACCATTGCGGATCGAGATCTAAAGGCAGTTGTTCGGGACGTACCTACAACCGCGCGCGAGTTGTTCACCCAGTCAGTGGCGGAAGAAATCATGCACCTGCGCGAAGCTGCATTGCGTTTAGTGGAATCTCAAGGCGGACTCGCGCTTGACGTGACCGCGGCAGCGCTGGCTCCCGCGCTGCTGGAGAAGTATCTGCAGGTGAAGGAGAGAGGACTCTTGTAGAGGGTAAGCCTCAGGCTCCAATGCAATTCAAGTTTCGTCAGAACCAGTCAAGCGCCGTAGTCTCTCCGTTGGGAAGGGGGCAAAGCGAAGCGCGCCCCCGCTCAAGATTGATAACTGCCCACCTTTGATCTAACCTCTCAACCCTGACAACCTCACCTTAAAGGAGCTTCCTCACATGGCTCGCAAGTGGTCGAACCTCAATCTGCCTGGCGCTCTCCACTACCTAACCGGCAATTGTATTAATCGCCTCAAAGTCTTTGCTGAACCTGCATGCTGTTGGGCGTTCCTCGATGAACTGCGCACACTCAACCAGAAATGGCCCAGCAAACTCATTTCTTATGTGGTGATGCCCGATCACTTCCATTTGATTTCCAACCCTCGGGATGGGCGCATTAAAGAGTTTACTCGCGACCTCAAGAGCCGGGCAGCCAAAGCCCTTGTTCAGTCGAGTACTCTTGAGTTCCCTGAAACCGAAGAAGGCCATCAGGTTTGGCAAGAGAGTTTTAAGGACGTGTGCCTGTGGAGTGAGCGATTCATTTGGCAGAAGATTAACTACGTTCACGCAAATCCAGTGAGGGCTCGCTTGGTTAAGTCTGCCAAAGACTATCCCTGGTCAAGCTTTCGTTCTTTTCATAGGCAGGGAGATGAACCACTGGCCGTGGATCATGACTGGTGGTGGCCGGATGATTCCGAGAAATTGTCGAAAGCGATGAAGGAGTTGGGTTGGTATTCTTTTGGAAAGAGAAGAAAGGAAAAGTGAGCAGCATTGATTTCGACGTGAGTTGAGTGGAGTTGAGAACTGAGCGGGGGCGCGCTTCGCTTTGCCCCCTTCCCAACAGAGAGACTCCCAGACTTGTCTGATACCCGGGAACGACCAGATTATCTCAGCGAGCAATGGATTCAGCCCGATTGAGCCGTGACGTTCCGTTCGCTAGCTTCTTCCCCGCGTCCCGCTAAGAGTAGGTAAGAATACAACGCGATTCCAGTCACCGCAGCTATGCTGTATTTGATTCTCGGATCAATCGGCGCCGGAGAGATGAAGCCCTCGATGATGCCGGCGATGACCAGCAGGACCGCAACCCCCATCATTAATCGGATCGCATCCATGCCACGTGTCTTAAGCGCGTCTGCCCGAGAGAGATCTCCGGGTATTACCAGCGCGCTCCCAATCAACAGACCAGCCCCTCCGGCGATAAACACACACGAAAGCTCGATAACCCCATGACCTACCATGAAGGTCAACAAGTCGTTTCCAAATCCAGCTCGATAAGTCAGCGCCAACACCGATGCGATTGCCAGACCGTTATAGGCAAGATAAAAAAGTGTTCCGACACCAAACATTGCCCCAAACGCAAACGTGTAGATCGTCACTTGAATGTTGTGAGTAAAGATCGAACTGGCCCCAACCTGATTGGCCTCGTTGAGATCATCCCACCAGTGAGTCTTGGTTTCGATGTAGAGTTCGCGAAAAGCCGCCGGGACACCCACGAGTTCGGAGAACTCCGGGTCTCGATAGCTACCCACGAAACCGATCACGCTAAATAGGAAGAAGACGCCGAAGGAAACCGCCGTGTAGCGCCACGTGCGCCGAAAGGTCTGGGGAAATCCGCGCGCAAAAAACCCGCAAATGCGTTCTCCGCCTTGAGCGTCGGCCCGATAGATTCGGCCATGCGCCCGAATCACGAGACTGTTGAGATAGTTAATCAGCCGCGGATCGCGCGACTCAGCCCGAGCCACCGCCAGGTCTGAGGCAGTCCGGCGATAGATCCTGCCCAGCTCGCGCACTTCCTCACGATGCAATCGCTTGAGGGTCGTGCGATCAAGTAGCGTCAGCAGATCCTCGAGGCGCTCCCATGCGTTCTTGCGATTGGTAATGAATTGGTCATGAGCCATATGTCATTGACGATTGACGATTGGCGAAGCGATGTCCGACATGCTTCAGCTTGTCGTTGAGCTACGTCATGCGCAATTTCAAGTCTCAGTTGAGCGTCACCCAACACTAACGACAAACTAAAGTGTGTCGGACAGCTGGGCCATTGCCAATTGCCGATTGCCAATTTAGGATCAGTGGCGCAAGAACATTTTCTAAGCTATCCAGAAGTCTCTTCACTCTATGCCAATCGTCAATCGGCAATCGGCAATCGGCAATGCCCTAATTGAGTGTGTACCAAACTTCAGCGAGGGCCGCAAGAAAGAAACTGTAGAGCGTCTGGCAAACGCGATTGCTGAGGTCGAGACCGCCTGCATACTCGACACCCATATCGATCCGGACCACAACCGCTCGGTAATTACATTTGTAGCGACTCCCGAGATGGTGGTTGAAGCGGCATTTCAGGCCGTGTCGCTGGCAGCCCAACTGATCGACATGCGAACTCACCAGGGCGTGCATCCCCGCCTGGGCACCACCGATGTACTTCCTTTCGTGCCGATCCGTGGGGCCACCCTGGATGATTGCGTTCAGCTGGCGCATCGGGCCGGTGAACGAATCGCGCGTGAGCTTTCAATTCCGGTTTACTTCTACGAGCGCGCGGCTCTGAAGACGGATCGCACGAACCTCGAAGACGTGCGACGCGGCGCGCTTGAATTGCTACGGGAGCAAATTGCGGTGGAGCCGGCTCGCGCACCGGATGTTGGCCCGCTAAAGGTTCACGACACTGCGGGTGCGATCGCCATCGGTGCTCGGCCATTCTTAATCGCCTTCAACGTCAACCTGCGCTCCCGGGATCGTTCGATTGCGCGGCAGATTGCGCGTTCCGTCCGAGCGAGGCATGGCGGTCTGCCTTACGTTAAAGCACTTGGTTTTGAACTGAGCTCCCGTGGACTGGTTCAAGTCTCCATGAACCTGGTGAACTACGCTGAGACCGGGATGGGAAAGGCTTACGACGCCGTGCGCAGCGAAGCTGATAAGCTCGGCGTTGAGATCGTCAGTACGGAATTGGTCGGACTAGTTCCAGAAGATGCGCTGGATAAGACGGCCGAATATTTTCAGAAGCTGGAAAATTTTTCAGAGGATAGAACCATCGAGCAACGATTGTTGGCCTGTGAATAGCACCCTGCTCGGCTTTGCCTCAAAGAGATTCGCTTCGGGCGCGGCTTTGCTGCCTGATGTGACTTTTACCGCGAAGCGGTTGCAGAACAAAGCCCAGGGTTGCGGCGCTTCGCCGCTACCCTGGGAAAGGATCGAACCAAGAACAACAACCCCAACGGGGTTTCGTCAATGCATCACAATTGCACAGGTTGAAACGCGCAACCCCTTTGGGGTTGGAGGCATTTTGCTTATTCCCCCAGGGTAGCGGCGAAGCGCCGCAACCCTGGGCTTTGTTCTGCAACCGCTTCGCGGTAAAGGTCACTTCAGGCGGCAAGCCGTAGCGCTAATGGCAGATGACTTTTGAGGCAAGCAAGCGGTTGAAGACAACGATCGACGGGACACGCTTCGCTGTCCCTGCAACCTCTTAAACAGCAGAGCCAATCTTAATCATCTCCCGCCGCAGCCGCTCATGCCTCTGCATCAATTTTAGATAACGCGATTCATCGGCCGCTGCTTTAGCACGGATAATCTGCACTAGGGCCCGTCTCTCCTGTCTACTCCAGCGCTGCAAATCGGGGATGAGGTCCAACATCACGGCAAAATCACTCCATACTCCAAGCTCACTCGACCTGAGAGCCTCCCGTTTGACACTCAGAACCTGGCACACGCGTCTGAGAGATTCCTGTCTACACTTCTCTGCATTACCAGCAAAACGTGTCGCCATTCGTCGTTGGACAGCCAGACCAATATTGCGGACCTGAAAACTATCCCAGTCGCCGGTCTTCGATCCGTCGAGTTCCAGGACCATCGGACTAGCCGCGAGCTTACGCAGCAACGTCTTCGGGGTGCGATATGCAGATCGGGCGGCGATCTTTTCCTCCTCATCCAGAGTGCGTTTGAGCAACTGCGGTGCGGCCGGCCTGAAACCGAGTTTTCGATAGAACCAGAAGGCGCCTGAGTCGATCCCTTCTTCGTTTTCATGGCCCAGCTGGTAAGGGTCGAGTACAAAAACTGTGCTACCAAGCAAGTGTCGATACAGATTCAAAGTTCGGGCGTAGATCCAGGCCGTCTCGCCGTCGCGAAAACTGTAGTAGAGGTTGAACCCGCTCTCCATGCGCTCGAACAACGACAGTCCTTCGAAATAACCCGCTGGAACGCCATTCTTAAAAATCATTGCCGCGTGGTAAGCGCGCAGCGGCAATCGGCGACCCGGCGGGAGATCTACCAGAAAGATGTCGACCCCGCGGCCCGGACTTGCTTTGAAAACTTTTGCCGGATCTCCGTGGGTGAAACCATAAAGCTCGCGGTAGCGCATGGTCGACGTCTCTCGAGTCATGTCGAGTATGGCCTCGCCCTGTTTGATGGATAACCGGTTGATAGGTGGAGGCGTCGACTCGACTTCGTCTCTAAAGGAGAAGTCCTGGCGCCGGATGAGAGGCTTCTGATGAAAGAAGACGTTTCGTATCGGCAATTTCATTCCAGTGCGGGTGTCATGATCCGAAGGTGTCCAGCGCACGTAGAGTTTCAGCGAGTCGTGGAGTTCTGCTTTTTCTTTGTCACTGAGTTTCAGGGACTCAAATCTACGGATCAACCATGCAACTTCCCTTGACCGGCCCTTAGCTGCTCGCAACCACTCGCGGTAAGGAACATTTGCCTCAACGGTGGCGTCTTCCTCGAGCAATGGCATAAATCTCGGCCAAGTCTCGGCCAGGCGGTTTTCGTCTTCAAACCAATTCCAGTCAAAAGTCACCTGTGACGGATGACGCGTTTGCAGCCAGCGAACAATGTAGTAGCTGAAAGTGTCGGTGACTGATGTTCCGGCAATACCCGATACTTCCGGATCCATCAACGCACCCGTGTCGTAGCCTGCTTTCGTGAGCAGTTCGACTCGTTTAGAGAATGTCGAGAGCTCTCTTTCCGCAACGCGAAGGACTGCCGCACTGGGTGGATAGGCGCGAAGAAAAAGCAGAATCTCATGGAAGCGAATCAGCGACTCAGCATCCTTAAAATTCAGCCGACTCACTCGCTGAAGGAGCCGTTCAGTCTGCTTACCTTGTCCTCGTCCGAAACGCCTTTTTGCGTCGTCGAGTTGATCAAGTAGGCGTTCTAGTCGAGTAGCTGACAATTTATTTGACCTCAGCCGGGAACCCTGATGTCGCAAGCGCGTCTAATCCAATGCCATGGGTTTCAAACGCAAGTTCAGTGGGAATATTCTCAAATCATTTTGGGTCGGACTGTGTTTATTCATTCTCCAGTTGGGTCTCATCTGCCATCTGACGGACCCCGGCTTTGGAAGCACCCAAAATGATCTATTGGCGTTCATGGGCGTGCTCAGTTTTCCTTCCGGGGCAGTGATGGCCGTGGTCTTCGAGCCCTTTTTTGACTACGACCCTTTCTCTTTTACTTTCCTGTGGTTTTGCACGTTTGTGGCCGGATACGTGCAATGGTTCGTAGTCATTCCCGAGATCCGCGATTCTGGAATCATCAGTCTGGGCCTTTCGACGAAGCCGGCTACCGAGAACAGATCGAACTTACCCGCCACCACGTCAAATGAAAAACCCGCGAGGCCCAGAGCGAGGAAATTTCCGAGACGAACGCACCTTGTAAGAGCTTTCGACAAACAAGGACGAACGCCACTGGAACGAGCACTCATGACGAGGCCACGACGGTATTGAGCCTTATAGATGCTTCCGATGGAAGGTGGCAATCTTCCAGGCATCGATTGCTTTCCAGGGCATTTCGCCGGTCGTGTAATGACCACAGGGAAGCCAAACGACGTCGAGCGGCACTTCGTGTCGCTCCACCTCTGCAATCACTTCGCGGGAAAGGTTAAGCGGAAAAGTAAGATCATAACGCGCGGAGATGAAGCGCATCGGTCGCGATCCCATCCCCATCAGCTTTGAAATGAACGGGACGGGACTGATGGGACTCCAGTACTCGCGCAGTTCCTCCAAAGTTATATGACTACCAAAGCCCTCGCGTACGTGCCTGGTTGAAATTCCATTCCAGGCCACGTCTGCGACATAGCCAGACACGTGATTGAAGGTTCCGGCCACAATGTCTGGATCGTGCGCGAATGCCAGGAACGAAATGCATGAACCGATGCTGGTACCTAGAATCCCGATTCGTTCGTATCCCTCACTCTTGAGCCACCTCACCGCCGCGCGTGTGTCGAGCACACCTTGCCGAAACGATTGGATGGTGCGACCGACGTTGGGGCTCACCAGATGATCGGCACGCTCCAGCTCAGGCGGACGGCGTTCCAGGTGATAGGGAAGCGTCAAACGCAGGCCTGAGATTCCCAGGAAGTTGAATATTCGGCAGGCCTCGACATGACTCTCGGGTTGCGCGTTCCATTGGGGCAAGACCACTACAGCGCGGCGTGGCCGCTTGCCATTCTTTGAACCGGCAGGGAAGAAACGAGCGTGGGCAATGTTGTTTTCCGGTGAAGCGGTGTGAACGGCGCTGGTCCAGGTGAGTTGATCGCCGGTCAACTTGAAGTCGTCGATCGCCGGCAAGGCGTAGAACTCGTCGCTGTTATTTAACGCTTGTTCAGTATGCCGGCGAAGAACGTTTCGGGGGTCGTCGCCATTTACGTGATCAACTACGAACGAAAGTCCCCAGTCGAACGGACGCACCAGACGGTTATTGTCGCGTTCGTGGTACCAGCGCTCGCGACGGTGCATGTATTCCTGCCAAAAACCCACAATTGACCTCTGCTCAAACGCGCGAGATGAAGGCGTCATCCTAAAGAGCGCATCGGCCGGCAGTCAAGGCCGGATGGGTAATGCGCACCTCGCGGCAGTGAGTGGCCGTTGGCAATCAGGCAAACCTGCGTGATGGAAGTCAGATCCCGACTTGTCAGGATGGCGGTTGGGTTGACTCCCGCATTACTCAATTCTCACGCGATGGAGTCAGTACCACCTCGCGGTAGCGGGTGGGTCCGCCCCCAGACATAGGCAAGTTGCGATATGTCATGGCTATTGACATCTCATCTCCTCACCGAACAATATACCGCCCTAAATTTGATCCGTTTCTCAACCTCACCATGTGGAACGACACCGAAACCCCTCTGGCTTTCTTCATTTCCTTCCGGACCTACGGCACGTGGCTACACGGCGATAACCGCGGGTCAATTGATCGTTTCCACAATCAATTTCGCTCACCATATATTCCGTCTAATAAGAGATGGCAGGCTTACAACCAGAGTCAGCTTAAGGTCAAACCATTTACCCTGGGGCCAAGAGAACGCAGGTCAACTAAACAAGCAATTCAAGAAACCTGCAGGATACGCAAGTGGTCATTGCTTGCGCTAAACGTTCGCACGAATCACGTGCACAGTGTTATAACTGCGAATCGAAAAGCAGATCTGGTTTTGAACGCCTTCAAAGCCAACGCCACGCGGGAGTTGCGGCAAGATGGTTTATGGATCCATCCGTTCAGTCCATGGGCCGACAAAGGAAGCAAGAGAAAGCTGTGGAATGAACGCAGTGTCACGAACGCTGTCGACTATGTGCTTTACGGGCAGGGCGATGAACTGCCGGACTTTGATGATTGAAGATATCGCCACTGAACCCACCCGCTACCGCGAGGTGGTATTGACTACATCGCGCGAGGCTTGCGTGATGCGCGAGGCGGTTCACCCGCATGACGACGCGCTTGAGGAAAGACCACTTCATTAATGCTCAAAGGGCGCGAGTCGAATAACTCACGCCCTTTGATGAACCTCTAACCCTCAACGTCCCTATTGGCTGACGTTGAGCGCAGTATCGTCGATCAGGAACGACGTTTGTAGTGAACTGTCCTCCTGACCAAGGAAGTAGATACGGATCGTTTGTCCTCTGTAGGCCATTAAATCAAAGGTCCTCAGGACATATCCTGAACTTTCGTTCAGATTGGAGTATGTCACCAGAGTTGCCAGCACCGTATTGCTTGAGTTTCTAATCTGCAGTCTCAGTGTGTCGTACGCGGTTACCGTTGTGGTCTCCGCCGAATCGATTGCCAGATAGAACGTCAGGTTCGCGCTGGTGGCATTGGCTGGAATAGTGACCGTCTGGTACACGAAATCAGTGTTCGAAGTACCGTAGCCATTCAACCAGGCATACCAGGCGCCCGACCGCGGCGAGCGACCGGTTGAGTTTGTGATAACTCCAGCGTCTGCAACCCAGCTGACGCCGCCTGATTCAAACCCGGGATTCAAAAGCAACTGTGATCCCCCGGGCGTCGGAGTTGGAGTTGGTGTCGGCGTCGGAGTTGGTGTTGGTGTTGGCGGCGGTGCGCCACCTAACAGCGAGTAGAGCAGTCGGTTAGGTGATCCAGTCCCCGGATTGGAGACTACATTCAGAGTTGCGCCGTTTACGATCGCCGAGGTAACGGAAGCAGGCGATGCGCCGGGACTTGATTCGAGAAACAGTGCCGCGACACCCGCGACGTGAGGCGTAGCCATTGACGTGCCTGAAATCGTATTGGTGGCCGTGTCGCTAGTGCTCCAGGCCGAAGTGATACTTGAACCGGGAGCAAAGATGTCCAGGCAGGTGCCAAAATTTGAAAACGACGAGCGGGCATCGGTGTTTGTGGTTGACCCCACCGTGATTGCGTTGGCTACTCGCGACGGCGACGAGTTGCATGCGTTCGCATTGCTGTTGCCGGCCGCTATGGCATAGCTGACACCGTCGTTGATGGAGTTGTTAACTGCATTGTCCAATGCAGTCGAAACGCCGCCACCCAGACTCATATTGGCAACCGCCGAGGCGCCGGCAGCATGGTCAGAAGTTACCCAGTCAACACCTGCGATTACTCCTGAGTTAGTGCCAGAACCATTACAGCCCAGCACACGCACCGCAACGAGACTGACATTCTTGGCCACACCATATGTCGAACCGCCGACAGTACCGGCCACGTGCGTGCCGTGACCGTTGCAGTCGTTAGTGCCCTGGCCGTCGTTAATCGCCGTGAAACCAGACCGGACGCGACCGCCGAATTGCGTATGTGTGGAGCGGACACCGGTATCGATGATGTAGGCGGTAACTCCAGAGCCGGTGAAGTTGTAAGTGTAGTTTCCGTCGAGCGGCAAGTTGCGCTGGTCGATGCGATCGAGTCCCCAGGTTGCTCCGGTCTGAGTTGCTGAAGCTTCGACTTCGCCGTCTTCTTCCACAAAGGCAACTCGCGGATCCGCTGCCAATCGGGCGGCTTGTTTCTCCGACATTCGAACTGAAAAGCCTTTAAGTGCTTTTCTGTAGGTATGCCCTCCGGAGCGGTCGCCGGAGAATTTCTGAGACAGCCGCACGGCTTCCATGTCGACATCGGCAATGTTGTCATTGAGGACCACGATGTACTGGTCTGGTATTCGTTTCTCCGCCTGAGTTCGTCGGAATTTCCCTTGCGCCGACGGTAGGTCGGCGCTTGGATCCTGGCCGTGAACTGCCGTTAGCACGAGGCTAGCGACACACACAGCCGCGAAAGCAAGAACTGAAATTAGTCTTTTCATCTTCCCTCCAACAGTTTGAGTGAGACAGTTGTTGCCTTGAGGTAGGGTGTCAGAAGTGTCGAGTAATCAGGACCCTCCCCGTGAACTTATCCACTGGCGAACGATTGGCAAAATCGCCGATAACGTGAATACTCTTGTTTTTCTAGGACAACCGAGCTTTGGGGGGATGAGCGGGCGATACTCTACCGCCGGAGCACATAAGAATGCAACCAAAAAAATGGATTGTAAGCACCAGTAGCGCGGACGTTTGAAACAAGCCTGAGGATTAGTACTGGTGCAATCGGGATTGGGCTTCTCTTATTCACACCGTGGCTTCAGCCCGGTGCCAAACCAAGATCCGGATGCATCGAACCGTTTTAACGGTTTTCTTCGCGACAAGTGGGAAAACCGTTGAAACGGTTCCTGGGATATATGAGTCACGCTTTTCCACCGGGCTGAAGCCACGGTGTGAATAAGAGAATCCAAAACGAACTGAACCAGTACCTGAGGATTTGACCATCACCTTCCTAACCAGCGCCGAATAACCTGCGGCATGAGTGGCGAGGCCTTTACGATAGAACCGCTGGTAAACCGTTGGGCTAAACCACGAAACAGTTGCCGGGCGTCTGAGGTGTAGCGAAACCACCAAAGGTCGGGCAGGAATGAAATGCGATTGACGTGAATGTGCTGAGGCGTAACCAGTTCGAGCAAGCCAAGTCGTCCGTGTGTCCGGCCATACCCGCTGTCCTTGACGCCGCCCCACGGTGTCTGCGCGATAGCATGCGTGTACAGCACTTCGTTCACCGTCACAGTTCCGGCGTCGATGCGTTCAGCAATGCGTTTCCCTCGACTAATGTCCTTTGTCCATACGCTTGCCGTTAAGCCGTAGACACTGTCATTGGCCAACCTGATCGCTTCTTCTTCGGTTTTGAAAGTCATGATCGGGAGGACAGGGCCGAAAGTCTCTTCCTGCATGATCGTCATGTCCTGAGTGACGTTGGTCAATACAGTAGGACGATAAAAAAGGCCTTGAACATCCCCGCGTTCTCCTCCAGTGAGTACCTCCGCGCCTTGCTTCACTGCTTCTGAGACGTGGTCTTCAACTATTTCCAGCTGGCGTTCGGTGGTCATAGCACCAACATCCGAGCCGTCCTCGGTGCCGACTCCCTGATGCAGAGTCTGAGTGCCGGCCACAACTTTGTCGATGAACTGCTGCGCTACGGACTCATGAACATAACAGCGCTCGACGGATGCACACGCCTGTCCAGAGTTGGCGAACGCACCCCAAACAGCGCCCCGCGCAGCGTTCTCGATGTCAGCATCTTCCAGGACCACCATCGGGTCTTTGCCCCCGAGTTCCAACACCACCGGCGTGAGATGTTTCGCCGCGGCCTCAGCCACGCGCTTACCTGTCGCGACACTTCCGGTAAACATTATCTTGTCGACGCGTGCATCAATCAGTGCCGCACCTGTAGAGCCATCACCCGTCACGATCTCCAGTAACCCTTGCGGCAGACCTGCCTTGCTGAAAATCTCGCCGATCTTCAAAGCGGTGAGCGGCGTTAGTTCGCTGGGCTTCAACACCACAGAGTTACCGGGCATCAAAGCCATCACAACTTCCTCGGCCGGAGTACCTAAGGGGAAGTTCCACGGAGAGATGATTCCGACCACACCCACAGGTTTGTAGACAATTCTCGACGAACGGCCCATCAGACCGTATTGACCGATGTCGATTTTCTGAGGTTGGAGGAGCGTGCCGGCTTCGCGCGCGAAGTAGTGCATTGCATCGAGTGTCGGCACCACTTCCATTGAAAGTGCTTCGGCAGCCGGTTTTCCGGTTTCACGCGAAACGAGCGTTGCGATCTCGTCCATCTCAGCCAACATTATTTCGCGGGCTTTGAGAACGATTCGTGCTCGCTCTTTGATCGAGAGATTTGCCCAGGCGGGTTGCGCTGCGCGGGCACGAGCAACAGCAGCGGCGACCGATTCGGGTTTGAGTAGAGGCACACGGCCAATCTCTTCACCGGTGGCCGGGTCGAAGGAGATGATTTCGCTTTGTTCTTTGGGAAGAACCTGGATGCTCATTGGGAATGCTCAGATCAAGAATCAGCGGCACTGATTATCCAACAAAGCCGGGTCGGTGTGAACCTGACAACCATCAACAATTCGCAGAAGGAACTATTCCTAACACAAGCTTAGGTAACTCGAATGCCTGCTTCCCAACCTGTGAATCTTCCCCAATTCATTTGACTTGAACCGTAGGGGATGGGAATGTCTGTTTCAACCAACCCCTCATTTCGTGCCCAACCCGCCATTCGGGTACAATTTCACAAAACAGAATCCCGGAAGGAGACGTCCCCATGATCCGACCGCAACTTGCGGAGTTCATGCGTCGCATGGACCAAAAGTCAGTCGCCATTATCCCCAGCGCCCGCGAAGCCACCCGCTCGAACGACACTCAGTACCGCTTTCGGCAGGACTCGGATTTCTTCTATCTGACCGGATTCGAAGAACCGGAAGCGATCGCGGTTGTCGCGCCTGGTCGCGAACCAAAGTACACCCTCTTCGTCCGGCCGCGTGACCCGGAACGAGAGATCTGGGACGGACGGCGCGCCGGAGTCGAAGGCGCGAAAGGCGAATACGGCGCCAACGAAGCCTTCCCCACGGTCGAGTTTGACGAGAAGCTTCACGACATCCTCAACGGAGCAGACAAACTCTACTACCGCCTGGGTGTCAACCGAGACCTCGACGATACGATCATTCGTCAGATCGCACGCATGCGCGCGATGAATCGCAAGCCCATCCATCCGCCGCAGACGATTGTCGACCCGGCCACGATCGTACATGAGATGCGCGTGTTGAAGACCGCCGAAGAAATCGGATTGATGCAGCGCGCCGCGGACATCGCCGCCGAAGCGCACGTTGAAGCAATGAAGTCTGTAAAGCCGGGCATGAAGGAGTATGAAGTGGAGGCGATGATCGAGCAGATCTTTCGCCGGCACGGCGCCGCCGGCCCCGCCTACACCTCCATTATCGGCGCCGGTCCAAATGCGACTGTGCTTCACTACATAAATAACGACGGCGAGTTGCGCGAAGGCGAGTTACTTCTGATAGACGCGGGGGCAGAGTACAAAGGCTACGCGTCTGATATTACGCGGACGTTCCCGATCAGCGGAAAGTACAGCAAGGCGCAACGCGAAGTCTACGACGCGGTGCTCGAAGCGCAGATGTCCTGCGTTGAGATGGTCCGTCCAGGAGTGACCCACGACCAACTAAAAGCGCATTCAGTGAAGCTGTTGACCCAAAGCATGGTGCATCTGGGCTTGTTGAAGGGAGACCCGGAAGAACTGATCAAGGAAAAGAAGCACGAGCAGTTTTACATGCACGGCCTCGGACATATGCTGGGTATAGACGTCCACGACGTGGGGATTTATTACTACGACCAGCAATCGCGCGCCCTCGAGCCGGGTGTGGTAATGACTGTGGAGCCAGGTCTATACATCTCGCCGAAGACCAAAGACGTACCGGAACAGTATCTCGGCATCGGCGTGCGCATTGAAGATGACGTGCTTTGTACTTCGAATGGCCCGCGTGTGTTAACGACGAAGGTTCCGAAGCAGGCTGATGAGATTGAGAAGCTGATGAAGAGGTGAGATGAGGGTTACCGACGCCGACCCTCTTGTGGCTAGTTCCAAGGAAGGAAGTTCCCGCAAAGGCGCAAAGACGCAAAGAAAGACACAGGAAGGAATCCCACACATTTCAACCGCGCTTCCAAAGTCGAAAGGTAATTGTTGATCGAGTGACACTTTGCGCCTTAGCGCCTTTGCGGGAACCTTCTTAGGCCCCTTACCACCCAGTCGCGAAGAGTTTCATCGCGCTTTTGAGTCCACAATTCTGATAACTGTGATAGGCCTTTGCCGCGCGCAATCGGATCTGCTCGTCAGATTCGTTTCCAATCCATCCCTCAAGAGCTGCTGAAAGGATATACGCCTCCGGAGCCATAAGGTTGGTGGTCCAGAGCAACGGTGAGGCGCCGGTGCTGCGGAGAGGTGCCGAGAAGTATTGCTTGCTGGCACAAGCAAGAATTATCGCGTCACGCTTTCGGTCATCGCGCTTCTGCGGCGTGACTGGCAATTCGAAATCCATGAAACCATCGTGGCCAACATAGGCTACCAGCTCGGCGCTGCCGGACAAGTTGAGGTTGATTGGGCCTGTCGCTGTGTTAATACTCAGCTCCTCGCCTGGTTTGCCGGCCGCGGCCTCGAGAAAATCAATCGTGGTTCGATTGATTTCTCTTCCGCGATAGGCATCAGCCACCATGAAGACGTCTCTTGTTCTGTGTCTGAAGACGCCTCGTTCAAGGATTGCCGGCTGCGGATTCTGAAATTCCGCCACAAGTTCCCATTCTTTGCTCTTCTTGAAGTGCGTTTTAATGCCGAATGCTGCGCCCCAATACAGGTTCGTCGCCGGATTGTCGCCGTTGCCGAGCGTGGCTGAAACGGGAACGATACCCTGATGGACGTTGTCGCAGAGCGCGACGAACACGTGAACGACCGGCACGGAATTGCTGGCCGCCGGTTTGACCGGTTGGGTGACTAACGGTCTCGGCTCCGAGCTTTCGGAAACCACACGACCCCGGGTGCTTGAACAAGCGGAGGCGACAATCGCAGCCAAACAAAGCGTCAAGAATATCGAGACTCTCATGACTTCACACAGACGATCTCTTACCCGATTACGCTTTCTTAGACGGCAAGTTACGAAGTAATGTTCCCGGTTACTGCCTGGAGTTGGTGAAGCGGCCCGCCTCAAAGGTCCTACGCTACTGGCGTGACGGCTTTGCCGCCTGATGTGAGGCGGTGGGTCCGCCCCGCCGTAAGAGTCGTTCATTTAAATTCTGGGCTATGCCCCCGTATGTGGCTTCTGACAAAACTGAACGGACCAATCCGGAAAAAGGGGTGTAGCCCAACTCAAAATAGAGCGTGGTACGGCGGGGCAGAGCCGCCGCCTCACATCAGGCGGCAAAGCCGTATCGCTAATAGCTTATGACTGACGCAAAGCCTGGTGACCCAGACAACTCCTCGACGATCTCCCTCACGACCTCACGGGCCCGTTCAACCTCATCAGGCCGGAAGGAGATGGCGCCGACAACCGCGTGGCCGCCGCCGCCGTAGCGTTCGCAAATCTTGGCGATGTTGTGAGTGCGGGGAACGGGCGCCCAGGGATTGGACCCGACGGAGATCTTCGTGCGCTGAGGAGCGCGGGTGAGGGCGACGGAGTATGTTGCCTCCGGAAACAGGTAATAAGGAATGAACTTGTTGAAGCCTTCGTAACCTTCGTCGACCAGATCAAAATGCACGACGCGCCCGGTAACCGAGGCGTTTCGTTTGACAACCTCCAGAGTCTCAAGATGCTGTTCTAAGATAGGACGAAAACGCCTCTGCACATCCTCGCTCTTCGCAATTTCATCGAGTGGGGTCGTTACCAGTTCACGGATCAGGCTCTCGATAAAGCTATCATCCGGATCAGCTTCAATCACCTGCATCAGTTGCAATGCCGGCTCCTTCAATTCGACACACTGCGCGGCCGATTCATAAAGGGCACCGTCGATGATGTGGGCCCAATGAACCAGGTTCCTGAGTGGCTCGGCGTTGAAGCCAAACTGCGAGGCGGCTACATCCGCAATGAATTCAGTGCACGACTTACGCGTGGGATCCAGGAACTTCTGTCCTGACTTGTCAGCCAGGAAATGCGCTTCGTCTTCCGGGGTGAGAAAGGCCGACTCATGATGATCAAACCACCACGTGAGCTGCGCAGACGCCGCATACTTAAAATCGACGATGGCATTCTCGTCGCCGTCAAACATATTCAAGTCAAACAAGTTTCCCGGGCGATGGAGCAGTCCTGTGTACGCGACGTCAGCTTCGGGATGAACTCTTTCTTTATAAAAACGAGTGAAGGTTGCGGCAGAGGCGACCCCGTCGAAGCAGTGGCCGTGGTAAAGGAGGCGAAGTTTCATTAGGTTTTATCGGCTCAGGTTTATGAAAAGCTGCCAATCTTAACAACGCCAAATGTTTCCCGCAAAGGCGCAAAGACGCAAAGAAGCCAAAAGAAGAGGCGCAGCGGACTTGCCCGTGCGCCTTTTGCTAGTGCGCTACTATTTTACTTTCTTTGCGCCTTTGCGCCTTTGCGGGAAACCTCTCGACCCTCAATTCTTACAGGGTTCGATTACTGATGCCGTCTTCGCCGTCAGTTGCTCACCGATCCACTTATCAACGTCGGCTTCGATCAACTCGCCATTTACTATCCAGGCCTTTTCAGTGAGCAGCTCTCCGTCTTTGTTTACCTTGGCCGGATCGAGAAAGATGTTCCAGGGCGAGCCCCACTTCCGTTTGTCGCCGGTGAGTTGGCGGTAGCCGAAGTGAGCCGTCTTGTCACGATCCTCGCGAGTCTCTGATTCAGTTACCACGGGGTAAGGCGGACCGGCTGGGCCGAAGTACGTGCGGACCTCATCGCGGGAGCCATATTCACTGACGCCAATTACCTCGAAGCCCTGGGCTTTGTACTTCTCATAGAGTTTCGCGGCTACAGGTGCTTCGAACTTCCAGTTGCCGCACCAGGGGGCGAAGTAAACGACCATTACCAGTTTCTTTCCCTGCATGAGCGAACGAAGATCAACTGGCTTGTCATCTTTGAGGTCCTTCAGCGTCCAGTTTTTGTAGTTGACCGTTTGTTCCTGCAAAGGAGAGTACTCATGTCCCGCCTGCCCAAGCGTGACAACTGACCCAAATGTAACTATGGCGAAAACTGCGGTAATAAGCTTAATCATAGCCACTGAACCCCAACCTTCGGTTTCGTGATTCTTCGTGTGATTTAGTGGATCGTATTCCCCGACGTTGGACGATCCACGAAACTACACGAACCGTCACGAAAAGAACTCCTTGTAAAGTCAATTGAGAGACACTACCTGGTTAACCACTTTTGCTGTCGCTGTCTCCTCAAGCAGCGGCTTAACGGCGGCTTCAAACGCGTCCCGTTTGCGCTCACCGACAATCCTGGCTCGGATCCGGCCTTCGCGGTCCAGCACAAAAGTTGTCGGCAATCCACTAACTGCAAACTTCGACTCCACCCCACTATCACCGAGCAACACGGTGTAGTCCTGTTTGATGTCTTTCCAAAACTCCTTCACACCATCAGCTCCATCGTAAGTGGAAACACCCACCACGGCCAGCCCTCTTGACTCTAAATCACGATGCATCTGATTGAGCTCAGGTATCTCGGAACGGCACGGAATACACCAGGTGGCCCAGAAATTCAGCAACACCACGCGGCCCCGAAGTTCAGTTAGCTGGAAGGCCTTGCCATCCAGTGTTTTCAGTTCAACCTCCGGCGCTGACGGAAAGCTACTTCTATTTTCCGGCGCAACCGCAGTTGAAGGAGCACCCGGATCAACCTTCAGCCAACTCTCCGCATTCGGGAGAATACTGGCGAGCGTGGAGCTGGCCAGTAAAGTGGAGTATCCACTGGCAACCAGCAAACCCACCGCTATCAGGATCACTCCAGAGACAATTTCAACCTTGTGCAGGTGTTTTCGGAATTTTCCGTAGAACGCGAGGAACTGGCTGATGCCTAATCCGGTGAGCAGAAACGGTATTGCCAGACCGAAAGAGTAGAAAGCCGAAAGCAGAAGTCCGCTGCGCCAGCCGCCGCTGGTGGCAGCCAACCCGATAATGCCACCCAGGATCGGGCCGATACACGGAGTCCAGCCGGCGGCGAAGGCGATTCCCAGAGTGAATGAGCCCAACATGCCACGTGGCTTCTCGTCAGAAAAGAAGCGGGTGTCTTTGTAAAGCGTGGAGATTTTCAGCAAACCGATGAGCTGTAAGCCAAAAGCGATGATGATGATTCCGCCGATGATCCGAACCCAGGGATTGCTCGTGATTGCCGAGCCCACCAGTCCGGCAGTTCCCCCAAGCGCCAGGAAGATGACTGAGAGTCCGGCGTTAAATGCCAGGGAATTCAGGATTACGGCCTTCCGCGCGCCGCCTCCCGAACCACCCTCTTTCAACCGATCCACGCTCACTCCCGACATCAACGAGACATAGCCCGGGACGAGCGGTAAGACGCACGGCGAGAGAAATGAAAGAATGCCGGCGACAAAAGCAATCGTGATGGTGATATTTGAGCCTTCCATTGTATTTACCAGGCGTCTGAGGTTTCGAAGATAACTCTCAGTGGTTTGATTATACGGCCAAGCCGGATTAAGTGTTAGGCGACGAGAGGAAGTCACTCCTTCCAGAAGCTTGTTGAGTGACTTTCGCTTGCCCCTTGCAACCTGCGAATCATTTTTGCTCTACGGCTGGTCCGGAGGTTTGCGCTTTTCTTTTGAAACGTGCACGATCTGAACAGTAAAAGCTTCAATAAATCAAAGCCCACAGATGCGCGTCACTATCGGCCAGATCAACACCATCAACGGAGACTACGAAGGCAATACCGCTCTAATCCTCCGCGCGATTGAGCAGGGGAAGAAAGACAAGGCCGACCTGGTCGTTCTCCCGGAAACCTGCATTCAGGGATATACATCACTTGATTGGTTTCTTGATCGAGACGTCGCTGAGCGTTCTCTTGAACCACTCGGACGTATCATTGACGCAACTGACGGCTTGACCGCGATCGTCGGCACCGTGCGTCCCACCGGCCGTCCCACCGGACGGCGCCTGCATAACTCTGCCGCCGTCATTCGTGATCGTAAACTGCTTGGCTTTTCAGACAAGACGCTTCTGCCGGAATACGACGTCTTTGACGATCCGCGTTACTTCGAGCCTGCGCAGGAACGTCATCTATTCACTGTCGAAGACAGCAAACTCGGCGTCGCTGTTTGTGAAGACTTCTGGAACGATAAGACATTTTGGAAAGAACGACTCTACCCCCATGATCCAGCGGACGAGTTGATTGAGATCGGCGCCGAAGTACTTGTCTCGATAAATGCTTCACCATTCAATAAGGGAAAGATGGGACAACGCTGCGCGATGGTGTCTCATCGCGCCAAAGCCGCGGGCATTCCGATAGTGTTCGTGAATTTGGTCGGAGCCAACGACGGCGTAATTTTCGACGGCGCGAGCATCGTGGCCGATTGCATGGGCAAGATCATTTTACAGGCGCCGCCCTTCGAAGAGTTTTTCGGCACCGTCGATCTCGATTGTGGCGTGCTGGACGAAAAGTGTCTTCCGGGAGATGACATCGATACCGTTCACAGCGCTCTCGTGCTCGGCATCCGGGACTACGCGCGCAAGAATCAATTCAAGTCAGCAGTCCTGGGTTTGTCTGGAGGAATCGACTCGGCTGTGGTGGCAGCCCTCGCCTGTGAAGCGCTTTCGCCGGAGAACGTTTTGTCTGTCACCATGCCTTCGCCTTACTCCTCGCGGTCGAGTGTTGAAGATTCCTTCGAACTTGGACGACGTCTGGGAATGACAGTTATCGAACGGCCTATCACCGATGCCTTTCACGTTCTCTTGAAGGAGCTGAATCTCCCGGCGCCCACTACTGCGAACACTTCCCATGCGGCGGAGAACCTGCAATCGCGTCTGCGTGGAAACATTCTGATGTCGATTTCGAACCACGACAACCGGCTGCTGCTGTCGACTGGAAACAAGTCGGAGCTGGCCCTGGGTTACTGCACGCTCTATGGCGACACGAATGGAGGACTGGCGGTAATCGGTGACGTCTTAAAAACGGGAGTTTACGCGCTGGCGCGAAGTTTCAATCGCAATCAAGAAATCATTCCACTGTCGATCATCGAGAAACGTCCTTCGGCCGAACTGGCGCCCGGGCAGTTTGACGATCAGTCGCTGCCGCCGTACAGCACGCTCGATCCGATACTGAAGATGTATTTCGAGCTGAAAGCGACGCCCGAGGAGATTATCGACGCCGGAAATGAGACGGATCTCGTCTATGACATTCTCAATCGCGTGGAATCACCGGCGAATGAATTCAAGCGCCGGCAGTTGCCTCCCACTCTGATCATTTCGCGAAATGCGATTGGGATTGGAAGGCGACGACCAGTGACGCATCGCTATCGACGCGTACCAGCGAAGAAAGAACAGAAAGTCTCACCCGGAGTCTAGTCCTGCGCTTGCCACCGCGTTTTACCTCGCCGGTAATGTAGCGTCAACGGAAACAACAGCCACAGATCTGCACGGATAAGACAGATAAGCAGTAAGCTCCTCAACTCAACTGCCTCTTTAGGATTGATCCGGGTTCATCCGTGAAGATCTGTGGCAAATCACCGCGCAGCGTTGGGCTGAGTCTTCGCCAGTTCCACTCGCGCACGCTCTCGCGTCGATCGGCTTCATTAAGTTTTTCGACTTGCGCAAGGCATTCACCTTAAAGCAATATCTTCCGAGCTTTCTCCCAAGATCTAGAACCAACTCCGTCTGATAGGTGTGATGAAATGAAATCAAACCGTGTCTTCTTCTTCTTTGCGTTATTGCTCACAATCGGCTCGCTTTCGGCAGACACGACGCACTCAAAGTCGCCCATGCAAGACGCGACTAAAACTCAGGAGCCACAGTTACCCGAAGCCGAGGCCAATGCTGCTAACGCTGTGAGTAAGGCCCCTGACATGGCCGGAAAGCTGGTCGCCGCTGAAGCGTTTATTAAGAAATACCCAAAGAGCAGTGTTCGCGCGAAGTTGGCGGATTATTTGGTCGGCCAGATTGACTCGGGTACCGATGCAACTCAAAAGCTGGCGCATGCGGAAACTTTTCAAAGGGTGTTTACGGCAGAGACGGAGAAAGCCGCTATTCAACCGGTAGTTATTCTGGCCTACGTTCAGGCAAAACGAGTTGACGAGGCTTTCGCGCTGGCCGAGAGAGTTCTGGCCAAGGATCCGGAGAACATAAGAGTCCTGGCGCATATGGCGATGACCGGCACTGACGAAGCGAAGCGTCAAAATATGAAGCACGCAGCACAGACGCGGCAGTACGGACTCAAGGCCATCGAGTTACTCGAGGCGAATCGAAAGCCTGCGACTGTTGACGACACTCTTTGGAATGGCTACAAGGAAAGCTTGCCTCGCTTGTATCAGAGTATCGGTGTCATGGCTTTGGTCAGCGGTAACCAAGCTGATGCTAAAGCGCATCTGCAAAAGTCGGCCACGCTTGACCCCACCGATCCCTTCAACTACGTGTTGATCGGCAGTATGGTCAACGACGAGTACCAGCAGTTGGCGCAGAGTTACAAGGGAATGCCAGAGGGCCCACAGAAACAGGAGACTCTAAAGAAGGCTACTGAACTTTTGGACAAGGTTATCGATCTGTATGCACGAGCAGTGGGTGCCAGTCAGGGAAAACAAGAGTATCAAGCGCTCCATGTTCAGGTACTGCAGGACCTAACCCCGTATTACAAATATCGTCACAACGGATCTGTTGAGGGCCTGCAGCAGCTCATCGACAAGTACAAACCAACCCCAAAGCCCTGAAGATTTAATGTCCGACACGGCTTTGCCTCAAAAAGTCATGTTGTACTGAAAGACCCAGAGCTCGAGACCAAAAGACGCAACTACAGAACCGCTTGCGGTAGCCAGCGGATGCTATGCTCAATCAACGTCTTGATTGGAGCCTTTGCGCACGAAACCCTTAATAACCTCATTAACCGGTCAAAGTTGAGCTGATGATCCGCTGGCTACCGCAAGCGGTTCTGTAGTTGAGTTATTGCGTATTTAGACCATTTCAGTGTCGCAACACCTTGACGTTGAGTTTTGGGCCAAGCCGTCAAATACACTTTAGTTTGTCGTTGGGTTTCGGTACCGCGCACCATCGAAAAATAACGGAAGCTCTGATTAAGTAGGATCTAGCCGCGGATTTACGCGGATGAACGCGGATCTGAGGAAAGCAATAAAGCCACAGATCTTCGCAGATAGTCACGGATCAGACGGAATAGAGACAAACACGTTTCGTAACAAAAGCTGCGCAACTCGCTGGAGCGCGACACTCCCAGGGTTGCGCCGTTCCTTTTAGATCGGCGGTGACGTTGCCTGACGACAAACTAAAGTTTGTCGCCCGTCACGCATAACGCGAGTAGACAGACTTAACCTTCTCGAGGAAATCGCGTCGATCAACGATGTGATGGAGCTTTAGACTCCCGCTTCCACCAGAGACGTTTTCCACCAGCTCGTCCAGAATCTCAAACTGATCTCCTTCGGAAATCTCTCGCGCAAGAAGATAGCCAGAATATCGCAGGCGACGAACCAACTCCGGGAGCGTGGTTCGACCTTCGAATGTGTAACCGCCGTGGGTATGAGATCGGCTGATGAGGTATTGGACAATCATCACTTCACTGTAGATCTCTGGAGCAAGAAAAAGCCGCGATCCATCCCGCTCCCATCCTTCCTCAAGTCGACTCGAACGACGCACCGCTCGCACACCGGAGAACGCTTCTAACCAATCAGTCTTTGGTGCTACTCGTGCCAGGTAAGCCTTAGACGCGTCTATCAACCATGCGCTTTCTTCAAGGTTAAGGTTGCGGCACTGAGTATCCAGCCAGTCAAAAAATACTGAGCGTCGGTCAGACTTGCTCTCAAGAATCTGAAATTGGTCGTCCTTTTTCGTTAGTGACTTGAGCAATGCCCGGCGCGGTGCATCCGTTTGCTTTCCACCTTCAATACGAAACGTGTCGAGTCGAGCATGCCAACGCTTGGCGGCATTGCAGTAGGGACAGCGTGGATTCTTTTCCTCGCTGTCAAAGAAAGGCCGTTTCGCCTGAGGCGCAGTCAATTCTTCGATGGTCGGAGAGTATCGTTTGATCTCGGAGTAGGCAGTTCGCGGCGCGAGTCCGATTTGACGGGTAAAGAGGTCGAAGATACATGCGAGGCAGACCACCGTCGTGTATTCAGTGACTGTTCCGGGCGGGAAGGCGCTAAGGTCAAGTTCACGAGTTTTCTTCGCGGGCGGCATGGCGCTTTTGTCCGACACACTTTTAGGAAGCTCTGATTAAGTAGGAACTAAGCCGCGGATTTACGCGGATGAACGCGGATCAGAGGAGAAGCAATAAAGCCACAGATTTTCACTGATAGTCACGGATCAGACGGAATGGTGACAAACACGTTCATAGAAGAGATTCTATTAACCGTTCTGTATTTCAGAACCGTGTCATCCGTTTAAATCCGT
>Ga0187892_10000832_pt1 | contig 76985 bp, 68 predicted proteins | sample MA1701073metaG_FD_139345 | JGI IMG/M metagenome (GOLD analysis project Ga0187892, IMG submission 139345) | Bio-ooze microbial communities from a basaltic lava cave in the Kipuka Kanohina Cave System on the Island of Hawaii, USA - MA170107-3 metaG ... | reverse complement strand
TTCGACGCGCGCGGCCACGGCGATTCGTCGCGCCCGGAGCCGCCGGCCGCGTACGCCTGGAGCGAGTTCGCACGCGACTACGCGGCGGTCGCCGAGCGGCTCGTCGCCGAGACGGGGCGCCCGCTCGCGCTCGGCATCGGGCACTCGTTCGGCGGCACCAGCCTGCTCGGCGCCGAGGCGCTCGCGCCCGGCCGATTCGAGCGCCTGCTCCTCGTCGATCCCGTGACGCCGCCGTCGCCGGGGAACGCGCCGCCGGAGCGCGCCGCACACGTCGAGTCCATGGTGGACGCCGCACGCCGCCGCCGCGGGGACTGGCCGAGCCGCGCCGAGGCGCGCGCCTGGTTCGCGGAGCGTTCCCTGTTCGCCGCGTGGCGCCCCGAGGCGCTCGACCTGTACGTCGAGGACGGCCTCCGCGAGCGAGCCGAGGGCGGCGTCGAGCTCAAGTGCCCGGGCTGGGTGGAGGGGGCCGTCTTCGCGCAGGGCGAAGGCGTGGACGTGCCGGCCTGGGCGCGCGGCCAGACCCGGCCGGCGCTCTGGCTCTGGGCCGAGCGCGGCAACTTCTCGCTCCCCCTCTACGAGGCCCTCGCGGCCTCGATGCGGGCGGCCCGGGTGGAGCGCGCGCCCGCCGGCCACCTGATCCCGATGGAGCGGCCCGACCTCGTCGCGGACGCCGCCCTCCGCCTGCTGGGCGAGGCCCTCTAGGCCGGGTCAACCCCGGGAGCCCGCCTGCCGATGCGGAATGCGAAATGGCGGGGATCTCTGGAGGGGACGTGCGTCGCCTGGCGGCGGCCGCGATCGTCGCGTCGTTGCTCGGCGCGGCCCCTGCGCGCCTGCTGGCCGAGACCCCCGCGGAGATCGCGAGCGAGCCCGAGCCGGCGCCGCCCGCGCCCACGGCCGCGGCCGTGTTCCTGCCGCGCGCGCCCGCTGCGCTCCGCGCGGTGGACGGCGGCGTCCGCATCTGGATCGTGCAGGAGCTGCGGCGCGACGGCGTGCCGGTGGTGGCGCCGAGCCACACCGACGCGGTCGCCGCCAAGCATCTCGCGCCCGACCACCTGTTCCTGCAGGGCGCCGATACGAAGGCGCTCGCGCGCGAGACCGAAGCGAGGGCGGTGCTGCTCACGCAGCTCACGCAGCAGGGCGGCGAGCTCGAGCTGTGGATCCGCGCTTACGATCCGGCGGGCGAGATCCTCGCCGTCGGGCACGCGAGCGGCCGCATGGCGGCGCTCGGCGAGGCGCTGGTGAAGGCGCTCGAGCCGGTGCGCCAGGCCCTCGGCGCGAGCGCGGCGCCGCGCGAGGCGCCGCCCCGTCTCTCCGAGCTCGGCAGCTACGAGCGCGCCCTCGACCGTCTCGCCGCGAACGAGCTCGCCGCCGCCTGGCGCGAGGTGGACGAGATCCGGACCCCGACGGCCGACGCACTGCGCGAAGACATCGTCGCGAAGAGCTCCGCGCCGGGCTTCGCGGGGCCCGAGCGCTCCCGCCTCGCCAGCGTGCGCGGAACCTCCGATCCCGATTGGCTCACGGTGCGGCAGACGCTCCAGCGCGAACGCGGAGTCGCGGTGCTGCTCGCCGGAGCCGAGCACGCGGTGGCCGCGGGCGACGCGAAGGGCGCGCTCGTGCTGTTCGCGGAGGCGGCGAAGGTGGACTCGCGGAGCCTCGACGCCGAGCGCGGGCGCGCGAACGCGCTGGTCGCGCTCGAGCGCTACGACGACGCGAAGGCCGCCTTCGAGCGCGTGCTCGCAATGGCGCCGGAGGACGTGGGCGCGCGGGTGGCGCTCGCCGGCAACCCGACGCTGCCGCCGGCCGAGCAGGCGCGCTGGTGGGTCGCCGCCGGCGAGCTCCAGAGCCGCAAGCTCGACGACGAGGGCGCGCGCAGCTCGTTCGAGCAGGCCGCCGCGCTCGACGCCACGCTGCACGGCGTGACCCGCCGCTACGTGGCGCGCCTCGAGGAGACGCTCGGCAACGACCCGGAGGCGGGCGCCGCGTACGACGAGGCCGCCGCCGCGGACGCGTCGGATCTCGAGGCGCTCGCGGGCCTCGGCCGCGTGCGCTCGCGGACGGGCGACCCGACCGGCGCCAGCGCCGCCTTCGAGCAGGTGCTCGCGAAGCAGCCGGACCACCCGGCCGCGCTCGCGGGGCTCGGCGACGTCCTCCTGGCGGAGGGCAAGGCCGAACAGGCGGTGCCGCGGCTCGAGCGTGCGCTCGCGCTGGCGCCGCGCGACGCCGGCCGGCGCACCTCCCTGGCTCGCGCCTTCGCCGCCGCCGGCAAGGCCGACGCCGCGCTCTCGGTGCTCGACCCCGCGCAGGTCGACCGCGACGATCGCGCCCAGATCCTGACCCAGAGCGCCGAGCTCCACGCCGCCGCGGGTCGCCTCGGCGAGGCGCAGGCCGCGCTCGAGCAGGCCGTGGCGATCGAGCCGGACGAGCCGCCGCTGCGCACGGCGCTCGCGAAGGTCTACGCCGACGCGGGCAAGGCGTCGGAGGCGAAGCAGCAGCAGGCGCTCGTCTCGGCGCTGTCCGGCGCGAAGGAGATCGCGACCACCGACGGCCTGGCCGGGGCGGCCGGAACGCAGACGGCCCCGGGCGCGGGCGGCGACGAGTTCGCGGGCCTCGCGGCGAGCTTCCCCACCGTGACGGCGGAGCGGCAGCCGATCGGGCGCGTGGTGTGGCTCGGGCTCGAGCCCGTGCAGGGTTGGCAGGCCCGCGTGCGCGCCTGGCTCCTGCCGCGGACGCTCGACGCGCACGCGCTCGAATCCGCGCTGCGCGCCGCCTTCGCCGGGCGCTACCAGCTCGACGCGCTGCACGCGATTCCCGAGCCCGCGACGCACTCGCTCGCGAACGTGCGGGCCTTCGGCACCGAGCGCGCGGACATCTCCCTCGTCAACGACGTGCTCGATACGGAGGCACTGCTCGTGGCGCGCTTCACGACCGTCGAGCCCGAGCGGCTGCTCGATCCGCCGGGCGGGGCGCTCGCGGTCGAGGTGAGGCTCGCGACGGGGCGCCAGTCCGACGCGGTGTGGATGGTGGGCAACGCCGCGACGCTGCCCGACCCGAGCCGCTACTACGGCTGGAATTACCGCGCTGCCGGCGTGCTCGCGGTGTTCCTCGCGCTGCTGATGCTGCCGCTCGTGCGCGGCTGGGGCGGCATCGTGGTCGTCCTCGACTACGACAAGTCGCGCGGCTCGCAGGGCTTCTTCAGCATCGAGCTGTCGCGCCTCCCCGGGCGCACCAAGCAGGAGCGCAAGGGCAGCGGCCGCAGCCGCGCCGCGAAGTACCAGCGCCGCGCACGGCCCTGGGCGCGCTACACGCGCCACATGGTCGGCCGCGAGACGCGCATGGGTTGGCTCCCGGCGCGCCAGTGGTACGTGGCCGTGCACGGGCTGCTCCAGGACATCACCACGCACGACGTGATCGGGAACTACCTGGAGGAGCGGAAGGTGCGCGTGAAGCGCGGCGACACCGTCCAGGTGGTGTTCGACTTCCGCCGCAAGGCGGCGCCGATCGAGGTCCAGCTCTATCTCGAGGACAGCGCGGCGGTGCCGCAGGCGCGCGTGTCCGTGCTCGGCATCCGCGATTCGCTGCGCTTCGTGAAGGACGCCTCGACGACGGTGTTCCTGCCCCAGGGCAAGTACACGATCCTGATCGGCTTCGAGGATCGCGTCTACGAGCGCGCCGTCGAAGTGCGGGAGATGGTGGGCCAGACCGTCGGCGTGCAGGTGGATCGCACGGACACGGCCGTCTTCACCGGCTGCAAGGACGCCGTCGAGCCCTACCTGCTCGGCGACCTCGCGGCCGCCAGCCGCACGCTCGAGCGCTCGGGCAAGGCGGAGGCCGCGGCCCTGATCCGCGCCGCACACCATCGCATGCGCGGCGAGGCGGAGGAGGGCGCGCGCTGGCTCGAGAAGGCGGGCCGCTTCCAGGAGGCCGCGGAGCTCTCGAAGCAGGCGCCCGAGCCCAAGCGCTCGGCCGACCTGTTCGAGAAGGCCGGCGACTTCCGCAACGCGGCCGAGGAGCATGCGCGCGCGGGCGACGCGCTGCAGGCGGCGCGCGCCTACGAGGCCGCCTTCGAGTACGGCGCCGCGATCGACGCCTATCGCAATGCGGGCGAGAAGCAGAAGGCCCTCGAGCTGCTCGAGAAGACCGGCCGCTTCTTCGAGGCGGGCACGATCGCCCTCGAGACGGGGGAGGACGACCGGGCGCTCCGCTGCTTCCAGCAGGTGGGCGCTCGCGAGTCCGAGTATGCCGACGCCTGCGACGCCCTCTCGAAGCTGTTCGCCGACCGCCGCGCCTTCGACCTCGCCGTGGACAAGGCGCGCGAGTCGCTCGAGGCGCGCGGTGGCGACGAGGCGCCGCTCGAGGCCCAGGAGGGCCTCGCGAACCTGCTCGAGCGGGCGGGCCGCAGCGAGGAGGCCCTCGCCGTCTGGGAGAACATCCGCAAGCGCGACTTCCAGTACGCCGGCGCGAGCGATCGCGTCGAGTCTCTGCGCGAGAGCGTGGCGGAGACGCAGCGCGCGACCGCCGCGCTGGCCGCCGCGACCTCGTCGCCCGCCGTCACGGCGCCTGCGCGCGAGTCGCGCTACGAGATCCTGGGCGAGATCGGCCGCGGCGGCATGGGCGTGGTGTGGAAGGCGCGCGACAAGCGGCTCGGCCGCGTGGTGGCGCTGAAGCGCATGCCCGAGAACCTGAAGAGCAATCCCACCGCGGTGCAGCTGTTCCTGCGCGAGGCGCGCGCCGCCGCCGCGCTCTCGCACCCCAACATCGTGACGCTGTTCGACGCCGACCAGGAGGCGGACGGCAGCTACTACCTGACCATGGAGCTGCTCGAGGGCTTCGGCCTCGACTCGGTGCTCCAGAAGCGCGGCAAGCTCACGCCGCGCGACGCCGTCCGCATCGGCATCCAGATCGCGAAGGGCCTCCAGTTCGCGCACGAGAAGGGCGTGGTCCATCGCGACATCAAGACGGCGAACTTGTTCTTCACCCGGGAGCGGGTGCTCAAGATCATGGACTTCGGGCTCGCGAAGATGAGCGAAGAGGTGCGCAAGGCCGCGACGGTGATCGGCGGGACTCCCTACTACATGGCGCCCGAGCAGGCGGTGGGCGGCGACGTGGACCATCGGGCCGACCTCTACGCGCTGGGCGTGACGCTGTTCGAGCTCGTGACCGGCTCCGTGCCGTTCCAGGACGGCGACGTCACCCACCATCACCGCCACACGCCCGCGCCCGATCCACGGAGCCTCGATGCCGAGATCCCCGAGGCGCTCGCCAAGCTGATCCTGCGGCTCATGGAGAAGACCCCGGAGATGCGTCCGGCGACCACGGCTGAGGTCGTGCGCGCGCTCGAACAGCTCCTGGGGCAGCTCGGCGGGAACGCGCTTTCGTCCGCGGGTAGCCCTGGCTAGATTCGCACGTCCGCAAGATGGGCCGAGACGAGATGCGCGACGACGAATCGGGTGCCGACGGACCCGCCGAGGAGCTGCCGACGGGCTTCGGCGTGAACGCCGGCATCGTGGCGGAGATCCGCCAGCGCTGGGAGCTGGACCCGCGCTCCGTGCACGAGAGCTGGTCCGAGGTGTTCGAGGGCGAGGAGCGGCCGGCGCGCGCCGCCGCGCCCGAGGCGGCGCCGGAGCCGCCGCCCGAGAGCGTGCCCTTCGCGCTCGCGAGCCCGCAGCTCGCCGAGAAGTACGCGCGGGTGCTGCGCCTGATCCACGCCTTCCGCGCGCGCGGGCATCGCGTCGCCGAGACCGATCCGCTGGGCTCGCGCGTGGACTACTTCCCCGAACTCGACCCGGCGCACTACGGCCTCGGCAAGGAAGACCTCGACACGCCGTTCTTCGCCGGCGACCTGCCGGGCGGCCCGATCCAGCCGCTGCACCAGATCCTCGAGCGGCTGCGGGCCACCTACTGCCGCAGGGTCGGCGTCGAGTTCACGCACATCCAGGATCCGGGGCCGCGGCAGTGGCTGATGCGGCGGATGGAGGAGAGCGAGAACGCGACGGTGCCGTCGAACGAGGAGCGCCTGCGCATCCTGGAGAAGCTCTCCGCCGCCGAGCTGTTCGAGCGCTTCCTCCACACCAAGTTCGTGGGCCAGAAGCGCTTCGGTCTCGAGGGCGCCGAGGCGCTGATCCCGCTGCTCGACACCATCGTCGAAGACTCGCCGTCGCACGGCGTGCGCGAGCTGGTGCTCGGCATGGCGCACCGCGGCCGCCTCAACGTGCTGTCGAACATCGTCGGCAAGTCGCTCGAATCGATCTTCTCCGAGTTCGAGGACATCGAGCTCGAGGAGGCGCCGTTCGGCTCGGGCGACGTGAAGTACCACAAGGGCTTCACCAGCGACCGCCAGACGCGCGCGGGCGCGAACGTGCACCTCTCGCTCACCGCGAATCCGTCGCACCTCGAGGCGGTCGATCCGGTGGTCGAGGGCCGCGCGCGGGCCAAGCAGGCGCGCGCGGGCGATCCGCGCGGCCACACCATCGTGCCCTTGCTGCTGCACGGCGACGCGGCGTTCGCGGGGCAGGGCATGGTGGCCGAGGTGCTGAACCTGTCGAACCTGGCCGGCTACTCGACCGGCGGCACCCTGCACGTCGTGGTGAACAACCAGATCGGCTTCACCACCACGCCCCAGGAGGCGCGCTCGACGCTCTACGCCACCGACGTCGCGAAGATGATCCAGGCGCCGATCTTCCACGTGAACGGCGACGACCCCGAGGCCGTGATCCACTGCGCGCGACTCGCGTACTCGTACCGCCAGCGCTTCCGTGGCGACGCCGTGGTCGACCTGATCTGCTACCGGCGCCACGGCCACAACGAGGGCGACGACCCGAGCTTCACGCAGCCGCTGCTGTACGAGAAGATCCGCCAGAAGATGCCCGTGCGGCAGCTCTACACCGAGCAGCTGGTGCGCGCGGGCGTGCTGACCAGCGAAGAGGTGAAGCGGATCGAGGCCGATCTGCACCACCAGCTCCAGCAGGCGCTCGACAGCATCAAGACGAAGCCGCCCGAGCCCGACGAGCCCTTCGAGCCGCGCGGCCCGTGGGCCGGCTTCGAGCGGCACGCGCCGCAGAAGCCCCCGGCCACCGCCGTCCCGATCGAGCGGCTGGCGCAGATCGCCGAGGCGCTCGCGGCCGTGCCCGCCGACTTCGAGGTGCACGCGAAGCTCCGCCCGCTGCTCGATCGCCGCCGCAAGGTGGTGGCCGAGGGCGGCGCCCTCGACTGGGCCACCGCGGAGACGCTCGCGTTCGGCACGCTGCTCGTGGAGGGCACGCCGGTGCGGCTCTCCGGGCAGGACAGCTCGCGCGGCACGTTCAGCCAGCGCCACGCCGCCCTGGTCGACCAGAAGACGGGCCACGAGTACCTGCCGCTCGATCACCTGTCCGAGACGCAGGCGCGCTTCGAGGTCTGGGACAGCCACCTGTCCGAGGCCGCGGTGCTCGGCTTCGAGTACGGCTACAGCGTCGCCGACCCGACCACGCTCACGCTCTGGGAGGCGCAGTTCGGCGACTTCGCGAACGGCGCGCAGCCGATCATCGACCAGTTCGTGTCGTCGGCGCATGCGAAGTGGGGCCGCATGAGCGGCCTCGTGATGCTGCTCCCGCACGGCTTCGAAGGGCAGGGGCCGGAGCATTCGAGCGCGCGCATCGAGCGCTTCCTGCAGCTCTGCGCCGAAGACAACATGCAGATCGCGAACTGCACCACGCCGGCGCAGTACTTCCACCTGCTGCGCCGCCAGATGCGCCGGCCGTTCCGCTCGCCGCTGGTGGTGTTCACGCCGAAGAGCCTGCTGCGCTCTCCGCGCGCGGCCTCGCGCGTCGAGGACCTGGCCGGGGGAGCCTTCGAGCCGGTGATGGACGACCGCGCCGTGCGCGATCCGGGCGCGGTCCGCCACGTGCTGCTGTGCAGCGGCAAGGTCTACTACGACCTCGTCGCGCACCGCGAGAAGCGCGACGGCGTGTCGGAAGGCGGGGCGCGCGGCGACGTCGCGATCGTGCGCCTCGAGCAGCTCTACCCGTGGCCGGTCGCGGAGCTCGCCGCCCTGCGCGATCGCTACGCGCGCGCCGAGCGCCTCGTGTGGGTGCAGGAGGAGCCGGCGAACATGGGCGGCTGGGAGTTCGTGCGCGAGCTGCTGCGCGAGCTGTGGCAGCGCGAGTTCTCCTACGCGGGCCGCAAGTCCGCGGCGAGCCCCGCCGTCGGCTCGCAGCGCGTGCACCGCGCTGAGCTGAACGCGTTCCTGGCCGCCGCCTTCGACGAGCCGCCGCCCGCCGACTGAGGCTCGCGCCCCGGCGTCAGAGCGCGTGGAGGAAGGCCAACAGGTCCTTCTTCTCGGTCTCCGCGAGCTTCGTGCCGAGCACCAGGTTGAAGAACTCGATCGAGTCCTCCAGCGTCAGCAGCCGGCCGTCGTGGAGGTAGGGCGGCGAGTCCTTGATGCCACGCAGGGGGAACGTCTTGATCGGTCCGTCCGCGCTGGCCATGCGCCCATTGATCATGCGGGGCTCGTAGAACCGCTCCGTCCGGAGGTTGTGCATCGTGTTGTCGGTGTAGTAGGGCGCCGGGTGACAAGTGCCGCACTGCGCCTTGCCGAAGAACAGCTCCTGGCCGCGCCGCTCGGCTTCGCTGGCGAGGCTCGGATCGAGCTTGCCGTCGATGCCCAGCTTCGGCGCCGGCGGGAAGTCGAGCAGGTTCTGCCACTCGCCCATGAAGTGCACCTGGCTGCCGCGCTCGAGGATGTTGACGCCCTTCTTGGTGGCGGTGACCGGGTCGCCGTCGAAGTAGGCCGCGCGCTGCTCGAACTCGGTGAAGTCCTCGACGCTCTGGAGCGCGCGCTGCGAGCCGAACAGGCGCTGGATGTTCACGCCTCGCAGCGACGGCGTGTCGATGCGGTGGCGGAACTCCTGGGGCCGGATGTCCCCGACGAGATGCGTGGCCGCGTTCGTGTGGCCGTTCGTGTGACAGTCGAGACAGGCCACGCCGCGGCTCGGCCGCTCGGAGCGGCGGTCTTCGGTCTGATTGAACTGCTGCTGGGGGAACGGCGTGAGCAGAAGGCGCAACCCTTCGAGCTGCTTCGGGTTCAGGATGCCGTTGAAGAGCTCGTAGAAGTTGTCGATCGAGAGCTGCTTGCCCTTCGAGACGTCTCCGAGGTCGGGCCGCGTCGTCAGGTAGATCGGCGCCGGGAACTCGGGCAGCAGGTGCTCCGGCAGGTCGAGATCGAGATCGAAGCGCGTCAGGTCGCGCGCCTCGAGGGCCTTGATGCCGTCGATGTGGAACTTCGGGAAGGTCATCCCGCCTTCGGCGTGGTTCGGATGAGGGAGCGGGAAGAAGCCGGCGGGGAACGCGCTCTGCTTGCGGATCTCGGCCGGCGTCATCCCGGCGAGCTTGTCCCACGTCGTGCCGGCGGGAAGCCTGGCGCGGATGCCGCCCTGGACCGCCTTGCCGCCCGACATCGTGACACCCGCCGCAGCTCGATCGCCGAGGTCGTAGCGCTGGCCGAGCAGCGTCATCTGGCGCTTCATCACGCCCGCCTTCGCGGCCTTCATGCGTGACATGATCGAGCCGAAATCCTCGCGGATGTCGACGGGGGAGTAGCTCGTGGGCTTCTTCCCGGTCTGCTGCGCCAGGCTCGGGGCGCCGGCGCACAGCAGCACGGCCAGCACAGCCGACAGCCCTCGAACGAAACGACGTGACTCATCGCTCATGTCTCTTCCTCCCCTTCGCCGCGTCAGTCCAGATGACTGCGCAGCATCCAGGCGTTCTTCTCGTGCACCTGGATGCGCTGCACCGCGAGGTCCTCGCTGGCGTCGTCGCCGGCGGCGGACGACGCCCGCAGCACCGCACGAGCGGACTCGGCCACGATGCCCTGGTCCCGCACCAGCTCCTTCAGCATCTCCTTGGCGGAGGGCACCCCCGTGCGCTCCTTCACCGCGGAGAGCGCCTGGAACGCGCCATAGGTGCCCGGCGCCGGAGCGCCGACCGAGCGGATGCGCTCCGCGATCGCGTCCACCGCCAGCGCGAGCTCGGTGTACTCGAGCTCGAACAGCGTGTGGAGGGTCGTGAACATCGGACCCTTCACGTTCCAGTGGAAGTTGTGCGTCTTCAGATAGAGCGTGTAGCTCGAAGCGAGCAGCCGCCCGAGCGCGTCGACGACCTCCGAGGTCTTCTTGTCCACCTTCTTCGCCATGCTCACCTCCGACGTTTCGCGAGCATGCCCTCGGGCGCCGCGGCCGTCCAATAGAATCCTCGGCTTCCTGCGATCGGCGCAGGCGATCGAATGAGCGCGACGCGCCCCGCCGCTAGGCTCGGGGCCTTGACCCCGCGACGTTCTGCCACGGCCGAGCGGCACGACCCGCCGCTCGTGGTGGTGCGCTTCGTCACCGACGAGGCGCTCTGCCTCGCCGGTCTGCTCGAGCAGGCGGCGAAGCGGCTGGCCGGGACGCCCGCCTCGGCCGAGCAGGCCTACGGGCACGGCGGCATCCACGTGAACGGGCGGCCGCTCGATCCGGAGGCAGAGCCCGCACCGGTGGAGGCCGGCTCGTGGGTGGTGGTGTACGCCTTCGAGCGGGAGCCCGAGCCCGTCGCGTGCGGAGCGCTGCGCGTGCTGCACGACGGCGACGGGCTGGTGGCGGTGGACAAGCCGGCCTGGCTGCCGATGCAGCGCACGCGCGCGAGCGCGCGTCTCTCGCTCGAGGCATCGCTGCGCGCGCAGCTCGGCGATCCGACGCTCGTGGCCGCGCATCGCCTCGATCGACAGACGAGCGGCGTGGCGCTCTTCGCGCGCGGTCGTGCGGGCGCGTGGGTGGCGCGCGAGCTCGCGGAGCGGCGCGTGCAGAAGCGCTACCTCACCGTGGCCGCGCCGCCGCCCGAGCGGGCGAGCTTCGACGTCGAGGGCTGCCTCGCGCGCGCGCCCGACCCGGCGCGCTTCCGCTTCGCGCTCGGGCCGGAGGGGCGCTGGAGCCGGACCTCGTTCCACGTGCTCGCGCGCGGCGAGAGGCGCGCGCTGCTCGAGGCCGCGCCCGAGACGGGCCGCACGCACCAGATCCGGGTGCACCTCGCGGCCGCGGGAGCGCCGGTGGTCGGCGACGATCTCTACGGCCCGCCCTTCACGCCTGGGAGCGCGTCGTCGGCGGAGCGCGTGCTGCTGCACGCGGCGGCGCTCGAGCTGCGCCGCCCCGACGGCGTCGCGCTGCGCGTCGTGGCCGAGCCGCCGGCGGATCTGGCCGGCGCGCTCTAGGGCTCGAAGCGCACCGCGTCGCCCACGCGTAGCTCGCCCGGCTCGAGCACGCGGCAGGCGACGCCCGCACGCCCGTCGGGCTCGAGCGCCGCGCGCGGGCGCGCGTGCAGCGCGTCCATCACGCGGCAGGGCGGGTTGTCTTCGCTGACCTCGAGCAGCACGGCGCCGACGCGCAGCCCTGCGGCCGACGCTGGCCACGAGCTCGACCATCGCACGCGCAGCGGGATGCGAGCGCTCGCCCGCGAGGCCGCGCGGCCCGACCGCGAGCGCCGTGTGCATCTGCATCGCAGCGCGCGTCTTCTCCTTCGTCGCCGGCCCGCACTTCGCTCGGCTTCGCCTCGCTGCGCGCACCGGGGCGCTTGTGTGGCGGTCTGGCCGCGGCCGGTGCCATTCGCTAGACGTGCGCGGCGTCCGAGGGAGATCAACGTGTCCGCCCCGCTCACGCCCGAGGAGGCGGCTGCCGCCCGCTACCCGGGCGCGCGCCGCCCGGATCGCCAGCGCTTCGTGTCGTCCCAGGGCTTGCGTCTTGCGGTCTCCGAGTGGGGCGAAGCGTCGGCGCCCGCGATCCTGCTCGCGCACGGCGGCTTCGACTTCGCGGGCACCTTCGACGGCTTCGCGCCGCTCCTGGCCGACGCCGGCTATCGCGTGGTGTCGTGGGACCAGCGCGGGCACGGCGACTCCGAGCACGCCGAGCTCTACAGCTGGGACGCCGACGTGCGCGACATGCTCGCGGTGCTCGACTCGGTGCGTGCGGATCCGCTGATCCTGATCGGACACAGCAAGGGCGGCGCGATCTCGACGCACCTGATCCAGGCCGCGCCGGATCGCGTGCGCGCCTTCGTGAACCTCGACGGCATCCCGTCGCACAAGCCGCCGCCCGACGTGGCGGACCACGAGCGCACGCGCCTGCTCGCGAAGGAGCTGTCGGGCTGGCTCGATCACCGGGAGAAGGCGGGCAGCAAGGTGCGCCGCTCCGACACGCTCGACGGGCTCGCGCGGCGCCGGCAGCGGATGAACCCGCGGCTGCCGCTCGAGTGGCTGCGCTATCTCGCGACGGTCGGCGGGCGCAAGGACCCCGACGGCTGGCGCTGGAAGATCGATCCGTCGCTGCGGCCGGGCGGCTTCGGGCCGTGGCGCGCGACGTGGTCGATGGCGCGCTTCGCGAGCCTGCCGGTGCCGCTGCTCGGCCTGCTCGCCACCGAGTCGGAGCCGATGGGCTGGGACACACGGCCGGGTGAGGTACAGCCGTACCTGCCCCCCGGTGCGCGCGTGATGGCGCTCGCGGGCGTCGGGCACTTCGTGCACATCGAGCAGCCGAAGCGCGTCGCGGAGCTGGTGCTCGAGTTTCTCGCGGGGCTGTCGTGATGGTGGAGCGGCTGCGTCACTCGCGTGTGGAGCTGGCGCTCCACACGCTGCGCGAAGGCGAGGGGAGGGCGCTGCTGCTGCTGCACGGGCTCGGCGAGCGCACGCCGGCGGCGGTGCCGGCCGAGCTGGCGAGCTGGCCGGGCCCCGTCTACGGCCTCGACTTCACGGGGCACGGGCAGAGCACGATCCCGCGTGCCGGCGGCTACACGTGCGAGATCCTGATGGGCGACGCCGACACCGCGCTGCGTCACTTGAAGCAGGCGACGCTGGTGGGGCGCGGGCTCGGTGCGTACGTGGCGCTGCTGCTGGCGGGGGCGCGGCCGGCGGAGGTGCGGGGCGCGATCCTGCGCGACGGGCTCGGGCTCGCGGGCGGTGGGCCGACGCCCGCCACGCCGACCATCCCCTTCCCGAACCCGGGCGCGGGCGGCACGCCCGACCCCTACGCGCTGGTCGAGCTGTCGCGCGACGTGCGCCCGCCGGACTACGCCACCGCCTTCCTGCGCCAGGCCAACGAGCTCTCGGGCCTCGACCGCCCCGTGAGCGTCTGCTGCGCCGAGCGCCCCGACTGGCTCGCCGCCGTCGCCCGCGAGCCCGGCGCCCTCGACACCACCCTCGCCGAGGCCCTCTCCCTCTACGCCCACTGTTGACGGAGGGGACGGTCCTTCCCGTCGACTTGCGTCAGTCAACATCGAAGACCGTCCCCTCAGTCAACCGGCTAGACTGCGGGCTTTTCGGGAGGCGCGCGTGGACCTGCGGTATGGGCCGGAGTACGAGACGTTTCGCGCGGAGGTGAAGAAGTTCCTCGCGGCGAACTGGCCGCTCACGGGCGAGGACGCGAAGCTCGATCTCGCCGGCCAGGCGCGGGCGTTCCGCCAGCGCGCCATCGCGGCCGGCTACCTCGCCCGGTCGATCCCGAAGGCGTACGGTGGCTCGGAGCAGTCCTCGGACCCGCTGCGCGCCGCCGTGATCCGCGAGGAGTTCCTGCGCGTCCGCGCGCCGATGGATCCGCCCGGCATCGGCACCATGATGCTCGTGCCGACGCTGCTCGAGAAGGGCGCGGAGTGGCAGAAGCAGAAGTGGGTCCCCGGCACGATCCTCGGCGACATCCACTGGTGCCAGGGCTACAGCGAGCCGGGCTCGGGCAGCGACCTCGCCTCGCTGAAGACGCGCGGCGAGCTCGTCGGCGACGAGTGGGTGATCAACGGCCAGAAGATCTGGACCAGCTCCGCCCAGATCGCCCACTACATGTTCTGCCTGGTGCGCACCGAGCCCGACGCGCCCAAGCACGCCGGCATCTCCTACCTGCTGATCGACATGCACCAGCCGGGCATCGACGTGCGCCCGCTGAAGCAGATGACGGGCGGCGCGGACTTCAACGAGGTGTTCCTGACGGACGTCCGCACGCCCAAGGATTGGATCGTCGGCAAGCGGGGCGAGGGCTGGATCGTGTCGCGCACCACGCTGAAGCACGAGCGCGACTCGATCGGCAACGCCGCCATGACCGAGGTGCTGTTCAAGGGCCTGCTCCGCCTCGCGCACGAGTCGAAGCGCGACGGCCGGCCCGCCATCGAGGACCCCGCGATCCGCCAGCGCCTCGGCGTGATCGAGGGCTACGTGCAGGCGCACAAGTACTCGGGCTACCGCCAGCTCACGTCGAACCTGCGCGGCGAGGACGTGGGCATTCTCGCGTTGATGAACAAACTGCACTCGACGAACATCGGGCAGGAGATCGCGAAGCTCGCGCTCGACCTGCTCGAGGCCGAAGCGCTGGCCGACCCGGCCAGCTCCGCGCGGCTGTTCGGCATCGCGCCGCGGAACGGCGCCGGCTGGGTCGGGCAGTTCATGTCGTCGCTCGGCGTCGCCATCGCGGGCGGTACCGCGAACATCCAGCGCAACGTGATCGCGGAGCGCGGGCTCGGCCTGCCGCGCGACCACTTCGCGCAGCAGCACGGCAAGTAGGAGCGCGCATGGACTTCGGGCTCTCCGAGGAGCAGCGCCTCCTCCAGCACACGGTCGAGCAGTTCCTCGCGAAGGAGAACGACGCGACGAAGCTGCGCGCGCGCTTCGACGCGGAGGAGGCCTTCGACGAGGGCTTCTGGCGCGGCATGGCCGAGCTGGGGTTCGCCGGGCTCGTCATCCCCGAGGCGCACGGCGGTGCAGGCCTCGCGCTGCTCGACGCGGCGCTCGTGGCCGAGACGCTCGGACGCTTCGCCGCCCCCGGGCCGTTCCTCGGCCACACGCTCGCGAGCCTCGCGCTCGCGCTCGGCGGCAGCCCCGAGCAGCAGCGGCGCTGGCTGCCGCGGCTCGCCACGGGCGGCGCCGTCGGGAGCGTCGCCTTCGCCGAGCCCGGTGGCGGCTGGCAGCCGGAGGACTGGCGCTGCCCGGTCGGGAGCAAGCTCTCGGGCGCGAAGGAGCACGTGCCCTGCGGCGCCCGCGCGGACGTGCTGATCGTCGGCACCGCCGGCGCCGGCCTCGCGCTCGTCGAACGCGCGGCGGGCGGCTGCGCGATCGAGTCCTTCCCGTGCGTGGATCGCACGCGCCGCCTCGACACGGTGCGCTTCGAGGGCGCGGCGTGCGAGGCCCTGCCCGGCGGCGCCGCGGCCTCGGCGCGCGTCCGCGACGCGGGCCTCGTGCTGCTCGCGGCCGATGCGTTCGGCGGCGCGGCGCGGCTGCTCGAGCTGACCGTCGAGTACGCGAAGACGCGCGAGCAGTTCGGCGTCACGATCGGGCACTTCCAGGCGCTCAAGCACCAGCTCGCGAACATGGCGCTCGAGGTCGAGCCCGGGCGCGCGCTCTACTGGTACGCCGCGCACGCCTTCGACCACGCGACCGACGACGTCCCGCGCATGGCCGCGCTCGCGAAGGCCCACCTCGGCGACCGCTTCCTCCAGGTGGCGCGCGACGCCGTCGAGGCGCACGGCGGCCTCGGCTACACGTGGGAGTGCGACGTCCAGATCTGGTTCAAGCGCGCCCTCTTCGACCGCACCTTCCTCGGCTCCTCCACCGTCCACCGCGAACGCGCCGCCAAGCTCGCCGGCTGGGGAGCGCAGAGCGCGGCATAGCGACCGCTAGAGCGCGGCGTAGAAGGCTTCGGCCAGCTCGAAGGCGCGGGTGTCGCCGAGGGTGCCGGCGGACATCTGGTTCATCACGTAGGCCCACGAGACGCGGGCGTCGGGGTCGGCGATGCCGAGCGAGCCGCCCCAGCCGCCGTGGCCGAACGCGCGCCGCGACGGGCCGAGCGGCAGCGCGTCGCTGGCCAGCATGAAGCCCTGGCCCCAGCGCATCGGGACGCCGAGCACGAGGTCCTCGCCGAAGCACTGCTCCTCCGTCGCCCGCGCCAGCGCCGCCGCCGAGAGCAGACCCCCGCCGCCGTTCGCCAGCGCCGCCATCACGCGCGCCACCGAGCGCGCGTTGCCGTGGCCGTTCGCCGCGGGGATCTCGGCGCGGCGCCAGGCCAGCTGGTTCGCCGTCGCCGGCGCGAGCAGTGGATTGCCCATCACCTGCGCGAGCAGCGAGCCCGGCGCGGGCTGCGCCGCGGCGCCGGCCGCCGCCACGGCCTCCGCGCTCGGCGGCACCAGCTCCGCGACGCGCGCGTCCTCGCTGGCGGGCAGCCCGATCCAGAAGTCGGCGCCCTGCGGCTTCGCCACCTCGTCGCGGAAGAAGGCGCCGAGCGTGCGCCCGTCGATCCGGCGCAGCACCTCGCCGACCAGGAAGCCGTACGTCATCGCGTGATAGCCCGAGCGGCTGCCGGGCTCCCACCAGGGTGTCTCCGCCGCGAGGGCGGAGGTCATCCGCCCCCAGTCGTAGAGCGCCTCCGTCGGCAGCGGGGCACGCAGCGCCGCGAGCCCGGCGCGGTGCGAGAGCAGGAGGTGCACCGGCAGCGCGGCCTTGCCGCCCTGCGCGAACTCGGGCCAGTAGCGCGCCACCGGCGCCGCGAGGTCGAGCTTCCCCCGGTCCGCGAGCTGGTGCAGGCAGAGCGCCGCCATCGCCTTCGTGGTGGAGAACACGTTCACGATCGTGTCGCGCTGCCAGGGGCGGGTGCGCGCCGCGTCCGCGTGGCCGCCCCATAGATCGACCACCAGCTCGCCGTCGAGCGTCGCGGCGAACGACGCGCCCACCTCGCGCCCGGCGGCGAAGCTCTTCGCGAACGCCTCGCGCACCGCGCCGAAGCGCGCTGCGCACTCGCCCTGCACCTCGGTCACGGAGCCTCCTTCTTCTCGTCGGCCTCGGCGGCCCGCTTCACCAGCTCGCTCACCTCGGCGTGCAGCGCGTCGCGCTCGCTCTTGAGCTCGGCCACGCGGCGCCGCCGCCACTTCACGCGCAGGTAGGCGACCCCGTCGTCGAAGAAGCGCTCGTAGCGCTCCTGGAAGCGCATCGCGTACCAGCCGGTGGCGGGCGCCAGGAACAGCACGCCGAGCGCCGCGCCGGCGCCGAACGTCATGCCCGCGAGCACCGACCACACCACCCACGCGATCGGGAACAAGAAGAAGCCGCCGAACAGCTTCACGGTGGCGGGCAGGTCGCCGCTCTTCGCACGGCCGGCCGCGAGCCCGAGCAGCCGGTACGGGATCCAGTTGAAGAACGTCCCCAGTGCGGCGAGAGGGAGCCACCAGAGCAGCAGCGCGGCGGAGCCCACCGCGTAGGCGAGCACCTCCTCGCGCGGATAGCGCGCCGCCACGTGCTCGTCGCGCAGGCCGAGGCGCTCGATGCGCTCCGCGTAGGCGGCGAGGCGCGCGCGCGCGGCCTCGACGCGCTCGGGATCGCGCGCGCGCAGGCTCTCGTAGCTCGCGATCGCCGCGCGCCGCAGCGCGAACGCCTCGGCCAGCGCCATGCGCGCGGGCAGCTCGCGCTCCCGCGCGGAGAACACGTCGGACGCCTGCTCGAGCAGCGAGGCCTCCTCGTGCGAGGGGTAGTTCAGCGTCACGCGCGAGAGGGCGCGCGCGATCGCCGCGGTGAGCGAGCGCGTGGCCTCGCGCGGGTCGTGCTCGGCGGCGCGCTGCCACGTGCCGGGATCGATCGGCTCGCCTACCCGCACCAGCACGCGGGAACGGAAGATCCCCTTCTCGTCGAAGGTGAGGCCCACGGGCAGGATCTGGATCCCCGTGGCGCCGCGCTCGCGCAGCGCGCCGAGCACGATGCGCGCCGCGCCGGTCTTGAGCGGCGCGAGCGCCGGCGCGTCGTGGCTGATGCCTTCCGGGAAGAGCGCGATGCTGCCGCCCGCCGCGAGCTCGTCGAAGCAGCGTGCGAAGGTCTCGTCGTTCTTGCTCGTGTCCACGCCCTCGTCCATGCGGCGGTAGACGGGCACCGCGCCGGCGAGGTCGAGCAGCTGGCGGATGCCCGGCACGTCCCACAGCGTGCTCTTCGCCAGGAAGCGCGGGCGAACGCCGAGCATGCCGAAGACGAGGAGCGGGTCCACCAGGCTGTTGTGGTGGTTCGCGACCACGACGAGCGGAACGCCGCGCGGGATGCGGTCGGCTCCCTCCACCTCGATGGCGCGGAAGAACACCTGGGCGAGGAGCTGGGCCAGGCGCTCCACGAAACCGTCGAGCTGCGCTCGCGTGGGCACGCCCGGCAGGGTAGTGGGCTACGCCGCCCCGAGCGAACGCAGCACGCGCAGCGAGGGCGCGAAGAAGGTGGCGCCGGAGACGGCGTGCGTGAACTCGAGGAGCCGGTCGTGGAGGCCGTCGCCGGACACCCCGACCATCCGGCGCAGCATCTTCTCGGGCCGCGAGAGGTCGTTCGTGTAGGCGATGAAGAACAGGCCGTGCTCCGAGGTCGTGCCGTACGGGAAGCTGTGGCGGACGATCTCCAGCTCCTCGCCGTTCTCCTCGATCACGGTGCGTGCGATGTGCGCGGTGGGCGGCTTCGCCCGGTCGGAGAGCTCCTTGCTGTCGCGCTTGCGGCGGCCGACGATCCCCTCCTGCTCCTGCACCGAAAGCCCGTTCCACTTCGCGAGCTCGTGCACGTAGCGCTGCGTGTACGCGAAGCTGCCGCCCGCGAAGGCCGGGTCCTCCCGCCCGATCAGCGCCACGGCGACGCGCTCGCGGCCCTTCGGGTTCTCGGTGCCGTCGATGAAGCCGGTGAGGTCGCGCAGGTCGAGGTAGCGGAAGCCGTGCACTTCCTCGCGCACGGCGACCGCGTCCCCGAGCGCACGGCGGAGCTGCTGCGCCAGCTCGAAGCAGAGGTCGGCGCGGCGGGCGCTGGCGTGGAGCAGCAGGTCGCCGCCGGTGGCGGGTGCTCGCCGGCCCCCGGCCTCGACCTCCGCGAAGGGACGCAGGCCGCGGGGCCGCCGCTCGGGCGAGACGGCGTCCCAGAGCTCGGTGCCGAGGCCGACGACGCTCCGCAGCCGTCCCTTCGGCGCGCTCCGGGCCAGCTCGAGCGCCAGCTCGGGCGTGCGCGCCAGCGTCCTCGCCACCGCGCGGCCATCGCGGGCCCGGTCGCGTACACTCGCGACCAGGAACAGCGCGCTCTCGCTCGGCTCGGGCAGGATGCCATCCTGGGGATCCGCTGCCGCCATGGCTTCCTCCTGGCCCGAACGGTGCCACAATCAAGCCAGGAGGCGCGATGGAACGCATCCCCTTCGGGAGCACCGGGCACGAGAGCAGCCGTGTGATCTTCGGCGCCGCCGCGCTCGCCAGCATGCGCCAGGAGAAGGCGGACGCGCTGCTCGCGCTCTTGCTCGAGCACGGCGTGAACCACATCGACACCGCGGCCGCCTACGGCGACTCGGAGCTGCGCGTGGGCGCTTGGCTGCGGACGCACCGCGAGCGCTTCTTCGTGGCCACGAAGACCCGCGAGCGCACCGCGGAGGGCGCGGCCGCGAGCCTCGACCGCTCGCGCCAGCGGCTCGGCGCGGACGTGATCGACCTGATCCAGCTCCACAACCTGGTGGACGAGGGCGACTGGCAGGTGGCGTTCGGGCGGGGCGGTGCGCTCGAGGCGCTGGTCGAGGCGCGCGAGCGCGGCCACGTGCGCTTCATCGGCGTGACGGGCCACGGCACGCAGGTCGCCGCGATGCACCTGCGCAGCCTCGAGCGCTTTCCGTTCGATTCGGTGCTCGCGCCCTACAGCTTCACGATGCTGGCGCAGCCCGAGTACAAGGCGGACCTCGAGCGCCTGCTCGCGGTGTGCGCGCAGCGCGGCGTCGCGGTGCAGACCATCAAGGCGATCGCGCGCCGGCGCTGGCCCGACGAGGGCGAGCGCCGCTACAGCTGGTACGAGCCGATCCGCGACGCCGAGGCGCTCGGGCGCGCCGTGCGCTTCGTGCTCTCGCGCCCGGGGCTGTTCCTCAACTCGTCGAGCGACGCCACGCTGCTGCCCGCGCTGCTCGCCGCGGCCGCAGAGCCGGCGGCCGCCCCCTCCGCGCAGGAGCTCGAGGCCGACTCCGCGCGCCTCGCCATGGCGCCCCTCTTCGTGCGAGGCGTCTCCGACGCCATCTGACGCCTGGCGCAACCGCTCACAGCAGCGCGAGCTGCTCGCCCGGCGCGGCGGGGCGGCGGAAGTGCGCGGCGGAGAGGGTGGGGCCGCGCGCGGAGATGCCGGCGCGACGCCGCGCGAGGTCGAACAGCGCGGCCATCTCGTCGGCCCAGAAGCCGGTGCCGTGCTGGCGCACGCCGAAGCGCGAGTCGTACGTCGCGCCCCCGCGGATCGCGCGGATGCGCGACATCACCTTGTCGCGGCGCTCGGGGTAGTGGAGCGCGAGCCACGCCTCGAACAGCTCGGCGACTCCGTGCGGCAGGCGCAGCACCACGCGGCTCGCGAAGCGCGCGCCCGCTGCCGCGGCGGCCTCGAGGATCTTCGGCGACTCGTGGTCCGTGAGCCCGGGGATCACCGGCGCCACCATCACGCCCACCGGCACGCCCGCCGCCGCGAGCTTCTCGATCGCGCCGAGGCGCGTCGCCGGCGGCGGCGCGTAGGGCTCCATGCGCCGCTGCAGCTCCGGGTCGAGCGTGGTGACCGAGATCGCCACGCTCGCGGCGTCGAAACGGGCCAGCTCCGCGAGCAGGTCCGCGTCGCGCGTGACGAGGGAGCCCTTGGTCACGATCACCACCGGGTTCCGGAACTCCGCCAGCACCGCGAGGCAGCGGCGCGTCAGCTCGAGGCGCCGCTCGGCCGGCTGGTACGGGTCCGTCACGCCCGAGAGCGCCACCACCTGCGGCTTCCAGCTCTTCGCGGAGAGACGCTGGCGCAGCAGCTCGGGCGCGCGCTCCTTCACCAGGATGCGCGTCTCGAAGTCGAGCCCCGCCGAGAAGCCGAGGTACTCGTGCGTCGGGCGCGCGTAGCAGTAGGAGCAGGCGTGTTCGCACCCGCGGTACGGGTTCACGCTCGCGTCGAAGCCGATGTCCGGGCTGTTGTTCGTCGCCACGATCGTGCGCGAGGGGTCCGCGAGGAGACGCGTCTCGGGGTTCGCCTCCGAGAGCGCGGCGGCCTCCGCTGCGCTCGGGACGTAGCGCAGCGCCTCGAAGCGGTTCGGGGGATTCGAGGTCGAGCCGCGGGGTCGCATGAGGCGAAAGTGAAGCGAAACACAGCCCGCCCGGCCACCCCTACGAGATGGGCGGCCCCTTCGGGCTAGGAGGCCTCGAGCCACCTCCCGAGCACCCCCTTCGCGCGCTCGTCGAACGCCAGATTGAGGTCGAACTGCTCGAGCGTCTGCCGCACCGCGCGGGCGCCCGTGGCCACCGGGTTCTCGCGGAAGAACGCCGCCACGTCCTTGCGATGGGCGCGCGTGCCGAGCGCGGGCAGCGCCTCGATCGGGCGCGTCACCAGCATGGGCGGCATGCGGCGGCGGAGCTTGCCGAAGCGCTTCTTCCAGAACGACCACGCCCGTTCGCTGGCGGCGCGGTTCGAAACGAGCCGGGTCAGCAGCAGCGCCACGTCCTGCGTGCCGACCGCGTCGGTGAGCGTGAGGTCGAGGGCGCGGTCCACGAGCTTGGGATCGTGGAAGGCGCCGACGCCGAGCAGGAAGCGGCGCTTGTCCTGCGGCGTCGTCGCTTCGCGCGAGGTCGCGAGATAGCGCTCGAACAGGGCCTCGTCGCCCGCCCGCGCGGCGAGCGAGACGACGGCGTCCGACAGGTTCGGCTCGAGCGAGCGGCGGTCGGCGAGGAAGCGGAGGCAGCGCTCGCGTGCCTCGGCGAGCACCGCGGGCGCCTCGCCGACCTCGCCCACCAGGGCGAGCAGCGCGGCGCGGCGCAGGCGGTCGTCGTCGCGCTCGCCCGGGGCGCTCTCCCAGCCGGCGTCGGCGAAGGCCGCCCCGAAGGCGCGCGCCACGCGCGCGCGCAGCTTGGCCTCGGCCGCGGCGCCGAGCGCGCGCCCCGCGGCGCGCGCACACAGCTCGAGCGGGCCGCGCAGCGCCACGAGCACGTCCGGGTCGCGCTCCTTGCCGAACGAGAGCGCGAGGTCGAGGAACGCGTCCACCCCGGCGTGGCCGGCGCGCGCTGCGGCCCACTGGTGGCCGACCAGGCCCATGCGCTCGATCGGCGCGAGCGCATCGAGCGCGCCGGAGAGCGCCGCGAGCTCGGCCTCGTCGTGGAGCGGCCGGTAGAAGCCGCCTTCTTCCGCGTTGCCGTAGACGAAACGCGGCCCGCGCACGGGCAGCTCGATCTCGCCGCGGCGGCGCGTCAAGAGCTGGCGCACGGTGCGCGTGCTCTCGCCCGAGGCCACGCGGCCCACCCACGGCACCGGCCAGAGGGCGCCGGGCGGCTTCGCCTTCGGGTTCGACAGGAAGCGCTGCTGCTCGAAGCGCAGCCAGCTCCGCCCGTCGCGCTCGGCGCGGCGCAGGCGCAGGAGCGGGAAGCCGGGCTGCTCGATCCAGGCGCGCACGACCGGCTCGACGTCCTGCCCCGAAGCCTCGGCCAATGCGTTCCACAGGTCGGCGGCGACCGCGTTGCCCTCCTGGTGCGCGCCGATGTAGCGGCGCACGCCCTCGCGGAAGGTCTCGGCGCCGAGGAAGCGCTCGATCATGCGCACCACCGAGGCGCCCTTCTCGTACGTGATCAGGTCGAAGTTCTGGGTCGCCTCGCTCGGCGTCCGCACCGTCACGTAGATGGGATGCGTCTCGGCCAGCGCGTCGAGGCCGAGGGCGGCGGCGCGGTGGTGCTGGAAGTCGTTCCACATCTTCCACTCGGGCTTCCACGCGTCGACCACGTGGAAGGCCATCCAGGTCGCGAACGCCTCGTTGAGCCAGAGGTCGTCCCACCACGCCATGGTGACGAGGTCGCCGTACCACATGTGCGCGAGCTCGTGGCAGATCACCTCGGCGGCGCGCTTCTTCTCGGACAGCGTGGCGCTCTCGGGGTCGACGAGCAGCAGCGTCTCGCGGAAGAAGATGGCGCCCGCGTTCTCCATCGCGCCGGCCTCGAAGTCGGGCACGGCCACGAGGTCGAGCTTCTCGTACGGATAGGGCAGGTCGAAGTAGGCCTCGAGGCGTGCGAGCGTCTCGCGCGCGGCTTCGAGCCCGAACGCGGTGAGGCGCTCCTTGCCCGGCGCGTGCCAGACGCGGATCTCCGTCTCGCCGCAGTGCACGGGGGCCGACGCCACGAGCTCGCCCACCGCGAGCGCGAGCAGGTACGTCGAGAGCGGCGGCGTTCTCCGGAAGTGCACCGTCTTCCGGCCCCGCCCGAGCGGCTCGATCTTCTCGACGGGATTGTTCGACAGCACGGTGTTCGCGGTGGCCGTGGTGACCGAGAGGCGAAAGCGCGCCTTCATGGCCGGCTCGTCGAAGCACGGGAAGAAGCGCCGCGCGTCGGCGGCCTCGAGCTGGGTGAAGGCGTACTTGCGATCGCCGGCGCTGGCGGCGTAGAGGCCGCGCAGGTCGCCGCGCAGCTTGCCGCGGAACGAGAGCGTGAGCACGGCGTCGCCGGCGGGAACCGCTTCGGCGAGCTGGAGCTCGATGGTCTCGCGCTTGGGATGGCGCACGATGCGGGCGGGGACGCGGCGGCCCGCGGCCTCGACCACGGCGCCCGCCACCACGAGGTCGTCGGCGTGCAGCTCGAGCGAGCGGCGGCGCTTGTCGAGGCGCAGCCGGTGCACGACCCGGCCCGAGAACGCGGGGCCGCTCTGGGGATCCACTTCGACGTGGACGTCCACGTCGATCGGGCGCACGTCGGCGGCGAGCCGATGCGGCCGGAGCGCCGGCTTCGCGGCGCGAGCCGGCTTCTTCTTCGTCTTCCGGTTCGCGGCCACGCTCTCTTCCTCCCCGTCAGCGCGCGCATGATAGCCGCAGCCGAGGCGCGGTAGAGTCCCGCCGCGTGACGGTCCGCCGCCTCTCCCACCACGGCCTCTGCGTCTCCGACCTCGAGCGCGCCCTCGCGTTCTACCGGGACGGCCTCGGCTTCGCGGAAGTCTCGCGGCTGCGCTTCGAGGACCCGGGCACGCGCAAGCTGCTCGGTCTCCCGGGCGCCGTGCTCGAGACCGTCTACCTGCGCCGCGACGGCACCACGCTCGAGCTGCTCCACTTCCCGCGGCCGGGCACGGAGCTGGGCGCCGGCCCGCGCCCGATGAACCAGGTCGGCCTCACGCACCTGTCGTTCCTGGTGAGCGACCTCGACGCGCTGCTCGCGAGGCTGCGCGCGCTCGGCGCGACGGTGCTCGACGCGACGCGGCTCGACAGCCAGGGGAAGGGCTCGAACGCGATCTTCGTCACCGACCCGGACGGCACGCGCATCGAGCTCGTGGAAGGCGACTTCGACCCCGCCGCCTATCGGCCCCCCGCCTGATGGGGGGCCGCCACGCCCTCGCGCTGGCTCTCGCGCTCGCGACGCTCGGCTGCGGCCGTCCCGAGATGGTGCGCTGGAGCCGGCAGGCGAAGCCGTGCCCGGGCCCGCCGGCCGTCGCGGACTGGGAGACGGCCACCCCGGAGTGCGCTGGCCTCGACGCCGCGACGCTCGCCGCGCTGCGGCCGCGCATCGAGGGCGGCGAGCTCGAGAATCTGCATTCAGTGCTGGTCGTGAAGGGGGGCCGTCTGGTCTTCGAAGAGTATTTCGAAGGGGGGGACGTCGACTTCGGCCGTTCGCTCGCCCGCGTCGCCTTCGGCAAGGGCGTGCTCCACGACCTGCGCTCGGTCACCAAGAGCGTCACCTCCGCGCTCGTCGGCATCGCGCTCGCGGACGGCGCGCTCGGGAGCGTCGATCAGCCCCTCGCGGAGCTGCTGCCCGACGTGCCCGAGGACAAGCGCGGGCTCACGCTGCGCCACGCGCTCACCATGTCGGCGGGTCGTCGCCGCGCCGGGCGAGCGCTGGGAGTACAGCGGTGGCGCCACCTCGCTGCTGGCCGCAGTCGTCGAGCGCGCCACGGGCAAGCAGCTCGACGCCTTCGCCTGGGAGCGGCTCTTCTGCCCGCTCGGCGTCGAGGTCGCGGAGTGGAAGCACTACCGCTCGGGGCTCGCGGTCGCGGCGTCCGGCCTGCGGCTCCGCCCGCGCGACCTCGCGCGCTTCGGGCTGCTCTACCTCCGCGAAGGCGGCTACGCCTTCCAATGGTGGGTGAAGCGGCCCTGGCCCATGGGCGAGCGCACCCTCGAGGTGCCGATCGCGCGCGGCAACGGCGGGCAGCGCATCTACCTGTTCCACGAGCTCGACCTCGCCGTCGTGGTCACGGCGGGCAACTATGACGACCGCGAGCGCAGGGACCTGCCGGACCGCGTGGCGGAGCAGGTGCTCAAGGCTTCCGCCGATAGTAGGCGGTGACGCCGATCGGGAGCTCGACGCGGATCTGGTCCTCGGACAGCACCTCGATGGCGTGGTCGCCGCGGCCGTCCTCGCGCACGAGGCGGACGCGGCCCTCCTCCAGGGATCCATTCGCCGGGGATCTCGGTCTCGCCGCTCTTGGCGCCGTCGCCGTCGAAGGAGAGCGTCTCGAGACCGGCCGCTGGACGGCGAGGACGGCACCCAGCGCCGTCTCTTGGCGGTCGAGCTCCCAGCCGCCGAGCACGGGGTTCGAGCGCCCGCAGCCGGCGAGCGCAGAGAGCCCGACGGCGAGCGCGAACGCCAGCAGCCTCCCCATCACTGTCCCGGCGTGAACTTCTGCATCACCTCGTCGAGGTCGAAGCTCGCCGGCTTCTGTCGGACCGGGAACTCCTTGAAGCTCGACAGCCACTGACCCAGGATGGCCTGCGACGGCACGATCAGGAAGGCGCGGTCCATCATCCATTTCCCGTACTCGATCGACTCGGGGCCGCGCTCGAACGGATCGGAGCGCAGGTTGTAGATGTTCGGGGCGCGGAGGCTGGTGAAGTCGCGCTTCCAGACGTCGAGGCCCGTGTGCTCCTGCTCCTTGAAGGCGATCTTCCATTCCTGGTAGCGGAGGGCCACGAGCTCGCCGTCGTCGCTCCAGTAGAGGAACTCCTTGCGCGGCGGTTCCTTCGCCTCGCCCTTGAAGAAGGGGATCAGGTTGTAGCCGTCGAGGTGCACCTTGAAGGTCCGGCCTCCCGACTGACAGCCCTTCAGGCAGCGGCTCACGATGTCCGGATCGCCGCCCGCGGCCGCGAAGGTTGGCAACAGGTCGTCGTGGGAGAAGATCTCGTTGCGCACCGTGCCGGCCTCGATCACGCCCGGCCAGCGGATCGCCATGGGGACGCGGAAGCCGCCCTCCCAGTTGGTGGCTTTCTCTCCCTTGAACGGCGTGCTGCCGCCGTCGGGCCAGCTCATCACCTCGGCCCCGTTGTCGGTGGTGTAGACGACGACGGTGTTGTCGGCGATGCCGAGCTCGTCGAGCTTCGCGAGCAGCTGGCCCACGTGTCCATCGTGCTCGACCATGCCGTCGGGAGCGCCCGGCCGTGCAGCTCTGTTGCCCATGATCACGAGGATGTTCGGCTTCTTCGCGGACGCCGGCGCGGGTGCCTACGCCGCGGCGGGCAGGCTGCGACGAGACATGGGGGGTGTCCTCTATTCGAATGCGAACACGCGCTTCCAGTCGCGCTTCATGTCCACTACCGCCCAGCCGCGGGCGTTCGCTTCGTCGAGCGCCGCGTCGAGCTGGCCGACGGGGGACTTCCGATCATAGGCCCACTCGCGCGCAGCGTCGGTGTGGTGGACGAGGCCCAGGAAACGCCTGCCCTCTCCCCCCGCCGTCCACTGGAGCATCTGCTGGTCGCCGTCGGAGTTCCCGAAGGCGAGGATGGGTCGCCGGCCGATGAACTTGTTGATCCCGACGGGCTTGCCGGCCTTGTCGTCGATGAAGTCGATCTTCGGCAAGCGCATCAGCTCGGGCTTGCCGTCGGGCTGCAGCCGAAACTCCGTCACGATCGACGAGCCGACCACGTGCTCCGGCGGGATGCCGTAGACCCGCTCGGTCCAGGGGCGCATGAACTCGACGCCGCCGCCCGAGACGATGTACGTCGCGAAGCCCTGCTCGCGCAGGTACGCGAGCAGCTCGAGCATCGGCTGATACGCCAGCTCGGTGTAGGGGCGCTCGAAGCGCGGGTGCTTCGCCGTGCCGATCCAGTCGGAGACGATCTTCGCGAACTCCTCGGTGGTGGTGCCGGCGTGCGTCGCCATCACGAGCTCGACGATGCCCTTCTCGCCCGACGCCGCGAGCGCCTTGGCGTCGCCTGAGAGCGCGGCTGCGAAGGGCTGCTGCGTTTTCCACTCGGGGTGCTGCGGCGCGAGCGCCTTCACGCGGTCGAGCGCGAACGCGGCCTGGAAGTACATCGGCTGCTCGGCCCAGAGCGTGCCGTCGTTGTCGAACACGGCGATGCGCTCGGCCGGCGGCACGAAGCTCGGCCCGCCCTCCGTCGTGACGGCCGCGACGAACTCGAGCAGAGCGGCCTTCGTCTTGCCCTCCTGCCAGGACGCGAGCGGCTCCTGCGCGTGCGCCGGGCCTGCCGCGACTAGCAGCGCGAAGAGCGCAGCGGTCAGGTGTTTCATCGAGTCTCCTCCGGCAGGCCAGCATGCACCCGTGGCGCGAGGTCCGCCAATCTGTGTTTCACTGGGGTCGTCTCGCGCGAGGAGGGCAGCCCGATGCGAAACGTCCTTCTTCTCTTCGTCCTCGTCCTGTGTGCGTGCGAGCCCGCGCTCACACCGACGGAGAAGGCCGCGAAGGATCGCAGCGAGTGCATGGTGCTCGCGACCGACCAGAGCGGCTTCGACCCGCTCATTGCGGAGGAGCCGCAGCGCACGCTCTCCAGCAGCCACAAGCGCGGCGGCACCCTGGAGGAGGGTGCCGTGGACGTCGGCAAGGGCGCCGTCGGGGGCGCGGTCGTCGGCGTGGTGGGCGGCGCCATCATGGGCGAGGCCGGGAGGGGCGCCGCCGCCGGCGCCGCGGTCGGCGGCCTGATCGGGGGCGCGAAGCACTACCAGAAGCGCCAGGAGGTGGTCACGACCACGCGGCCCAATCCGGCGTACCAGGAGTTCGCGGCGGCGAAGGCCGCGTACAAGAGCGCGCTCGAGCAGTGCCTCGCGTCGCGCGCGGAGCCGCCGAAGTGAAGACGAACGCGTTCCTCTCGTCGCTCGCCCTATCGGTGTTGCTGGCGTCCGCGGCGCAGGCCGAGGGGCTCGACGCCTCGAAGCCGCTCATCTGCTCGCTCGTCGAGGCGTCGCAGTGCGACGGCGTCGCCGCGTGCGCGGAGGTGTCGCTCGAGGAGATCGAGCTGCCGGCGCTCTGGCGCGTGGACTTCGCCGCGAAGCAGCTCAGCTCCGCGGACGGCACGCGCACGAGTCCGATCACCGCGCTCGAGACGCTCGACGCGGTGCTCGTGCTGCAAGGTCACCAGAGCGGCCGCGGCTGGACGATCGTGGTCGAGCGCGCCACGGGACATCTCTCGATGAGCGCGGCCGACGCCGACGGCGCCTTCGTGCTCGCCGGCTCGTGCACCGCCGAGTGACGGCGGACCCCGACCTCGAGCTCTCCCTGGTCCGAGGCGACGCGCTGCTGCGCCTGCAACGGCGATCGGGCTCGTGCCCGCCGGCGGCCTCGGCGTGGGCCGTCGCGCGCTCGCGCTGGCGCTGTTCGCCTGGCTCCCCATCGGCGTCTGGGCGCTCTCGGGTCACGCGCTGCCGAGCGGGGCGGGCGAGCCGCTGCTCGCTCACTTCGGCATCCAGGTGCGCTGCCTCGTCGGGATTCCACTCTTCGTGTTGGCGGAGGGCGTCGCGCACGGAGTCACGACGCGCCTGATTCCCCACTTCATACGCTCGGGCATGGTGAGCGAGGCGGACCAGCCGCGCTTTCGCGAGATCCTGCGCGGCGTCGCGAAGCTTCGCGACCGCACGTTGCCCTGGGTGACGATCCTCGGGCTGGTGGTCGCCTGGCGCGCGCTCGGCCCGACGGAGACCCACGAGCTGATCTGGGCAGGCGAGGGCCCCGCGCCCACGAGCATCGGCTTCGGCGGTTGGTGGTTCGAGTGGGTCGCGCGGCCGATCTTCGTGGCGTTGCTGTTGGGCTGGCTCTGGCGTCTGAGCCTGGTCTGCGTGCTGTTCCGCCGCATCGCCCGGCTCGACCTCGCGCTCGTGCCGACGCACCCCGACCGCGCCGCCGGCCTCGGCTTCCTCGAGACGCTGCCGATGGCGTTCAGCCCGGTCGTGTTCGGCATCTCCGCGTCGTTGGCGTCGCGCTGGGCGCACGACGTGATCTACCACGGCGTCCACGTCGAGACGCTGCGGATGCAGATGATCGCGGTCGTGGTGCTGGCGCTGCTGCTGTTCCTGGCGCCGCTGCTGCTCTGGGTCGGCCAGCTCGCCGGCGCCAAGCGCCGCGCGCTGCTCGACTACGGCGCGCTCGTCGCCCAGCACGGCCGTCTCGTGCGGGGCCGCTGGATCCTGCGCGTCCCGCCCGAGGACGACGCGCTGCTCGACGCGCCCGAGATCGGACCCGTGGCCGACACGCTCTCGCTCTACGAGGCCGTCAAGAAGATGCGCGCCGCGCCGATCGGCCGTTCCTCGATCGCCGCGATCGTGCTCGCGGCAGGGCTTCCGATGCTGCCCGTGCTCGCGATCGAGATCCCGATCCGCCAGCTGCTGCTGGGCCTGCTGAAGACGCTGGCCTAGCTCACGCCCGCTTTTCGCCCGAGATCCTCGCGTACGCCACGCCGGCGAGCGCGGCGCCGAGGATCGGGGCCACCCAGAACAGCCAGAGCTGGCCGAGCGCCCAGCCGCCGACGAACAGCGCCGGACCCGTCGAGCGTGCCGGGTTCACCGAGGTGTTGGTGACCGGGATGCTGATCAGGTGGATCAGCGTGAGCCCGAGGCCGATCGCGATCGGCGCGAAGCCCGCCGGCGCGCGCCGGTCGGTGGCGCCGAGGATGATCACGAGGAACATGAACGTCATCACCACTTCGCACACGAACGCTGCGCCGAGCGCGTAGCCGCCCGGCGAGTGCTCGCCGTAGCCGTTCGAGGCGAAGCCGCCGGCGAGATCGAAGCCCGCCTTGCCGCTCGCGATCAGGTACAGCACGCCTGCGCCGGCGATCGCGCCCGCCACCTGCGCGAGCACGTACGGCCCGAGCTCGGAGGCTGGATGCCGCCCGCCGACCACGAGGCCCACCGACACCGCGGGGTTCAGGTGGCAGCCGGAGACGTGGCCGATCGCGTACGCCATGGTGAGGACGGTGAGGCCGAAGGCGAGCGAGACGCCGTGCAGGCCGATGCCGACCTCCGGGAAGGCGGCCGCGAGCACCGCGCTGCCACAGCCTCCGAGCACGAGCCAGGCCGTGCCGACGAACTCCGCGGCGAGCTTCGTACGCAGCGACATCGCGATCCTCCTCGTGGCGCGTTCAGCGCGTGGGAGCCTCGAGCGGCTTGGCGGCCGGGTCGTAGTAGCGCGAGATCTGGTTCAACAGTTCGCGCGCGGCGTCCGCGCGGTCGTGCACGTCCTTCGTGGTGAAGACCCGGCGCGCGTTGTCCTGTGCGCGGCGCACCGTCTGCATCAGGTCCTCGTAGGCGGGAAGGGTCTCGTCGCGCCCCGCGCCGCCGGCGAGCGCGCGGGACAAGCCGCGCGCGTCGAGCCTGAGGCGGCGCACGTCCTGCTGCAGGCGGTAGTACGGCCGGGACTGCCCAGCGCCCACCTTGGGCTGCTTGTAGAACGTGTCATAGAGCGCCTTCGAGGCATCCTCGAGCTGTTTCGCGAGCGCAGTGACCTTGTCCTGGTCCCACGCCGCGAGCTCCGCCCGCGCGGGCACGGCGAGGCCGGCGACGAGACCGCAGGCGAGGATCGGAGCGAGCAAGCGGCGCGCCATCGAACTCCTCACGGCCACGAGCGCATCCTATCACGGTCGCGCGTCGCGCTAGGGAGCGATCGGCTGCGGAAGCTCGGGCGGCCCGGCGTAGGCATTCCACCCACCCCCGAGCGCGCGATAGAGCGCCACCACCGCCAGGAGCTGGTCGCGCTCGGTCTGCGCGAGCGCGAACTCTGCGGGATAGAGCTGCTGCTGCGCGTCGAGCACCTCGAGGTAGGTCGAGAGGCCCCCGAGGTAGCGCTGCTGCGAGATCGCGACCGACTCGCGCAGTGCCGCCACCTCGCGCTCGCGCTCGGCGCGCACCGCGACCAGCTTTTCGCGCGCGGTGAGCGCATCGGAGACCTCGCGCAGCGAGATCAGCACCACGCCCTCGTAGGCGGCGCGGCTCGCGTCGCTCGCCGCCTGCGCCGCCTTCCACGTGTAGGTGGTCTGGCCGAAGGTGAAGAGCGGACCGAGCGCCGAGCCGCCCACGGACCAGATGTCCGTGGCCGAGTGCAGCAGGTCCGACAGCTCGGTGCTGACGCTGCCGGAGAGCGCGGTGAGCCCGATGCGCGGGAAGTAGCCGGCGAGCGCCTGACCCTCGCGCGCGTTGGCGGCGACGAGCGTCTGCTCGGCCTCGATCAGGTCGGGCCGGCGCTCGAGCAGCAGCGCAGGCACGCCCGCCGGCACCTCGGGCGGCGTCGCCTGCGCGGCGAGCGCGCCGCCGCGATCGATCGCGCCGGCCGGCCGGCCGACCAGCACCGAGAGCTCGTTCTCCTTGGCCACGATCTGGCGCTCGAGGTCGGGCACGCGCGCGGCGGCCTGCGCCAGCGCGGCCTCGGCGCGCAGCGAGTCGAGCTTCGAGACCACGCCGCCGAGGTACTGGCGCTGGAACAGATCGCGCGTCTCCTCGAACGAGACGACCGAGTCGCGCGCGATCTCGAGCTCGCGGTCGAGCTCGACGAGCTCGAACCAGGCCTGCGCCACGCCCGCTACCAGCGAGAGCGCCACGCCGCGCCGGAACGCCTCCGTGGCGAGCAGGTCGCCGCGCGCCGCCTCGGTCGCGCGCCGGATCCGCCCCCACACGTCGATCTCCCAGGCCAGGTTGGCGACGGCCAGGAAGTCGTTCTCGGTGCCACGGCCGGTCGAGCCCACCGCGCCGAGGGAGGTGTCCTTGCCGCGCGTGCCGTCGGCCTCGTAGCCGAGCTGCGGGAAAAGCTCGCCGCGCTGCACCGCCGCCACGTAGCGCGCCTGCTCGACGTTCGCGGCCGCCACCGCGAGGTCGCGATTGCTCTCGAGCGACTCGTGGATCAGCGCCACGAGGGCGTCGTCGCGGAACACCTCCCACCACGGCAGGTCCGCGAGCGACGCGGTCTCCTCGGCCTGGTCGCGGAAGGCGGGCGGCTCCGGCAGCGCGGGGCGCTCGTAGTCGGGCCCGATCGCGCAGCCGAGCGCGGCCGCGACGAGCGCGACGCGGAGCGTCCGGCGCGCCCTCAATCCCGCCCTCCCGCCACGGGCGCCGGGGCGGCGCCCTCCGGCGCCGGAGCCGGGGCCGGCGCCTTCGCCTCGCCACGGCCAGCGAGGCGCTCGACCACGTAGAAGGAGACCGGGATCAGGAAGATCGCGATCACGGACGCGGCGAGCATGCCGCCGATCACCGCGCTGCCGAGCAGCTTGCGAGCCTCCGCGCCGGAGCCGGACGAGATCGCGAGCGGCACCACGCCGAGGATGAAGGCGAAGGCGGTCATCAGGATCGGGCGCAAGCGCAGCTTGGCGGCGGCCAGCGCCGCGTCGGCCGCGCTCAGGCCGCGCTCGTGCTCGAGCTTCGCGAACTCGACGATCAGGATCGCGTTCTTCGCGGCGAGGCCGATCAGCGTGATGAGCCCGATCTGCGCGAAGATGTTGTTCTCGAAGGCGCGCAGCCAGATGGCGAGGAAGGCGCCGAACACGGCGATCGGGATGCCGAGCAGCACGCTGAACGGGAGCGACCAGCTCTCGTACTGCGCCGCGAGGATGAGGAACACGACGAGCAGCGAGAGCGCGAAGATGACTCCGGCGCCGACCCCCTCCTGCGCCACCTTCTCCTGGAACGACATGCCGTTGTAGTCGAAGCCCATCTCGCGCGGCATCGTCTCGGCGAACACCTGCTCCAGCGCGGCCATCACCTGGGCGGAGCTGAAGCCGGGGTTCGGGCTCACGTTGAGCTGCGCAGCGCGGTACTGGTTGAAGCGCATGGTGAACTCGGGGCCCGAGATCGGCTCCATCGCCACGAGCGCCGAGAGCGGCACGTCCTCGCCGGCGTCGTTCAGCACGCGGAACTGGCCGACGTTCTCGGCGCGCGTGCGGAACTCGCCCTCGGCCTGCACGTACACCTGCCAGGTGCGGCCGAAGCGGTTGAAGTAGTTGATGAAGTAGCCGCCCATGAAGGCCTGGAGCGTCTGGTACACGCCGTCGATCGCGACGCCCTGCTTGAGCACCTTGTCGCGGTCCACCTTCGCGAAGAGCTGCGGCACATTCGCCACGAAGGGCGTGGTGACCGACGCGATCTCCGGGCGCTTGCGCGCCTCCGCGATGAACTTCTGCGTGTTCTCGGAGAGGAACCCGATGTCTCCACCCGAGCGGTCCTGGAGCATGAACGTGACGCCGCCCGACGTGCCGACGCCCGGAATGGCCGGCGGCGGGAAGGCGAAGGCGATGGCCTCGGGCAAGGCCGCGAGCTCGCGGTTGATGTGCGCCTTGATGGCGCCGTACTGCGCGTCGGGTTCCGTGCGCTCGCCCCAGTCCTCGAAGGTGACGAAGAAGAACGCGTTGTACGTGGCGTAGACCGTGGAGAGCAGGCTGAAGCCGACGACCGTGTTGTAGCTCTGCACGCCCGGCGTCTCGGCGAGGATCGCTTCGACCTTGCGGCACACCGCGTCGGTGCGCTGCAGGGACGCCGCGTTCGGGAGCTGCACCGCGAGGTAGAGGTAGCCCTGGTCCTCCTCCGGCAGGAAGCCGCCGGGCAGGCGCGAGCCGAGCAGGCCGGCGAGCACGGCCACGCCCCCGAGCAGCAGCATGGCGCGCGCGGACTTCCGCACCAGCACGCCGCACCAGTGCACGTAGCCCTCGGTGAGACGGCCGAAGAAGTCGTTGAACCAGCGGAAGAACACGCCGAGCGGGCCGCGCGTGGGCTGCTTCGGGCGCAGCAGCAGCGCCGAGAGCGCCGGCGAGAGCGTGAGCGCGTTGAAGGCCGAGAGCAGCACCGAGACCGCGATCGTGACGGCGAACTGCTGGTAGAGCCGGCCCGTGATGCCGGGGATGAAGGCGGTCGGCAGGAACACGGCGGTGAGGATCAGCGCGATCGCGACCACGGGGCCCGACACCTCGGACATCGCCTTCAGCGTGGCCTCGCGCGGCGAGAGGCCGTGCTCGATGTGGTGCTCCACCGCCTCCACCACCACGATCGCGTCGTCCACCACGATGCCGATCGCGAGCACCAGGGCGAGCAGCGAGATCGTGTTGATGGAGAAGCCGAACACCGGGAACAGCACGAAGGTGCCGACCAGCGAGACCGGCACCGCCAGCAGCGGGATCAGCGTGGCGCGCCAGCCCTGCAGGAAGATGAAAACTACGATGATGACGAGGACGATCGCCTCGACGAGGGTGTGCAGGATCTCGTTGATGCCTTCGCTGACCGCGAGCGTGGTGTCGAGCGAGACCGTGTAGTCGAGGTCGGCCGGGAAGCGCTGCTTCAGCTCGTCCATCAGCGCCCGCGCCTGGCGCATCGTCTCGATCGCGTTCGAGCCCGGCGTCTGGTAGACGGCCACGATGGCGGCCGGCTTCCCGTTCAGGCGCCCCGTCAGGTTGTACACCTGCGCGCCGAGCTCTACGCGCGCCACGTCGCGCACGCGGATCATGGAGCCGTCGGGCGTCGCGCGCACGACGATGTCGCCGAACTGCGCCTCGGTCACGAGACGGCCCTGCGCGCGCACCGTGTACGTGAACTCCTGCCCCGGCGGCACCGGCTCGCCGCCCACCTGCCCGGCGGGGTTCACGGTGTTCTGCTCGCGGATCGCCGCGACGATCTCCGGCACCGTGATCGCGCGCTGCGCGAGCACGTCGGGCCGCACCCACAGGCGCATCGCGTACTGCCCGGCGCCGAACACCGAGACCTGGCCGATGCCGCTCACGCGCCCGATCGGGTCGTAGACGTTGATGTACGCGTAGTTCGCGAGGAACTCGGCGTCGTAGGTGCCGTTCGGCGAGTAGAGCGAGAAGAGCGCGAGGGGGCTGGTGGTGGACTTCTTGATGGTGACGCCGTAGTTGCGCACGTCCTCCGGGAGCTGCGACTCCGCCTGCGTGAAGCGCATCTGCGACAGCACCTGGTCGATGTTGGGATCGGTGCCGACTTCGAAGTTCACATAGAGGGTCATGTTCCCGGCGTTGGTGTTCACCGAGTAGAAGTAGATCGAGTCGTCGACGCCGTTCATCTGCTGCTCGATGGGCGTCGCCACCGCCTGCTCCGCGGTGAGGGCGTCCGCGCCGACGTAGGTGGTCGAGAGCTGGATGGCCGGCGGCGCGATGTCCGGGAACTGCGCGATCGGGAGCTGGAGCACGGAGACGATGCCGAGCAGCACCGTCAGGATCGAGATCACGATCGCGACGATCGGGCGACGGACGAAGAACTCCGCCACGCGTCAGCTCTCCGCTTTCGTTTCCGGAAGCTCTCCGGCCGGAGCGGGCTTCGGGGCGACCACCATGCCGGGCCGCACCTTCTGGAAGCCCTCGACCACGACGCGCTCGCCGGCGGACACGCCCTGCGTGATCACCTGAAACGCGCCCCACACGGGCCCCGTCGTGACGGTGCGCACCTCGATCTTGTCCTCCGCGCCCACCAGGGTGAGCTGCGCGAGGCCCTGCAGGTCCTGGACCGCGCGCTGCGGCACGACCAGCGCGCCGGCCGCGATGTCCGTCTCGATGCGCAGGCGCGCGTACTGCCCGGGACGCAGCATCTGCTCCGGGTTCGGGAAGTCGCCCTTCACGGTGATCGTGCCCGTGCGCGGGTCGATCTGGCGTCCGGCGGGATAGCCGACGCCGCGGTGCGGGTACACGCTGCCGTCGGCGAGCACCATCTCGATGCCAGTCCCCGACTGGAAGCGCCCCTCCTGCACGGCCTTCTCGAAGCGCGGCGCGAAGCGCAGGTACTCCTGCTCGGAGACCTCGAACGACACGCGGATCGGATCGAGCTGCGAAACGGTCGTGAGCGGCTCCGGGTCGCCCGGCGCCACCAGGTCGCCGAGCTGCCGCTTGGCCACGCCGACGACGCCCCCGATGGGCGAGCGGATCTCCGTGAAGCCGAGCTCGATGCTCGCCTTCTCGACGGCGGCGCGGGCGGCCTGGAGCGCGGCTTCGCCCGAGCGCAGGCGCTGCACCGCGGTGTCGTACTCCTGCCGGCTCACCGCGCCGGACGCGACGAGCGGCGTGTAGCGGGCGACGTCCAGGCGCGCGAGCTCGAGCGCGGCCTCGGCGCGGCCCCGATCGCCCTTCGCCCCGTCGAGCGTGGCCTGGAACGGGCGCGGATCGATGCGGAAGAGCAGGGTCCCCGGCTCGACGCGCGAGCCCTCGCGGTAGTCGCGCGAGACGAGGTAGCCGGTGACCTGCGCCCGGATGTCCGCATCCACGGAGCCTTCGGTGGTGCCCAGCCACTCCGAGACGACGGGAACGTCACGCTCGGCGACTTCCGCCACGAGCACCTCGGGCGCCGGGGGCGCGGGCGGCTCGGAGGGGCCACATGCGACGGCGAGGCAGAGTGCCCCGAGCAGGGACGCGCGGCGGCGGAAGGGGGGCATCGGACTCCAGGCGGTGCGAGCGAGCGACGAAGTCGAGCTAGCCTAGCGCGCCTGCAATGGCCGCACCCAGCAAAGTCGATCAGCCGCGCGGCTGGTATCGGCGTTTCGTCGGGCAGCTCGATCCCGGCGAGCGCATGGGCGAGCTGCTCTTCGGCCTGATCATGGTGCTCACCTTCACGCTCGGGGCGGGCATCGAGCTGGGCGACCGCGAGGAGACGCGCGATCTGCTCATCGCGGCGCTCGGCTGCAATACCGCGTGGGGCATCATCGACGCGGCGCTGTATCTGATCGCGCGCCTCTCCGAGCGCGGTCGACTACACCGGCTGGTGAAGGCCATCCAGACGGCGCCGACGAGCGAGCGCGCGCTCGCGCTCGTCGACCGGGAGCTGGACGACAGGCTCCCGGCGATCGTGAGACCGGAGGTGCGCGCGGCGGTGGACGCACACCTGCTCGAGCGCGTGCGCGAGCTGAAGCTCGCACCCAACCGCGTGACGGCCGCCGACGCCTGGGCGGGGCTCGCCGTGTTCTGGCTCGTCTTCCTCACCGCGCTCCCGGCGGTGCTGCCCTTCCTGGTGGTTCGCGACCCGCAGCTCGCCATGCGCGCGTCGAACGCCGTGCTGATCGGCCTGCTGTCCTTCGTGGGCTGGCGCTGGGCGGGCTACACGGGAGCGAGCCGCTCGCGCACGGCGCTCTTCATGGCGCTGCTCGGCATCGCGCTCGTGTTGGTGGCGATCGCGCTCGGCGGCTGATCCGCAACGGGAGATCCCACCATGAGCTGGCTGCTGCTCTTCGTTCCGGTCGCGATCGGCCTCGAGCTCCTCGCCCCCGAGCGCCACCTGCTCGTCTTCCTCGCCTCCGCCCTCGCGATCCTGCCGCTCGCGGGCTGGATGGGCCGGGCCACCGAGCAGCTCGCGGCGCGCCTCGGCGAGGGCGTGGGCGGTCTGCTCAACGCCACCTTCGGCAACGCGGCCGAGCTGATCATCGCCTTCGCGGCGCTGCGCGCGGGCCTCCACACCGTGGTGAAGGCATCGCTGATCGGCTCCATCGTCGGCAACATCCTGCTGGTGCTCGGGGCGGCGATGCTGGCGGGCGGCCTCCGCCACAAGGAGCAGCACTACAACGTGGCCGGCGCGCGCTCGCAGGCGACGCTGCTCACGCTCGCGGCGATCGCGCTGATCCTGCCGGCCGCCTACCGCTCGGCGACCGGGGCCGGGGAGGCCGAGATCGGCTCGCTCAGCATCTGGATCTCGTTCGTGCTGCTCGCCGTCTACGCCGCGAACCTGGTGTTCTCGCTCGTCACGCACCCCTCGCTCTTCGCCGGCTCGCACGAGGACGAGGCCGCCGCGCACGGGTCCGCGTGGAGCACGCGCTTCGCTTCGGGCGTCCTCGCGGCCGCCACCGCAGCGATCGCCTGGATGAGCGAGATCCTGGTGGGCGCGATCGAGCCCGCCGGGCACGCCCTCGGGCTGAACGACGCCTTCGTGGGCGTGTTCGTGGTCGCGATCCTCGGCAACGCCGCCGAGCACGCCACGGCGGTGACCGCGGCGATGCGCAACCGCATGGACCTCTCGCTCTCGATCGCGATCGGCTCGAGCGTGCAGGTGGCGCTCTTCGTGGCGCCGCTGCTCGTGCTCGCGAGCCTCGCGGTCGGGCCCGGCCCGATGAACCTGTCGTTCGGGGGCGGCGGCGTGCTGACGGTGCTGCTCGCGGTGCTGATCACGGGCCAGGTCGCGGGCGACGGCCGCTCGGACTGGCTGAAGGGCGTCCAGCTGCTGGCGGTGTACGTGATCCTCGGCCTCGCCTACTTCTTCGCGCCCGCGGCGTCTGGCTGAGCCGCGTCCGGAGCCGACCCCCGCGCGCTCAGGCCCAGCGCGGCACGCGCGCCGCGAAGGCCTCGTAACCGATGCGCGCGCAGAAGTCGCGCAGCTCGGGTCGCGCGCCTCGCCACGCCAGGTCCTCCAGCGACTCGCCGAGCGGCACGTCCTCGCGCAGCGTCGCGAGGCGCTTGTACAGGAGGGCCTCCTCGCGGCGCTCCGCGAGGGTTGCGGCGAGCCGTGCGGCGCCGCGCACCGGCACCGTCCACGCCGCCTCCGAGGCGGGGATGGCCTCGAGGCTGCCGTAGCGCGCGAGCACGGCCGCGGCGGAGCGCTCGCCCCAGCCCGGCAGGCCCGGGTAGCCGTCCGCCGAGTCGCCGACCAGCGCGAGCCAATCGGGGATGGAGCGCGGTGGCACACCGAACTTCGCGCGCACGCCGTCCTCGTCGAGCGTCTGCTTGCGGCGCCGGTCGAGCATCACCACGTGCCGGCCGCGCACGCACTGCGCGAGGTCCTTGTCGGGCGTGGCGATCACCACCTGCTCGGCCCGCTCAGCGAAGCGCGCGGCGCCGGTGGCGAGGGCGTCGTCGGCCTCGAACTCGACCATCGGCCAGACCACGAGCCCGAGCGCCGCCATCGCCTCCTCCACCAGCGGGAACTGCGCAAGCAGCTCGTCGGGGACGCCGGCCTCGGTCTTGTACCCGGCGTAGAGATCGTTGCGGAACGAGCGCACCACGTGATCCGTCGCGCAGGCGAGATGGGTCGCGCCCTCCTTGCCGCACAGCGCGAGGAGCGTGGACAAGACGCCTCGCGTCGCAGCGACCTCGCGCCCGTCGGGCGCCTTGGCGGAGGGAACCGCGAAGTACGCGCGGAAGAGCTCGTAGGTGGCGTCGACCAGGTGGACCGTGGGTCGCGTCGGCGGCATCAGCCCATGAAGAAGGCGTTCAGCTTGTTCCCGTCGAGGTCGCGGAAGTAGCCGGCGTAGAAGCTGTCGCCGCGCGGGCCGGCGGGGCCTTCGTCCTTCGCGCCGAGCTCGAGCGCCTTCTTGTACACGGCGTCCACCTTGGCCTTGCTGTCCACGTGCAGCGCGACCATCACGCCGTTGCCGACGCTCGCCGGCTTCTCGTCGAAGGGCTGGGTGATGGCGAGCATCGGTGCGTTCGGACCCGTGCCCCACGCGATGAAGCTCCCGAACTCCATCAGGCGTTTTGCGCCGAGCGAGCCGAGCAGCGCGTCGTAGAAGCGGGCGGCGCGGGCGAGGTCGTTCGTGCCGAGGGTGACGTAGCCGATCATGAGTTCTCTCCGTTCGTGGCTTCGGGGAAGCGGATGTACGTATCGATCAGCAGGCGCGCGAAGTCGGTCTCGTCGCTCGGGACCGCCACGCCGCGCGCGCGCAGGTCGCGCTTCAGCGTGTCGAGGATCCGCTCGAGCGAGAGGTCGTCCTGGTGCTCGTCCACGAGCTTCCGCTCGGCCTCGTCGCGGTAGCAGTACGCCTTCCACGACACCGAGAAGCGCACCTCGTCGGGCCGGTAGCGCGCGAGCGGCGCTTCGGCGGGGCCGACGCGCCAGCCGCCGTCGTCCCACGCCAGCTGCATGCCCGGCCGCATGGCGGGCAGCGGCTGCGTCTCCGTGACGCGGTCCACGCCGTGGAAGACGGTGTCGGTGTCGAGCACGATGGCGGTGTCGTGGCGCGCCTCGAGCGTGCGCGCCGGGCCCTCGCGCCCCTCCGGGTAGAACGCGAGCGCGCCGCCCTGCGCGCACCCGAAGTACGCGATGCCGGTGGCGATCTTGCGCCGCCACGCCGCGAACAGCCCCGAGTGCAGCATCACCACCATCAGCCACTGCGGATAGAGCTTGCGGTTCGCGCCGCGGAACTCGGGCACGTCGGTGTGCACCGCCAGCTCCTGCCCGGGCAGCAGCAGGTTCGCGTACACGATGTTGGGCACGACCACGGCGCAGTCGTGCACCTTGCGCGCGGCTTCCATCAGGCCGGCGTGATTCCGGAAGGGCAGGATGCCGGGGATCGCCTCGTCGTCGTAGGCGTAGGTCTCGCGGAAGTAGTTCGTGCGCGCGGCGAGCACGGCGGGCTCTTCCTTGCGCCCGAAGCGCCCGCCCGTCTGCACGAAGTTCCAAGCCGCGTCCCAGCGCTGGGGCAGGCCCGGCGCGATCTGCACTGCGTTCGTGGCGTCTTCGGCGTAGCAGCCGTAGCGGCCGAAGCGTTCGCAGAGGCGCAGCATGGCGTCGGCGCCGTCGGCGCCGAGCAGCGGGTCGAGGATTTCGTAGCGCGCGGTCATACTCGTTCCTCCGCCCGGGCTGCGCCCTCGCTGCGCGCGCCGCTTCGCGGCACTTGCTGCGCAGTATACGCCCGGCCTCAGGGGCGGGTGGGCTCGATGTGCAGCTCGCGGCGCTGCTCCTGGCGGCGGGCGCGCAGCTCGGCCAGCACCTCGAGCTCCGCGGTGCGGCGGCGCAGCGTATCGAGCAGCTCGGCGGACTCGGGCGTGCGCGGGGCGCCGGCGGGGGGCGGCTCGTAGCGCAGCGTGCGGCGCGCCACCTTGCTCGCGCCGGCCGCCGCGAGCGCACGCACCTCGATCACGTTCTCGCCCGGCGCGAGCTTCACGATCGCGTCGAAGCGCCCGTCCGGCAGCACGCGCACCGCGAGGCCCGCGCCGCCCGTGGTGGCGTTTCGCACCTCGACGGCCTCGATCGGCGACAGGCTCGTGTTCGCGAGCCGTACGGGCAGCTCGGTGGGGTCGGTGAGGCTCTCGAACGAGCCGCCCGTCAGGCGCGCCAGCTCCTCGAGCACGGGCCGCGGCTCGACCTGGGACGCGATCGCGAGCACGTGCACGCGCACGCCGGCCGCGGCGAGGCGCTCGGCCTGCTCCGAGACGAGCTGCTCGGCCCGCTCCTGGGGCGGCGGCAGGTTCGGAAAGCCGTCGGTGATCAGCAGGATGGAGCGACGCGCGCCGGGCGCCGGCGCGGCGCCGAGCAGCTGGGCCGAGCGCACGAGCGCGCGCCATACGTTCGTGCCGCCGATCTGCGCGCCGAGGTCCGCCGTGTCGAGCGCGGCGAGCGCGGCCGCGGGGGCGGCGAGCCCCTGCAGCGTCCGCACGCTCGAGCCGAACGAGACGAGGCCGACGCGCGTCGTGCTCGCGTCGAGGCGCGGCAGCAGCGTGCGCGCCGCGGCGAGCTCGGCGCCCGCCACGCTGTCGTCGGGGTCGCTGGTCCAGTCGAGAGGGGAGCTGCGGATCCCGCCCACCGAGGGTTGCCACGGCTTCCGGACGCCGAGGACGCCGTCGCCGTCCACGTCGCGCCCCGTCGGTTCGAAGGCGCTGTTCGAGAAGTCGAGCGCGAGCACGAGGTCGTGGCGCGTGGTGTCCGGGGTGACGGCGGCGCCCGCGATCTCCGCCAGCGGCACGGGCAGCCGCACCACGTGCCCCTCGTTCGCGGGCTTCGAGAGCAGCACGCGCGGGCGCGGGTCGGGCGGCGGCAGCGGCGTCTCGGGAGCCTGCGTCCGCGCGAGGCTGCACGCCGCACATCCGAGAAGCAGGAGACTCGTGACGCCCACTCGCACGCACGCGAAAGCTACCCGAGCCCTCGCGGGGTGGGGTCGAGCGCCCGACCGGGCAGCAGCTTGCGCGCAACGGGGCGCAGCGGCCGGGGGCACCGGGCGACCAGCGCCTCGGTCGGTGCGTCGAACAGCTTGTAGCTCACGTGGTTCGCGAACAGGAAGGCAGCCGTCTCGTTCTTGCGCCGAAGCGGCAGCAGGTACGCGGCATAGCCGACCACGGGAATCGCCGCGATCAGGAGCACGGGCAGCGAGTGGACGCGAGCGCGTTCGCGGGAGCCCCAGAGCGTCTCCCACACCCGGCTTCCGGCCACCCACAGCACGCGACAGACGGTGCCGAGCGGGAGCGGCGTGGGGTCGAGGAGGAGCACGGCGCCGAACGCGGCGTGGGCGCCGAGGTGGCGGAGCACGTAGCCGGACTCCGCAAGCAGGCGAGGCAGCGCCTCGCGCAGGGCGAGCGCCTCCTCTGCCGTCACGAGACCGCCGCCGGCCAGGCGCTCGATGGTTCGCTCGAAGCCGGCTCGGTCGAGCACCTCGCGCCGCCGCGCGGCGAACGACTCGCGGAGCGGCATCGCGCTGCGATCAGGCGGGGGTGTACACGGGGTGGTCGGGCGACCCGCGCAGCACGCCGCCCGGGTGGGCCGCGCGCAAGTCGCTGACGCCCGCCAGCCGGCGCACCGTGTCGAGGCGCAGCGGCAGCAGCTCCTCGAACGGCAAGGCCGGCAGCCACGCTGCGCGCCGGCCGCGCCGGAAGGCGCGGAAGTCGTAGACGAGCCAGCGCCAGCCCAGCGCGCGCCACGCCTCGAGCGCCGCCCCGATCGTGAGGAAGGCCTGCCCGCGGCCGGGGAGCTGCGCCAGCGAGAACGCGAGCAGCGTGCCCTCGCCGAGCTCGTCGGTGCCGTAGTCCGTGAACACGTGGAACAGGTCGTGCTGGAGGATCATGCGATCGCGGAACCACAGGCGCAGCGGATCGAGCGCCGGCATGCCCTCGTCGCGTCGCCACATCGCCTCGACGCGGTTCTGCACCACGAGCAGCCCGTCCGCCGAGAAGCCGTTGCGGTCGAGATAGTCGAGGTAGGCGCGGCCGAACGAGCCGTCCGGCAGGCGCGCGAGCGCGTCCCGGTCCGAGAGCGCCGCGAGCAGGGAAGGGCGGCTCTCGAGCAGCGCGCGGCCGCTCCCGGTCGCGGCGAAGCGCTGGAAACTGCGCTCGAACTCGCGCCGGCCGAGCGCGTAGATCAGCGAGACGGCGCGGTCGGTGTCTTCGGGGTCCGCGAGCAGCGCGCGCAGCTCCGCGTAGGCGCGGCGCCAGCGGGTCGGCTGGGGAGGCGGAGGCGGGGGAATCTCGATGCTCATCGGGTTCTCCTCTCGAGGGCGCGCACGAGCGGGATCACCGAGGGGTTCGGGATGGGCTCGGTTGCGAACACCGGGGCAGGGGCCGACTCGAGGAGGCTCGCCGCGCTCGCAACGGGGCCGAGGAAGATCTCCGCGGCCTTGCGCATGCGTTCGCGCAGCGAGCCCCGCGCGTCGTCGTAGAGCCAGCGATCGATCGTGCCGTTCGCCAGGCTGGAGAACGCGGTCTCGAGGTCCTCGGCGTCGAACTCGCGCGACAGCTCGCCGCGCTCCTGGCCGCGGGCGAGCAGGCGCATGAGCCGCTCCTGCGTGCGCTCGGCCGCGCGCGCCGCGGCGCTGCCTTCCTCGAGGCCCACCTGGATCTTCATGATCTCGCGGAACACCTCGCGGTAGAAGCCGTGGAACTGCTCGATGCCGGCGCCCATGTGCTCGAACAGGGCGCGCACCAGGGCAGGCGTGGTCGAGGCCTCGTCCGCGAGCGCCTGATCGAGCATCCCCGCGTAGTAGTCGAACACGCCCGCGGTGATGGCTTCGACGAGCCCGTGCTTCGAGCCGAAGTGGTTGAAGACCGTGGCGCGCACCACGCCCGCCTGCGCCGCGACGTCGCCCATGGTGACGGCGTCGAAGCCGCGGCTCGCGAACAGGGTGCGGGCGGCGTCGAGGATGCGCTCGCGCTGGGCCCCGCGGTTGTGCTCGCGTCGGGTGCTCATCTTGGACGCGAGTCTAAGATCCAATTGGACCCGAGTCCAGTATATTCGAACGCCCCACGGGGATTTCCCTGTCTCTCTACCGGAGCGCTGCTCCGAAGCCCGCAGGCGCGCTCCGCGCGCGCAGGGCGGCGCAGAGGCGGACGTGCTCGCCGAGCTGCGCGAGCGCGCGGGGGCCGCCCTCGAGCTCTGCCAGCGCCGCGGCGAAGCTCTTCTCCACCTCGCGGGCCTCGGCTTCGGAGCAGGCGTCCTCCGCGTACGCAAAGGGCGCGTCCGCCGCCGCGAGGGTCGGCAGCTTGGCCAGGAGCGCGGCCTGGTTCGCGCGGAACCAGGCGCGCCCGGCGGCCCGGTTCTCGCGCTGCGCGAAGTGTTCGAAGAGCAGGGTGCTCAGCTCGCCGGCCCGGAGCGCGGGATCGAGCGCGAGCGCCCGCGCCCGTCCCGCCCGCTCGGGGCTGCGCGCGGCGCCGAGCGCGCGCACCAGGTCGCGGCGCAGCTGGCCGTCCTCGGCCTTGCGCAGCGCCGGCTCGAGCGCGGCGAAGTCGGCGTCCGTGCCGTCCTGCGCGAGCGTCACGAGCGCGCTCGCGCGCTGGTTCGCGGCGAGGCCCGAGCCGCTCCAGCCCGCCGCGCTCTCGGCGCGCGCGCGGCGCACCAGCTCGGAGCGCAGCGGTGCGTCCTCGCTGCGCGCGAGAAGCTGGACCAGCGCCTGCCGCTCGAGCTTCGCCTCGTCCGGCTCGCCGTCGCGCTCGTCGAGCGAGAGCGCGACGAGCCGCGGCCCGTACACACGTCGCACGAACGCGTCGAGCGCCGGCCGCTCGGCCTCGCCCGCGAGCTGCTCTCGCATCCACGCGAGCGGATCGAGCGGCACGCTCGCAGCGGGCCAGCTCCGCGCCGCAGCGAGCTGCGGCACCGCGCGCAGCGTCTCCTCGGCCGTGAGCCGCCCGCCGCGGAACGCGGCGGTCACCGAGTCCGCGAGCATGAGCTGCTCGCGGTCGTCGAGCGCGGCGAAGGCGGCCGCGAGCGTCGCGCGCTCGGGCGCCGGCTGCGTGAAGCGGTAGTAGCCGGCGCCGCCGGCGTTGGGCATCACCCAGGCGGGACAGGGGCCGGCGGGTAGGGCCACCTCCCGCGCCTCGGGCTCGAGCAGCGCGCAGTGCTTGGCGCCGGGCGCGCCATGCCTGCCGAGCCGCACGCAGAGCGGGACGCCCCAGCGCTGCGCCGGCGACGCGGTGGAGCCGAGCGGGAGGTCGCGCTGCTGCGCGACGCGCAGCCGCGGCGGCCCGCCCTCGCACGCGAGGGCGACGTCGAGCCGCGGCGCGCCGGGCTGGTCGAGGAAGCTCGCGAAGGCGCGCCGGAAGGCCGTCGCGTCGTCCGAGGCGGCGGCGAGCGAGTCGATCAGGTCGCCGCTCGTGGCGCTGCCGCGCGCGAAGCGGCGCACGTGCGCGCGCAGCGCGTCCCGGAAGGGCTCGGCGCCGAGGTACGATTCGAACATCGCGAGCACCGCGCCGCCCTTCTGGTACGTCACGCCGTCGAAGGCGCTGATCACATCGCGGTAGTCCGTGATCGGCTCGCGGACGCGGCGCGACGTCGCGAGGCCGTCCTCCCACATCGCCCAGCGCACGCCCTCGAGCGCGCGCAGCTCGCTCCGGAAGCTCGGCTCCAGCTCGGCGGTGAGCTTCGCGGCGAGCCAGGTGGCGAGCGCCTCGTTCAGCCAGAGGTCGTCCCACCACGGCATCGTGACGAGGTTCCCGAACCACTGGTGCGCGAGCTCGTGCGCGTGGATCTGGAAGAAGCCCTGGCGCAGCGCGGTCGGCGTGTTCTCGCCGATGAGCAGCAGCCGATCCTGGTAGACGATGAGCCCGGCGTTCTCCATCCCGCCGAACGCGAAGTCGGGGGCGGCGACGAGGTCGAGCTTGTCGAAGGGATAGGCGAGGCCGAACCAGCCCTCGAGCGCGGCGAGGAGGCGCGGCGTCTCGGCGAGGGCGTGGGCGAGCTCGGCGCCGCGGCCGCGGACGGCGAGGCCGCGCAACGGGAGCGGCCGGGCGCGCTCCGGCGTCGGCGGGATCGGCGGAGCCTCCACCACGTCGAACGGGCCGACGGCGTAGGCGACCAGACAGGTCGGGAGCGGCTCGCTCCTGGCGAAGACGACGCGGCGCCGGCCCGCGTCCGCGGGCTCCTCGCGCAGCACCCGGGTGTTCGCGGCGGCGACGACGCCGGCCGGCACCACGAGCGTCACGTCCCACGGCGTCTTGAAGGACGGCTCGTCGAAGCACGGGAAGCTCTTGCGCGCGGAGAGGGGCTCGAACTGCGTCATCACGTAGGGACGGCCGGCGGCGGTCGCGCGGTACGTGGAGTCGAGCTGCGCGGAGTAGCGGGCCCGGAAGGAGAGCACGAGCTCGAGCTCGCCGGCCGGAAGCGGCGCGTCCACGCTCCGGAGCTCGACGACGCCGCTCTCGTGCACCTCGACTGCGCGTAGCGCGATGGGCGCGCCGCCCGCCGGCGTGGCGCTCGCGCGCGAGATCTCGAGATCCTTGCCGTGCAGGAACAGGCCTGGCGCCGGCGCCTCGTTGCGGACGCGGATCCGCACCTCGCCCGAGAAGCCGTCCGCGGCGGGATCGAGCGCGAGCTCGAGCGCGTAGTGCGTCGGGACCACGCTGCGGGGCAGCTTGCCGGTCGGCACCTGCGTGGCGTGGGCGGCGGACGCGACCGCGAGGATCAGAGGTAGGAGCGGAACGCCGCGCACAGCGCCTCCCGGCTCGCGGGCTCGAGCACGTCGCCGTGAGCCACGGCGATGCGCGCGAAGTCGAAGCGGCACAGGCGCTCCACGAAGCGCGCGACCTCCTGGCTGTCGCGCAGCAGGATGGTGCGCGCCGTCAGCGACGGCCCGAAGCGCCGCCACGCCCCCAGCATGCGGTACGCGAGGCGGTCGCGGGCGCGCGAGGCGTCGCGGATGTGGAAGCAGGCGTCGGTCAGGATCAGGCTGCGCGAGGCGTGGTGGAAGAACGCGACTTCGGACACGCCGCGAAACGGCCCGAGCACGGTGTGCGCGAGCGCGGCGGCGAACGGCGTCGCGACGCCCTCGGCGATCTCGTCGCCCGCGGGCAGCTCGGGACGGCGCGCGCGCAGTCCGGGCGCGAGGAGGACGCGCGCGTCGGGGAACGCGGCCGCCCAGCTCGCGAGGCCTGCGTAGTGGAAGGGATTCGGCGCGACGAGGAAGCGCACCGGCCCGAGCATCGCGACGTCGCGCCGCGCGTCCTCGTCGGGCGGCGGCGAGATCACCACGAGCCCGCCGTCCGCCAGGCGCACCGCGAACGAGCGCGTCGGCATCGCCACGCCGCCGGGCAGGAAGAACCTCCGCTCGATCGCGTACAGCCCCTCCGCGACCGGCCGCGGTCCGGGCCGCAGCCCCGCATCCCAGCGCGGCTGCCCGAGCGCGAGCAACCGATCCAGCCATCCGCGCCTCATGGTGGGGACGTTCTTTGAATAGTTGACTCGTTCGACCGTCCGCGATCGCGCGCAATCTGCGAACGAGTCAACAAGTCAAAGAACGTCCCCGTTCTGGCGGCGCTCAGATCTGCACTCCTGCCTGGCGCGCGCGCAGCAGGGCCTGCACGCCGTCGACCCGGCGGATCACCTCGCGCAGCTCGTGCGCGAAGGCGCGGCGGCGCGCGGCGAGGTCGGGCGTGGCCGGGTCGCAGAGTCCGCGGTTGCGTGCGAGCCGGAGCGCGGACGCGAAGATCGTCTTCGACACCGACTCCTGCTTCTCGAGCCGCCGCTGGAGCGCGTACTGGCGGGCGAGCGCGAGGCAGTCGCGCAGGAACGGCTCGTCCTCGACTTTCGCCGCCGGATCCCGCGCCACGAGCGAGTCGGCCACCACGCGATACGCCTCGAGGAAGGGGCGCAGCACGCGGTGCGCCGAGAGCGGCTTGAAGCGCGCCACCAGCTCGGCCAGCGCCTCGGGCCCCTCGTCGAACGCCTTCTCCCAGTGCGGATCGTGCAGCTCCACCTCGGCGGCGAGCTCCTCGCGGAACTGGTCCTTGTCCGTGAAGAAGAACTCGAACTTCAGGAGGTCGCGCAGGCGCAGCGCCTCCTCCTGGAACTCGCGGTAGCGATGGCGCACATCGTCCTCGGCGGCGCGCAGCAGCGCCAGCTCCGCGATCGCGCCGTTCACGAAGTAGTGGATCACCGTATTGCGGTAGTACGCCGCCGCGAGGTGCTGGCCCGCGGCGATGCCCCACACCGTGTCGGGCCCCTCGTCGAAGCGTTCGAGCAGGTGGCTCTCGACCAGCAGGTCGAGCGTCCGGCGCACGCCCTCGGGCGTGTCGAGCACGATGGGCTCGCTCGTGGGCAGCCCGCGCCGCTTCACGTAGGCCACGAGGTTGCGCAGCGCGTCGATCATCTCGTCGACCGAGAGCGCCCGGTCGCCGCGGCCGAGCAGCGCGAGGCACACCAGCGAGATCGGCGTGATCGGCGTGGCGCGGTTGATGCGCACGCACACCTCGAAGCCGAGCTTCTGGAGCGCGAGGCTGCGCTCGTCGGGATCGGGCGCAGCGTTCGGATCCGGCGCGCCGAGCGCCGCCCGCAGCGACACGGGCTCGCCGAAGCGCACCACGATGCGCCCGTAGCGCCGCCCGAGCCGGCGCAGGATGCGCAGGAACCAGAAGAAGCTCTCGCGCTCCTTCGCCGCGCCCTGCTGCTCGGCCGCGTAGTCCGAGACGTCGCTGATCTGGTCGTAGCAGATCGAGACGGGCACGAGCGCGACGTCCTCGCTGCGCCCGCGCCGGAACGCGTCCACCACGTAGGCGAGCATCCCGAAGCGCGGCGGCAGCAGCTTGCCGGAGCGCGAGCGCCCGCCCTCGATGTACCACTCGAGCGGGAAGCGCTTCTCGATGAGCGTGTCCACGTAGTGGCGCAGCACGAGCTTGTAGACCTCGTCGTCCTTGAACGTGCGCCGGATGAAGAAGACCCCCGCGCGCCGTACCAGCGGCCCGAGCGGGAAGAAGTTCATGTTGATGCCGCCCGCGGTGTGGTTCGGCGGCAGCCCGTTCTCGTGGAGCAGCGCCTGGAGCACGCCGTGGTCGAGGTTCGACTTGTGCGTGGGCAGGAACACCACCGGGTGTTGCTGCGAAAGCGCGCGCAGCTCGTCCACCTGCGCCGGCTCGTAGTGCAGCACGTCGCCATAGCCGCGCTTGTAGAGGCGCTGCCAGAACTGCACGACCAGGTCGATCACGAAGGGGCTGTGCGTGGCGGCGATCTCGCGCAGGTCGGCGGTCGCTTCGCGCAGCACGGCCGGGTAGGGACGGCCCTGCGCGGCGGCGAGCCGGTGCAGCTCGCCAAGGAAGGCGGGGCGCCAGAGGATGTCCTCGTGCACGAAGCGCGGCACCTTGTAGCGGGCGCCGCGCAGGCGCCGCTCTGCGATGTCGAGCACCAGGTCGGCCTGGCGCACCACGAACTCCGCGAGCCCGACCGTGGCCCCGGCGTCCGTGCCCGCGCCCGCCCGCCAGCGCTCGCGCAGCGCGGAGGCCGTGGCCGGCGCGCCCGCCACGATGCGCACGCGCTCCGGCGACATCCGCAGCACCCAGTGCTCGCGCAGCCGGCTCGGGTCGCGCGGGTCGCCGAGCTTCAGGAGATCGGAGAGGCGGGCCTCGCGGCGGCCATCGTGGAGGCGGGGCTGCCAGACCACCCGCAAAGGCGCGAACAGCGCGTCGTCGCCGGCCGCGAGCGCCGGCTCGAGCCGCGCGTCGATCTTCCCGCGCCGCCGCCGCGCGCTCGGGATCGCGAGGGCTTCGACCCGCGCCCCGTCCGGCGCGTGGCGCTGGATCCAGCCGCGCAGCAGCTTCTCCTCGAGCCGGCTCGCGGCGTCGAGCAGGAACACCACGCGCCGGCCCGCGCCCGCGGCCGGGAAGCCGGGCTCGTCGACGCGGGGCTGCGTGAACGCGGACATGACCCGAGGAGTCTATACCGCTGGGAGGGCGCCATGAGCCGGCTCCGCAGCCTCGGCGTCGGCCTGGTCGGTCTCGTCGGCCTCGCGTTCGTGGCGTTCGGCGTCGACGACCTCACCCTGGACGCGCCGCCGCCGATGCAGGAGCGCTCCTTCGAGCGCATCGGCGGCGTCTCGGACGGGGGGCGCGCGCTCTCGCTCGCGGCCTTCGACGGGCAGGGCGGGCTGTTCCTCGCCTCGGGCATCGCGCTGCTCTCCCTCGCCGCGATCCCGATCCGCCGCGGCGAGCGCTGGGCCGTGCTGGCGGCCGCGCTCATCGTGGTGTGCGGCAACGCGGGCATCATCCTCGCCGTCACGCAGATCGGCGCGGGGCACCTGCCGCTGGACGTGCTGCTGGGGATCGGGCTCGCGGGCTGCGGGCTGTGCTGGGCGGCGCGAACGACTTGACGTCTCGAAGAACGTCCCCGTCCTACTTCTTCTTCGGCGCGGGGGCGGGCTTCTTGGCGGGGGCGGGCTTGGGTGCGGGCGGCTTCGGCTCCGGCTTCGGAGGGGGCGGCGCGACGAGGGCGGCGTAGTCCACCACGAGCTGCGCGAGGGTGCGGACGCCGACGACGAGCGCGCCGTCGTCCACGCGGAAGCGGGGCGAGTGGTTCGGCGCGGCCTCGCTCGCGGGCGTGCCCGGGTCGCGCACGCCGAGCCAGAAGTACATGGACGGCGCCGTCTTCGCGAACCAGGCGAAGTCTTCGGCGCCGGTGCGCGGCAGCGCGGGCACGAGCTTCGCGGTGCGGGCGAGGCTCGGCCGCATGCGCTCGACGAGGCGCGCGTCGTTCGCGGTGATCGGATTGCGCTCGGTGACCTCGACCGTCGCGGTGGCGCCCGACGCTTCGGCCAGGTTCACGGCGGTGCGCTCGATGCGTTCGTGCAGCTCCTGCTGCACCTCGGGGTCGAGCGCGCGCACGGTGCCGAGCAGCTCGACCTCGTCGGGGATGACGTTGTACCGCACGCCCCCGTGGATCACGGAGATCGTCACGACCGAAGGCCGCCGCGCGTCTACCTCGCGCGCGGGCAGCGACTCGAGCGCGAGCACGATCCGTGCGGCGACCGCGACCGGGTCCACGCCGCGCCAGGGCGCGGAGGCGTGCGTGCCGCGGCCGTGCACCACGATGCGCAGCCGGTCGGAGCTCGCCATCGCGGGGCCCGCCACCACCGCGACCTCGCCGGCCGCGAGCTCGCTGTCGGTGTGCAGGGCGAAGATCGCCTCGGGCTTCGGCTCGGCGAACACGCCCTCCTTCAGCATCAGCGGCGCGCCGCCCTCCTCGCCGGGCGGCGGGCCCTCCTCCGCGGGCTGGAACACGAACAGCACGGTGCCCGCGAGCTGCGCGCGCAGGCCCGCGAGCAGCTCGGCCACGCCCAGCAGGATGGCCGTGTGCGCGTCGTGGCCGCAGGCGTGCATCACGCCCACCTCCTGGCCGGCGTAGGTCGTGTGCACCTTCGAAGCGAAGGGCAGGCCGGTCTCCTCCGTCACCGGCAGGGCGTCCATGTCCGCGCGGAGCGCCACCACCGGGCCGGGCAGGGCGCCGCGCAGCACGCCCACCACACCCGTCTTCGCGACTCCCGTCCGTACCTCGAGGCCGAGCCCGGAGAGCCGCTCCGCCACGACGAAGGCCGTGCGCGTCTCGCGGTTCGACAGCTCCGGGTGCTGGTGCAGGTCGCGGCGCGTTTCGATCACGCGCGCTTCGATGGCGCGCGTCCGGCGCTCGATGTCGGCGCCGAGGTCGGCCGCTAGCGCTGCCGCAGGACCGAGCCAACCCAGCAAGAGCAACGGGAATCGCATCGCCAGAACCCCCCACCTCCGCGGCGTCGCGAAGGGCGCGAGGGTACCCTCCGCTCCGATTCGCGCCGCTGGAGGTCCCATCCCATGGAAGACACGAAGCGCCGTCCGCCCGAGGCCTGGGCCCTGGTCGCAGCCGGACTCGTCTGGCTCGCGGTGGCGAGCGCGACCGGCGCCGTCTCGTTCGTCCTCGGGGTGTTGCCGGGCGCGCTGCTGCTCTCGAGCGGCGTAGCGAGCCTGCTGCTCTGGGACGAGCCGCGCGCCCGCCGCATCGGCGCGCTCGCAGCCGTGCTCGGGACGCTGCTCGCGCTGCCGATGGGCTTCGCCGCCGGCGGCGTCTCCGCGCTGCTGCTGCTCGCCCTCACGGTCGCCGCATTCGCCGCGACGGGCACGCTCACGCTGCGCGAGACTCCCGCCGCTCCGGGCGTCCCGGAGCCCGAGCCTTCGCTCCGGCTGTCCGCCGAGGTCGCCGCGGACGACGCGCTCCTCGCGTTCTTCGACCTCGCGCTGCCCTACTCGAGCGACGAGCAGGTGCGCCGTCACGTGCGGGAGCTCGCGGAGGCGGAGGCGCTCTACACCGCACAGGGTTGGCTCGAGAAGCCGGCCAGCTTCCACGCCGCGCCGCCGCCCATCGGCGAGGTCGAGAGCCGGAAGCGCCGCGCCGCCCGCGTAGACTTCGAGCACCTGCGCACCCCGAGTGGCTATGCGCCGCATCCCGAGGAGCCCGGACGCGAGCGCTGGCTCGGCTATGCGGCGACGCAGGACGCGCACGCCTGGCTGCTGCGCCACGCCGACCCGACCCGGCCCTGGCTCGTCTGCATCCACGGCTACCGCATGGGGCACGCCGCGATCGACCTCAGCGCCTTCCGCGCGGAGCGGTTGCGCGACCGGCTCGGCCTGAACGTGCTGCTGCCCGTGCTGCCCCTCCACGGGCCGCGCCGCTACGGGCGCCTCTCCGGCGAGGGCTTCATCGGGGGGGACTTCCTCGACATGGTGCACGCCGAGGCGCAGGCGATGTGGGACCTGCGCCGCTGGCTCGGCTGGATCCGCGCCCAGGGCGGCACGAAGATCGGCACGTTCGGCCTCTCGCTGGGCGGCTACAACGCCGCGCTCCTCTGCTGCCTCGACGGCGAGCAGGCGTGCGTGGTGGCGGGCATCCCGGCCACCGACCTCGCGGCGCTGGTCTGGCAGCACGGCCCCGCTCACGTGCTCCAGGACGCGGAGGCCCGCGGCTTCGAACGGGAACGCGCGGAGCGGGTGCTCCGAGTCGTCTCCCCCCTCGCGCTCGCGCCGCTGGTGCCGCCCGAGCGGCGCTGGATCTTCGCCGGCACGGCCGACCAGCTCGTCCCTCCCTCGCACGTGCAGCGCCTCGTCGCGCACTGGGGCGAGCCACGCATGCTCTGGTACCCAGGTGCGCACCTCGGCTTCGGCGCGCACGCGGAGGTCCCGCTCCACCTGGCCGACGCGCTGCACACCTCAGGGCTCACGTGAAGCTCGTCGGCATCGAGATCGTCGAGGACCGCACGGCCGAGAGCCGCTGCGACGAGGGCTTCCTGAAGCTGCGGCGCCTGCGCCTGCGCAACGTGTACGAGGACCGCGTCTCGGAGGTCTATCCCTGCGACGTGGTCTCGCGGCCGGGCTCCGACGCGGTGGTGGCGGTGCTCTACGAGCGCGGCGCGGACGGGCGCGTCCACGTCTGGCTGCGCGAGTCGCCGCGCGCGCCCATCTACCTGCGCCGCGAGAAGCGCTTCCACCACCCGGACGCGCGCGAGTACCTGACCATCGCCGAGGTGGTGGCCGGCCTGGTCGAGTCCGGCGACGGCGAGGGCGAGGCGGGCATGCGCGAGCGCGCCGCGATCGAGGCGCGCGAGGAGGCCGGCTTCGCCGTGGCCGCGGACGAGTTCGTGGTGATCGGCGGAGAGACCTTCGCGAGCCCGGGCACGAGCGACGAGAAGGTCTACTACTGCGCCGGCCCCGTGCGCGCGGCCGACCGGGCGGCTGCGTCCGGCGACGGCACGGTGATGGAGGAGCACGGCCAGCTCGTGCGCTACGAGCTGGTCGAGGCGATCGAGGCCTGCCGGCGCGGCGCGATCCCCGACATGAAGACGGAGCTGGCGCTGATGCGGCTCTGCGACCATCTCGGCTTCCTGCCGCAGCTCGGCTGCTTCGCCGGCGAGCTGCCCGAGGCGCTGCGCGCGCACCACCGGCGGCTCGGGATCACGCCGCGGGCGTGAGCATCCGCGTCGCCATCATCGGAGCCCGGCGCGTGCGCCAGGGCCTCGGTCCCTTCGTGGCGCGCCACCTGGTCGCGCTCGGCGCGGAGGTGCCGGGCTTCCTCGCGACCCGCCCCGAGACGATCGCCGAGAGCGAGCGGGCACTCGGCGCGCGCGGCTACACCGACCTCGGCGTGCTGCTCGCGAAGGAGCGACCCGACGCACTCGCGATTCTGTCGCCGTCCGAGACGCACGAGCGCTACCTCGAGGCCGCGCTCGAGGCGCGCGTCGCGGTGCTGTGCGAGAAGCCGCTCGTCTGGAACGGGCCCGGCCTCGCGCGGCGCGCCGCGGGGATCGCCGAGCGCTTCGCGGCGGCGGGCCTGCTGCTGCGCGAGAGCTGTCAGTGGCCCTACACGCTGCCGGCCTATCGCGTGCTCCATCCGGGCGTCGGGCCGGTGCGCGGCTTCGCGATGCGCCTCTCGCCCGCGGCGCGCGAGCCGCGCCAGATGCTCGGCGACTCGCTGTCGCACCCGCTGAGCCTGCTCCAGGCGCTCACGGGCGGGGCCGAGGCGCGCGCGGAGGACGTCTCGATCCGCGCGCAGCCGGGCGAGCTGGACCTGCGCTTCGCGTATCGCACACCGCGCGAGACCGTCGCGAGCGAGCTGCGGCTGCGGGCGAGCGAGCGCCTGCCGCGCGAGGCGGGCTACGCGGTGAACGGCCACTGGGCGGAGCGCGAGATCCGGCCCTCCGACTATGCGTTCCGCTTCCGGGACGGGAGCCGCGAGGTCGACGTGCCCGACCCGCTGCGGGAGCTGCTGCGGGACTTCCTGGCGGCGCTCGGCGCCCCGCGGGCACCTCTCGACCCCGCCATTCCGCGCCGGATGGCGCTCCTGGAGCAGATTCTCGATGCTCTGCCGGTCGGCGAGGCGCCCTAGCGCGCCGATCAGTGGCGAGGGGTGACGACGCCATGCATTCGATCCACGACTTCACGGCGAAGCTCCGCCAGCCCTCGCTCGCGGGACACGTGCGCCGCTACGTCGAATGGCGGCGGGCGGTCGAGGCGGCCCGCCAGGCCGGCCGGCAGGAGCCGAAGCCGCCCCTCCTCGCCCCTATCTCCATCAACCTCGACCTCACCACGGCCTGCAACTACCGCTGCACGCACTGCATCGACTGGGACATCCTCAACACCAAGCACAAGCACCGCGAGGCCGAGCTGCGTGCCTCGATGGCGCAGATGGCCGCGAGCGGCATGCGCTCGGTGATCCTGATCGGCGGCGGCGAGCCCACCTTGTACCCGGGCTTCGCGGACTTCGTGGGCTACCTGAAGGAGCTGAACCTCCAGGTGGCGGTGGTCTCGAACGGCAGCCGCGGCGACCGGCTGCTGGCGGCCGCGCAGCACATGCGCGAGCAGGACTGGATCCGCCTCTCGCTCGACTCGGGCAGCAACGAGCTGTTCCGCGCCATGCACAAGCCCGTGGATCCGAAGTGCGACCTCGACGCGATCTGCGCGTGGATCCCGAAGATCAAGGCGGCGAACCCGGCGGTGCGCTGCGGCTTCTCGTACATCATCACCTGGCAGGGCTCGTCGCGCGAAGAGAACGCGCTGCACGAGAACATCCACGAGATCGCGATGGCCGCCGCGCGCGCGAAGGCGGCCGGCTTCGACTACATCGCGTTCAAGCCCGTGCTCGAGCGCCAGGCGGACGGCGCCGAGGTGATGGATCCGGGCAAGGTCGCGAGCGACCTCGCCGAGGTGGTGGCGCGCATCCGCCGCGAGATCGACGCGGCCAAGCAGCTCGCGGACGAGCGCTTCTCGGTGTACGAGAGCACGAACCTGCGCGTGCTCGAGCAGGGCAACTGGCGCGACTTCACGCGCCAGCCGCGCACCTGCCACATGCAGTCGCTACGCCAGGTGCTGACGCCGACGGGCCTGTTCAACTGCCCGGCGCACCGCGGCGTCGAGAAGGCGAAGATCGGCGAGGCGCCGGCGTACGCGGGCGAGCCGAACGCGCGCGAGACGGCCGCCGCGGTGGGCGGCATTCTCGACCGCTTCGACGCGAGCCACGAGTGCCGCGAGGTCACGTGCCTGTACAACAGCGTGAACTGGTGGCTCGAGAAGCTCGTGCACGATCCCACCGCCGAAGTCGTCATCGAGCCCGCCGACGAACGCGGTGACTACTTCCTCTAGCGGGTCGATCCGCCGGATCCTGGTGCGCCTGCCGAACTGGGTGGGCGACGTGGTGATGGCGACGCCCGCGCTGGCGGCGCTGCGCGCGGCGCATCCGGAGGCGGAGATCGTGGCGGAGGGGAAGGCCTACCTGGCCGGGCTCGTGCGCGGGCTGCCGAGCGTGGACGCCTTCCTGCCCGAGACGCGCGGCGCGCTCGCCCGCGCGCGCGCCCTCCGCGAGCGGCGCTTCGCGCTGGCCGTGCTGCTGCCCGACTCGGTGCGGAGCGCGCTCGCGCCGTTCCTCGCGCGCGTGCCCGTGCGCGCCGGCTACGCCCGCGACCCGCTGCGCCGCGCGCTCCTCACGCACGCGCTCCCGCCGCCGCGCGAGTCCGGCCGGCGCGCGCCGCTCTCGATGGTGGAGCGCTACCTGCGGATCACGCGGCGCCTCGGCTGCCCCGACGTCGAGCGCCGCACCGCGCTCGCCGTGGACGCCGCGGCGCGCGAGTCCGTGGCGAAGCGTCTCGGCGAGGCGGGCCTCCCGCCCGGCGCGCGCACGCTCGTGGTGACGCCCGGCGCGAGCTTCGGCTCGAGCAAGCTCTGGCCGCCCGGGCACTTCGCCGCCGCGTGCGACGCGCTCGCGCGCTCGCACGGGCTCTCCGTGGTGCTCGCGCCCGGACCCGGCGAGGAGGCGCTCGCCGCCGAGATCGCACGGACGATGCAGGAGCGCCCGCTCGTGCTCGCCGAGCCGCCGACCACGCTCGCCGAGCTGGTCGCCCTGATCGCGGGCGCGGCGCTCCACCTCGGCAACGACACCGGGCCGCGTCACATCGCGGTGGCGCTCGGCGTGCCGGCAGTGGTGCTGATCGGCCCCACCGATCCGCGGCACACCGCGCACCAGCTCGAGCGCCAGCGCGTGCTGCGCGAGGACGTGGCGTGCAGCCCGTGTGGGCTCAAGACCTGTCCGATCGACCAGCGCTGCATGACCCGCATCACGCCCGACCGCGTGGTGGCCGCCGCCGCGGAGCTGCTCGCGTGAGCGCGCGGATCGTCCCCGGCTACCGCACGCTGGCCGAGCAACTGGCACCCGAGCGCGAGCGCGGCCGCACCCTGGCGCTCGCGAACGGCTGCTTCGACGTGCTGCACGTGGGTCACGTGCGGATGCTGGCCGAAGCGCGCGCGCACGCCGACCTGCTCGTGGTGGCGCTCAACTCCGACGCGAGCGCGCGCGCCCTCAAGGGCGAAGGCCGTCCCTTCGTCCCGCTCGCAGAGCGGATGGAGATCATCGCCGCGCTCGCGGGCGTAGACTTCGTCACCAGCTTCGACGAGACGACGGCCGGACCGCTGATCGAAGCGCTCCGCCCCGAGGTGCAGATCAAGGGCACCGACCGCTCGCCCGAGAGCGTGCCCGAGCGCGCGCAGCTCGAGCGCTACGGCGGCCGGATCGTGATCTGCGGCGACCCCAAGACGCATTCGAGCACGGAGCTGGGGAAGCGGCGGTGAGGGCGCTTCAACTCCGGCGCCCCGCGCGCCGAAACGCCCCCGCATGCGCCCTTGGCAGCGGAAGGCAGGAGGGGCCGCGGCGGTCGCGGCCCTGGTGACCGCGCTCTCGTACTCCCGGCCGCTCGAGCTGCTCGAACGGCCGGTCGCCGACGCCATGCTGCGACTCACGTCCCTGGCGCCGCCGGCGCTCGCGCCGGACGTGCCCGACGTGACGCTCGTCGCGATCGACCCGGCGAGCCTGCGCGCCCATCCGGAGTGGCCCTGGCCGCGCGATCGCTACGGCTCCGTCACGCGCAGGCTGTTCGAGGCGGGTGCCGCCGTCGTGGCGTTCGACATCGACCTCTCGACCGAGCGCGAGCCCGCTGGGGACGCGGCCTTCGCCGCCGCGATCCGCGAGCACCAGGAGGTGGTGCTCGCCGCGCTGCGCCAGCGCCAGCTCGTCGAAGGCGTGGGCGAGCTCGAGGTGGTGAGCTGGCCGGCCCGCGGGTTCACGGAGGCCGGCGCGCGGCCCGGTCATGTGGTGGTGCCGCTCGACTCGGACGGCGTCGTGCGGCGCGCCAACGGAACGAGCGAGCTCGGCGGCGAGCGGGTGCCCTCGCTGCCCGCGGTGGCGCTCGAGCTGGCAGGCATCGTCCTGCCGGAAGGGAAGCGGACGCAGCACCGCGTCGACTTCCGCCTCGCGCACGCCCCGATTCCGACTCTCTCCTTCGCCGACGTGCTCGACGGCCGCTTCGAGCGCGAGGCGATCGACGGACGCGTCGTGCTGATCGGCGCGACCGCGGCAGAGTTCCAGGACCTCTGGACCACGCCTCTCGGCCCCGTGCGGCCGGGCATGTGGATCCAGGCCGTCGAGTACCGCACGCTCGCTGCCGCGGCGCGCGGGGAGCGCACTCTCGCGCCGGCTCCCAAGAGCCTGCTCTTCGCCCTCGCGTTGGCGCTCGCCGGGATCGCGTCGCTCGCGGACGAGCTGCCGGCGCGGCGGCGCCTGGCCTGGTTCGGAGCCTCCGCGCTCGCGACCGCCGCGGCGTGCCAGGCCGCGCTGCTCTACTCGGCGCTGCTGCTCTCGCCCGCGCTGCTCGTGGTGCAGCTCGCCGGCCACTACGCGGCGGGCCTCGAGCGCGTGCGGTGGCGGCTCGGCCTGCGGCTGCGCGAGCGCGAGCTGTCGCTCGTAGCGCTGCACGAGATCGGGGAGTCCGCCGCATCCGCCGAGAGCGCCGACGGCCTCGAGATCGGCCTGAGCCTGCTCGGACGCATCGTGGATGCGCACGCCGTGGCGCTGCTGCGCGCCACGCCCGAGGGCCAGCTCGAGGACGCGCGCGTGGACTGGATGCCGCGCGGCGAGCTCGCTGCGGTCGACCTCGCGCTCGCCGCCGCGACGCTACAGGCGCGCCGCCTGCGCCTGCTCGACGGCCAGATCCCCGGGCGCCCGGGCGTGCCCGGGCGCGCGGTGTACGTGCCGCTGCTTGCCGGCAAGCTGCCGGTGGGCGTGCTGGTGGTCGAGTCGCGCAGTCGCGCGCCCCTCGGCGACACCGAGCTGCGTACGATCGCGACGGTCGCCTCGCAGCTGGCGCTCACCGTGCGCTCGCAGCGCCTGGCCGAGGACCTGCGGGCGACCCTCGGCGCCTCGGTCGAGGCCATGGCGAGCGCGGTCGAGGCGCGCGACGGATATACCGAGCTGCACTGCCGCCGGCTCGCGCTCTTCTGCGCGTCGATGGCGCGTCACCTGCGCCTTCCCGAACCGGAGGTGGATGCGATCCGGCTCGGCGCCCTGCTGCACGACGTCGGAAAAATTGGTGTGCGGGATCACATTCTGCTCAAGCCGGGGGGATTTACCACCGAAGAGAGGCGGGAGATGGAGCGTCACGCGGAGATCGGGCACCGCATCGTGCTGCCGATCGCCGGCTTGCCGGCGTCCACGCTGCACTGCGTTCGCCATCACCACGAGCGCTTCGACGGCTCCGGCTACCCCGACGGGCTTGCCGGGGAGGAGATCCCGTTGGCTGCGCGCATCGTCGCGATCGTGGACGTCTGGGACGCGCTCTCCACCGCACGCCCCTACAAGCCCGCGTATCCGCAGGACAAGGTGCGCGAGATCCTCCAGAAGGATCGCGGCACGCACTTCGACCCGCGGCTGGTCGAGCTGTTTCTCCAGATTCTCGACGAGGAGGGAGACGAGATGCTCGCGCTGGTCGCGGCCAGCGCCGAGCCCGTCCCATGAGGCTCGCGGCGTGGCTGTGCCTCCTGCTGGCGGCTGCGGCGGCGTCCGCCGAGGGGATCCCCTCGGACGCCGAGCTGGCGCAGCTCTCCGCCGAGGTCGAGAAGCATCCGGACGATGTGGCGCTGATGCGCGCGCTTGCTCGTGCGCATCTCGAGCGCGATGAAGTCGAGCCGGCGCTCACGGTGCTGCACGAGTTCGACGCGCGGCACCCGGAGCAGCACGGGGCCATCGCGCAGGTGCTGGGCCGCGCGCTCTACCTGAAGGGCGAGCTCGGCGGGGCGCGCGTGGAGCTCGAGCAGGCGATCGAGCACCGCACGGACGACGCACTCGCGCACTTCTACCTGGGCCTCGTGCTGCTGAAGGGCGGCGATCCCGACGGAGCTGCGCGTGAGCTGCGCCTCGCCGGGGAATACGACCCCGCGCTGATGAAGCAGACGCGTCGCCCGCGGGAACCCGCGCGTTGGCCGGCCGGCCACTTCACCTTTATGGGCGGAAGTGGCATCGAGTTCGACACGAACCCCACGATCGAGGGCGAGGAAGGCTCGGCCCCGAGCCAGGGCGACGACTTCCGCCTCGTCTACAACGCCGGGCTGTCTACGCAGCTCCTGCGCACGGAGGCGAGCGCGCTCTCGGCCAACTACCGCTTCGACGGGAGCCGGCACGATGAGCTCGGCGAGCTCGATCTGATGGTGCACAGCTTCGGGCTCGGCGGCGTGCACGCCTTCGACCATGGCGTGTTCCTCCGCCTCGACGGCGGCGCCGGGCTGCAGGATGTCGATCACGACCGCTACCTCGACAGCCTGAGCGTGGCGCCTGCGCTCGGCTTCCAGCTCGGCGAGCGGGGCGTGCTCCAGCTGCGCGGGGTGGCCGAGCAACGCGATTTCGCCGACGAGCCGGCGCTGGCGTCCCTCGAACGCGATGGCTGGCGCTACGCCGGCGTCCTCTCGCACTCGCTGCCCGTGCGCCGCTGGTCCGGCGCTCGCTTCACCACGCAGCTCCAGTACGCCCGCACCCTCACGGACGGCGGGACGGACGCCGACGGCTTCGGCTCGGCCTTCGACTCGGATTGGGTCTCGGCCGACGCGGTCTTCTCGACCCCGGTCGGCCTCGGCATCCGCATGGAGACGCGACTGCTCGTCGGCTACGAGAGCTTCGACGAGGAGAATCGCGTGCAGTACGACGCGGACGGCGGGGGGACCGCGCGGCGCGTGCGCCGGCGCGACACGGTGGTGGACACGAGCCTGAGCCTCGTGCGCCCGCTCGGTCGCTTCGCCGACGTCGAGCTGCGCCTGCGCGACACGCGCCACGACTCGAGCACCGGCGTCTACGACTGGGACCGCCAGATCGTCGGCACCTACCTGCGATTCCACTTCGAGCCCTGAGCCTCCCGAAGGAGACCCCCATGCGGCTACGGAAGCTTCTCTCCTGTTGCGTCCTCGCGAGCGGCATCGCTGCGGCGGCGGCCGCGGACCCGGCGCTCGTGACCGTGTCCGGCAAGGTCGAGATCGGCCGCGGCACGCCGCCGATCTGGAGCGTCGCGCGGAGCGGCGACGCGCTCGCGCCCGGCGACTCCGTGCGCACTGCCGCCGGCGCGCGCGCAGAGCTCGCGCTCGGCGACAACCGCATCGTGCGCGTGTACGAGCAGTCCGTGCTGCGCGTCGGCACCAGCGTGACCCCGACCGGCGCGGTCCGCTCGGTGGATCTCGACGAGGGCCACTCGATCTTCGAAATCATGAAGAAGGCCGTGACGGACGAGTTCGACGTGGTCACGCCCGAGATCATCGTGAGCGTGAAGGGCACGCGCTTCCTCGTCGCCGCGGTGGACGGCGTCGACTACACCGCCGTGTTTCGCGGCGAGGTGGGGCTCGCCGGCGCGGGCTTCGAGGCCGTCTCGGTGCGGCCCGGCATGACCGGCGCGCGCGGCGAGCTGTTCCTCACGCCGTTCTCGGATCCGTGGTCGTCGTGGGAGACGGGCGCCGCGGCCCCCGAGCCCGCGCTCGACGAGGGTCGCGAGCGGGAGGTGGGCGACGCGATCCAGGCGGCCGTCTCCGACGCGACCGGGAACGGAAGCTCGAACGGCGACGGCGGCGCGGACGCGGCGAAGGATCCGGGCCTGCTGGGCGGCCTCCTCGGCGGCCTGCTCGGCTCCGACGGCGACGCGTCGGCCGCGGCCGGCGCCCCCGCCGACGGCGGCTCGAACGACGCGGGCCTGATCAGCGGCACGACGGAGCTGGTCGGCAGCCTGCTCGGGCCCGTGACGGGTCCGGTCATCGATCCGGTCCTCGGCGGCACCACTGAACTTCTCGGCGACCTGCTCGGGCCCGTGACCGATCCGGTCGTCGATCCCCTCCTCGGCGGAACGACCGATCTGCTCGGCGGTCTGCTCGGGCCCTCGACCGACCCGGGCGGAACGGCGGCGCCGCCTGCGGCTGATCCGGTGGGCGGCGGCTCGCTGCTGACCCCGGTGTTGGAGCCGGTGGGCGGTCTGCTCGGCGGCCTGCTCGGCGGCCGCGGCTCACCCTGACGGATCCGGCGGTCTGACCAGCTCGACGGGCTCGACGTCGAGGCCCGAGGCGAGGCGGCGCACCGTCTCGTAGGGGACGGGCTCGTTCGCCTCCTCGATGCCCTCGAGCAGGTTCATCGAGAGCGTGGTGGGCAGGCCCGACTCGCGCTCGCTCGCGCGCGCCACCGCGTTGACGAGCGCGCGGCGCGACCAGCCGCGCTTGTGGCGGAGCAGGCGCACGCGCCCGCCGTCGGGCACGACCAGCGCGTCGTCGTCGAACGCGCTCACGCCGGGCGCCGGGCGGCGAGGACGCGGAGGATCTCGTCGTGCCGCGCCCGGGTGAGCGGGTAGCCGAGCGCGACCCAGGCGCCGAGCGCCACGAACACCGCCGGCACCACCGCGGTGAGCACGCGGATCGTGGTGATCGTCAGCTGGCTCTGCGGCTGGTTCGGGACGTAGCCCGAGAGGTCGAGCAGGCTGAGCGCCACGAACACGGCCGCCGCGCCGCCGAGCTTGCGCAGGAACGTGAACAGGCCGTAGTAGAGGCCCTCGCGCCGGTCGCCGGAGCGCAGCTCGTCCTCGTCCACGACCTCCCCGAGCATCGACCAGGGGATCATGTCGGCCGCCGCGTAGCCCACGCCGCCGATCGCTGCGCCCACGAAGATCCAGAGCCGCGGCCAGTCGGGCGTGGCGGCGAGCAGGAACACCTGCGAGCCGATCCACGACGCCGCGCCGAGCACGTACAGCGTGCGCTTCTCGACGCGCTTCGAGATCGCGAGCCACATCGGCAGCGAGGCGACGATGGCCACCAGGAACAGGCCCAGCGTGGGCTCGAAGTCGTCGGGCCGGCCGAGCCAGTAGGTGAAGTAGAACAGGAACATGGTGGACGCGAGGTCGATCGCGATGCGGCCCAGCAGGAACAGACCGGTGAGGCGAACGTAGGCGGGGTGCTGCGCGAGCGAGCGGATGCTCCGCAGGAACGGCTCGTGCGATTCGCGCTGGAAGCCGGCGCGCTCGAACGTCGCGCGGTGGACGAGCGGCCACGGCGCCGCGAGCCAGAGGCCGAACAGCAGCCCCGCGAGCAGCCAGCCGCCCTCGTCCCCGCCGAAGACCTGGACCAGCGGCCGCATCACGGCGACCGCGAGCAGCGTGCCCAGGATCGCGCCGGCGGCTCGGAACGAGTTCACCGAGGTGCGTTCCTGGTAGCTCGTCGCCATCTCGGGGATGAGCGCGAGGTACGGCACCGAGAGCACCGTGGTGGAGAGCGCGAACACCACGTAGACCGCGAGGTAGTAGGCGAACTTTCCCCACTGGCCCCAGTCGGGCGTGGCCCAGAGCGCGGCGAAGGCGACGCCGAGCGGAAGCGCGCCGATCAGGAAGTAGGGACGCCGCCGCCCGGCGCGCCAGCGCGTGGCGTCGGACAGCCGCCCCATGGCCGGGTCGGCGAAGGCGTCGACGCCGCGCGCGAGCAGCGGGATGGCGCCGGCCAGCGTGGCCGGCAGCAGCGCGACGTCGGTCAGGAAGATGGGAAACAGGAACAGCATGGCCGACAGGCCGAGATTCACGGTGTGATCGCCGAGCGCGTAGATCAGCTTGGTGTGGAGCGGGAGCGCCGCGCCGTCGGGCTGCGTCAAGCCGCCTCCGGACCTTCGGGGAAGCGGTCGCGGAGGAACTCGGCGAGCAGGAGGCAGGCGTCCACGGTCGTGAAGATCCCGGCCAGCTTGCCGTGCCGGAGCACCACCGCCGAGCCGAGGTGACGCTCCGCCATCTCCTGCGCCACCTCGTCGAGCGGCGTGGCCATCTCGGTGACGTAGGGGTCGTGACGCAGCAGGTGGCGGATGCGCAGGTGGCTGCGGTCCGTGTCGGGCAGTGCGGCGTGCACGAGCTGGTGCAGCTCGCGCTCGGACACGATGCCGAGCACGCGCCCGTCGTCCTGCACCGGCACGTGGCGCATGCGATGCGCCTGCATCAAGCGCTCCACCTCGAGCACCGAGGCATCGGGCCCGACCGAGTACGGGAACGGCGTCATCGCCGCGCCCACCGTAGGCATGCGCTCGTAGTCGGCCAGATGCATGGCTCGTCCTCCTACGCGGCCGGCCGGAGCACGGGGCGTTGGATCAGCTCGAGGCAGGTGCCGTCGGGATCGCGGAAGAAGACGGCCCAGAGGCCGTCGATCGGCACCTCCGGGCCCATCTCCAGCCAGACGGGAGCGGAGCTCTCGACGCCGTGGCGCAGCAGCTCGGCGTGGCTCGCCTTCGCGTCTTCGACCCCGAAGGCGAGCCGGAACAGGCCGAGCTGGTTCGCAGCGCGCGCGGGCGCGCCGGTGGGGCGCGGGCGCTTCCATTCGAGCAGGTCGATGATGAATGGATCCTGCGCGCCGGGCACCGCGAGGAACTCCGCCTGCCACTCGCACGGGCCGTTCCAGCCGAAGCCCGCGCCGTCCACGGGTCCGGGGCTCGAGCGGCCCAGCGTCGCGAGGCCGAGCACGCGCCGGTACCAGTCCGCCGAGCGCGCGAGGTCGGAGCAGTTCACGTTGACGTGCATCAGCCGCAGCTCGGACGGCGCGCCGGGCGCCTGGATGAACTCGATCGCCGTGCCGTCCGGGTCGCGCGCGCAGAAGAAGCGCACCGAGAGCGACGGATCGATCGGCGCCTCCACGGGCGCCGACAGGCACGGCACGCCCGCGCGGACGAGCCTCTCGTAGACCGCGTCCACGTCCGGCACGGACAGGCAGAGCCGGAACATGCCGAGCTGGTTCGCCTCGCCGGCAGGCTTGCCGAGCGGCGGGGGCTGCTTCCATTCGAGCAGGTCCACGGCGGGCCCGAGCGGACCGCGAGCGTCGTGGAGCAGGTGCCCGTCCCACTGCACGCGGCCGGGCAGGCCGAAGCCCGCGCCGTCCTGCGGCGGGGGCTTCGTGTGCACCAGCGGCGCGAGCCCCACGAGCTCGCGATAGAACCGCAGTGAGCGCGCGAGCTCCGAGCAGTTCACGTTCACGTGCACCACAGAGGCCACCGCCACCGCCATGCGCCGCAGTATACGAAGGGGACGGTCCTGTTTGTTGCCGGACGTGGTATCGAGTCCGCATGCCCGCGAACTTCGAGCTGAAGGCGCGCTGCGCCGACCTCGCACGAACGCGCGAGCGCGCCCGCGCCGTCGCCACGCGCTGGCTCGGTGTGGACGAGCAGCTCGACACCTACTTCGCGACCCCCGCCGGCCGCCTCAAGCTGCGCGAGTCGAGCCTGTCCGGCGCCCAGCTCGTGCCGTACCTGCGGCCCGACGCGCGGGAGGCGCGCCGCTCGGACTACGTCGTGATCCCCGTCCCCGAGCCCGAGCGCACCAAGGCGCTGCTCGCCGCGCTGCTGGGCGTCCACCGCGTGGTGCGCAAGCGGCGCGAGATCGCGCTGTTCGAGAACGTGCGCATCCACCTCGACCGCGTGGACGGCCTCGGCGACTTCGTCGAGCTCGAGGCCGTGTGGGACGGCGCAGACGCGGGCGAGGCCGAGCAGGGGCGCAAGCTCGCCTTCCTGCGGGAGCGGCTCGAGATCCGCGACGCCGACCTGGTGGCGCTCTCCTACGAAGGCCTGCTCTAGGCCTGGAACAGCGCCTCGCAGCCCGTGCCCGCGAGGCAGGCGTCGACCACCCGGCGATCGCCCGCCGCGAGCGCCGCGTGTCCTTCGCGCAGCCAGCCGAGGCACTTGGCCTGGTAGGGGAACGGCTTCTGCCGCCACGGCCGCCCGTCGATCGCACACTCGACGGACTCCGCGCCGCGCGCGAGCGCCTCCGCGTTGGCGAGCAGGAAGGGCGCGTAGACGCGGCCCACCTCCCCGAACAGCGTGCGCAGGGAGGCCGGCAGCGCGTCGCGCGAGAGCCAGCCCCCGTGGCCCAGCTCGAGGCCCGACAGGTCCTCCACCCCGTCCACCCATGCCACCACGCGCGGCGCGAGCTCGAGCGCGACACGGCGCGGTGTCGGGTCGAAGCCCGCGAGCTGCGTGAGCTGCCCGTAGAGCGCGAAGTCGGCGGCCGCCGGCCGCGACCCGAACACGAAGGGAGACTCCGTGAGACGCGCGTCGAGCAGCTGCAGCAGGCGCTCGTAGCTCGCCTCGATCGTCGCCGCGGTGGTCGGGTTCGAGCCCACCACGCCGAGCCGACCGATCTGGCGCGCCGCGAACTGCTTCCCGGCCGCGACCGCCTCCGCCTCCGGCTGGTCGCTGCGGAACCAGCGCGGCAGGATCGCGGCCGCCTGCGCCACGTCCGCGGCGAAGGCCCAGCGGTAGTGGAACATCGCCTTCGTGAGCCACTCGTCGGCGTAGTCCTCGAGCAGCGCGTCGAGGAAGGCGAGGGCGGGGTCGTCGGGGATCGCGGAGCGCTCCGTCGTCATGCCCTCGAGCCGCCGGATCAGCGGCGACGAGTCGGTGAGCGCCTCCTGCGCTCCCGGGAAGACGAGCTGCGGCAGCAGCTCGACGCGCGGCCGCGGCAGCGCCTGGTTCTCGCGCGAGCCGCGCTGCACCCAGACGTGCGGGATCCGGCGGTAGCGCAGCACGGCGCGGAGCTTTCGGCTGTACGGCGAGCCCGGCGCCCCCACGATGCGGAGCAGTGCCTCCTTCATCGGCGTCTCCTCCCCGTCGGGTCGCCGCCGGCGAGCGCGACGACGGCGTGCGCGAGCGCAGCCTCCGCGCGCTCGCGCGACAGGCGCTGGTCGGTGCGCAAGCGTTCCCAGCCCTCGAACGAGGCGACGACGTCGAGGGCCTCGATCACCTCGGCGCGCGCGCTCGCGAGCTCCGGCAGCGCGCGCAGCAGGTCGGCGCGCAGCTCGCGCACCAGCCGGGCGTGCATCGTGCTCAGGAAGGGGGAGCGCCAGCGCTGCACGTTCGCGGAGCGCTTGTACGGCGCGATGCGCTCGAACAGCCGGGCGCGGCGCTGCGCGAGCGCGCGGGCGCGCTCCGCGAGGGAGCCCTCCGCCGGCGGCTCGCGCAGCAGCGGCAGCGCGTCGGTCCGCAGGCGCGCGTCCATCGCCGCGTACAGCGTGTCCATGTCGTCGAAGTGGCGGAACACGCTGCGGATGCCGACGCCCGCGCGCTCGGCCACCTGCTGCGCGGTGGGCTGGAGCACGCCTTCCCCGACGAGCGCGAACAGCGCGTTCACGATCGCCTCGCGGCTCTTCTCGCTCCGGCGCACGCGGCCGTCGGCGCTGCCGGGCGCCGTCTTCAGGGAGCGCACGCGAAGCTCCTCCCGCGTCCCGCCGAGGCGAAGGCGTGGACGTGCTCCGCGATCGCTTCGGGCTGGTCCTCCTGCAGGAAGTGGTGCGCCGGCGAGAGCACGACGTGAGGCTGCCCCTCCGCGCCAGGCACGCGCTGCTGGAAGGCGAGGTCCGCTCCCTTGGAGATCGGGTCGCGGTCGCCGAACACCGTGAGCAGCGGCTTCGTCCAGCGCTCGAGCAGGCGCCAGGTCGCGAGCATCAGCGGTACGCCGGGGTTGTCCGGCTGGAGCGGGATCAGGCGCGGGAAGGCGAGCGCGCACGCCTGGTAGCTCGGGTCGGGGAAGGGCGCGTCGTAGGCGCGCTTCTCGGCGTCCGAGAGCCCGCGCACCGTGAAGCCGTGCACGAGCTCGGCGATGGGCAGCGCGGTGGCGCGGTCGCTGTACTCGAGCCAGCGCTGGAGCGCCGGGTTCGCGCCCGTGCCCGTCGGGAGGCCGGTGTTCGCGGCGATCAGGCGCGCGAAGCGGTCCGCGTGGCGCAGCGCGACCGGGAAGCCGATCACGCCGCCCCAATCCTGCGCGAACAGCGTGGCGTCCTCGAGCCCGACGCACTCGAGCCACTGGCTCATCCACTCCACGTGCCGCGCGAGCGAGTAGTCGCTCTTCGCGGCGGGCTTGTCCGAGCGCCCGAGGCCCACCAGGTCGGGCGCGATCACCCGGTGCCCGCGCGCTGCCAGCGCCGGGATGATCTTGCGGTAGAGGTACGACCACGACGGGTTGCCGTGCATCAGCACGATCGGCGCCGCCGAGCGCGGCCCCTCGTCCACGTAGTGGACGCGAAGCAGCGGACCGCCGTCGGTCTTCACCTCGGCGTAGTGGGGCGCGAAGGGGTAGCCGTCGAGATCCCGGAAGCGATCGTCCGGCGTCCGCAGCACCTCCATCAGCGTGTGGCGGCCTGGAGCGAGAGGATGTGGCCGTCGGCCGGGTGCGTGCGGCCGGCCAGCAGCTCGGCCCAGGCGCGCGCGAGCGCCTCGCGCCCGCTGTCGCGCGTGACCCGCAGCCAGGCGTCGCTCGCCTCGGAGAACTCGCGCCACGCCTCGCCGATCCGCTGCGAGAGCCCCTGCGGTCCCCAGTCCTGGCTGCGCTTCGCGATCTGGCTCGGCGCGAAGAAGAACTCCGGCTTCGGGCCGGGCAGGTCGCTCGCGGCGAGGCGCGCGGCGGACCAGTGCGTGGCGCCGATCGAGCAGTCGTACCTGAGCTGGTCGCGGAAATGGTGGTGCACCGCGGCGGTCACGCCCGAGTCGCCCGCCATGTCCACGAACACCGCGGGCTCGCTCGCGGGGAGCGCGGCGATCGAGTCGTACGTCACCACCTGGTCGTAGAAGCCGAGGCTCAGGGCGAACGCGGCGTTGCGCGGCGAGGTGAGGCCGATCGCGCGTGCGCGGCCGCCCTTCCTCACCTGGTACGCGAGTGCGATCGACGTCTTGCTCGATGCGCTCGAGATCAGCACGGAGCGCGCGCCGAGGTAGCCCTGCTCGGCGAGGAAGTCCTCCGCGAGGAAAGAGGTCATGAACAGCCCGCGCATCAGCAGGATCTGGTCCTCGCGCTTCTCGTCGTAGACCGCGTCGCCCGTGGTGGGCAGGTACTGCGCGTACGTGGCGGCGAGGCCCGCGCGGTGCGGCGCGGCGTCCACGATCTGCGACGGCGACACCGCGCCCGGCTGGATCACGAGGTGCCGCGACATCGGGTAGAAGCCGAAGCAGCGCGTGCCCTCCTTCACCGCCGGATGCGTCGAGCGCAGCACGTCCGCGAAGCCCATCACCGGGATGCGGCCCCAGCCGGGCTCGCTCGGGAAGAAGCGCCAGTAGCCGAGCATGTCGCCCGCCACCGCGTAGGTGACGTTGTTCGACGTGAGCGCGAAGCGGTCCACGCGGAACAGCACCTGCCCGGGCGCGAGCTCGGGCGCCTGGCTCTCGACGAAGCGCGTCTGCGCCCAGTCGTCCTTCTTGACGAGGAAGTCGAGGCCGGGGTCGCTCGGCATGGGTGTTCCCTCCCGCTGAGAGCCGGCTCGCATTATGGCATGGCTTGTGCCACAATGCCGCCTGCCCAGGGAGGACCTCGGAATGTCGAGGGGACGCATCGCGCTGCTCGCCCTGCTGCTCGTCGCCGTGGGCGCCTACGTCCTGCGCGGCCCGATCGCGCTGCGCGTGATGGAGCGCGCGCTCGCGCGCAACCTCGGCGCGGACCCGATCGCGGCGCTGCCCGACGGGCTGCACGTGCTGCTGTGCGGCGCCGGGGGGCCGCTGCCCGACCCGGTGCGCTCGGGCCCGTGCGCCGCGGTGATCGGCGGGCGCACGCTCGTGGTGGTGGACGCGGGCACCGGCGGGGCGCGCAACCTCCAGCGCCTCGGCTTCGCGCCCGGCCGCATCGAGGCCTTGTTCCTCACCCACTTCCACTCCGACCACCTCGATGGCCTCGGCGAGATGGCGCTGCTGCGCTGGACCGGTGCCGCGCGCGAGACGCCGCTGCCCGTGTACGGGCCGGCGGGCGTCGAGGAGGTCGTCGAGGGCTTCGGCCGTGCCTACCGCCAGGACGTCGGCTACCGCGTCGCGCACCACGGCGCCGCCACCGTGCCGCCGTCGGGCGCCGGCATGACGGCGCACCCCTTCGCGCTGCCCGCGGCGGGCGAGGCGCCGCTCGTGTGGGAGGCGAACGGCCTTCGCGTCACCGCCTTCTCCGTCGATCACGAGCCCGTGCACCCTGCCGTCGGCTACCGCTTCGAGTACGGCGGGCGCTCGCTCGTGCTGAGCGGCGACACCGCGAAGTCCGCGAACCTCGAGGCGCAGGCCCGCGGCGTGGACCTGCTGGTGCACGAGGCGCTCTCCGCGCAGCTCGTGAAGCGCCTGAACACGGCCGCCACGACCGCCGGCCGGCCCAACGTCGCGAAGATCGCCTCCGACATCCCCGACTACCACACGGCGCCGGTGGAGGCGGCCGAGAGCGCAACGACGGTCGGCGCGAAGCACCTGCTCTTCTACCACGTGATTCCGCCGCTGCCGCTGCCGGGGCTCGACGTGGTCTTCCTCGACGGCGTGTCGGACGCGTTCGCCGGCGGCGTCACGCTCGGGCGCGACGGCACGCTGGTCTCGCTGCCGAGCGGCGGGGCGGCGGTGGAGGTGTCGCAGCGATGAGGGTGCTCCGCACGCCGGAGGAGCGCTTCGCGCGCCTGCCGTTCCTGCCGTGGGCCCCGCGCTACCTCGACGACCTGCCGGGCTACGAAGGCATGCGGCTCCACTATCTCGACGAGGGCCCGCGCGACGCGCGCGACGTGTTCCTGTGCCTCCACGGCGAGCCGACCTGGGCGTACCTCTACCGCAAGATGATCCCGGTCTTCCTCGCCGCGGGCGCGCGCGTGGTGGCGCCGGACTGGTTCGGCTTCGGCCGCTCCGACAAGCCGGCGGACGACGGGGTCTACACGTACGGGTTCCACCGGAACACCGCGGTGCGCTTCATCGAGCGGCTCGACCTGCGCCGCATCACTCTCGTGTGTCAGGACTGGGGCGGCCTCCTCGGCCTCACGCTTCCGATGGACATGCCCGAGCGCTTCGCGCGCCTGCTGGTGATGAACACCGGCATCGCAGTCGGCAAGCCGGTCAGCGAGGGCTTCGCGGCCTGGAAGAGCTTCGCGGCCGCCTACCACCACCTCCCGGTCTCGGGCCTCGTCGCGCTCTCCTCACCAGGCGCCCTCAATCCGTACGACGCCGCGGCCTACGACGCGCCGTTCCCCGATGCGAGCTACCAGGCCGGCGTGCGGCGCTTCCCGCAGCTCGTCGCCGTGGAAGCGGGCATGGAGGGCGTCGCGTACGGCGAGCGCGCCCGGAAGTTCCTCGCGAACGATTGGCGCGGCGAGAGCTTCATGGCGATCGGCCTGCGCGACCCCGTGCTCGGCAAGGCGGTGATGGAGGAGCTCCGGAGCACGATCCGCGGCTGCCCGCCGGCGCTCGAGCTGGCCGAGGCCGGACACTTCGTGCAGGAGTGGGGCGAGCCCGTGGCGCGCGCGGCGCTCGCCGCGTTCGGGCTGGCCGGAAGCGCCTCGTGAGGAAGCTCGGCCTCGTGCTCGCGGGCCTCGTCGTCCTCGCGTTCGTCGCGTGGCAGGCCCTCCCGTCGCTGCTCGTCCGCCTCCCGGGCCTGTTCGCTCCCCGGGTCGACCCGCCGCGCGCGGTGGTCTGGGATGCCGGCCCTGCGACCGCCGACTCGCCGCCCGCTGCGCGCCCGCCCAACATCGTCGTGATCCTGGCCGATGACCTCGGCTGGAACGACCTCAGCTTCGCGGGCGGCGGCCTCGGCGGCGGCCAGGTGAAGACGCCGCGCATCGATTCGATCGCGCGCGACGGCGTCAGCTTCAGCGCGGGCTACTCGGCGAACGCCACCTGCGCGCCTTCGCGCGCGGCCATCCTGACGGGCCGCTATCCCACGCGCTCGGGCTACGAGTTCACGCCGGCCGGCGTGCCGTTCATGCGCGGCGTCGCGCTGTTCAACCGCAACCAGGTGCCGCCGCCGATCTACCACGACGAGGTCGCGGACGGCTATCCCCCGCGCGAGGAGCAGGGACTGCCGGCGGGCGAGATCACGCTCGCGGAGCTGCTGAAGGAGCGCGGCTACCACACGCTGCACTTCGGCAAGTGGCACCTCGGCGAAGTGGAGAAGTTCCAGCCCGCGGCGCAAGGCTTCGACGAGAGCCTCGGCTTCTACTCCGGCGCCTCGATGTACCTGCCCGAGGACGACCCGACCGTGGTGAACTCGAAGCAGGACTTCGACCCGATCGACCGCTTCCTGTGGGCGAACCTGCCCTTCGCCGTGCGCAAGGACGGCAGCGGGCCGTTCGAGCCCTCGGGCTACATGACGGACTACCTCGCCGACGAGGCGGCGCGCGCGATCGCGGCGAACCGCAACCGCCCGTTCCTGATGTACCTCGCCTTCAACGCCCCGCACACGCCTCTCCAGGCGCTGAAGAGCGACTACGACGCGCTCGCCGGCATCGAGAACCACACCGAGCGCGTGTACGGCGCGATGATGCTCGGCCTCGACCGCGCCGTGGGGCGCGTGCTCGACGCGCTCGCCGAGAGCGGCCTCGAGGAGAACACGCTGGTGTTCTTCACCAGCGACAACGGCGGCGCCAACTACGTCGGCCTGCCGGCGCTCAACCGCCCGTTCCGAGGCTGGAAGATGACGTTCTTCGAGGGCGGCGTGCACCTGCCGTTCTTCGTGAAGTGGCCGCGCGTGCTGCCCGCGGGCCGCGAGAACGCGGCGCCGGTGGCGGGCATCGACATCTTCGCGACCGCGGCGGCCGCGGCCGGCGCGGCGCTGCCTGCCGACCGCGTGATCGACGGCGTGGACCTCGTGCCCTTCGCCACCGGCGCGAAGCCGGGCCGCCCGCACGAGGTGCTGTTCTGGCGCTCCGGCCACTACCGCGTGGTGCGCGCGGGCGACTGGAAGCTCCAGCTCTCCGAGCGGCCCGCAAAGGCGTGGCTGTTCGATCTGGCTCAGGACCCGACCGAGCGCACGAACCTCGCGGAAGCCCAGCCGGCGCGCGTGGCCGAGCTCACCGCGCTGCTCGACGCGCACGACGCCACGCAAGCGGCGCCGCTCTGGCCGTCGCTGCTCGAGGCCGCGATCCGCATCGACCCGCCGCTCGGCGCGCCCGAGAGCCCCGCCGACGAATACGTCTACTGGGCGAACTGATGCGCCGCTCCCTCGTCCTCTGGTCGCTCCTCGCCGCGCTCTATCTCGGCTTCCGTCTCTGGTACGACGGCGGCGGGGGGCCGCTGACGCCCGCGGAGGTCGAGCGCTACGTCGCGAGCCTGGAGGGGCGCGGCTCCGAGCCCACGCGCGTCGAGGCGCTGCGCGAGTTCCTCGCGGACGACACCGGCTCCGAGTTCGTGATGGCGAACTTCATCGACTACCAGGACCGGCCGGAGGCCCGGGCCGACATGGACCGCTACATGGCGCACATGTACCCGGCCCTGTTCCGCCGCGCGTGTCATCCGGTGGTCGCGGGCCCGGTGGTGGGGCGAGCGCTCGACTCCTGGGGTATCGCGGACGCCGAGCGTTGGTCGATGGTCGGGCTGGTGCGCTATCGCAGCCGGCGCGACATGATCGAGATCGCGACCGACCCGGCCTTCGGCGACGCGCATCGGTTCAAGACCGCCGCCATGACCAAGACCATCGCGATTCCGACGGAGCCCTTCCTCCAGCTCGGCAGCCCGCGCTGGCTCGTGGGACTCGGGCTCGTGACCGCGGGCGCGCTGCTCCAGCTCGCGCTGCGGAGGAGCACGACATGACGTCGCTGGTCCGTCGCCTCGCGCCGTTCCTGATGCAGGGGGTGACGAGTCCGCGCACGCGGACCGCGCGCCGCTGGCTCGCCGAGCAGCGCCGGCGCCTCGCCCGCCACCCGCACCGCGTGCTCTACTTCCACCAGCTCGACGATCCGTACAGCCAGCTCGCCGCGGAGGCGCTGCCGGAGCTGCTGGCGCGCTACGACGTCACGCTCGTGCCGCACCTCGCCGGCCCGCCGCCCGACGCGGCGGCGCCCGAGCGCGAGCGTCTCGCGGAGTTCGCGCGTCGTGACGCCGCCGATGTGGCGCCCGGCTACGGCCTCGTCTTCCCGGCCGACGCGCGCCCGCCGACACCGGAGAGCGTCGAGCTCGCGGGGCGGGTGCTCGCGCCCGCGATCGCGGCCGGCTCGTTCGCGCGGCTCGCGGCTCGGGTCGGCGCGGCGCTCTGGCAGGGGGAGCGCGCCCAGCTCGAATCGCTGGCGCGCGAAGCGGGCGTGACCGACCTCGGCGCGGCGCACGCCGCCCTCGAAGCGGGCACCCGCCTGCGCGAGGACCTCGGACACTACCTCGGCGCGATGTTCCACTACGGGGGCGAGTGGTACTGGGGCGTCGACCGGCTCCACCACCTCGAGCGCCGCCTGCGGCAGCTCGGGCTCGCGAAGCCGAACGCGCGCCCCGGCTGGATCGCGCCGCGGCCCGACCCGTCGGGCGAACCCGCGCCGCGCACGAGCGAGCGCCTCGCGCTCGAGTTCTACCCGTCGCTGCGCAGCCCCTACACGGGCATCGTGATGGACCGCGTGCTCGCGCTGACGCAGCGCCTGCCGGTCGAGCTCGTCCTCCGTCCCGTGCTGCCGATGGTGATGCGCGGCCTCCCGGTGCCGCGCGTGAAGCAGCTCTACATCGCGTACGACACGAAGCGCGAGGCCGAGGACGCGGGCGTGCCGTTCGGGCGGCTCTGCGATCCCGTCGGCCGCCCGGTCGAGCGGTGCTTCTCGCTCTACCCGTGGGCGCGCGGGCGCGGGCGAGCCGCGGAGCTGCTGCGCTCCTTCACGCAGGCCGCGTTCGCCGAAGGCGTCGACACCGGTAGCGACGCAGGCCTGCGCCTGGTGGTCGAGCGCGCCGGCCTCGACTGGAGCGAAGCACTAGGCCATCTCGACGGCGAAGGCTGGCGGGAGGAACTGGAGGCGAACCGCAAGCAGCTCTTCGCGCTCGGCCTCTGGGGTGTGCCGAGCTTCCGGTTGCTCGGCAGCCACGGCGAGCCCGACTACTCGACCTGGGGGCAGGATCGCCTCTGGCGTGTCGAGCAGGAGATCCGCCGCCGGCTCAGCGCTTCCTGACGGGGCGCAGCGAGGCCCAGAGCGCGAACCCCAGCACCGGCAGCATGACGAGCGCCGCGTACTTGCCCGGCGCCGGCACGGGCAGCGGCTTCCACACCCACATCACGAGCGCGCCCGCGAGCTGCTTCACGAGCGTGATGGCGAAGACGAGCGGCACGAACGCGCGCCAGCGCAGCGCCACCGCGGCGTCGATCGCGCCCCAGGCGATCTGGTCGATGCCCATCACCGCGAACAGCATCACGATCACGTCGCCGCCCTGCGCGAGGTCGATGCCCGCGATGCGGCCAGCGCCCCCGTCGGACGCAAACAGGTGGATGCCGCCGCGCACGAAGTTCACGGCGGCCAGCCCGAGCAGGAGCTGCCACGCGATCGGCAGCCCGCGGTAGGGCTCGTTCCAGCGAGGGGGCAGCAGGGGCACGGCGCCGCTCACATCGGCTCGGCGCTCGTCGCGAGCAGCCACTGGCCCTCGAGCCCCTCCGCCCGGTGCACGCCGATCGCCGCGACCTCCGGGCTCGTGGCGATCTCGACGAAGGCCTTCCGCGACGGATACTCGACGAGCCCGATCACCTCGAAGGCCTCTCCGCCCGAGCCGATCACCTGCGAGGTCGCGCGCCCCGTCCAGACGAAGCGGCCGCCGCGGCCCTCGACGAGCTTCCGCATCGCGTCGGCGTAACGGCGGTACGCCGGCTCCCCGCCGGGCTTGAAGCGCAGCAGGTTGAGCATCACCACGGGCCCGGGCGTCGGGTCGGCCAGCAGCGCCGCGAGCTGCTCGCGGGTCGGGTAGAGCGAGATCTGCACGTGCGCCTCCGGCTTGTTCTGGCACACGATATGCCAGAACTTGCCGGGCGGCTAGCGCCGAGCGCCTACGCCTTCCGATACAGCGTCACGACCGCGGCGCCACCGAGCCCCAGGTTGTGCTGGAGCGCGACCTTCGCGCCCGGGACCTGACGCTTGTCGGCCTGGCCGCGGAGCTGCCAGGTCAGCTCCGCGCACTGCGCGAGGCCGGTGGCGCCGAGCGGATGGCCCTTCGAGATCAGGCCGCCCGACGGGTTCACCACGACCTGGCCGCCGTACGTGAACGCGCCCTCGTCCACGAACTTGCCGGCCTTGCCCACGGGGCAGAGCCCGAGCGCTTCGTAGGTGATCAGCTCGTTGCACGAGAAGCAGTCGTGCAGCTCCACCACGTCCACGTCCTCCGGCCCGACGCCCGACTGCTGGTAGACCTTGCGCGCCGCGGTCTGCGTCATGTCGAAGCCGATGGCCTTGATCATGCTCTTCTCGTCGAAGGAGCTGTCGAAGTCGGTGGCCATGGCCTGGCCCGCGATCTCGACGGCCTGCGCCTCGAGGCCGTGCTTCTTCACGAACGCCTCGCTCGCCACGATCGCAGCGCCCGCGCCGTCGGAGGTGGGGCAGCACTGCAGCTTGGTGAGCGGCTCGTAGACCATCGGCGCCTTCAGCACGTCTTCGAGCGAGTACTCGTCCTGGAACTGCGAGTACGGGTTGTTCACCGAGTGCTTGTGGTTCTTCCAGCCGATCTTCGCGAACTGCTCGGCCGTGGTGCCGTACTTCTCCATGTGCTCCCGGCCCGCATTGCCGAAGATCTGCGGCGCGCCCGGCGCCTTGGCGAAGCCGCGCAGCTCCACCATGAGCTTGAAGTGCTTGTCCATCGGGTTGGTGCGGTCGGTGTACTTCACGCCGAGCGAGCCCTTCTCCATCTTCTCGAAGCCGAGCGCCATCGCGCACTCGGCGAGCCCGCCCTCGACGAACTGC